>JAAUYK010238048.1_pt1 | contig 17865 bp, 14 predicted proteins | sample 7278021 | NCBI WGS metagenome assembly JAAUYK01 (sample SAMN14350223, study PRJNA611818) | marine sediment metagenome | isolation source: surface marine sediment (1.8m) | place: French Polynesia: Moorea | collected 2018-08
CCATTTGTAGGGAGGCCATTGTTTGTACTGACTGTAATATTGTTTATCTGCCCAAATAGGTTTGAAACCTTGATGGTAAGCTGCTTTGAGCAGTTCATGGTAATGTTGATATTGTTTAACTTTATCCGCTGTGCAACGTAGCAGTTTAAATTCTTTTGTAGGTAAAAGTTTAGGTACAACTGGATACTCATAACCACAACAACCACATACTTTGTCAAAGTTGCGATTAATTGCAGTACACTTCGGGCAAATTTTAGTAGGAGCTGCACCAGGAGGTGTTTTGTCCGACTTGCCCAGAGTAAATGATTTTAAATCTTCAACAAAACCAAAGCGTGTCACCATCCCTGCTTGGTCTAAAATTAAGCAGTCATATTTGCCTCTTGAGATTCTTAAACCACGTCCTATTTGTTGCCACGCTTTGGCTTTGGACTTGGAGGGACGACATAAGAGAACGCATGAAATGGCAGGAATGTCAAACCCTTCTCCCAAAGCTTCACAACTGGCAACTACTTTAATTTTTCCTGACTGTAGTTGTGAGTAAATTACTTCTCGTTGTTTTGTTGGCATTGTGCCGTCTACACTCGCAGCTTTTACTCCTGCTTGGTTAAAGGCAGTGGCGATCGCTTTGGCATGGGCAATATTTACAGCAAAGGCAATAGTTAAACGGTTATTAGCTAACCTTTTCCATTCTTTAACTATGGTATTGACAACTTCGGGAGTATTACAGCGTACTCCTAAGTCAGAGTTGTTAAATTCTCCGGCAACAGTTCGCACTCCTTTGAGATCGATCCCGTCAACGCTGTAGTAGACTGGGGGTGCTAAGTATCCTTTGAGAATTAGTTCACCTGGAGTGGGAGCTGCTACGAGGGTATCAAATAAATCAGACATGGCTTCCCTTTTTGAGAGTCTCCAGGGGGTGGCGGTGAGACCTATAAATGTGGTATTGTTAGATTCGAGAGTAGGTAGGGACGTTGTATGCGTCTGTACATAGTTGTTATTAGATGTAGGCAGTTTTGGTTGTTCTGTCAGATCAGCTTTCCTGTTGCCTGTTTCTTGTTGTCCTTTCCTGTTGTCTGTTGCCCGTTGCCCGTTGCCTTTTTTCTCTTCCCTGTTGCCTGTTGCCTGTTCCCTGTTGCCTTTTTTCTCTTCTCTGTTGCCTTGCAAGTTTTCTAGTTGCTTCTGTACAACTTTATTCCAAGCAGTTTGATGTGCTTCGTCTATGAATACTATGTCAGGAGTAAACCAATCAATTTTTCTGCGACTGAGGGTTTGTGCGCTGGCAATTTGAACTGGAGCGTTACGGTTCTCTTTATAACCTCCGGCGATGACTCCGCAGTCGATACCGAAGTCGTTGAATTTTTTGATGGTTTGTTTGATTAAAACGTCTTTGTGAACTATGAATAGGATGGTTTTGCCACTTGAATATTCTCGATAGATAAAGTCACCAGCAATGACTGTTTTGCCTGCTCCTGTGGGGGCGACGATAAGTATTCGGCGGTGGTTTTTGTTGATACGTTTGTACAGTTCAGATATGACTTGAATTTGGTAGTCTCTGAGGGTGGGAATTTGTGATGGTTCTATAATTAGTGGCAGGGATAACTGTTTATCCTCATCCACTTTTTTTCTTTCGCTCTGCTGCTGTGGCAATGGTTGTTGCAGCAGTTTTTTGTTGGTTTTGGTTGGTACTTTGGCACAAGTCATAAGTTTTTAAGTTATGAAAAAATTTGTATTGTTGGCAGTGATTAGGGTTGGAGTGATTTGGATAACATTATGTAGGGGGTGGTGGGGAGTTATCACCTTTGATTATTTCTAGTATTTGGCGATGTGGAAGTTTAGCAGCGATCCCATGCTCTACTGCCCGAACTTTTTTCTGAGGGCATCCAACTGAGGAAACTACTGCTTTACCCTTTTTGTACAAAGGTTTACCGTTTTTTCCCTTCTTATGCCAGCAGTAGTTCCAATACCAGTGTTTAGGATTGTTAGTTGAACGTTGGCCTTCTTTGACACGGGGGTATTCAACAAGTCCAGTCTTATTTTCCTTTAAGCTTGTGTACTTATGGAGCCATCCACTTCCCCCTACTGGTTTGTTTAGAAATTTTCCTACTGAGTAGTCAGTAGGAACGCTAGAGTCTTGGTTGGGTAACGTTTCTAGAGGTTGAGCTTTTTCACAATTAATTGGACTATCAGATAATTGGCCAAGAGATGTGGATTTCTTGTTTTCTCCACTGTGCCCTACTGGTTTGGTTGGAAATTTTCCTACTGAGTAGTCTGTAGGAACGCTAGAGTCCTCTTTTGGTAAAGTTTCTAGAGGTTGAGCTTTTTCACAATTAATTGGACTATCAGATAATTGGCCAACAGATGTGGATTTCTTGTTTTCTCCACTCTTCCCAACTGGTTTGGTTGAAGATTTTTCTACTGAGTAGTCTGTAGAAACCCTAGACTCCTGATGGGGTTGAGTTTGTGGAGTTTCAGATTTTGTCTGATTTGGTTGGCCATCTTGAATAAATCCAGAAAATGTTGATTGATTGAGGCATTCACTGTCTTCAACTGGTTTGGACTGAATTTTTTCGTCTGAGTAATCAGTCGAACCGCTATAGTCTTTATGAGGTTTTGGTTGAATGACTTGAGAGTTTTGATGATTTTCCTGGCCATTCTTAAGCAAGTCTGACAGTTTCTCTAGAGTAAGGCCAAAGGGATGAGTTGTTATGTGGCCTTTTGGTAGATGCTCGTTACCGAAAAATGAGTTATCAGATTTGGTAACGCTATCACTCATATATTGCTGTGATTCTGTTTCTTTTGTGTTGTCAGAATTGTTGTTGACGTTGGTAGTTTTAATAAAATCTGGATTCATGTTGCACTCCTGAATGTTTTACTGTTGTTTGATGTCTGTGTATTCGAGAAAGTTAGATGATCAGCATCTAACTAGATATTTGTAGAATTGTGATATCAGAAAGGTATTAACTCCTCTTCTAGTTCTGTATGTTCAGGTTCCGTTGCCGTCTGTTCAGCGTTTTTGGAAATAAAGTCTTCGCAACACGCTGTCGCTGCTTTTTCGATGGTGTCGTAGTATGGTCCTAAAACTTGGGGGCTAACGTACCATTTGCCAATGTTGACTTTGTACTTCCCTTTTCCTTTATTGTAAATATGGATTTTTCCGCATTTTTGTGTTCCATCCCAGACTATATAAGTCTCACTGCGGTTATACATTGAGGTATCTTTGACCCAATGTAGTCCAGAGGGATGTTCGTAACTATCAGCGTTTGACTCTTCTGTGGTTGTGTTCAACTCATTTTTACTTTGACTATCAGTAGTATCATTGATAGCAGCATTATTCCATAAGTCAGACCAAGTGATAGTTTCATTGTTTTTACTGCTGTTTTTAATTGTCTGCTCCCAAACGCTTTGGTCAACATAATCATTGATATCAACGCTTTTACCAGTTTCTAAGTCATCACAGACTTGATCTATGTCGATACCAAATAGTTCTTTCATGTGTGATTTCAACTTGACAGTAGGGAAGAGTGTGGAAGTATTATCCTCAAAGGTTGTCATTGAACATGGGTAGAGGTTTTCAGACCCTCGGTAAAACCACAGTACATTTCTAGAGCGTTTAGTACGGATGGTGTCAAAACTATCAAATATAGCAGCAAGTTGGTCTAGCAGGTCTACCGGAGAATTTTCAGTGCTAGTGGTGTCTGCGTCGTCGTTTAATACATTTGAGCCTGTCTTGTTTCCATTGTTGGAGCCAAGTTCGGACTTTTTTGTGTGTTCTGAAGTATTAGTAGGTGTGACGAAAAATGGTTTTGTTGACACGAGTTTATAAGGGATATTTTCTGCTACTAAATATGCTTCTAAATTCAAGTCATATTTAGCTAGTTCGCCAATTAATTTTTGTTCTATTTCTAGTTCATCGTCTTGGTTGTAATGTATGTTTCCTATATATGTTCCGTAATGAGTTACGGTTAAATCTACCTCATCGTGGCTTGCTTTAAAGTCTTCTAATAACTCAATTTCAGCTTTAATTAAATTCAGCCACGTTGGGTCATCGTACTCATCAAAAAAGGCTGAAGCAGTATTTTCAATTATTTCTGTGTCACCTTGAGTAGTGGTATTATTTTCTGGCTGTTTACGGTAATTTTCTATCTCTATTTGATTACCCTTTACTATATCTACAATGAGTGATTTTATGTCTAACCAATATCGTTCCATGAGTGAGTTTTCTAAGCTAATATCGCTTACTAAACCTTCGCTGGTGTCTGTAAATATACGACCTAAAAATTCATCTTTTAAAGATATATACAGAGTTATTTTAGGTATACCTAAAGTTCGTTCAAATTGAAATTTATCTATCATGGATAATTGTTTTTCTACTTTGTTAATGAGTTCTTCTTCTAAGCTTTTTTGAGTCTTTTTCTGTTGTGATAATGATGATTTTTTGTATTCCTGATCAGGAATAAATTCAAACCGAATTACCCATACTATTTGTTGATTATCGCCCTCAAAAAATTTGCCAATAAATTGTTGTTTTGACAGTTGTGGAAAACCTTCTGCTGCTAATTCTGAAGATGGCATATCTACCAATTTTTCTTGGTAAGGTTTATGGGTGAGACGGATGTAACCAACTCGCTTACCACCAATGTGATAACCTTTTGTCAGTGCAGGATAGAGAAATTCTCCTGGTTTGGTATTCCAGTCATTAATGAAGCGTTGGGCGTAGTTATCTTTCCAAAACCGTCGTGTGACTGTTTTCTTGCCTGACAATAGTTCAGTTAGGGTTTTGCCAAAACTTATTGCTTTGCCATTGATGGTTAGGTTTGGGCTATTGATAGTTATACTTTTTCCTGTTTCCCGTTTCTTTGATGATGTGTCGTTAACTTCTACAATACTTTCAGTAGTAACACTATCACTTTCAGTTGGGTTATTAGATGGTGACTCTTGTGTTGCCAAACCTTTCAAGACTTGGATAAGACAGGCAGCATCGCCGGGAAAATAGGTTCTTTCCTGTGCTGTAGAGCTATAATACCACCAACTATTTTTGTAATAACCTACATTAGCTATCTTTTCTTCTGCTTCTTTGTCACCAAAAAACCACCCCAATAGGGAGCAAACTGAGCCTGTATAGCTAACAAATTTTCCTCCTACTATGGCAGCAGCATTTTCCAGTTCTTTGACTACCCCCCCTGTATCTTTTGATGGATTTTCTTCTACATCTTTCCAAACAGCATCAATGAATTTTTGGGTGGTGACATTAATATTTTTACTCCAAGACTTAGCAGTTTCTGATTTTTTCAGACCAATATAATAGGTATTTGCATTATTGCTGTTGTCCGACAAAATATGGAAAAATCTGTGGTCACCACCTACAATAACCTCACCACTACTTGAGTCATACCAATTTACAGTAGAGCTGTTGTCGTCGTTGTCAGACGGAGTATCTATTGCTATGGGTAGGGAGGTATTTGTTTGGGATGCTGTCAAAGTCTTCAAGTTTGGTGGCACCTCGCTTTCAGCAGTAGGTTTATCATTATCACACTCACTAACAACTGTTATTTCCGAAGAATTAGATGGTGACTCTTCAACAACAGTATTGTTTAGTGTGTTAATGATGCTCTCTGTCTTTGGTAGTTTCTCTGTGTTTAACTGAGTATTTGCGACTGTGGATGAGAGTTGAGTGCTTTGAGCTGCTATTAAACCACCAAAGTTAAGTGAGGCAATACTTTCAGCAGTAGGTTCTTCACTATCACACTTAGTTGGCTTATCAGTGTCTATATTCTCTGACTCTACACTGACTGTTGATACTTGACTACTGTCTGACTTGGTTACGGGTTGAGCTGAAACATACCTTAGTAAGTTGATATTGACGTATCCGATATCGTTATCCCCAGGTACTCCAGAGTCTAGCCACTGGATAGTTGCTATTTGTCCTGAGACTGACTGCAAAATGCCTCGGCGTTCACGTTCCTTTTCCCAAGTTGGTGCAACAACACATCCGAGAGTTTTAAAGGCGTTATTATTGCTGCCAATATATGCGAATGGATCTAGCTCATGGCCTGGATATTTTGAGTTATATTTTATGGATTTTATTAATCCTTTGATGTCTATTCCGTAGAATATTGTTAGGTGAGAAACTAATTTTGATTCTGCTGATAATTTACCTTGATTTATTGTTACAGAACCAAGTTGAGAATGACCTTGATAAAAGGCTATGTTAGAGCAGTTTTTGTTCATTTTTAAGTCTGTTTTGTAAGAGTTTATTGCTGTTTCTAAGGTGTCTAAATATTTGGTGTTTAACTCAGGTTCAATTCCACCATTATTGTTAGGGTTATTAGGAGTGGATGGTGGTGTTTTAGAACCTCCATTATTATCTGGATTATCATCATCCTCCTCATTTGTTCGTTCAATTAATTCCTTACGTTTTTGGCGTATTGTTTCTAGTAATTGATTCCAGGCTGGACTAAAGTCTACTAATTCTTTGAGTAGATTTTTTGCAGTTTCAAAGTCTTGTTCGTCCCAGTTATCCCAGTTTTCTTTGGTCAGTAATTCTTTGAGAGTTTCCGACGTAATAATGTAGTTGTCTGTTTCAATTTCGGTTTCACCTTTGAGAATATCATTGGTTAATTGATTGAGTAGAATTGAGTGGTTGTTTAAGAATTCATAGCTCAATGTTTCATCTGATATTATTTGGGAATTGTTGACTACAACTGAGCCTAAGTAATTTTCTAACCATTCTTTGCCGTTATAAACTTTGAATGTTTTTCCTTGACGGATGGTGATTAAGTTAAGTTGATTAGAGAGGCAGTGGAGAGCATTTTGGAGAGTGTCTAGATTGCTAAATTCTGCATCTAAACTTCCTACTCCCATGAGGTAGTTGTTTTTGTTTTTGTCTACCTTTTCTTGATAGATATCTTCTATTAGGTTATCTATGTCGATGCTGTATGATTCTGTGAGTAGTTGTTTTTCTCGTTCTGCTATTTCTATTGTTTTGTCATCTTTGTAAAATATAGTGCCTAATGTTGTTCGGCTGACTTTTATATAGGCTGTGGATGTATCTTTCCTCAGTATAGTTAAGTCGCTGTCGTAATCTTTGATAATTTCAATAAGTATATTTAGATAATCAATATCTAGTTCGTAACTATCAGCATTTACTTCTTCTTTTGGTTGAAAGGACTCAGTTGATTTGGCAGAATCATACCCATCTTTGGCTGATAAGATTTCCCAGTTTATGTCTGTGAAATTATCACTGATGAGTGCGAATTTTAAGTCGGCAATATTATCAGTGAAGTAAGATTCACCTTTATGGGTAAGTCGGAAAGGCGTTGAGCTATTGGAGGTCTCATTTATTTGAACAAAATCACTATTTTTATCCTCATTTTCATAGATGATTACTTCATTATCATTTATGGTTTCTAGTTTCCAAGTTTCTAACGATATTTGTTGAATTTTTTCGGCGAGTTTTAAGAGTATATCTACCTCGGATTGGGATTCAACTGCTACGTTAGATTCAGTTTTATTACTACTATTATTGTTAGTTAAAGATTGTGTTGTTACACTTTTTTGTTGCTCAAACCACGAGTAAATTAAATCTATGGCTGTCTCAATGTCTTGGGATTGTACAATATAGAGTAGTTCTTTTTTCTGAGTAATATTAATTTCTCCGTTTAAACAATGTGTTAATGTTATATGGCTGTCTTGGTGAGTTTTATCTCGAATAATTACTTGGTTGGGTAAATCTTCTTCAAGTTCCCATTTGGCGGGGAGGTATGGTATGATTTGGCGGAAAAGTGTTAATGTTTCTTGCTTTGTTTTTGTGGGTAAAGTTACTTCTCCATATTGGGAGAAGACTTGGCTAAATTTCTCAACGTTTTCTCCCCAATAAATAAAGCAATGTGACTGTCGTGCGGGTGACTTTAATACTTCGTAATTCTCATCCAAAAAGGTAATACGGCCTCGCCAGAAGCAGATTGGTTGATTCCACAATGGTTGAAACCATTTGGTGTCTGTTGATGCTGGTAATAGAGCGATCGCCTCTGTAACTTTACCACTTAAAAATTCAGAGTTGAGTTTAGTCACCCATTCGCCGGAACAACTATAAGGCGGGTTCATAAATACTTTTCCGTGCCATTCTTGCTTGAGTCCGTTGTCTGCTATGGTGTAATGAGTTTTTGCACTTATGTGTTTCCCGTCGTCTGCTGCGGGATCTAAGTCTATTTCTCCTAATACTGCTAAAATTAGTTGGGTAATTTCAGGTGGGGTGTATTTACGATCTGAAGCTTTACCTTGAGAGTCGGTAGTTTCTTTCGTGGTTGATTCCTCTGTAAAATCCTTAACTGCTTCTGTTACTAAACCTTTCAGGATTTCGGCAAAAGTAGTAACATCACCGTCACAGTAAACTCTGTCACCACTTTGGCCGAAAAACCACCACTTACCATCGTTATAACCTATATTCCTGCTGTTTTGATAACTTCTATTATTTGAGAGATAGAATCTACCTAAACTACCTACTTCCCTAGTAGTTGATTCAACAAATTCACCTCCTACTTCGGATGCTGCATCGTACAATTCCTGTAGAATTACTTTGGTAGCGTCGGCTTTTCCTGCAAGAAATTCCTCTAGCACAGTATCCGCGAGTGATTGAGTTGATTTGCTAGGTTTAATCCATTTCCCGCTTCTTGTATCTTCTATGTCGGCAATTTTAAGCCAAATCTCAAACTCCTCTGTGACAGTATTCCAACGCAATTGGAAATATCTTCTGAGTTTACCTTCTCGTACTTCACCACTCTCGCCATTGTACCAATCTACGGTAATAACTGTATTTTTGTTCTCAATCGTGTCAGCAGCAGTGGTGGATGTTACAGTAGCATCCTCAACTATTTCTGCCGTCTTTGGGGTGGTGGGTACTGTCTCTGTAACACCCTCAACTGTTTCTGCTGCTAAACCTTTCAAGACTTGAACAAAGGCAGTAACATCACCGCCACAGCAAACTTTTTTACGCCCAGGACGGATAAACCACCAGCTACTGTCGTTATAACCTACTTCTATACTTTCATTCGGGATATAGAAGTTGCCCAAGGTGCCTACATTACTACTTGCATACCCAACAAACTTACCTCCTACTTCGGATGCTGCTTCGTACAATTTCTTGAGAATGGCTTCTGCTTCGTCTGGTTTTCCTGCCTTAAATTCTTGCCTGATTACTGAGTCGAATAATTCAGTTACGGAGTTATTGGGTTTTATCCATTTTTTCGAGTCTGTAGATTTTTTGAATTTGATTTCATGTTCGTCTTTGCTATGATTCCAAATTACCCGGAAATACCTTTTCTCTGAATCTAATTCTACTTTTCCACTACTGCTGTTGTACCAAGTTACTGTAGGGTTATTAGGTGTATTTTTGTTGTTAACCGTGTCTAAGGTAGGGGGTGTCGGTGCGTCTCCACTTTTGTCTATATATGTAGAGTCGGTTTCGTCGTTGTTGTCGGAAGTAGTGTCGTTGTTGTTTTCTTGTAGAGTGAGTATTTTTGATTTGGTGTTGAAATTCCATTGGTAAAATCCTGTATTTAGTTGTATAATTCCTGTAGGATTGTTGGTATTTTGTGTTAGTTGCTCGGACTCTTTTTCTGTTAGTATTTTTGTCCAGAGATTGGTTATTTTGTTATGTTTCCAATTAAGAGGAAAGTCCTCGGTTAGTTGAGGAATTAAGTTGTTAGCTGGTTTTTCAAAGTAATATTTGGCAGCTTTTATGATGACTTGAATAAAATCTGTGGGAGAGCCTGTGTAACAGATGTTGTGATAGTTGTTGTTGTCTATGTTGATATTATATTGCCACACCAAACCTTGGGATAATTCTAGGTTGCTGATATTGAAGGTGATTACGGTGTGTAGTTGTTCTGTTTTGGGGTGTGGTGCGAAAACTTCTCCTGTTAATTTTTCTGCATTAATGTTGATTGTTAGGTTGTGTTGGACTCCTAGTTTGGCTAGTTCTTCTAGTTTTTCTACTAGGGTGTTTTGAGGTTGTTCTAAATTAGGTTTACTTTCATTGATTTGACTGTCTACTAAGTCTTTAGGTGTGTCTGAGGTAGGGAGTGATAATACCTTTCCAACGTTTTCGGCAATTTCTGAATCTGTTTGTACGCTGCTTTTTGTAGTAGTATAGTTGTTGCTTTCTTCTTGTAAGGTGAGAATTGTTATCCCAAGTTTTTCGTCAGTTTTGTGTAAATTCCATTGATATAACTTTTCTTTTAATTCAATTGTTCCTGTTGGGGTGTTGGTCTTTTGTGTGATTCTGGTGACTTCTGTCTCTGTTAGTGCCATTCCCCAGGTGGAGTCTATTTCTTTGTATTTCCAACCATTAGGAAAGGTTGATGTTAGTTCAGTTATGATTTCTTTGATTGTTATTGTGGTATTTTGGTTGTTTTTTTCTTCGTCAATGATTTCAATTACTCTTGGTTTTGGTGGTGGTGGTAATATTAGTCCAAGTTGAGAGGCGATAGCCTTTTTGTACTCTGGATATTCAGTAGTTATTGGCACTAGGGTATCTAATGCTCTGGAGATTTTGGTTGGTATTGACTGTAGTTCTTTGAGTTGAGCTTTTTTTTGTTCTAACAGAGTTGTGAGAATGCTGATGCTGTCTTTGTTTTCTTTCTCTAACTGGGTTGTGAGAATGCTGATGAGGTCTTGTTGTTCTTCTTTGATGGCAGATGTGTTAATCATGTCTTTTCTTCCTTAAAGTGTTGTTGAACAAAAATTCAAAATGCTTGAAGCAATAGTTAACTACCATGAAGGAGTTCAGCTTTCTCTGATTTACTGAACTCCAGCGGTTTTTATAGGACTAGGTGGAAAGATTTAGCTACTTGAAAGTTGTGAACGTGCAGCACTACTTTCAATAAGTTTTCGATGTCTGCAAAGTAATCTACAGGTTGAAACGGACGACGTAGGGCAAATTTTCCAATATTGCCTTCTTGCCAGATTTCTGCTACTTTTTCTCCGTTTTGGGATAGCTCTATTCGGAAATCGTTAAGGTTAACTTCACTTATTTTTAGGCTAGTGCTAGCGATCGCACTATTAACAATCTCAAATAGTTTCCGGTTGTTAGCAACTGTTCTGTCTTCAGCAGGTAACGAGTGCTCGTAGACAATCTTTGCTGCTAGGATATGCTTGCAGAGCATCCGGCTATTGTCGTAATAGTTGTGATATTTGTGGTCGGGACAGGTACAGGTCCACTCTCCGTATTCGAGAGTTACCACATAGTCAGTCCCTTTTTGGGGATTGTGGACTATGGCCTTGAAGTCGTAGTTGGTGTCTAGTGGCCTGACTTTTAGTCCTTTGCTTCGATCCAGTCTTTCTAGTTGAGCGATATTTCTGCTGAATACTTGTTCTAGGTAGCCCACTACTTGGCAGTATAGTTGGACTTCTTGTTGGTTACAGTCGATGGGGATATCGCTATCCCTCACCTCTGCTTCAAAACCGTGCGTGAGAGTTTCCAGCTCACACGGCTCCTGATAACTAAGGATATTTCGAGGTTAGGTTCACATATTCCCTTTAATAACCTTTATTTCAAGGGTTTAAGGGTTGGACACACAGGCGCAGGTGCATTTAGCTCTCTGGCTTCCACTTCACACCTAGGGCGTACTCGCGCGTGTCTCTCAACAGTTTCTCCCAACATTGCCTGCCTTAATTACCTCCCCACGTCTGCATATTCTGGACATTACTCCCGACTTTTGCTTCTTGGGGAATCCTCCTCCCTAAACGCCATTGGTTAAGCTTTTCCTACTCTTGTTTTTGTACGAATGGTCATTATTTGTTGTACAGCGGGTATTATTTATAGTGGTAACGCTAACCACTTAGAGAGGCGTTTTGGGGTTACTTCGTTCCCTAATATCATTTCATGTTAGCTTTAGGCTCCTAGTCTAGACCGACCTCTAACTGGATACGAGACTTACGGTTGGATATTAGTCTCAATATAACGAGGCATACCTTTTTGGTTAAGGAGTATCAATGTCTTTCTCCTATTACTTCTAACGATCCGTATACTAGATTCTCTGTTCGATAGCCATAGCTAACTTCCCTTGCAAAAGATCGGGTTGACATTACCCTTATTTTGCTTTATCCCCATGCACTGAGAGACAGAGTTGCTAATTCTGAAACCTGGGAGATTGGAGTCACACGGTATCCGCGTGGGAAGGAATTTAACCTCCATGATTATTAGAGTTATCCCGTTTACGGGGACTGACGTTCGTAAATTAGATTTACTTAGGTCAAACGAATCGCACCCATCCTGGAAGTTCATTGCATTTGATGTGGACGATGCCGAGAACTTTTTGGTAAAATGTCTCTCGTGCCGACTTGACATTCTGGCCAAGTCGGTCTATTATGGTAGTAATCATGTAAAAGAACTATGCCTCAATAGTTTTGGGGTTGGGACATCACTACAACTTTCCCGAGTTGAGTGTGTTGTCCCTTTTTTTACATAGAATATAAATCCTATGCCTATATCTATATCATAGACTAACTTATTATTATAAGTCAACCCTAACATAAATTTTTTTGATAGTCTATCTTTATAGATATATAGGAGAAGTTGTATATATGGCTAATTACAAACCAAGAACTGAGTTTTTAATCCCTGGCCAAGGTAGGCCAAAGCTAGGTCACAAGCAGTTAAAAGTAAAAATTTCAGATGAAGATCGCAGAGCGCTAGAGGATATGGCTAGTAAGTTTGGGATCTATTATGCTGGAAAACCCTGGATAGGTGGGCTGATTCAAAAAATTGCCCAGGGTGAAATTGAGCTAGTTAATCCTGGTTAATGATACTCTGTTCTGATTTCCAGATGCTTGAGGGATGCTGGTGATCACTTCATCAAACCTGTCCCTAATTTATTCTTTAGATTAACAAGTGGCTTTAGAACTCGTAGTTTTTTTGATAGAAAACTCTCAATAATAATAAATGCTTGTATTTTTTTTCACAAATGCACTAGCTGTAAACTAACTCGCCACTAACTCAAAAATTAAAAACGCGAGTCTTCAGTAATGTCTTTTTGCCTGGTAAAAAAACACCTCCACATATCAAGTTTAAATTGAGTTAAAGCACTCTTAAATCTGCTTTTAACTTCAGTGTCAACCCAACTAGATTATTTTTTTACAGTTTTAAAAAATACTTTTTTCTCCTCTTGTTCATCCTTCCATTTAGATATATATCTATGAGAAGTAGTTAAGAAAAGAGGATTAGTTGTATTTAAGCCATCTATTAAATTTGACAGTTAACTAGCTATCAGCTTTTTGCAGCTCTAGTTAAAATCTTCGGCACCCTAAAATGTGAATGGTTGAGTTGCGATCTAAATACCCTGATAAACGTTAAAACAATTATCAAAAATGATTGTTGAATGATGACAGCTTTCTTTAACAACAATTTTTTTATTTTAACCATATCAAATTATGTTAATTAATTCTTTCTAGACTGTCAACTTAAATCAATAAATAAACTTTTTGTTATTTATTAGAAATGATGAAATGTCAAGGATTTCCATCTTTGGTATAGGAATTAAATACAACAAATTGCTGAAAAAATAGTCTGATTAACAATGAAAAATTGTTATTTTGTCGAATTATTGACTATATAAGTAAACCTGAAAAAAATAACTTAAACCATAGATAAAAATCTATGGATAGTTATTTTGAGACCTAAATTAGCTTAAAAAATAACTAATAATTGACATACTCACTCATTAGTATCTTCTTTTGAAAAAAGATTTAAGTTAGTTAGGCGATTTGCTTTTCTGACTCTTGCTTCATCAAGAAGCTATTGCCTTGGACTAATGCTGACCATTGTTTGTCCAGTTCATAGGCTAATCTTTTTGCTGAGTTAGACGGATTTTGACTACCACAAGCCCAATGATTTACACTGTCCACTTCTACTCCTAAGAATTCTGCTAATTCTGCTCTGGATAAATTTGGGTATTTTTCCAGGAGGTTAAGAGGATTAATTTTTTCCGTGGAGAAAGAAAAAAGGAAATGTGGGTCAGACCACTGACTGATTTGTTGCTGTAGAACAAAAGCAAGTCTTCGTACTGACTTCTTTGGTTTTGTCCCACACATCCATTTAGAAACTGTTGGTTGACCCACTCCCAAAGCTTTTCCTAACTTTGTTTGAGTAAGCCATGGGAATTGCCACAAGAAGGAGACAGGATTTGTCTCCTCAAAATGTGTTATACTCATAGTCTGAAAATTTATAAAGATTTTTGCTATTGGGAAGTTGTGAGCTTCCTAGTAGCTTTTATTTTTTATTAAGGCAGAGCTTTGCGCTCTTGTTTAACCTTCATTCTCTGGTTTTCTGTCGATAGCATTAATAGTATCTATAACATCTATTCTAGGCAAGAGATTGTTATATTTGTTTACAAATAAAGCTAACTCATTTGCCATATCAGCATAATCCAGCAGCTTCAAAATATAGGTGCTATCAGTATCAAAATTTTTGCCCCACCCTTTAATAGAGTTAGGAGAAAGTCCGGTAGCCCGGCTGATTTCTGCGATAGCTTTTTGTCTGTATCCCCAGTCTTCTGGCTTCAAGCCATACAGTGTGAGCATCCATTTGTTAAGGTATGCGGTAACTTTCATTTAAGTATCTAATCACTACTGATATATGATGGCCTTGAATTATCGTTACCTCTACATAACAATACAATTTCACACTGAAAAAAAAGTAGGTAATACATACAATTATTATCTGATGCAACAAGAGTTCTGTTGCTCGGAATTAAACGATGTAGCAGTCGCTAGGCTCCGCCAATGCTACAAAGATGAACATATAAAAAATAGATTTTGAAAACTATTTTTAACAAGTTATTTTGCAGCTTTGAGGTTCTCTAGTTCTGCAACCAAATTTTCAGGATATTTTTTCAGTAGTTGAAGAGGATTAATTTTTTCTGTGGAAAAAGAAAAAAGGAAATGTGGACCTGACCATTTGTTGATTTGTTGGTGTAGTTCAGAAGTTAGCCGTTTGATAGTGCTGCATGGAGTTCTTTGTCCACAAACCCAGTGATTAACTGCTCCTGGGCTTACTCCTAAAGCTTTGGCTAGAGTTTTTGGAGTAAGCCAGTCAAATTGCCACAAGAGAGAGACAGGATTTGTCTCCTCAAAATGTGTTATAGTCATAGTCTGAAAATTTAAAAGATAGTATGCTATTGGGAAGTTGTGACCTTCCTAGTAGCTTTTATTTTTTATTAAGGCAGAGCTTTGCGCTCTTTAATTATCTCTCCTAAATATTACTTAATCAGTAGTATTTATGTCAACCTTTTTCTCAGAATATTTTTTGAAAAAATCTGATAGCTCATTATAAAAATCAGCATAGAAGAGTAGTTTTTGGACATATACCGCTTCAGTAGTTAAATCTTTCCAGTTCTTAAGAGTGTTTCGAGCTAAACCTGTTACTTGCTCTAGTTCCTCAAGGCACTTAGCTTTATAGCCCCATTGGTCAGAAGTTATCCCATATTTTCTGGGAATCCACTTTTCGCAGTAGTCTTTTGGCTGCATTCAATTCAACTAATAAGGTACAGATTCAATATCAGCACAAGAAACAACTACTACTCGATTTACCTAAATTGCTGATTTATACCTTTTTCGCATTAAATTTTATTTATTTAATACTTATTTAGTACAAAATATTCTCTCCTGGAATTGAGCGATGTGGCTGCCACTAGGCTTCACCAACGCTACAACAGGACTTTCTCAAAACTTGACTTTATAAAATTAGATTTTTAAAACTGATTTTTGTAAGTTATTTTTCAGCTTTCAGACTCTCTAATTCTGCGACTAAGCTTTTCAGAACGTCTAAATGTTGCACTTTAAACTCAATTACAAATCCATTGCCGTCCCTGCTATACCCTGGGCATTTTAAGGCGACACCCTCCTCACCTCCTTCAAAAGTTGTTTTCGCCGAAAATAGCCAGTCGTCAGCGGACAGGCTGTAGTAAGTATCTGTCCAGGTTCTGTGCTTGGACTCTGAATTGTGAGTAGTTTCGTTCATTAGGGTTGATTTTTTTGATGTCTCTGGTGTTCACGGAGCAAGTGTGGCAGCTAATCGCTTTGTTTACTACAAGTTTGCACCAAGTACAACAGGCAGGCATTGAAATCTCCAGGGTTAACCCTAGATATCCTCCGGTTATTCATAGTAATTAGGTCGGTTAGGAGTTTCTTAGAGTGGGCGCCCTTTGAAGCTCTGCCTTCTATAATATTATTATACACATAATTTACTAATTAGTAACTAAGTCAGTAGATTTTAATAAAACGTAACGAAAAAGTTACTAAAGGCCACTTATTAGCTATGCTGAAAGTATAGTAATTAAGGTAAAGGGCAATGAGAAAGTGGGCAAACGGTACTATATCACTCTACCCGATGGGATAGCAGAAGCTTTGGAACGTTGGGCTGAAAGCGAAGGCAATAAGCCTGCTACGCTGGCTGGTTTTTTATGCGAATCTGCTGTCAGAGATGCTATGGAATTGGGAAAAGTACCACCTGACCCCAATAGAGAACCACCTAAGTATGAGCAATTCAAATATTTATTGTTAGATAACTATGACTTGCTCGCAAGAAATTCATATCTAAAAAAGAGGTTAGGTGGGTTGCTAGAAGGGAATAAGCCCACACTAGAAGATAAATTAAGAATTGCTATCGCAATGGGTGTTAGTGAACAGTATTTAGACGAGCTGATAGAGGCATCTTTTAATGGGAATGGAATCAATGGAACTACAGAAAACCTTTGAACTCCCCTGCAACTGGGATATTAAGTTAGGTTGTGGAGTGGTGCAACTTGTTTCCCCTAATGTACAAGAAGCTAAATATTTCGCTTCCGGTGCTATTGGGTATCTAGAGCAAATAGCAAAACGGCTTGATGCGTTGGTTGAGATAGTAACTCCAGAAGGAATGAAGCTTGCCAGCTTTGGTCAATCTTCTAAACCACAAGCGCCAGAATCTCAACCACAAATATCTAGCTATGGGGCATCTAGAATTGACCCAACTGCTGATTCGGAAGCTGTGCTTGATTTTGTTAAAGGCAAAAAAGCAGAAGGATTAATTGTTACCGTAACTGGAATGCACTCTGATAAGTGTTTGTTGGTAAACGATTTGCAAGCACTAGATAGAGGAGGCGGGTGGACTGCACAGGACTGGATTGGGTTAGACTTTAAGAAACTTTGGCATGATAGCTTTTTGCTAGGCAAGACTAACTATTATGGGCAACTAATAGTTGCAGTGGAAGGCGATCGCTACTTACCAAATTTCTTTTACCATATTCGTCGTCCTTCTGGAGCTTTGGCTGAATATAGCAGTAGTTACCATTATGTTGATAACTTCTTGGGTGCGCCTGTACGAATAGCAGTTTCTACACCTGGAGATTGGAGGATAATAGAGTCTGCTCCAGACCAGTCTGAGAAAGCTTAAAGCAGATGTTCATAGATGGGGCACGGCTGTAAGTTAATTAGCGATCGCTTTAATCAACAATCGCGATCGCTCAAAGTCATCTAAATATTATTTCCAAAAAAAATCATGACAAATCATAAATTTAATCTACCTAACTTTGAGAAAGCAGAATATTTGCTTAATGATTTATTTGAAGAAGTCAAAAGTAAGGAAAGTGAATTAGCAGGAGGAGAAGCTCAAGAGTTAAAAAGAGGAGGAACTGCAATTCAAAGATTGAAGGAAACTACTGTTAAATTTGGCAATCCTCGTAGTCGATTAATTCCTCTTACTGAAAAAGGTTTTGAAGCAAAGGGAGTGGAATTAAATTACGAAATTAAGCACTTAATGAAGCAATTTGATTTCTATTCTATGGTTGTGAGCATTGATTTAAGACCTCAACCAAGTGTTTTGATTTCAAG
>JAAUYK010062738.1_pt1 | contig 17864 bp, 15 predicted proteins | sample 7278021 | NCBI WGS metagenome assembly JAAUYK01 (sample SAMN14350223, study PRJNA611818) | marine sediment metagenome | isolation source: surface marine sediment (1.8m) | place: French Polynesia: Moorea | collected 2018-08
CCACGTCTTCATCGCCGCCGCCCAGAGCCTGGGCTATCCGGCGCGCTACGTCAGCGGCTACCTCTGGACCGGCGACACCGTCGAGCCCTACGAGGCCGGCCACGCCTGGGCCGAGGCCTACGTCGAGGGCCTGGGCTGGGTCGGCTTCGACCCGGCCAACGGAGTCTCGCCCAGCGAGGCCTATGTCCGCACGGCGGTCGGCCTGGACTATCAGACAGCGGCCCCGGTGCGCGGCCTGCGCCGCGGCCTGGCCAGCGAAGACCTGGAAGTCGAGGTCCGGATTGCCGCGGTCGCCAGTCAACAGTAGCCTTCAGCCCGGTTCCAGACTCTGGAGTGAAACAGCGGCCATGACCTATTGCGTGGGCCTCTACCTGCAGGACGGCCTGGTCCTGCTGTCGGACACGCGGACCAACGCCGGCGTCGACCACATCTCGACCTTCAGCAAGATGCACGTCTTCGAGACACCGGGCGAACGGGTCATCGTCGCCATGACCGCCGGCAACCTGGCGATCAGCCAGGCGGTGATCAACCTCTTGAGCGAGGGCCTGGACGGCGACGAAGGGGCGGCCGAGACGCTGCTCACGGTGCCCTCGATGTTCCGAGCCGCCCGACTGGTCGGCCGTGCGGTGCGCCAGGTCTTCGAGACCGACGGGCCGACCCTCGAGGCCCAGGGCCTGTCCTTCGATGTCTCGGTCCTGCTGGCCGGGCAGATCAAGGACCGCAACATGCGCCTCTTCCAAGTCTACGCGGCGGGCAACTTCATCGAAGCCACCGAGGAGACGCCCTTCCTGCAGATCGGCGAGCATAAGTACGGCAAGCCGATCCTGGACCGGGTCCTGACCCACAACAGCGACATCGACGACGGCATCAAGCTGGTCCTGATCTCGATGGACTCGACCCTGCGTTCCAACCTGACCGTCGGCATGCCCCTGGACCTGCTGGTCTACCGGCGCGACAGCCAGCAGATCGAGCTGAAGCGGCGAATCTCGGAGGACGATCCCTACTTCCAGGGCATCCGCCAGCGCTGGTCCGCGGCCCTGCGCGAGGCCTACCAGTCGATTCCGCGCCCGGATTGGGACTCATAAACCACCGGAATCGGGCGATTTCTCGTTACGCTGTGGCATTTGTCACCTTCAACGCGTTTTTCGGGCGGCAGGATAGCGCCCTCGGCCTCGCGCCGGGGCGGGCGTCACCATCCGGGCGCCCGCAGATACCACGGTCGCCATGTCCGGGAGGGGGTGCGCCCGACTTTGCGGGCCGCCGGGCATGGCGATCTGCCCTTTCTAGCTCCACCGGCAGCACCGCTGGTCGGAAAGCTGGCGGCTGATCGGAACGGGGCGCTTTTCTGCCAGAAATGCTATGATGTCGCCCGTCGCAGCGTGCGCGACGGCTTTGGCATAAGGCATCATGGTTGCCACCTACGATCCGCTGCTGATCCTGCTCTCGGTGGTGATTGCCATTCTGGGCGCCTACGCCGGCCTTCGGCTGGCGCGGGGCCTGCTGCGCCAGGGCGGGACCCTTCGCAAGGCTCTGCTGTCCGCCGCGGCGGTGACCATCGGCGGCGGCATCTGGTCGATGCACTTCGTCGGCATGCTGGCGCTGGAGTTGCCCGTCGCCATCAACTACGACGTCCTGCTGACCCTGATTTCGGCCCTGGTCTCGATCCTGGTCACGGGCATCGGCCTCTCGATCGCCAGCTACGGCGAGGCGAGCGCGCGCCGCTTGGCCGCCGCCGGCATTTTCATGGGGCTGGGGATCTCCTCCATGCACTACATCGGCATGGCCGCGGTGCGGGCCAATTGCGTGATCAGCTACTCCTACGGTCTGGTGGCAACTTCGGTCCTGGTCGGGATTGCCGCGGCGACCCTGGCGCTGTGGCTGGCCTTCAACCTGAAGGGCCCCTGGCAGACCTTCGCGGCCGCCGTGGTCATGGGCCTGGCGATCTCCGGCATGCACTACACGGCCATGGCGGCGGCGACCTTCCTGCCGGTCGAGGTCCTGATCGAGTACGCCGCGCCGGCGCTCAGCCCCTATCTCATGGCTATCGTCGTGGCGCTGGCGGCCTTCCTCATCTTCGGCTTGGCCCTGCTGATCGCATTGCCTGACCAGGGGAGGCCCGAAGCCGGGTCCGCGGCCGCCGGCGAGCCGGCCGAGGCCGAGCCACCGGCGGCGCCCGAGGACCTGCGCCCCGAGCGGCTGACCCGGTTGCCGGTCGAGCGGAACAAGACCACCCTCCTGCTGGATTTGGAGCAGATCGTCTCGATCCAGGCCGAGGCGCACTACACGCGCGTTTCCGACGGCGCCGAGACCTACTTCTGTTCCTTCTCGCTGTCAGAGCTGGAAGCCCGCCTGGACCCGGCGGTCTTCCTGCGGGTCCACCGCAGCCACATCATCAATCTGAAGCATGCTCGGGCTTTCGAGAAGCACCGGGAGCAGGCGCTCGTACGGCTGGGCGGCGACGATGGTGCAAGCGTTCCGGTCAGCCGCCGCAACGTGCCGAGGCTCCGCGAGGCCCTAGGACTGCCATCCTGACACCGCCGTTCGTGCGTCCAGGCCGCCGTTCATGCCGCCAAAATGCCGTTCGTGCGCGGCAGTTGGCCTTTTGTTTCGCTTTCATTACGATTAGCCCTAAGCTGATGTATTTGAACGGCCGGTTGTAGTGCCGGCGGTTTTTTCAGCTTCAAACGGTCCTGGCCGGGGTCGGCCGACAGAGACCGAAATCGATACAGGAGAGGCTAGACTGTGATTCCAGGATCCTTCGACTACCATCGGCCGAGCTCGGTCGATGAAGCCTTGGCGTTGCTCGCTCAGCACGGCGAGGAGGGCCGGGTCATCGCCGGCGGCCACAGCCTGGTGCCCATGATGAAGCTGCGCCTGGCCGCGCCGGAGCACCTCATCGACCTCGGCCGCCTCGCGGAGCTGCGGGGTATTCGCGAGGCCGACGGTGCCATCGAGATCGGCGCCATGACCACCCAGCACGAGATCGTCGGGTCCGAGCTGCTCCAGGCCGTTTGCCCGATCCTGCGCGAGACCGCGCTTCTGATCGCCGATCCCCAGGTACGCTACTGCGGCACCCTGGGCGGCAACGTGGCCAACGGCGATCCCGGCAACGACATGCCGGCGGTAATGCAGTGTCTGGGTGCGACCTATCAGGTCCGCAACGCAGGCGGCGCGCGCGAGATCCCGGCCCGCGACTTCTACGAGGGCGCCTACTTCACCGCTTTGGGCGAGGACGAGATCCTGACCGCGGTCCGCATCCCACGGCCGCCCGCAGGGCAGGGCCAGGCCTACGAGAAGCTCAAGCGCAAGGTCGGCGACTACGCCACCGCCGCTGCCGCCGTGGTCCTCAGCCTCGACGGCGGGAGCTGTAGCCAGGCGGCGATCGCGCTGACCAACGTCGGCCAGACCCCGATCCTTGCCGAGGCCGCGGCCCAGGCGTTGGTCGGCAGCAGCCTCGATGAAGCCGCCGTCGCAGAGGCGGTGCGCTTGGCAAAGGAGGCTACCGATCCGGTCGAGGACCTGCGCGGCCCGGCCGACTTCAAGCGCCATGCCGCCGGGGTCATGGTCCAGAGAGCCGTCGCGCGGGCGCGCGAGCGGGCAAGCGCCTGAGCGCGGGGAGACAGACGAACATGAGCAAGATTCCGGTCAAGATGACCATCAACGGCGCGGCGGTCGAGGAGCTGGTCGAGCCGCGCACCCTGCTGATCCATTTCCTGCGCGAGAAGGTCGGGCTCACCGGCCCGCACATCGGCTGCGAGACGTCGCATTGCGGCGCCTGCACGGTCGACCTCGACGGCAAGTCGGTGAAGTCCTGCACGGTCTTCGCGGTCCAGGCCGAGGGTGGCCAGATCACCACGGTCGAGGGCATGGCCGAGGCCGACGGCACCCTCTCCGCCCTGCAGGAAGGCTTCATGCAGGAGCACGGCCTGCAATGCGGCTACTGCACTCCGGGCATGCTCGTCCGGGCGCACCGCCTGCTGCAGGAGAACCCCAATCCGACCGACGATGAGATCCGCTGGGGCCTCTCCGGCAACCTCTGCCGCTGCACCGGTTATCAGAACATCGTCAAGGCGGTGCGCTACGCCGCCGACAAGATCAACGCCGGCAGGGAGGCCGCCGAATAATGAACGACGTCAAGGAAATGACCCTGGAGGAGCGCGAGGCGACTCTCGGCGGCATCGGCTCTGCCCGCAAGCGCAAGGAAGACGCCCGCTTCATTCGCGGCAAGGGCAACTACGTCGACGACATCAAGCTGCCCGGCATGGTCTACGGCGACTTCGTGCGCAGCCCCTACGCCCACGCCAAGATCAAGGCGATCAACACCGAAGCGGCCCTGGCCGTGCCCGGGGTGGCCGCGGTGATCACCGCCAAGGACCTGGAGCCCCTGGGTCTGCACTGGATGCCGACCCTGGCCGGTGACGTCGCCGCGGTCCTGGCCGACAAGAAGGTCCACTTCCAGAACCAGGAGGTCGCCTTCGTGGTCGGCGCCGACCGCTATGCAGTCGCCGACGGCGTGCAGGCGGTCGAGGTCGAGTACGAGGAGTTGCCGGTGCTGGTCGATCCGCGCAAGGCGCTCGACGAAGACGCCCCAATCCTGCGCGACGACGTTGCCGGGAAGGACGACGTCGGCCAGGGCCACCGCCGGCACCCGAACCACATCTTCCACTGGGAGGTCGGCGACGCGGCGGCCACCGACGCCGCCTTCGCGTCGGCCGCTGTGACCATCAAGGAGGATATTGCCTATCCGCGCAACCATCCCTGTCCGATGGAGACCTGCGGCTGCGTCGCTTCGATGGACTCGGTCAGCGGCGTGCTGACGGTCTACGGCACCTTTCAGGCGCCGCATGTCATCCGCACCGTGGTCTCGCTGATCACCGGCCTTTCGGAGAACAACATCCGCATCGTTTCGCCGGACGTCGGCGGCGGCTTCGGCAACAAGGTCGGCGCCTATCCCGGCTATGTCTGCGCGGCCGCGGCGGCGATCGTCACCGGCCTGCCGGTCAAGTGGATCGAGAGCCGGATGGACAACCTCTCGACCACCGCCTTCGCCCGCGACTACCACATGACCGGCGAGCTGGCGGCGGACGAGAACGGCAAGATCACCGGCATCCGGGCCAAGGTGCTGGCCGACCACGGCGCCTTCAACACCCACGCCCAGCCGATGAAGTGGCCGGCCGGCTTCTTCAACATCGTGACCGGCAGCTATGACATCGCGGCCGGGCACGTCGAGGTGGACGGGGTCTACACCAACAAGGCGCCGGGTGGGGTCGCCTATCGCTGCTCCTTCCGGGTCACCGAGGCGGCCTACTTGATCGAGCGCCTGATCGACGTCCTGGCCCAGAAGATCGGGGTCGACAAGGCCGAGATCCGGCTGCGCAACTTCGTCCAGCCCGAGCAGTTCCCCTACGACTCCTGCCTCGGCTGGGAGTACGACTCCGGCGACTATCCCACGGCCCTCAAGAAGGCCCTGGAGGCGGTCGACTACGCCGGCCTCAGGCAGGAGCAGAAGGAGAAGGCGGCCCGGGGCGAGCTGATGGGCATCGGCATCTCGACCTTCACCGAGATCGTCGGCGCCGGGCCGACCCGCAACTGCGACATCGTCGGGCTCGGCATGTTCGATTCCTGCGAGATCCGGGTCCATCCGACCGGCTCTGCCATCGTCCGCCTGGGCACCAAGAGCCAGGGCCAGGGTCACGAGACCACCTTCGCCCAGATCGTCGCCACCGAAATCGGCCTGCCCTCGGACGTGATCACGGTCGAGGAGGGCGACACCGACACCGCGCCTTACGGACTTGGCACCTACGGCTCGCGCTCGACCCCGGTCGCCGGGGCGGCCTGCGCGGTCGCGGCGCGCAAGATCAGGGCCAAGGCGCAGAAGATCGCCGCCCACCTGCTCGAGGTCGGCGAGGACGACCTGGAATGGGAGGTCGACCGCTTCAAGGTCAAGGGGCTGCCCGAGCGCTTCTCGACCATGAAGGACGTCTGCATGGCCGCCTATTCGACCAACCTGCCGGAAGGCCTGGAGCCGGGCTTGGAGACGACCAGCTACTACGACCCGCCTAACTTCACCTATCCCTTCGGCGCCTACATCTGCGTCGTCGACATCGATCGCTACACCGGCGAGGTCTCGGTGCGCCGCTTCTATGCCCTGGACGACTGCGGTACCCGGATCAATCCCATGGTGATCGAGGGCCAGGTCCACGGCGGGCTGGCCGAAGCCTTCGCCATCGCCATGGGCCAGGAGATCGTCTTCGACGAGACCGGCAACGTGCTCGGCGCCAGCTTCCAGGACTACTTCGTCCCGACTGCGGTCGAGACGCCGCCCTGGGAGACGGACTTCACCGTGACGCCCTCGCCGCACCATCCGATCGGCGCCAAGGGCGTCGGCGAGTCGCCCAACGTCGGCGGCGTGCCGGCCTTCTCAAACGCCGTGGTCGACGCCTTTGCCCAGCACGGCGTCACCCACACCCCCATGCCGCACACGCCCTGGCGGGTGTGGCAGACCATCGAAGAGGCGGGGCTGAACAGGTGAGGCCACGGTGAGCCGTGCCATGAACTGGCGCGACTTGAAGGACCGGCTCGGCGGGACCGGCTACGTCGCCGATCCCGAGCTGGCCATGGCGCTGGCCCTGATGCAGCGGCTAGAGCGGCCGCTGCTGATCGAGGGCGAGGCCGGGGTCGGCAAGACCGACGTGGCCAAGGCGCTGGCCCAGGCGCTGGACACGGATCTGATCCGTCTGCAGTGCTACGAGGGCCTCGACGCCAACGCCGCGGTCTACGAGTGGAACTATCAGCGCCAGCTGCTGGCCATCAAGGTCTGGGAGGGCGAGGCGCTTTCTGCCGAGCAGAAGGAAGAGCACGTCTTCCAGGAAAAGTTCCTGCTCAAGCGGCCGCTGCTCGACGCCATCTCCCGGCCCACGCCGCCGGTCTTGCTGATCGACGAGATCGACCGGGCCGACGAGGAGTTCGAGGCCTACCTGCTGGAGGTCCTTTCCGACTTCCAGATCAGCATTCCCGAACTGGGCACCATCGCCGCGACCAGCATCCCGCTGGTGGTCCTGACCTCGAACTCGACCCGGGAGCTCTCGGACGCGCTGCGCCGGCGCTGCCTCTACCACTGGCTCGACTATCCCAGCGAGGCCAAGGAGCTGGCCATCGTCGACGCCCGGGTGCCGGGGATCGAGGCGGTCCTGGCCGGCCAGATCGTGCGCTTCGTCCAGGCCCTGCGGCGGGAGGACCTGGACAAGAAGCCGGGCATCGCCGAGACCCTGGACTGGGCGCGGGCGCTGACCGGGCTGGGCGCGCGGCGCATCGACGAGGACCTGGAGGAAATGCGCCAGACCCTCATGTGCCTGCTCAAGACCCGCAGCGACCGGGGCCGGATCACGCCCGAGGTGGTCGACCGGCTGGCCGCCAAAGCGCTATGAGCCCGGAGGGGACAGCGGCCGTCCCGCCGACCGGCGGACCGGAGGACAAGCGGATCGCCGGCAAGCTGCTGGCCTTCGCCCGCCAGGCCCGGGACAACGGCTTTCCGGTCGGCATCGAGGAAAGCCTCGATGCGCTGACCTTTGCCGGCGACTTCGATCTGCTCGACCGGGAAGACCTGCGTCGCGGCCTGCGGGCGATTTTCTGCGCCTCGACCACCGACTGGGAGCGCTTCGACGACCTCTTCGACTCCTTCTGGTTCTACGACAGCGAACGTACCATCCTGCGGGTCTCCGGCTCCTTGCCGCGCGCGGGCGGCGAGGGCGAGGTGCCCTCGCCGGCACCTCTGGGCTCCGGCGGCGAGGGCGCCGGCGTCGAGGAGACCCTGGGCGGCGCCAGCGCGGCCGAGCGCCTGGCCGGCACCGACTTCCGCCACCTGGAGACGGCCGAGGACCTGCAGGCGGTCTACGCCCTGGCCGAGCGCCTGGCCCGGCGCCTGCGCTGGCGCTTGTCGCGGCGCGAGCGGGTCCGGCGCCGGGGCCGGCGGGTCGACCTGCGGAACACCATCCACCGCAGCCTGCGCCACGGCGGCCTGCCCCTGGACTTGGCCTACCGCCGCCGGCATCCGCGCCCGGTCAAGCTGGTCATGATGCTCGACGCCAGCGGCTCGATGAGCCTCTACAGCAGCTTCTTCATCCGCTTCATCCGCGGCCTGGTCGAGACCCTGGCCCAGGCCGAGGCCTTCGTCATCCACACCCGCCTGGTGCACATCAGCGCCGTGCTGCGCGAGCGCGACCTGGAGAAGGCGGTCGACCGCATGAACATCCTCTCGGCCGGCTGGGGCGGCGGCACCCGGCTCGGCGAGAGCCTGCGGAGCTTCAACGACAACCACGCCAAGCAGCTGCTCCACGGGCGCGCGGTGGTGATGATCCTGAGCGATGGCTACGACACCGGCTCGCCGGAGGTCCTGGCCGCCGAGATGGCACGGCTCAAGCGCCGCGCCCGGCGGGTCATCTGGCTCAACCCGATGATCGGCTGGCGCGGCTACGAGCCGGTCGCTCAGGGCATGGCCGCGGCCCTGCCCCATATCGACCTTTTCGCGCCGGCCCATACCCTGGACAGCCTGGCTGCGCTCGAGCCGCATCTGGCGCGGCTCTAGGGAGCATGGAATCATGATGGTCATGACCGCCGAGACCGAGGACATCATCGACTGCATGGCGCGCTTCAAGGCGGCGGGGCGGCCCTTCGCCCTGGCCACCGTGGTCCGCACCGAGGACCTGACCGCGGCCAAGGCCGGCGCCAAGGCGGTGATCGACCAGGAGGGCGGCCTGCACGGCTGGATCGGCGGCGGCTGCACCCAGGCTGCCGCCCGCAATGTGGCGGCCCGGGCCCTGGCCGACGGCCGGGCCCGCTACGTCCGGGTCCGGCCCAAGGCCAAGCTGGCGGCCGAGGCGGCGGCGCCCGACGTCGAGCTGCACGCCAGCGGCTGCCCCAGCGGCGGCAGCATCGAGCTCTTCGTCGAGCCGGTCCTGCCCCGCCCGATGCTGATCGTCGCCGGCGCTTCGCCGGTCGCCCGGGCCCTGGCCGAGCTCGGCCGCGGCGCCGGCTTCGCGGTGACCGCCGCCGCGGCGCCCGAAGATCACGAGCGCCTGGCCCGAGCCGACCATCGGATCGAGGGCTTCGACCTCTCCGCCGCGGCTGGCGCGGCGAGCGGCTTCATTGTGGTCGCGACCCAGGGCAAGCGCGACCGCGAGGCCCTTCTGGGCGCCTTGGCGACCGCCGCGCCCTACGTCGCCTTCGTCGGCAGCCGGCGCAAGGCCGCCGCCCTGAAGGAGAGCCTGCTGAAATCCGGGGCCGATCCCGCGCGTCTCGATGCCTTGCACGCCCCCGCCGGCCTCGACATCGGCGCCGCGACCCCGGAGGAGGTCGCGCTCTCCATCCTGGCAGAGATCGTCCAGCACCGCCGCGCCGCCGAGCAGCACCCGGGCCCGCCCGCCTTGGAGCGCGAGGAGATCGAAGGCGGCAGCCTGGAGGCCGAGGTCGTCTCCCCGGTCAAGGGCGCCTGCGAAACCAAGGGCCGGGAGTTCGCCCGAAAGCCCGGGTAGCTGACCTCGGAGCGAGCGGCTGCCGAAGGCGGCCCTGCAGAGATTCCAAATTTCCCGGGTTATTCCTTCGCAATGTCGAAGGAGATCTTTGCGTGGTCCGAGATGTGGTCGATGAAGGCGTTGAAGTGCGGGATGGTCTCGGTCGGGATCCGTTGGCGCGGCATCTCGAGTTCGGTGGTGACTTCCAGTGTCCGCCCTTCGATCCGAAAGCCGCGGGTCAGACGGCCGAAGTCAGAGTCGAAGTCGATGCGGGCGCCGCCGTAAACGATCCGGTGTCCGGGGGGCAGCGTGTAGCGGTTGACGCCGTGGTAGCGCAGCCCGGGGAATTCGTAGGGGTGGTTTTCGTTGCCGGTCCGGAAGTTCCGGGCCTCGTTGGTCATCTCCGTCTCCCAGTCGCCGAATCTCCGCAGGTCTTCCGGATCGAAGGACTCGCTGTAGACCGACTGGGTCCGGACCGTGAGTTCGGCCGTCAGTCGCTCCACCCCCTCGGTCGCGACCGAGATCAGCTCGACGTCGCTGCTGTGGATGTCTCGGAAGTCCTCGTTCAGCCATTCCCGCCGCTCTTCGGGATTGCGGTTCTGCAGGCGGGTCCGCAGCCAGGCGGCGTTCATGCCGGCGAAGGTCCGGGTCATGTCGCTTTCGAAGGCACCCTCTGGCGTGAGGACATGGTTCGAGTCGACGGTCAGAACCCAGCCGTAGTCCGCCGCGGGCAGTTGGCCGGGGCGACGGCTTTCCGGCGATACGTCCAGCCGGATCGCGCCCTGGACACTCCGATAGGGAACCGAATAGGCGCTGTAGGGATCGGTGAGGTCGACGCAGATTTCCCGGTCCGAGCCGCCTTCCGCCCCGGGCAGCTTCGCGCAGGCGACCATGTGGTTGAAATAGCCGGAGGCGGGCAGCAGCAGCTTCTCGACATTCTCCCGGCGCGTCGAGGTGAGCACCGGAAAGGCCTCGATTCCCGCCCTGCGGGCCAGGTCGACAAAGAGCGCGGTCTTGTCCTTGCAGTCCCCGAAACGTCGGGACAAGGTGCGGTGCGTCGGCCGCGGGATGATCCCGCCGAGACCGTGCTCGAGGCCCAGGTAGCGGATTTCTTGGGCGACGAATGCATGAATCCGGGCCAGCCGATCCTCCGGGCCATCGGCACCTGCGGTCAGCCGGGCGACGGCCTGGTCGAGGGCCGGGTTGTCCTCCAGGGCCCGATTGAACAGCTCGATCTCTTGCCGCACGAGCTCCGGCCAGGTCACCGCCTCGGCGATCACCAGGGTCGGCATGGTGTCGCGGTAGAGGATTTCGGGATCGGTCTTGAAGGCCGCGACCTCGGAGGCGCTGCAGACCAGGCCGCGCGGATTCTCGTCTTCGCAGGTCAGGTCTGGCATGTCGCTGCGCCACTGCGGCGGCGTCACGCCTTCGTCCCAGTTGACGACGACCTCGAAGCGTTCGTTGGGACGGCTGATCTGGGGCCAAAAGATCCGGGACCAGGGCAGGGGGAAGTCGGCGCTGCGATGCCGCGTCTGGACCACCAGCACTGTCATTGCGCCCGGTACCAGGCCCGCAAAGGGCACGGTGACACCGAAGTTGTCGCTGAAGATCCGGTCTTCGTCGTCCGGAGTCACCTGGATGGTCGCCGGCTCGACCTCGATGCGCTCGCCGCTCGGCAGCAGGCTGTAGGCCTCGCGAATCGTCGCGGTCTCGCTGTGGGCGTCGACCCAGGTGCGCTGGTCGCCGTGACGGCGCACCGCCGCCTGGCTCAGCAGGAGCCGAACGATGGTCTTGGTCTCCTCGACGTCGCCGTCGGCCCGGATCCGGATCTCGGAGCGGTAGAGCCGGTAGGCGTAGTCGATGTTCTCGGCGTCGAGGGCGGCCCGCCGCACCTCGCCCAGGGCCAGGTCCGCGAAAGTGAAGCTCGCCGGGCGTGGCGACCAAAGCGCGAAGTCGACCGGCTGACCGCCGGATTTCAAGCGCAGCGCATCGCCGGCCGCGGCGTCTCCGGCGATCAGCGCGCCGGCCAGCACCAGGGCAAGACTCAGCTGTCGTCGCACGACGTGGCGCCCTCCTTCAGTTCCAGGCTCCGGACCATGCGCTCCATTTGCGCCCGCTCCTCTCCGACGCTGTCGCTCGTGCCGATCACCTCGACCAGGACCTCGCCCTGAACGACGGTGGCGACCAGGCTGGTCTTCTCCCGGCCCTTCCAGGTTCCACTATAGCGAGCATGGGAGATCGGGAGGAGAGACCCCGGCAGAAGTCGCCGCTCCTCCTCGGCATCCATGTTCCGGAAGGCGTCCCCCTTCTTGCCGCGGCGAAAGCGGACCCGGTCCTCGATATTCGCGCCATCGCAGCGAACCCAAACCAGGATGTATGTGTGCTCGCTCGGCCCATAGAGGGAGAGATCGCTGCCTTCATAGAACTGATCGGCAGCGACCCGGACCCAGCCGGCCTCGGGCGGAGTCAGAGTGTAGAGGCCGCTGGCCCCGGCTATGGCTTGGTCGGGCTCGAGCGCATCGCCTCGCCAGCGATCGATTTTTTTGTCCAGTTGCTCAAAGGATGCGCCTATAGCCAATCCGAGCACAATGAACACTCCGATCCGTTCGAACCGCGCAAGAAGGTTGGGTGTTTCAATCCAGCGCGGCGCGACCAACGAGGCCTTTCGTGCGTTGATTTGGATTTGCTCCGAGAGAAAGTTCAGAGGCATCAGTAGCAGCAGCACGATAGCTCCCTGGAGTACGTAGCTGTTCCAGCTGGAAAAGATCGTTACCGCGGCAACATAGAGCTGGTACGTAGCCAGTGGGACGCCCACGGAGGAGAATTGGCGCCAATGCTGCTTTGCGGGCGGCTCGCTGCCATTTATGTTGATGCTCTCTGCCGTCCCGGCCAAGCGCGAAGCCAAGACGGCATTTAGCACCGGTACAAGCATTCCCCAGGCGAACACCCACGGCTGGATCTCCGCATCGCGATTGCGCTTCAGGTCGTCCGCGAGCTCCCAGGCCCATCGGCAAAGGTAGAGACCCGAAGTGACCACGCTCAGCAGGTAGAGGCGCCACAGCGACCGGGGTGGATGCCAAAGTTCGCGGACCTCGCCGGACTGTCGGACGGCGACATCAGGCTGCATCCCACTCATTGGAACGATCGTCTGACCCATCTCCTTGCCGTGCCCCCAAAGGTAACCGTGATCTCGTCCGCCCCGCGTCGCCCGCCGTTAACGCTCGAACGACGTGGGGAAGCGCAGCTCTAGCGCGAAACCGCAAAAGCCCGGTTAAACCTTCGAATTCGAGACAAAGTCCGGCGATCACCGGTCGGCTCAACGCCGACTGTGCTGGCGGCAAGAACATTCGAGCCGGGCCCGACAATCGAAGCCTGCTGCCCTAGGGTGTGGCTTTCGGAGCCGCGTTTATCCCCTGGATGCTGTTGCCAGTCGGCTGGCACATGCTCCTTGGCGGCCTCACGGTCGCCTTGGCGCGCCTGCCGCTGATCTAGATCACGCGATCCGCAGCTCGGGCAGCGACTTGATCAGGTCGTCGACCGCCTTCATCTGGGCGAGGAAGGGCTCCAGCAGGTCCAGGGGCAGGGCGCTGGGGCCGTCGCACTTGGCGTTGTCCGGATCAGGATGGGCCTCCAGGAACAGTCCGGCGATGCCGACCGCGAGGCCGGCGCGGCCGAGCTCGGCGACCTGCCGGCGGCGTCCGCCCGAGGCCGCGGCGCCCGGGTCGCGCATCTGCAGGGCGTGGGAGACGTCGAAGATCAGCGGCGCGTCGCCGCTCGCGTCCATCATGGTCCGGAAGCCGAGCATATCGACCACCAGGTTGTCGTAGCCGAAGCAGGCGCCGCGCTCGCAGAGCATCACCTGGTCGTTGCCGCATTCGCGCAGCTTCTCGACCAGGTTCTTGACCTGCGGCGGGCTCATGAACTGCGGCTTCTTGACGTTTACCGGCGCCCCGGTCCGCGCGATGGCGGCGACCAGATCGGTCTGGCGGGCCAGGAAGGCCGGGATCTGCAGGATGTCACAGACCTCGGCGACGGGTGCCGCCTGCGCGATCTCGTGGACGTCGGTGATCACCGGGCACTGAAAGCGCTCCTTGACCGCCTGCAGGACCCGCAAGCCTTCTTCCAGGCCCGGGCCGCGGAAGGAATGCACCGAGGAGCGGTTGGCCTTGTCGAAGGAGGCCTTGAAGACGTAGGGGATGCCCAGCTTGCCCGTCACCTCGACGAAGTGCTCGGCAGCCTGGAACGCCAGGTCCTGGGATTCGATCACGTTGATGCCGCCGATCAGCATCATCGGCCGATCGTTGCCGACCGGGATCCCGGCTACCGTCAAGGTCGTCATGGCGCGTCTCTCCTAGCTCGATACTGCGAAGTCCCGCGCAGGGTCGCCGTCACTGCGGGGTGTGGGTCTGCTGGCCTCTAGAACGTCGCCAGCCGCTCGGTCAGCAGGGCGAAGAAGCGGTCGGCGTCGATCTCGTTGATCACCCGGCAGTTCTTGGGCTCCTGGGTGCTGCCCCACCAGTCGACCACGGTCATGCCCATAGTCGCCTGCGAGGCGGTCTCGATCCGCACGTTGCAGTCCCGCCCGCCGAAGATCTCCGGCTCCAGAAGATAGGCGATCACGCAGGGGTCGTGCAGCGGCCCGCCGTTGCGGCCGTACTTCTCCGCGTCGTGGGCGCCGTAGGAGGCCATCATGCCGGCCGCCGCCCGGGCGACCGGCGACTCCAAGGCTTGCACGGCGGCGATTCGCACCGGCGTCATCAGTGCCTTGTGGGTCACGTCCAGCGGCATCATGGTCAGCGGCACGCCGCTGGTAAAGACCACGTGGGCCGCGTGCGGATCGACGTGGATGTTGAACTCGGCTGCCGGGGTCGTGTTGCCGCCGGCGAAGAAGCCGCCGCCCATCAGGACGATCTCGCGGATTTTGGGCAGGATGCGCGGCTCCTTGACGATCGCCAGGGCGATGTTGGTCAGCGGACCGATGGGGCAGAGCGTGACCCCTTCGCCTTCGTCCGCCATCAGGGTCTCGACCAGCCAGTCGACCGCGTGCTGCGGCTGCAGCGGCATTGCGGGCTCCGGCAGGGGCGCGTTGCCCAGGCCGTCGTGCCCGTGGAAGGACTCGGCCGTCACCAGGTTGCGCAGCATCGGCCGGCTGCAGCCGGCGAAAACCCTGACGTCGGCGCGCCCGGCCAGCTCGCAGACCTTGCGGGCGTTCTTCTCTGTCAATGCCAGCGGCACATTGCCGGCGACCGCGGTGATGCCCAGCAGCTCGAGCTCGGGCGAGGCCAGGGCCAGCCAGATGGCGATGGCGTCGTCGGTCCCAGGATCGCTGTCGATGATGATGGGGCGTGGCGCCACGCCGGAAACTCCCTTCACGAAACCCGTCTTGGCATCGTCATACTACTTGACCGGACCTGGGGCCAGACCGAGCTGTGGCCAAGGGCTCGCAGCTCGACCGAAGCGCGCTACACTGCCGCGCCATTCCGCGCAGAGCTGGAGCCGCGATGGAGGAGGAGACCTGCGCCCTGTGCCGGCGCCCGCTGGGCCGGCGGCGCGAGAAGCATCACTTGGTACCGCGCAGCTTCGGCGGGCGCGAGACTGTGAGCTTGCATCCGATCTGCCACCGCAAGGTCCACGACGTCCTCAGCGAGCGCGAGCTGGCAGAGGACTACCGCACGACCGAGGCCTTGCGCCGCCACCCGGAGATCGCGCCCTTCCTGCGCTGGCTTAGGAACAAGCCAGCCGACTTCCACAAGGTGACGCGGTCTAGCGCGGGCCGCCGGCGGCGGCGATGACCGGCGACTTCGCCAGCAAGCAGGCGGCACGCGGCGCGGTCTGGGACCGCCTGCAGGACGAGCGCCTGGCCGCCTTTCCCTTTCCGCCCCACGGCCGGATCCCGAACTTCAAGGGCGCGGCCAAGGCCGCCGCGCGGCTCTTCGAGATCCCGGCCTTCCGCGACGCTGCGCGGATCAAGGTCAATCCCGACGCGGCCCAGCGCCCGGTCCGGGCCGAGGCCCTGCGCCGCGGCATCACCGTCTACGTGCCGACCCCGCGCCTGGCCGGCGGATTCATGAAGCTGGACCCGGCGCGGATCTCGCCGCAGGACATCCCGGCGGCGACCACCATGTCCAAGTGCCGGCGCTTCGCCGAGGACGTCGGCCTGACCGAGCTGCCGCAGCTCGACGCCATCGTTTGCGGCTCGGTCGCGGTCACCGCGGCCGGCTCGCGCTGCGGCAAGGGCGAGGGCTACAGCGACATCGAGTTCGCGATCCTCGCCGAGCTGGGCCACGCCCCGGTGCCGGTCGCGACGACGGTCCACGAGGTCCAGCTGGTCGGCGGCTTCCCCCAGGCCGGCAACGACCTGCCGCTCGCTTTCATCGTCACCCCGACCCGGATCCACGCCGTCGCCGAGCCACCGGCGCCGCCGAAGGGCATCGACTGGGCCCGCCTCACGCCGGCCGACCTCGAGGCCATGCCGGTGCTGGCCGAGCTCAAAGCCCTGCAGGACGAGCCCTAGAGCCTCCGCTTCCCGCGCCTGAAGAGTCCTTCCCGAAACCCCCGGGCAAGGAATTCCGCGCCCCGTTAGCGAGTCTGAAAGGGGCGCCGGTGTATTCCTTTTTCACGGCAAGTATTAGCGCCGCTTGCCGCAAATAAAGACCTTTGCCAAGGATTGACGACATGAGCGTCGCACGGGCGGCTGCGACACGCCATTCTGCGTCGGTTCGTGGGGACCGGACCGCGAGTCGGCGTCCCGCAACCGCCTCGGCCATCGCGGCGGCGGGCCTGCTGGCGATAGCGGGACCGGCCTGCGCGTCCGATTGCGAGCTGCTCGGCTATCTCTCGAGGGAGACGGACCCCCTGGGCTCGGCGGTATCCGATACCGCCGGGTCCTGGGGCGACGCCGCCCAGCGTGCGGCGGCCGGCCGGGTCCAGCTGCGCGCCGACAACTCCCTGATGCCGGCCTTCGACAGCCCCTGCGGCCTGTCCCTGGACGCCGCGCTCCTGGGCGACCGCCTGGCCCTCGACGTCGCCCAGGCCGAGGACCGCCCGACCCTCGCCACCCTGACCGCCGACCTCGGCCCCCAGGACGACTGGGCGAGCTGGTCGGTCGAGACCTCCTTCCTGGCCGAAGACGCGGCCGACTCCGTCCCCACCAGCTACATCGGCGCTCGCAACGGCTTCGGCCTCTTCGGCGAGCGCCTACGCGCCTCGGCGGACTTCGGCCTCGCCCTCGACCAAGCCCGGGAGCCGAGCGGCTACGCCACCCGTTACCGCCTAGCCGCCGATCTCTGGCGCGGCGACGGCCTGACCCTCTCCGGCATCGCCGGCTTCGCCCGGATCAGCCCCGGCTACGCCGCCGAGGGCGTCGACGTCGACGCGGACCGGATACGGCGGCGGCTCGCCCTGGCACTCGACTGGCGGCGGCTCGACCTGGACCTGGAGCACAGCGTTGCGACCGACAACGTCGAGGGCGAGAGCGGCCAGAACACGGACCGCTGGCAGGTCTGGTCAGCCAGCTTCGAGCTCGACCTCTCGGGCCTGCACAGCCTTCTGCCTCGGGACGTCAGCCTGAGCCTCGAGCAGGAGCGGGCCGATCACGCCGAACTGGAGGGCACGGAAGACCTCGACCAGCGGACCCGCAGCCTGGCCCTGAGCCTGGCCTGGGACCACCAGGGCGGCACCACCACCCTGCACCTGACCGGCTCCGAGCTCCTCGACCGGGCGCCTGACGCCGAGACCGAGGCGGACTCCAGCCTCGAGCTCGGCCTCAGCCGCGCGGTCCGGATCGCCGACTGGGAGCTCTCGGCCGGCGCGACCTGGACCCTGAGCCGCGAGGTCGATACCGGCGGCGCGGCCCAGGACTCCCATGGCCTGGACCTGGAATTCGACCTCACGACGGCCCGCTTCTGGCGCGGCACCCTGGGCCTCGAGGGCGAGACCTCTTTCAGCGACGACGCCGACAGCGGCATCGGCCCGCTCGCGGAAGCCTCGATCTCCCTGACCTACGATCTGCAGTTCTGACGGCTCTGGAGCCGGCCCGGGATCTAGGGTTTTCGCCTTGTGATCTGGTTTCCCAGGACGTGAGGGGCCGATTGGAGATGCTCAATGCCCGGAGAGCCACGCCGGAGTCCAGGCACAAAGAAGCCCGCCGACGTCGCTGGCGGGCTTCCCGGGAGCTCCGGGTGAGCGGCTAGTCGCGGCTAGAGTGCGCGGTTGGCCCCCGAATCCTCCGATCGAAGAGTCAGCCGTATCAGCTGTTCTTGATCATCCAGCTGCCGTCGGCCTGCTGGCAGGCGACGCCGTCGACCTTTTCGGTCTGGCCGTCGACGACCACGGTCTGCGTGAAGGTCTTGCAGA
>JAAUYK010083639.1_pt1 | contig 17861 bp, 19 predicted proteins | sample 7278021 | NCBI WGS metagenome assembly JAAUYK01 (sample SAMN14350223, study PRJNA611818) | marine sediment metagenome | isolation source: surface marine sediment (1.8m) | place: French Polynesia: Moorea | collected 2018-08
CGAGATACTTCTCTCTGACGGAAATAGGCAGAGGACCATGAAGAGGCTCGGGGAGTTGCCCTCTCTCAGGTACGGCAAAAAATTCGCGTTGATGATCTATTTAACTGGCATCATGTAATAGAAAGAGCAAGGATAGCACCAGCACTGCCGCGGTCCTCGTAACCTTTTGCGTTCACGGCGGCGACGTGTGCCTGCTTTACACGAAGCGGTCTTCCCAACTGCGCAAGCACGCCCGCGAGATCAGCTTTCCCGGCGGACTGAGCGACGACGGCGACGGGGACGCGGTCGACACGGCGCTCAGAGAGGCGGAGGAGGAGCTCGGTCTGACGGCGGACAGGTTCGAGATTTGGGGAAAGGCGAAGGCGGTGTCGGACAGTAGAGGTAGAGTAATCACACTATTTGACGAAGGAGCATACGCTACGTGTACATTTGTAGGATCTAGTTCAGTGACCCCGGTCATCGGCGTCGTCAAAGACGAACTCTCGCCAGCCGATCTCCGCCTCAACCCGTCCGAGGTCGATGCAGTGATGCTGGTGCCCGTCGCCCGGTTCCTGGAGCCCGGCGTGTGCAGGTACACGCAGTTCCGCGGCCGCGAGGGAGGCCCCTTCAAGGCTGGCTACACCCTGCCAGTGTTCATGGTCGACCCCTACCCCGTCTGGGGAATGACAGCGATCATGACCTTCCAGACGCTGAAGGGCTTCCTGCCCGGGTACAAACACGCCATCAGATTCGCCTCGCCAGTCACTTAAATAGCCATTCAATCGTACGCAACAACATTCACTGTGGAATTAATACATACAGCGATACACGAATGTATTTTCATGTGGCTCAATTGCTACGCATGTTCAGCCCTCAGTATCTCTTAAACTGGTCCTTCACGATGGGCAGCCACGGGTCTGGGTAGCCGACGAACGGCATCATGCTCTGCACGCTGTGGAACTTGTGCGGCCTCATCTGCTTAATGTGCCTGATGTCCGGCCGCTGGAAGTGCGGCGCCGGCGTGTCCTGGGGCACGAACACGGGATCGTAGACGCCGCCGTTGTCCGACACCGTGCGCATGTAGTCCGGCGGCTCGTACTGGTACGTCTCCAGCAGGTTGTACTTGGTAAAGTGCTTCGACTTGTGCGCCTTGTACCGGTTGAACTTGTGGATCGGGTTGCCCAGCTGCTCGACCAGCGCTCGGTTCTTCAGCTTCGTCCACCTGTGCTTGAAGTAGGACGTCTGAAAATGGATTACTTACGCTGTCAAGTAAGCTGCTACATGCTTCAGTCGCCAACGTACCCTGTTATACTTTTCATAGATGTCGTCCGGCAGGTGCCGCTTCTCCTTCCACTCCGGGTGGAACATCCTCTCGAACCTCCTGTTGTGGAATGGGTGGCAGAAGACGTGCGTCTCCCTCTCGTAGAGCCTCTTTGCGTGCCTCCGCCACAGCTTCCTCCATCTGCCCCCCTTGGGCCGGATGTAGGCGCCCCAGTCGAGCCGCTTGAACCTCCAGAATGCGGTGGTCATGCCCCTCCGCTCGCCCGTCAGCGGGTTCACCAGCTGGCAGTAGTCGTGGTGGCTGTACCGCCGAGACCACACGTCGTCCTTGGACGGAGGAGGCAAGTAGTAGCCGTTGACGTGCGTCGAAGACGGGCAACGGGCGGTGCGCACCTGCTGCTGCTGCAAAAGCACGCTCAAGTTCAACGCCGACGGAGTCATGGCCAAGGCCGACAGAGGCAGAGGGGGAGAGGTCGGCGCGGACAGAATCCTCCTCGAGGATGTCACCGGCCCTCCGCCGAGGCTGATCCTGGCCAAGGAAGCGCGCAAAGAGGACAGCATCATGACGGCCTCCAAAACGGCGGACAGGACACAGGAACAAGGTTCACGATTCACGAATCACTTCACTCTTGGAAAAATGACGGCAAGCGGAGGTGGGTGGGCGGCCTACATAACGCTTTTTATGCAATTTTAAGTCCGCTCAAGTAACATTTAGCTTTACGTATAGCTATTTTGCTAAGCTTTATTTCGCTCGCTCGATCGCTGTTTCAAAGCACAACATTGTCCGTATATATATATGTACGACAGATCAACAGTTCAGACAATTCCAGAGATTGCCCAATCAACTCTCGAACTTGTACACAAATGGAGCAAGGAACGAAATGAGATGGTATTTGATGGCTATTTGTAATCTACGTATAATACGCCGTCCGAGATTAAAAGCTAAATAACCATGCATTGTAGTATGGAAAGTCTAGAAACTATTAAACCCAGAAGCTGGCTGGTAGCGATCTATGCAGCCTAAATCAAGCAATGTACATGTACCCACATATCGCCTATAATATACATTACTTAGGGCTAGACGTCAAGCAAATTGACGTGGTGACCTTATAATAAAACGTAAATTTATATGAAGCAAGCAGTTTGCATCAGTTATATGCCGCCAACAGCTATGTGCCGCTAGATGTCGCTGCAGGGTGTCACTGCATCAAACAGAATCTTAGCCACGCTACTTCGATGGACAAATCCCGGTTAAGGAGGCCCAAAACAAGGAAAAGTGACGCCAAAATTTACCCTGATTATTTGCTTTCAAGATTATTGACCACTTCATATCACGAGCAAAGAATATATTGTTACGCCAGTTGTTTGACCGAACTGTTCTTTACTCTGTATTGAAGCTGTGTGAAAGGCTTATTATTGTCTTCCTTTTTAGCATGCATTAACATAATATTCGTCCCCCTGGAGGTCGCCTTTCCTTCTTTCTTTCTGCAGCTGAGTCTGAGCCTGGCCTGAGCTGAGCTGATGCTGTGGCTGTGCTGATCCAGCAGTCTGGTTCTCCCTTCTCGTACGTTCTAATTTTCGCTCGCCATTCGACGTGTCGAACAATTCGAGGACGGGAAAATCCGACCGAATCTACCACATCCGACCGTAAAGGTGAGTGCCATATAATCTCGCAACTATTGCCCTCAATTCTGCTTGCTTTCGAAGCCTGGGGCTGTAATACGAGATGCCTCAGTGGTAACCTTTCAGCCCCGTAAAATCCTCGTTCTAAAGTATTGATTTAAACGTTCCTTTTTCAGGTTTGCTCCGCAAGCTGGGAGCGTTTTGTCGGCGGCGAGCGAGACCGGGATATTGATCGTCCCGTGGCGTCCGGCAGCAATGTTGATTAAGGTGAAGACCCTGACGGGAAAAGAGATCGAGATCGACATCGAGCCGACGGACAAGGTCGAGAGGATCAAGGAGCGCGTCGAGGAGAAGGAGGGAATCCCCCCGCCGCAGCAGAGGCTCATCTTCTCAGGGAAGCAGGTAAGGAAATTATTAAATTATTATTTTATTTAGTCCCCTTAATATATGCTCCTAAACTGAAGTCAGGCGGCCGGAAGGAGCCTGCCTATCCCCCCCGCTCCCCCCACGGCCTGGGAACGCCTTCCTAGGGAGCCGTACCCACCCCTTGGCTATATTACGTTTCCCCCCAGTTAAAAGTTTCTTCACGGGCAAATCAAAAGCACCTTGTTATACAACGCATTCTCCTCTAGATGAACGACGAGAAGACGGCTGCTGACTACAAGGTTCAGGGCGGCTCCGTTCTCCACCTGGTGCTCGCTCTCCGCGGCGGACATTATTAGTTCCACCAATGTCCTACCAGCTGTACCGCAACACGACCCTCGGCCACACGCTCCAGGAGGCGCTCGACGAGTTGATGCAACACCAGCTGCTGTCGCCCACGCTCGCCATTAAGGTCCTGCTGCAGTTTGACAAGTCCATTAACACGGCGCTAAACACAAGGTGAGTCAGCGCAATCGATATTACTAGGATGTATCTTGATCTTCGATTGGCCAATGGTGACTAGTTTTAAGACCGAGGGCTTGGCGCGGTTCCTGGCAGGAGGTTAAGCTAGGAGGCCTTCATTTAACCCGGTTCTTGTTTGGGGTTACCTGCGACACCTATGCTAGCTGTAATGCCTCTCAGGTATAAAAAAAGTGCAAAAGTGAAACGTGCTGTACTTGGGCATGTGTTAGATGCATGTGACATGTACCAACATTAGACATTAGACATTACTTGTATGACACGATAGTTGCTTTTTGCGAGATCGGGAAAGCTGCTACTGGTAGCTGATTTAATTGTACTTCACACCTCGCATATCGTCTCGGCCGTACCTTATCCTTCCCTAGGCATGCCAACTCTGGAAAAATATAGAAGCTGTGGTGAAATTTTCGTAGCCGTTGCGCAGTCAGCTGGTTATGACGTCACTGCCCGATCACAGTCACACACCTCATTCGTATCATATATCTCTCTCTTGCAGAGTAAAGCCCAAGTTGAACTTCAGAGCTGAGAAACTCAACACGTACCGTTTCTGCGACAACGTGTGGACTTTTATGCTCAACGACGTCGACTTCAAGGAGCTGAGCGAATTCGGTACTGTCGGTAAAGTGAAGATCGTCGCCTGTGACGCGAAAGCTGCTGCTCTGCCGCCGCCCAGATACGACGACTAAAAGACTTAAGTTTTGTGAGATATAAAGACAGACCAGTGTAAAAAGTAGTCCAAGATGCCTAAGAACAAGGGAAAGGGAGGCAAGAATCGCCGTCGTGGTAAGAACGAGAACGAGGGCCTGAAGCGTGAGCTGGTGTTCCGCGAGGACGGCCAGGAGTACGCTCAGGTCACCAAGATGCTCGGCAACGGCCGCCTCGAGGCGATGTGCTTCGACGGCGTGAAGCGCCTCTGCCACATCAGGGGCAAGCTCCGCAAGAAGGTCTGGATCAACCAGTCGGATATCATCCTGGTTGGCCTGAGGGACTACCAGGACGCCAAGGCCGACGTGATCCTCAAGTACTCGGCGGACGAGGCGAGGAACCTCAAGTCGTACGGAGAGTTCCCCGAGACCGTCAAGATCAACGAGACGGTGACCTTCGGCGAGGAGGGCTTCGACGACGACATCGAGTTCGACGACGTCACCTCGAGCGAGGAGGAGAACGAGATCGGCGCCGGCGGCATAGACGACATCTAAGAAGAGCAAGAGTTAAAGAGAGAATGCGGCGAGCGAGGGCAGGGATTGGGTTCGTTCCGTCTGTTCGTTCGGTCAGCTGTAATGCGTGAAGTACGTGCGCCAACACCACACCTTTTGCTGCCTTTTCTAAAGGAAAGCCTATGACTGTAAGAGCATTAAAGGCTTCTTGAAGAATGCAACTGCAGCGCTCGATGCTTTTTTTCCTGCTCCCTTTGCAAATATAGTTTATCCGAGCGTTATATGGTAATGCGCCAATCGAACTTTGTTTTACCTTCATAACGGCTTCGGAAATTTTCATACAGTCGCCAGCCGCTCGTTCCCTATTTTTCTAAATCATGAGTTGAGAACATCCGTATGCGTGCTAAATTCCTCAGCTGTAAGATTGAATCGAAAGACGAACCCTCTCCCATGCATGTCCTGTCGCCGCAGCTTTCGACTTTGATCGAGAGAGAAAGTATGTACATACATAACGGGCGAGGATAACCACGAAATACACTAATTTTCCAGCAGACATAATCGAGAATGAGGCTATATTTATTCGGTAGGTAGGTAGGATGCTATGAATAACATTGTTTTTTAACGCATTCGGGTAATATCTGTATCACTGTGTGCGCTTGAGTGCGAATCGTGGATTCTCTTACATACGTAATAGGTAAAGCTGTTCGTTGGGTCGGCCTGTAGTACGTGGGACTAGGTAAATACTTTCTTACTCTTTCCGCTCAAGATCTTGCATTGAATGGGGGAAAGAAACTAGTATAGCATGTTCTCCGTGCTAAGTAGCATTGTACGTTAGCAGAAAAGGACCTCTTCGAAATGGAGTTAATGTACGTATGCGATCGATTAATTCCTCTGCTCTGGGAAGTCTTCGTAAATATTGTGCTGCGTGGGGACTACCTCTTCGACAGCAGGGGAATTTTTGCATAGCGCCTCGTCCGTCATCAGTCACTAGCTGTCATCGTTCATTTATTGTGCCGCCGTCGGCCGGGCCGGGAACTCCGGCGGCAGCAACGCATTTGCGGACGGAGCTGTCCTCTCCAGCAGGTTGGTCGCCAATGACGGCGGCGTGGGGCCACTCATGTGCCATTGGTCTCTTTTCCAGTGCCTGTGGGGGCGGCCGCGGAGTCTGTCTTCCGCCTCTTCAATGAGCCTTCCGACACCTAGTCAATTTAATTACGAGCCTTGAAGTTGGGATAAGTTAAGTTTTATACCGCAGTACCTGCTGCTTTTGAGATTTATCGCCGCTCTCGGAGATGACCAGCGTCGCCGCCCTGGACGTTGACGACTTCCTGTCTTGCGATTTTGATCCCTGCAACATACAGGTATGATTGCCGTAAATCTAAAATCTAACAGCTCGCTTAATGCACTCGCCTCGTCTTTGTGGGCCCTAATTTTGACCTCCTCCTCGCTGCCCTGCCTCGCGCCGCCGTCGCCCGTCTCGGCCGGGCCCTCGTCGTCCGGTGAGCCCACGGGGAACTTTTCCACCATCTGGGTGACCGTCCTCCCGTTCAGCTCCGTGGAGATCGTCACCGTGTACTCCTCCTCCTCGCTCACGATGTTGTCGAAGGCGACCTCGTACTTGAAGTTGCCGGCGGCGGCCGGCGAGTCGCCCTCCGCTAGCTTCGTCTTCCGGCCCGTCTCGAGCAGGTGGAGCGCCTCTTCGCGTCCCCCACAGCCGCCGGCCATAACGTTGTTGCTGCCGTCGTCACGCTTATTCGAGGAGGACAGGTGGTGGAGGTTGTTCACCTGCATGCCGGCGTCCACGCTGTTCGAACGGGAGTCCTTCAAGAGAGGTTGAATTGCTTAGGATGTAGCATGCTAGAGGAGTGCCATCAAATCCCACCTGTTTGTATAGCACCGACTTGAGTCCTAGCTCGTTTGTGGGACTGGGGTTGATGTCGATGGTGTACTCGAAGGAGAGCTTCGAGTCGTAGTTGGTGAGAAAGTGGCCGATGGGGGCGTCGTTCCAGCGGACGATGATCGTGTGAGAGCGGATCTTGCCGCCGCCGGAGCCCGAGCCGCTCCCGCCGCCGCCCGACGACGACGACGCGTCCTTGTTCGACGTGGCAGGCACTATCGTTTCATATTCTTCGAACCTGGAAAAAGTATATTTTAATGAGCGCACGTGCTCTAAAACCATCAATTAAGTTTTACCTTAAGTTTTGCGGCTTCCACAACGACTGGAACTTTTTGTCGAAGAGGGTGAGTATCCTGAACGACTCTGGAAGTCCACTGGTCTCAGCCAAGAGATTGAGCAGCAGTTTCAGATCCTGGCGAAGTGGAGTGAATTTTCGACAGAGGGAAGGGCTACCAACGTAGTACGTACTACAAGAAATGGGGGCGGGCGGGATATTTCCCCGCCTTTCTTCCTGAAAGGATGAAATTAGTGGGAAAACTTCAAAGATGAAAGAAAAGGGGGGAAAAACTTCGACCGGCCGTTGTGTGTGGGCGACAGAGCGTACGGATTGTCGGCAGGCAGTGGCCTGAACTTTGAGGAAGGAGGCCAGGTGCTGGCTGCTGCCTTTCATTCGATTCGGGCCTGCATTAGGGTGGGCCCCTAGCTGCATGTCTCTTTTGCATTTCATCCAAGGGCCTCTGTCGAAAGAAGGGAATTAATGCTCGTCCCTTGTGTCTCCTGTCAAAGTAGACTGCGAGGAAGTTTTCGTTGGAAATGTAGGGCCTGCGCTGCAGGGCCGGGTGGTTCTTCACGCCCGACGACGCCGAGACGAGCGCCGCCGTGGTGTCGAAGAAGGGAGGCGGGCCGCCGCCGCCGACGCCGCCCATCAGTTTGCTGAAAAGCAGACGGGCAGACGGAAAAACGATTAGCTAAGGAGTTTGTTCGTTCGTTCGCTCGCTTTCGAAGATGGATGTGCGCTCGGCTGGCTGCTGCGGTGCTACGTGTCTGGGATTCAAACCGACCTCTCGACCTGTGAAAAGTGGCTCTCAATATCAGGGTCTCGAGAGAGAGAAAATGTCGATTACGTCAAGGGATCGATGAATCAGGTTTCCGAGTAAGGCATTCATTGCGTCGTCGGGGTCCCCGGAAAGCGTTTCCGCTCCCCCAGCTATAGCCCTAAGTACAACTCTCCGTTCGTGGCTTTTCCTATTGAACAACCTGGCTGCTGGCCGTGGAAAATATTTATTTCCCCTCCCTCTTTTCCTTTCCCGGTCTTCCCCCTTCCTTCCCTTTCCCGTGAAGCCGACCGGCTGTCCTAGTATTGCCGTTGCCGTTATTTTCGCCGCGGAAAATTGCCCCACCACCACCGCTAGCAGCTAGCTGTCTCCCGGCTTAATGGTCGCTTCAGCTATCCGCCTAAATACGGCCGTGCGCATAAATCTCCCCGCTAAATGCCACTCTTGGACTACGTACAGACTACGTACTCGCATTCGACGAGGCCGCTTTCTAGCTAGAATTTAAACGAGCTATCCTTCCTTCGAATCGCCTGCCTGCCTGCGCTTGACTTGAAGTGCGAGGTAGCAAAATTCGCCTTTTTGAAGACGCACGGCAACAAAAGGCGCTTCTTCTCCGTCGACTTTCCCCCCTTGTCCGACCTCGGTGACGTCATCGTCGGTGACGTCACTCACTGCGCTCACCTCGCCGTCTGCGGCCTCTTCGCGCCGGCGGCTCCCCCGGCGTGCGGCCCGTTGACGGCCTCCGCCGAGTGGTCCTGGTACTTCCTGATGATCCTGTACATGGTGCCCAGCTGCGGGCAGACGATCCACACCAGGTTGTACAGGTTGCAGAGGATGTAGACGCACAGGAGGGCCGAGCTCACCGCGAGGATGTAGAAGTAGAACTGGAGGTTGTAACAAGGGAGCCGGGCGGGTTATAGGCCTAACTTTTCTATCCAAACTTTTTTAGCGCTCGCCCGTCCGCGTCCGCGCCTAAAGTATTAACTCCCTTACCTGGTGGTTGGGCAGTACGCAGCTGTGCTTCAGTCCGTGGACGTCGCACTCAATCTCTCTCTCCAGGTTCGGCATCCCCCAGCACCTGCGTGTAATGAATTCGTGCCATGAGCAAGGTCGGTCGAGTGGTGGGCGGCCGCAGAGGGAGGAATAAAAAGTTCCCCTGAGAGAGCCAGCCAGCCATCCAGACTGCTCGCTCGGTTTCTTCTTGCACCAGGAGAAGCAGCGTGGGAAACCCGCTTATTGCAGGGGAGGAGGAGGAGGAGGAAAGGGATCAAAACTCGAGCACCCCGCTGTTTCCGCATTGTGAGAATAAATTCATATGCAGTGGGTATACTTGCACATACGTAGAAATATACTACGGCTTAAGAATGCAAATTTGGGGCTGAAATCTTACAATACAGTCCAGTAGTTCATGTAGAATTAAGAATTAAATATTAAAAGGCAAAATTTAGGCTCTCCTATATAACTTTGACTAGAGGACATTGGAGAGATGAAATCGACCTACGTAATTCTCTCACCAGTATATTAGAAAGAGCGAGATGGAGAGGACGATCTCTAGGCACGTCCTGGAGAGGTAGCTCCAGTAGCAGACGTTGGAGAACCTGAAGCTCTGCATCAGCTCGTGCAGGTTCTTCATGTTCTCCCTCGACATGGTGTCCACATCCTCCCTGCGCAGAGAGTCCTCCACCAGGAGCTCGTAGAACTGCTTGATCTTGTTCCCGGCGGCGAACGTCCTGGAAATGCGTGACTTTAGCGGCTGCCAAATTGCCTCTCAGAGAGAGAGACCTGCTGGCAACATTCTCGTCTCTGATGATGACGAACTGATCGATTTTGATCGAGTGCAGATCTACTATCTGGGGTCTGAGAAGGGAGGGAAGGATCGAGGGAGGGACTTCGGTAATGGGAAATCGATTCTCCGCCAATTGGTGGAGAGAAAGTGAAGGAGGGGAGGTTTCCATTTTCCACATAAAAGACGCATGTGGTTGCATGAATAGGATATCACAGTGACGTCTTTTGTATATCCAAATGCATGGGAAAATGTTGAAACGCCCCTGGGGCCCGGGGCGATACGAAAATTGTGGCGCTGTGGGCACTTTACGAGGGCCCGTCCGACCGACCGACCGACCGACCGATCAAGTTGGGAGAGAGAAACTTTTTGGAGTCTGGCTACTTCCACGCCTGAGGGCCATTCTGGAAGAGGAGCGAGAGAGAAAGAGGGAGCGGCCAGGAGAAACTTTTTTCCCGAAATGATAGCGTCCTCCGGACTAAAAAGACAGCGCCATTTAATCTGTTGTCTGGCAAGAGGAGACAGACAGGCGGCGGACAGCTTCTAGAGGGAAGCGGAATGGACGAAAAGGAGAAAAGATGGTGAAAAGGGTTGAATAGCCAGAACTGTTTTTAAATGTCAGAGTTTCCATCTTGAACATGAGAAAGGCAAGGAGAGTAGTACATTCATCATGACCTCTGGCCTAGCTCTCGTGACTGCGGGCATTGTTTCTTGGAAGAGGTATAGGGGGCTGTCTCCAAGGCAGCAGCGATCTTCCTTCACTCACTTTATGAATATCCTGTCCACGAGGACGAGGGTGAGGGGGACGATGAGCAGGATGTAGGGGAAGTAGAAGACGAACTTGGAGACGTACTTCTCGGTGCAGTAGCGCTTCACGTACCAGTGGGTGATGCGAACCTGGAATATAAAGAAAAGCATATGTCATTCATGCGACCCCGATTCCAGTCTTCTTCTTTTGCCCCAGGGGTATTCTCATCCTCGAAGCTCTAGCTGCGTGGTAAGCACGATCGAACGAATGAATCATGTACTGCTGATCTACGCAGTTCAAGTATTTCATATGGGCTCATCGTACAGTACGTATTCGAAATTTACGTCGTACTATATACATCCTCTCCTGCCTTCTTCCGTTCCCGCATGCGCGGTCTCCGCTCTCTCTCTCTCCTCTTCTTCCTCCTCGAATATGCGTAGTTTCACATGCGGACGTATGGGCCTAGCTTTCCCCTCCTCTCTCTCTCTCTCTTTCTCTCGATCCCTGGCCACGAGATTGTCTTCTCGAGTCAGGTGGCTGCTGGATGGTTGGTCGGACGAAATTCGCCGATACTGAAGCTGCCACCGCCGCCTTCGCCTCCGGTTTCCGGTCGACCAAAAACCGAGTGCGGCCGGATCTCAGATAGAAGGTCCTTTCCTGGCTCTTCTTGGCCTACCGCGAAAGTCTGGTCGGGGTCTCTAGCCTTCTCAACAGGTTCGAAATGGAACATTTTCCGAGAAGGATGCAGCTAGGAGCGAGTGTGCAAAGAGCTTGGAAATGGCTACATACGTATGCGGCGTTATGGGCATTGCACGCAGGGAAGGGAAAGGAAAGGGAACGGAACTATTGGAGAGAAAGTTTCCCCCGCAGAAACTGGGGCACACTAATTGGCGCTCGGCGCTGGGCTAGACGAATTAACGAACCGCCCAATTGACAGACGTGTGCTGGCTGTACGTATGAGTAGTTTCTCAAAAGAAAGGCGCCTACCTAAGCGGAGAGTACGAGCACACGAGTTCACGTCATGGGAGGATGAGCTAGATTTACTCTTTAATCTTACTGAAACACGCTATATAGCTAGAGGAAGGTCTTAGGTTGGTCGCTTTTAAAAGCCACATAAAGGAAGCGTCGCGTCGTGTAAGATGGCCGGAAGCCAGCGTGCTTTCAACTAATGAGTTGAGTGCAAGGCGACGACGAATTTGGTACAACGGGCGCCGGCCGGCCGCGAATAACGCACCTCCTCCCGTACCCGTTCCTTCAATTTTAAGCGCTTACCTAACCCACTGCTGTGCATGAGGACCTGAGTGCTCTCTGATCCATGTTTGCCTAGAGTCTATCTCCCTCCTTCTGCAAAATATGCCCACTCTCTATTCTCTTTTCTCGTTGGTTCGCATTCTCCGACTAGCTGCATCCTCGCTCTAAAATTTGAAAGGCATCGTAAGTATGCAGTAAACGGAATGCTCAATTGCGAAGTACGCATAGTCCGTGCAACAACATGTCTGTCTGTCTCTCTCTCTGAGGGGAATTTCGGCTCTAATACGTGACGAGCTTCTAGATATCGGACATTTTCAAGGAGTAAGAGGAGGACGACGTAGGAGGGCCTCGTTAGCGGCTTAAAAGTCTCTCCGGCAGCTTCGATTAGCCTCTAACCTTAAATGCCGTGGTCGACTTGACCTTTCTATCGTGCATGCCTTCTGATGCAATTTCAGTTTGGACTAAGCAAGCATCATTCGATCATTCTACTCAGCTCATAAAAACACTTTATAGCGTTTTGTATCACTCAGCATGAGTGATTTTGGTATCTGTCAGCATGACCCAATGCTCTCTCTCTCTCTCTCTTTTCTCCTGTACTCACCGCTCCCACGGGATATCCGACGTTCTCCTCCTCGTACTCGTCCTGGTAGATGTGTCCGACGCCGAGCGGGTCCCAGAACTCGGTCTTGTTCCAGAGGCGCGGGTGCAGCACGCACTCCACAGGGTTGCCCGTCACGTAGGCCGTAGGCAGGGTCAGGAAACCTGAAAAGGAGGGATGAATAGTTTATTACGGCCGTTTTATAATCCTCTCTCTATAGGGCCTTTCAATAGCTAGGCCTCGCCTCCAGGCCTCGATCGTGTCGACCTTGGATGGATGGAAAGCGGAAACGGTGCATAAAAAGAGCTGGCTAGAGGCCGGCTGTCAAATAACAAGTCCATCCCTTCGTCCCTTTCCTTCCTTTGACGGCCGGCCGGGCCGAGAATCGTCCAATATACAGCAGCAGATTGCGCCCCCATACACGTAGACACATGTCTGGACTACGTTCTAATACTCTGGCAACGCCATGGAGATGGACGGCGGCGGCGGCGGCTTATATAATGACCCAATCATCGCGTCGGCTCTTGTGTCGGGAGCAGAATGCAGCTAGCTATATACCATTCAGAATATAGCGGCGGCAATGGCGGCGATTACAGGCGAGCGATCCGTGAAAGCGAAAAACAACCTTACGTAGCTATACACATGAGGTTATCAAACACATATGTACGTATTGGAGGAGATGTTTTCCAAGAAGCGGTGCGTACGTCGATCAGACTAGCTCGAAGTAAATCCGGCCGCGTTTTAAAGAGGGAATCAATTCCAGGCGACGGCCATAGCTGCGGCACTAAAGCCGGACTGATCCCCGAAAATATAGCGCTGGAAATAGGAGATTTCTTCTCCTTCTTTTGGCCCGATCGAGTGCAGCCAGCTCACCTCTCTATTCGAGACCTTCTTTCCGATAGAGGCCAACCGAGTTTCGAGTTTTTTAACGCTTTATTTTTCTACTATTTAGTCACGAGAAAGGCTTCCTTGCTGCCTAATTATTTTCTTGTTCTCTTCATTCTCCGCTTGCTTTCCATCTGATAAAATGGGCAACGGACGGACGCGGCAAAGGAACCGTTCTTTCGAACTGGCCATGGGCATCTTCCTTCCTTCCTCTTTCGATCGCATCTCGAGAATTTATGACCGGCCAGGCCGATCGAACAGAGGGGGGAGGCTAAATAGACTTAGGTAGGTAGACTCCGCATAGCAATTCAGAAAGCGCAACCGGGCGTTAAACGCCCCATTCTCCCCCGGTCTCTCCATCCATCCGTTATATCCAGTGGGCGGCAGTCCTACAATTTTTCATCGATTGCCAAATTAGAGTGGACATATACTACTATGCAGCGTTGTTTTTAGGCGAATGCGTCGAATGGTTCGCCGGTCGGCCGCGTTTACAATGATTGCGCCGGGAAGAGAAAGAGAGTGAGTGTGCCAGCAAATGCAGGCGACCCAATCAGGGTTGTCATTAGTGACTGTGCCCTGGCATTGGGCTGCTTTACCGTTAATTACAAGTGAGAAAAAAGGACTTTAAAGACGTAAGCGTGCTAAAGTCGGCACCCTCCCGATGGAGTAGCTAGTGAGCATTCGGAGCGAAAGCAATCTTTTTATCAGGGCGCCAGATCACCAGCCAGCCGGCCCAATGCACACACGATCCAACAGAGAGGAACGAACGCGATCGGAGCGGGGGGATGAGCGCATTGCGATGGGCTACACACGCCGCGCCGCCTCCCCCTGAAGGCCGGACGATGCCGCCGTATTTACGAACAATGGAAGCCAGCATCGCTCCGGGGTCCGCCAGGCTTTCAATGGCTCAGACTAATTGGCCTGGTCTGCTGCAGAGTTACGTAGTGTACACGGATCTGGTTTCGGCGTGATTTCCCGATGCTGTATGGACGGAGCAGCGCACATATTTTATCGGCAGTTCTCCGGATAAACGTGTCTGCGTGTAAAATCATGGAGCAGCTAGACCTTTCTTCGAAAAGCCGCATACAATATTTCGGCTTTCGACGGGCATTTCTACTGCGCGGAGAAAAAAGTTTTTCAACGCTTTTATCGCCTCACATTCGTCGCGCCGCTTCAGAGTTGTCATATGTCTGCGTATATAGTTTAGGGTCCGCAGAGCCGATATACGTGGTCAGGACAGCAGCAGTCGAAACTTGCTTCCTTCCACTCTTTACGCGCGTGCGGCCCCGGCCCCACCCGCCTGTCAATGATGTCGAAAACGCCGGAAGGCCTTCTCCTACTGCTTTCTCCTTTTTCTTTTGCGGCCCCTAGCTAGCTCTCTGCTGACTGCACAAACTTTGCACCTGACCGACCTATTCCGGAGAAAATTTCTGGCCGCGAGCGAGCGAACGAGCAAGTATCGGCCGCCCTTTTTTTCCAACGCTGCTGGCCAAAGTACAAAGAGCGAGAGGCCTTCGGCGGTTTGCAAAAGCCTCCCAGTTAATGACCTCGTTACACGCCATGAAGCCGTCAGAGATGGACAGAGAGATAGCTGCCAGCTTTTCGGTAGTATGGCTAGGAAACATGAAGACAAGGCGGTATCCGGTAGCAGCCAGCATCAACCGACCGCCTTGATCGATCTGGACAGCTAAGAGCGCCGATGCTGTTTGTTCGACTTTTCCGTCGCTCTCACGGAACGACGGCTACAAACATGCTCGCTCGACAGATCTTTCCGTCACATTGACTCGATCTGCCCGGCCGACGACTTATTATCACCGCTCTGTCTGTCTGTGACTGACTGACTGGCATTCTTCTATCTGACATCCTGTTTGGTTCCAGCTAGTCGACCGTCGTCCGTCTGTCCGTCCAGCTACAACGACTTTGTTTTGACAAGACGTGCGCGCGACGCGACGAGGCCGGTGGACAAGGAGAGAGTCCTTCTTGAGGAGCTGCGGCCGCCGAAAGGAGAAAGCTCTATACGATTAACCCAAGGCCGAAAAAGACCCTTAGCGAAGTTTGTACCCGTCGGCCGAGGTGAAGGAGGTGAGGCGGAAGCCTGTTTTTGACGAGGAGGACCAGGTCCCGAGCTCAATTAACACATCGCCCAACGAGATGTCCTAAGCCCGCCACTTGTTGAACGAACACTAGGTAGGTAGAGCTTTAACAACGTGGCTTGAAAACGCTGCCTGCGGCATCATCCGCCTCGATCCCTCCGGACGCGTGTATATGGCATACTAATGATGGGGCCAGAAGCTGTTGGGAGGAGCTGGCTCCTTCCTTCTTTCTTTCGCCCGGCCCAGCTAGAGGCCTCAAGGCCGTATCGCTGTTGCTCATTGCCCTGGCAGAGATTTATTCGAGGGCCGCGCTACCGATTTATGTTCCCTATATCCACCCATTCAACCTTGCTTATACCGGCTCCATTCTTCCCTTCTGCCTTCCTATGTCATACGCAGCGCCGCGTACGTATAGCGTTAAACTCATTCTGGAGAAAATTTACGGCGGAAGCAGCCAAACATTTGATATGATTTTGAAGCCAGCTGCACTTTCGAGAATGGAAAATTGAAAGCTCCCAAGTCAGATTTGAGGAGGCATTCTATGAACTTGTCGACCTTAAAATATCCTATCATAAAATGTGAATCTCTAGCCAGACTGAAGGAAGATCTGTTTCCCATGCCGGATTTGGCCCGGTCGAATAATTCTTGGTAGATAGCCTAGCTAGCTTTTGTGTGTAAGTTGAGCCGGCATCTTGTTTCATCCCCCATGCAGTACGTCCTTTCTTCTTTTCCCTAGCTCTCTCTCCCATGCACTCATATCCCTCCGGCGGCTTAGGCATCAATTCGTGTGCTGTCTCAGCTGACGGCCGGGATAATCGCAGTACTGGATGGGCCCGCCCGCGGCCACTAGCTTCGACTTCAAACCACACTGACTGCGTTGTTTTACTGCCCCCTATTGACTTTAACGTGAGGGCAGATGAAGAGTCCCTTGTCGATTGCGTGAGTGAAGTGGGCTTGAAGAAAGCGCTCATGGCAGCATTGTGTCTGAGTGATGCGTCCAGCTAGCGCGCCAGACCGAGCAGCCAGCCAGCCAGCCAGCTTTCCCGCGCTGTTAGCTTTTTCCGCGGGTCATGAGAGCCAGCTAGCAGAGCGAGCAGACAGAGGAGGACATACATCAGCTTGTGGGGTAAGAGAGAGAGAGGGAGAGAGAGCGCACAGCTAGGCGATTGACTAATGACGCCATCCGTCTTGACTCAGAGTTTGTTCTCGAGCAGCAGAGGGAGAAACCACGTGGCCGCTTAATTCGTCGGAAAAACGAGGGTCTGGAAATGTGGCACTCAAGAGAAACGTAAAGGAACTTATCGAAGCTCTATGAAAGTCCTAGAACAACACCGCCGGCCAGCTTCATAAAATCCCTCTTTAACGTGGCAACGCTACCTGGAAGTCCCTACGGGCACGCAATATCAATCCCACAGTGTGCCGTAGCTAGCTCCTCTATAAGTCACGACACCAGTCTGGTAATTACACCAAAAGCCAGCCGCCCGCCCGACCGACCAACCGGAGTAACGAGAAATATTTAATCTCCCGCGTAGCAGAAGCAGCAGCAGCAATTCCTCCTATTCGGAATGAAGTGACTGTCACTCGAGTCGCGTTGAAAAGGAGAGAGGAGAGCGAGCGAGGTCGGAAAGTCAACAGAGTCGAGTCGATTCAGTCAGCCTGTCTGGCGCCATAAATGGGCCCGAAATTGAAAAGGGGACCGTTCCCAGGGGAGTGGAAGAAGGAGCGCGGTAACATGCATCAGGCCGGCGGGGAGTGGGGCCCCCTAGCTTCCCTCATATTCTATCGGTTCCCGATAGATGCTGCATGAATTGCTCCACTCATACCGAGTCCGACCATGGTGACGAGCACGGAGTCCTCTATGGTGTCCCACCAGGGCCTGAAGCACATCTCGGCCTTGGGCCGCGTCAGGATCTGTTGGCGGAGGCCGGGGTCCAACATCATCATCGTGCAGGAGGAGACGGCCAGTTGATGAATGCGCTAATTGGAGGACACGCAGCCGCAGCATCGGGGGAGCGAAGGCCGACGGCCTGTTGAACTAGGTCCTGCCTCCCCTCCTTCCTTTGAGGTCGGTCACACTAGGCACTCCAGTCGGGGCTTAATCATGCCCTCGTCCGTTTAATCTGCATCACTGAATAGTGGAGGAGGAGAGAGCTTCGTTGTATGCACACACGTCTGTCGGAAATGGAGCCCCGGCCTCGCTCGCTCGTCCGCTCCGTCAATCAAAACCAAACTGACACTGCACTGCGGCTGAGAGAGAGGGAGGGAAGAGAGAGCGAGGAGGGGAGCGTACAGTTGATTCACGGGAGAGAGAGGGAGAAAGAGAGCGACCGGCGAGACGCTCGCTGGTTCGCCGTCCGTCCGTCCGTCCGTCATAGATGCCTTTCTCTCGCTACTCGGGGCCTGTTGCATGTCAGACACGTAGTCGTAAGCGTAATCTCGAAGTTGGCAACCCCAACTGTCCGTCTCTGATTGCGAATAGAGAGCTCGCCTAGCTTCGCCTAGTACAAATCCAGTTGCCGTCTGTCCATCCATGGAAATCCATGTAGGTCCATCCACTCGATCGTTTTTCCGCTGCGCACGCCATCAGTATTCGCGGTACAGCCGCAGA
>JAAUYK010218050.1_pt1 | contig 17860 bp, 14 predicted proteins | sample 7278021 | NCBI WGS metagenome assembly JAAUYK01 (sample SAMN14350223, study PRJNA611818) | marine sediment metagenome | isolation source: surface marine sediment (1.8m) | place: French Polynesia: Moorea | collected 2018-08
ATCGTCTCCGGCGTCGACGGAGTTGTAGAAATCGAAGCCCCGCAGGTCGTCGGCGTAGCCGTTGCCGTCGTCGTCGAGCCCGTTCCAGTCGGAGGGATCGACGCGCCCGTTCCCGTTCAGGTCCTCACCCGGATTCACCCACAGGTTCGCCGCAATGTCGGGGTGCGCGTAGTCGACGCCCGTGTCGATCACCGCCACGACGATCGATTCGCCCTGGCTGCGATCCCAGGCGGCCGGAGCACCGATGCGTTCGAGGCCCCAGAGATCGCGGTAATCCTGTCCCCAGGAGCCGGACCGGTAGAAGAAGGGGTCGTCAGGCTCGAAGTCCGCCTCGATGCGGAAGTTCTCCTGGGCCCACACGACGTGGGGGTCGTTGCGCAGTCGCGCCGCGGCCTTGCGCGGATCGGCGTCGGGGGGCAGATCGAGGCCGTACACGTGGGCCAGATCCGGCGGCGGTCCCGCCGAGGCGCCCGCGCGCGCCGCCTGCGACGTCGCGGCGAGGCGCCGTTCGAGACGCGCCCGCATGCTTCGGCGCTGCGCCGCCAGCGGTCGCGCGTCGGGCCGCCGGAACACGGCGCGCACGCGGCGCACTCCGAGTTCCTCCTGGAGCCGGTCGAGGCTGTCGGACCCATCTGCGGCGACCTCGGCCAGCGCCGTTCCGTCCCGGCTCGCGCGCTCGGCGCATTCCAGGATCGCATGCGGCCCCTCGGCCCGGAGCCGCACGAGAACGCGGGGGCTGTCTGGCTCGGCCTGCGCGGCCGACGCCAGCAGCACCCCGATCCAGAGCCACGCCCCGCCCCGCATCACGACCCGAGCATCCGGATCCCCCACAGGCCGGCGACGAGTACGAGGCCCGCGGCCACGACGCGCGGGTCGGAAGCCCGCTCCCACAACCCCGCTCGGGGCGCCAGCGCGTAGAGCGCCATGCCCGCGAGGACGCAGGGCGCGAGCGGGTTGGCGTCGAAGGCCTCGCCGGGCCGGAACGCGGCCAGGTGCAGCAGGGCGCGCGTGCTCCCGCATCCGGGACACGGCCAGCCGCTGGCGGCGCGCAGGGGACAGGCGGGCAGCCAGGCCGCGAGAGGGGCGAGCGAGAGGTCGAACGCGACCCGCGCGGCAGCCGCCAGCGCGACCGCCGCCACCACGCCGCCACTCGCGGCGCGCAACAGCCCTGCGGCTCCCGCCGACCGACTCCGATGCCTTTCAGGCGACGATCTGGTTGATCTCATGTTGGTGGATGCAGTCGGCCACGATTCCGAAGCCCAGGATCGCGGCGAGGACGCTCAGGACCGGCAGCCCTTCGCTCACCGGCAGATCCCGTCGGTCCTGGATCTCGTTGATCGCCGCTCCCATCTTGTACTGGTAGAAGAGGTGGTAGAGCCCGCAGGTCAGCAGACACAGCAGCAGCCACACCAGGAACCCGAACTCGCGCCGGCCCAGCAGCTCGTTGCACGCCTGCATCTGCCGGTAGTTCCAGTACAGGTTGAAGACGAAGAAGGTCAGCACCGTCAGCAGCAGGTAGAGCGGAATGCTGGTGTAGAAGCGGCGTTCCGCGTCGTCGACGTCGTAGGGATCGGGTCGGTAGGGGTCGGACCGTTCGGGGCCGCTGCTCACGCTGGCCTTCCTTTCGACCCCGAGCATACCGAGTGCTCTCAACCCCTCGCATCATGAGCCCGATGAGTGTCCCCGAATCCACGCGTTGCGCCGCCCTCCGAGAGACGGCAGCTCCGCGGCAATTCGGGGAGGTGTGATGACCAGTGAACTCGTCGTGGTGACCGGTGCGGGGGGATTCATCGGCGGCCATCTGGTGGGAGACCTGCTGCGCCAGGGCTACCGAAGGGTGCGCGCAATCGACCGCAAACCCCTCGACGAGTGGTACCAGATCCACGACGGAGTGGAGAACGCGGTACTGGACCTCAGCCTGCGCGAGAGCTGCCAGCGCGCCTGTGCGGGCGCGGCCCACGTCTACCAGCTCGCGGCCGACATGGGCGGGATGGGATTCATCGAGACCCACAAGGCCGAGTGCATGCTCTCGGTGCTGATCAACACCCACATGCTGCAGGCCGCTCGCGACAGCGGCGTCGAGCGCTTCTTCTTCGCCTCCTCGGCCTGCGTGTACAACGCGGAGCGCCAGACCGACCCCGACGTCACGGCGTTGCGCGAGGAGGACGCCTACCCGGCGCTCGCCGAGGACGGCTACGGCTGGGAGAAGCTCTTCTCGGAGCGCATGTGCCGTCACTTCCTGGAGGACTACGGTCTCGAGACCCGCGTCGCACGCTTCCACAACGTCTACGGTCCGCTGGGCACCTGGGAAGGCGGACGCGAGAAGGCGCCGGCGGCCCTGTGCAGGAAGGCGATCGAGGCCAAGCTCTCGAGCGATCCGACCATCGAGATCTGGGGCGACGGCCGTCAGACGCGCTCGTTCATGTACGTCGACGACGTCCTCCAGGGCATCCACCTGATCATGCACGGCTCCGTGAGCGATCCGCTCAACCTGGGCTCCAGCGAGCTGGTCAGCATCAACGAGCTGGCGGACATCGTCGAGAGGATCAGCGGGCAGCAGCTCACCCGGTACTACAACCTCGACGCACCCCGGGGCGTCAACGGCCGCAACAGCGACAACACGCGCCTGCGCGAAGCCGTCGGCTGGGAGCCTTCGACGCCGCTGATCGAGGGCATGGAACGCACCTACAAGTGGATCCACGACGAGTACATGCGGCGCTACGGCGGCCGCCTGGGGCCCCGCGTCGCCGCGCCCCGCGGCGCCCACTCCAGCTCGGCCTGAGCGCGCCCGGCGGCCCACGCGATCGGGCAGCGCGAGGGCCGCTTCGGGGTCACGCAGCGGCGCGGACGCACAGCCTGGGGCACCCTCCTCGGTCGAACACACCGACGGAGGGAACCCATGAAGCTCGGCCTCGTCCTCGGCTACTCGGGGAAGCGCGTCACCCTGAACATCGACCACGTCCTCGAGGCCGAGCGCCTCGGGTACGACTCCGCCTGGACCGCGGAGGCCTACGGATCCGACGCCGTGAGCACGGCCTCGTGGATCCTGTCCCGCACCAGCCGGATCCGGGTCGGGACGGCGATCATGCAGATGCCGGCGCGGAGCCCGGCCTGCACGGCCGGCACGGCCATCAGCCTCGACCACCTCTCCGGCGGGCGCTTCATCCTCGGCCTCGGACCGTCCGGCCCCCAGGTCGTGGAGGGCTGGCACGGCGTGGCCTACGGCCGACCGCTGACGCGGACCCGCGAGTACGTCGAGATCATACGCAAGATACTGGCGCGGGAGGCTCCGGTGGAGCACGACGGCTACCACTACCAGCTCCCCTACCGCGGCGAAGGGGCCACCGGGCTGGGAAAGCCGCTCAAGAGCATCGCCCACGGCAATCCGGCGCTGCCGATCTACACCGCTTCCATCTCCCCTGCGGGGGTGCGCTGCAGCGCCGAGGTCGCAGACGGCGTCATCCCCGTCTGGATGAATCCGGAGCGCTTCGACCTGCTCGAGAAGCCGCTGCAGGAGGGTTTCGAGGCTGCGGGCGGCGGAAAGGGGCTCGATCGCTTCGACGTCGCCCCGTTCGTCACCGTGATCGTCTCCGAGGATCTCGAGCAGGCCCGCGTCCCGGTCAAGGGCATGCTCTCGCTCTACATCGGGGGTATGGGCGCCCGCGGCAAGAACTTCTACAACGACTACGCGCAGCGACTGGGCTACGAGGAGGCGGCGCTCCGCATCCAGGACCTGTACCTGGACGGCAAGAAGGCCGAGGCGCTGGCGGCGGTCCCCGACTCCCTGGTGGACGAGGTCTCCCTGGTCGGCCCGCGAGAACGGGTGCTCGACCGTCTCGAGGTGTGGAAGGAGGCGGGCCGCAAGGGCCAGGTGGGCAGCATGCTGGTGGCCGGAGCGGGCTCGGAGACCCTGCGCCTGCTCGCCGAGGCGGTGCTGTAGAGCGATCGGGGGTCCGCGCTCGTGGACATTCGAGCTCACGAGAGCGACATCGACTTGATACCCTGGGGGAACTACGCGAACTTCGAGAATTGAAACCGTGTTTTGCCTGTCGCCTTCCGATGATCGCCCCCGTTTCGGGCTCGTAATGGCATCTTGATGCTGTGTTGATCTGATTCGGGCACGACTTCCTGGAAGAATCATCGGATTCGCTGGGCGAACGGCTGAGGTCCGGGTAAGCTCTCGGAACTACGCGAGCCTTTTTCCCCAAAGCGCGCTTTCGCGATCGCAGATGGAGCTCGAAGTGGAACCCAAGACGCCTACGGGTGGCGAGAAGCTCATCCAGTGCCTCGAGCGAGAAGGGGTCGACTACATCTTCGGCCTTTCCGGCGGCGCGGCCATGCCGATGTTCGATGCCCTCGTGGATTCGGACATCCAGCTGGTCCTGGTCCGCCACGAGCAGGGCGCGACCCACATGGCTGACGGCTACGCGCGCTCGACGGGCCGTCCGGGAGTGGTCCTCGTCACCTCGGGACCGGGCGCGACCAACACGGTCACCGGGCTGCTCACCGCGCTGATGGACTCCGCGCCGATGATCGTGATCTCGGGCCAGACCATCTCGCCGATGCTCGGCAAGGACGCCTTCCAGGAGGCCGACGTCACGGGCATCACCTATCCGGTGGTCAAGCACTCCTATCTCGTCAAGAACGCGGAGGACATCCCGCGCATCATGAAGGAGGCCTTCCACGTGGCCACCACGGGACGGCCCGGCCCGGTGCTGGTGGACGTCCCGAAGGACGTGGGCCAGGGCCCGTGCCACGCGCCGTTCACGGACGAGCTGGACCTGCCGGGCTACCAGGTGCCGAGCCGCGGCGACCCGGACGCGGTCGCCGAGGCGGCCCGCCTGCTCGGTGAGAGCCGCAGGCCGCTGCTCTACGTGGGACACGGCGCCGTGATCTCCGACGCCGGCAAGGCCATCACCTCGCTGGCCGAGAAGCTGCGTGCCCCGGTGGTCACGACGCTCCTCGGCAAGGGCGCGGTGGACGAGCACCATCCGCTGCACCTGGGCATGATGGGCATGCACGGCACCGCCTACGCGAACAAGGCGGTGGCGAACTGCGATCTCATCATGTCCATCGGAGGGCGCTGGGACGACCGGATCACGGGCCGCGTGGAGGACTTCTGTCCGGAGGCGGTCAAGATCCACGTGGACATCGACGCGGCGGAGTTCGGAAAGATCATCGAACCGCACGTCTGCATCCACGGAGACGCGCGGCTCGTGGTCGAGGACCTCGTCCCGCTGGTGGAGATGGGCGACACGACGGCTTGGCTCGAGCGCTGTGCCCGTTGGCGGCGGAAGTATCCGCTCCGATACCCGAGGAAGGGGGGCCTGCGGGCCCAGCACGTCCTCGACCGCCTCAACGCCATCAGCGGCGGGGATGCGATCGTCACGACCGACGTCGGCCAGCACCAGATGTGGGCATCCCAGTTCTGCCTGACCCGCAGCAACCGCCACTGGCTCTCCAGCGGAGGTGCCGGCACCATGGGCTTCGGCTGGCCCGCCGCCATCGGCGCCCAGTTCGGCAATCCGGACAAGAAGGTGTGGGCGGTGGTGGGGGACGGCGGCTTCCAGATGACGCAGTGCGAGCTGGCCACGGCGCAGATCCACAAGGTCCCGGCCAAGTGCCTGATCATCAACAACAACTACCTGGGCATGATCCGCCAGTGGCAGGAGCTCTTCTACGAGAACCGCCTCTCGGGAGCGGACCTGGAGGGCAATCCGGACTTCGTCAAGCTGGCCCAGGCCTACGGCGTCAAGGCGTGGCGGATCCGTCGCCCCGCCGACGTGGACCGGATCCTCGCGCAGGCTCACGCGTACGACGAAGGGCCCTGCGTGGTGGTGGCCGAGGTGGTGAAGGAGGACAACGTGTTCCCCATGATCCCGGCCGGGGCCTCGGTGAGCGAGATGATCGTCGAGCCGCCGAAGACGCGGCTGGCGAAGCCCACGGGCAGCACCTGAGCCCGAGACCGCGAGCGGAGGATCCCATGAGCGCAGCCGCGGCCGGCCCCGCCCGGACCGACGTGACGACGTCGCCGAGCCACACGATCTCGCTGTTCGTCAACAACAAGCCGGGCGTGCTCGTGCGCGTCGCCCTGGTGTTCTCGCGTCGGGGCTTCAACATCGAGAGTCTGGTGGTGAGCCCGGCTGCCGAAGGTCGGTTCTCGCGCATGACGATCACCTGCTCGGGTCGCAGCCTCGACCTCGCGCAGGTGGTGAAGCAGCTCGCCAAGCTGGTCGACGTGGTGCACGCCATCGACCACACGGGCGACCGGGCCTATGCGGTGGAGATCGCCCTGATCAAGCTCGACACCGCACTCGATACGCGCACCGAGATCCTGCAGATCGCCGAGCACTACAAGGCGCGGGTCGTGGACTTCGGGGCCGAGTCCCTGATCATCCAGGCCTACGGCTCGAGCGAGAAGCTCGACGCCCTCATCGCGCTGCTCCGGCCCTTCGGGCTGGTCGAGCTGGTGCGCTCGGGAAAGCTGCTGATGGCCCGCGGCAAGTCCGTGACCTGATCGCGTTCGGCACCGGGCGCGTCCCGTCTCGGGTCGGCGCTCTAGGCGGGGAGCTGGACGCGACGCCCGGCCGTCCAGCCGCCGTCGACGACCAGGCTGTGTCCCGTCACGAAGGAGGCGTCGTCGGAGGCCAGAAAGAGCGCGGCGGCCGCGACCTCCTCGGGGCGACCCGCGCGGCCCAGGACGTGCCAGCTCTCCATCTGCTCGCGGATGGAGCGGAGCTCCCCCTGCTGCAGCAGCGCCGTGAGCGGCGTATCGATCAGCCCGGGACACAGGCAGTTCACCCGGATTCCCAGTGGTCCGTAGTCGATGGCCATGTTTCGGGTCATCAACACGACTCCGCCCTTCGACGCGTTGTAGGGCAGGGATCCGCTGATCCCCTCCAGGCCCTCCACGCTCGCCAGGTGGATCACGCTCCCCCAGCCCTGCGCCACCATCCGGCGCAGGACGTGCTTCGCGACGAGGAAGGAGCCCTTCAGATTGATGTCGACCACGCGGTCCCACTCGTCCGCGGCGAGCTCGTGGGCCAGGCCGCCTCCGCCGACCCCGGCAGCGTTGACCAGGATGTCGATGCGGCCGTAGGCCTCGTGCGCAGCGGCCACCGCCGCCTCCACTCGGGACTCGTCGCGGACGTCCACGCCCTCGCGGAAGCGGGATTGCGGCGCGGCGGCCTTCACGGCGTTCCAGCCCTCGTCGACGGGCTTCTGCACGTCGACGCCGAAGATCGACGCGCCCTCCTCGGCGAAGCGGCGCGCGCAGGCCGCGCCGATTCCCGAGGCGGCGCCGGTGACGAGAGCCACCCGCTCCCGCAGTCTGCCCGCTCCGCTGGTGGACGTCATGGCACCTCCCTGGCCGCTGCGGGCTCTTGTGGAGGGGCCAGCTTCGCTCCGCGGGACGCCCCTGTAAAGCCGCCCCGCCTTGACGTCGCCGGCGAGGCCGCCAAAGTTCGGGCCGGGAGGGATCGCGTGACGCGCCGCCTCGACGCCGTGGGGAACGACTTCGAGGGCGTCGACCCCGAGCGCATCGAGGCCGTGGTGCAGGCGCTCGCGATCGAGGGGCGCCTGAGCGGAGCGGTGCCCTACGGCAGCGGCCACATCCACGACACCCTGCTCGTCCACGTCGAATCCGGCGAACGGCGCCACGCCTACGTCTTCCAGCGCCTCAACACGCGCGTGTTTCCCGACGTCGAGGCTCTGATGCGGAACCTGGCCCGCGTCACCGGCCACCTGCGCACGCATCTCGAGCGCAGCGGCAGCGGAGACCCCTCGCGACGCTGCCTGCGCCTGACCCCGACCCGCGACGGCCACTCCTACCACGTCGACGCCCGGGGTGACGCCTGGCGGGCTTTCCCGCGCATCGAGGCCGCCCACAGCCTCGACGCGCCGACCTCGCGCCGTTCCGCCTTCGCTGCGGCCCGGGCCTTCGGGGCCTTCGCGACCGCGCTCGCCGACCTGCCCCCGCCCCCGCTGGCGGAGACGATCCCGGGGTTCCACGACCTCGACGGACGCTTCGCCGCGCTGCAGCGCGCCGCGTGCGCCGACCCGAAGTGCCGGGCGGCGGGCGCGCGTGCGGAGATCGAGGCCGCCGGGGCCGCCTACCATCGCATCGCGCACGCACTTTCCCAGCGCGGCGCCGGCGCCCTCCCGCGTCGCGTCGTCCACAACGACTGCAAGTTCGACAACGTCCTGTTCGACGACGCGTCGGGCGAAGCGCTGTGCGTCGTCGACCTCGATACCGTCATGGAGGGTCGGCTGCTGCACGACTTCGGGGACCTGGTGCGAACCGCCGCGACCACGGCCCCGGAGGACGCCGAAGATCTCGCCGGCGTCGACTTCGATCTGGAGCGCTTCGATGCGCTGGCTCGAGGCTACCTTCGCGGCGTCGGCTCGCTCGTGACACCCGCGGAGGTCGCGACGCTGGCCCTGTCCGGCCCCAACCAGGCCCTCGAGAACGCGATCCGCTTTCTCACGGACCATCTCGAGGGGGACGTGTACTTCCGGGTGCAGCGACCGGACCACAACCTGGTGCGAGCCCGGGCCCAGCTGCGACTGCTGGAGCGGATGCTCGAAGGCCTGCCCCGCGCCGACGCAATCGTGTCGGACGCCGCCCGCTCGAGCGGATGACGCACCCGAGCGGATCGGGAACGGCGCTCAGGCGTCCATCGCCAGCTCGACCTCCGGATCCAGGGCCGGCGGCGGCGACGCCAGGGAGATGCCGAGGAAGAGCGCCAGCGAGACGCCCAACGCCAGGATGCCGCCGTGGATCCCGTAGGGAAGCGCGACGCCCCACAGCTCGAGGGCCAGATTCACGATCAAGCTGGCGGCGATGGCCACGTTGGCGGCTGTCGCCGTGGCCCGTTTCCAGTTGAAGCCCAGTGCGACGGCGGGCACCAGGGCCGCGGCGAAGGTGGCGGCGCCGAAGACGCCGAGCAGCGCGACCAGGCGCTGGTTCTCGAAGTGGGAGTAGAGCGCAAAGGCTCCGGCCAGCACGGCGATCGCGGCCGTTCCGATCCGCGCCCACCAGAGCTCCCGCGCCAGCGGGCGGCCACGCAGGGCCCGCGGAATGTCGTGCACGACCGCGGCCACGCCGATGTTCAGGAACGCGTCGGCCGTCGACATGATCGCCGCGAGCAGGCCCGCGAAGACCACGCCGGCGAGGACCGGATGGGCGTAGTGCTGCAGGAACTCGGGAGCGGCCGCATCCGGCGAAGCCAGCTCCGGATGGGCCCCCTGGAGCACCAGGGTCCGCATCACCAGCCCCACTCCGATCCACAGCAGGGCCGAGAGCGTGTAGCCCACCAGGGTGAGGGGCAGGATCGCCTTCGCGTCCGAGATCTCCCGCACCATCATGAGCTTCGTGATGACGTGGGGCTGCCCCGACGTGCCCAGCAGGAACAGGAAGAACCACGACAGACAGCCGAGCATCCCCAGGCTTCCCCACGGACCCACGGATTCCGGGTCGTCCGCGACCAGCGTGAGGGACATTCCGGCGAACCCCCCGTCCACGGCCGACTGGGCGGCCAGGAAGACCAGCACGGCGGCGACCACCATGATGGCGCCCTGGAACAGGTCGGTGTAGACCGACGCAATGATGCCTCCCGTCGCGCAGTAGAACACCAGAACGGCCCCGGAGAGCGCCACACAGACGCGCAGATCCACCGCGCCGATGGCCGGAATGTCCGAGAGGACGTCCTGGAGCACCGTCGCCATCGCGAGCATCTGCGTGGCGAGGTAGCCCATCACGCCCAGCAGGATCGCGACCGCCGTGAGGAGCCGGCTGGTCTCGCTGCGATAGCGGGCCGCGACGGCGTCCGGAAGCGAGACGGTGTCCTTGACCTCCGCGATCAGGCGAAGCCGCTTCGCGAGCAGCGCGAAGGTGAGCACGAAGCCGGTCGCCGACGTCATCACCAGCCAGACCGAGCTCATCCCGAGCCGGTACACCAGGCCCGGTCCCCCGACGAAGCCGAATCCCGAGAGGAGACTCGAGAACATGGCGACGCCGCTCACGAGGATGCCCAGGTCGCGCCCGGCCACGAAGAAATCGCGCGGGGAGTGCGTTCGGCGCATGGCCCAGACACCCACTGCGATGCAGGCGAGCCCGTAGAGCGCCACGAAACCGAGCGTGATGGCGGCGCGCTGCGCCTCCATCAGCGTTGCGGCGCCCCGCCGCGCAGCGCCGCGATGCGCGCCCGGAAGTGCGCGAGATCCCCGGGAGGCAGGACCCAGCGGTCGAAGTGGCGCAGGTACAGGACCATGAAGAACAGCGGGAAGGGCCACATGAGGTAGAGCATCACGGCCGTGGGGAGTGGGAACGAGAGCAGCAGCGGCACGTCCGGTTGGTCCGGTTGGCCCGCGTAGCGCACGTAGCACAGCACCAGGAACGCCCACACCAGCTCGTAACCCAGCAGGCCCAGCAGGATCGGACGGCGCAGCGGACCGAGACCCTCGCGACGACGCACGCCCAGCGCGAAGCAGGCGCTGAAGAACGCCAGCTGGAGCGCGCCGAATCCCCATCCCAGCGCGATCCGCAGCGGATCGACCGCCCCGCCCCCCGCGCGAAGCAGCGTCGGGTAGACGGCGTGGGAGACGACGTGGAGGGTCGGGTCCACCCGCACCAGCAGCGCCGCAGCGAGCACGGCGGCCATGGCGGCGAGCAGCGTCGACAGCAACCACCCGATGCGCATGGGCGGGCATTCTATCGCGACCGGTGTACCCTGCCGGGCCTTTCGACGAGGAGCTCCGATGCGCCGCCTGTTTCCGGTCGCCGCGCTCGCCCTCGCCTGCGGCGAGAGCCCGATCGACATGACGGGCGCGATCGCGGAGTGGCGCCACTACGGCGGAGACCTGGGAGGACTCCGCTATTCGCCCCTCACGCAGGTCCACCGGGGCAACGTGAACGAGCTCGAGGTGGCCTGGGTCCACCGCTCCGGGGACTTCTCGGACGGCAGCGGCGACGTCACCCGCACCTCGTTCCAGGCGACCCCCATCGTCGTCGACGACACCCTCTACTACTGCACGGGCTTCAACCGGGTCTTCGCGCTCGACCCGGAGACCGGTGCGGAGCGCTGGGTCTTCGATCCCGAGCTGCGCGCGCGGCGCCTGCAGGGACCCTATCCGCTGACGTGCCGAGGCGTCTCCTACTGGCGCGATGCCCGGAATCCGCCCGGGGCCCCATGCCGGGAGCGCATCTTCACCGGCACCATCGACTCGGAGCTGATCGCCCTCGACGCGCGAACGGGCCGCCCCTGCGAGGACTTCGGCGACGCCGGGGCGGTCGCGCTGCGCGAGGGCATCGGAGAGGCTCCAGCCTGGGAGTACTACGTCACCTCCCCGCCCCTGGTGATCCGGGACGTGGTGGTGGTCGGCGCGCTGGTGGCCGACAACCTGCGCGTCGATGCGCCCAGCGGCGTCGTGCGGGCCTTCGACGCGCGCACCGGCGCGCTGCGCTGGGCGTGGGACCCGGTTCCCCCCGGCTGGGCCGAGCGCCACGCGGACGCGCGAGGCCGTCCGCTGTACCAGTCGGGAACGCCGAACGTGTGGTCGATCATGTCGGGCGACGCGGAGCGCGGCCGCGTCTTCGTTCCGACGGGCAACGCTTCGCCGGACGGCTACGCGGCCCTGCGTCGGGGACTGGATCACTACGCCAGCTCGGTCGTCTCCCTCGACTCCGAGACCGGGCGCGTCGTCTGGAGCTTCCAGACCGTCCACCACGACGTCTGGGACTACGACGTCGCGCCCCAGCCCACGCTGTTCCAGATCCCGGGTGTGGGAGGAGGACGGCCCGGGGTCGCCCAGGCGACGAAGATGGGCTTCGTCTTCCTGCTCGACCGGGACAGCGGCGAGCCGCTGTATCCGGTCGAGGAGCGGCCGGTTCCCCCAACCGACGTGCCCGGCGAGAGCCTCTCGCCCACCCAGCCCTTTCCCACCCATCCCCCGCCGCTCCACGCCGTCACGCTCGGCGCCGAGGACGCCTGGGGATTCACGCCCTTCGACCGACGCGCCTGCGCGAAGGAGATCGCGGGCTACCGCGCCGAAGGTCTCTACACCCCTCCCTCTCTCCAGGGCTCGCTCCTCTACCCCAGCACCGCCGGAGGACCCAACTGGGGCGGTGTCTCGGTCGATCCGGAGCGCGGCGTCCTCTACGTCAACCAGATCCACCTGGCGTCGGTGGCGTGGCTCGTTCCGCGCCAGGAGTACTCGCGGCTCGACCCGTCGCAGGCCGCCTATCCGAACGAGCTCTACCCCCAGGCGGGCACGCCCTACGGGTTCAAGCGCAAGGCGCTGCTGTCGCCGCTCGGCGCGCCGTGCAGCCCGCCTCCCTGGGGCACGCTCACCGCCGTGGACCTGCGGCGCGGCGAGGTCCTGTGGCGTTCGACGCTCGGCACCACGCGCGACCAGGCCCCCTTCCCTCTCTGGCTCGATCTCGGTGCCCCCAATCTCGGCGGCTCGATCGTCACCGCCGGCGGGCTGGTCTTCATCGCCGCCACCACGGACAAGTTCCTGCGCGGATTCGACGCCGACACGGGCGAGGAGCTATGGCGCCAGCGGCTGCCCTTCACCGGCAACGCGACTCCCCTGACCTACCGACTCGGGCCGGACCGCAAGCAGTACCTGGTCCTCGCCGCCGGCGGCCACGGCTGGTCCGAGCCCGGCGACGCCCTGATGGCCTTCGCCCTGCCCTGACCGCGGCTGTCCGCAGCCTGCGGGCGAGCCCGGCCAGCGTCCCCAGCGCCCGCCGACTCCGGCCGGCGCGACGAGCGCACGGAGTTACCCTTCAGGGGTCATGACTGCCCGGCGGTGCAGACACCGGCTTCTCGCGCGCTGGCTGCCGCTCGCTGCGATCACACTGCTGATCGCCTGCGAAACCAGCATCAACCCCGCCACGGGACGCCGCGAGCTCGTCTTCATGACTCCCGCCGAGGAGCGCGAGATCGACGCCCGGGTCGCGCGACAGGTCGAGTCGGAGTTCGGCCTGGTGAAGAACGAGGCGCTCCAGGAGTACGTGTCGGCCGTCGGACAGGCCCTGGCGGTGCACTCGCCCCGACAGGACGTGATCTACAGCTTTCAGGTCGTGGAGATGGAGGAGCCGAACGCGTTCGCGCTTCCGGGAGGCCACATCTACGTCTCGCGCGGCCTGTTGATGGTCGCGAACTCCGAGGCCGAGCTCGCGAACGTGCTCGGCCACGAGATCGCCCACGTGGCGGCGCGGCACGCCGCCAAGCAGGACGCGCACACGAAGACCTTCGGCCTGGCGACGGTGCTGGGCGACCTGATGAGCGGCGGGGCATCGGAAGACCACCGCGCCGAGGGGGTCGCGCCGGACTTCGTCTCCCGATACGCCCGCAATCAAGAGCGGGAGGCGGACCGAATCGGCCAGGACATCGCCGTAGCCGCCGGCGTGGATCCCATGGGGATGTCCCAGTTCCTGCAGACGCTGGACGCCATCACCCGGGTGACCCAGGGCTTCTCGAACCCGCGCAGCTACTTCGCGAGCCATCCCGCTACGCGGGAACGGATCGCCGAGTCCGCTTCCAGCGCCCAGGCGCGGCGTTGGAAGCCCGGTCTGTCCATCGCTCCGACTCGCGAGGCCTACCTGGCGCGCATCGACGGAATCTGCGTGGGCCGTCCTGCTTCCGAGGGCGTGTTCGAGGGAGCTCGTTTCCTGCATCCGGACCTCGGCTTCACGTTGCGCTTCCCGGCGGGATGGCACCAGATCAACCAGAGCTCCCAGGTCGTCGGGATCTCGCCGAAGCGCGACGGCATCGTGCTGCTGCAGCTCCAGGGAGAAGGGGAAGACCCGCAGCTGGCGGCGCAGGAATACGCGGAGCGCGAGGGGCTCCAGCTGCAGCACGAGACTCCGATCCGCATCGGTGCCCTGGCCCCGGACGCCGGCGCGAACCGGGTCGGGCTGCCCCAGACGAAGTCCGAGATCCGTCCGCCTTCGCTGCTCGCCTATCGCGCGCTGGCCCAGATCCCCGCCCCGGCTGGAGCCGTCAAGTCGGAGATCACCTGGATCGCGTACGACGGACTCATCTACCGGCTCATCGGCGGCATGAGTCCCGGCGCCTTCCGCAAGTACCGCGGTCTGTTCCGCAAGTTCGCCAGCAGCTTCCGCCCACTGACCCAGCAGGAGATCGAGCGCATCACCGAGCTGCGCCTGCGCCTGGGCGTCGCCCGGGAAGGCGAGACGCTCGGGGAGCTGACGCGACGCACCGAGAACGAGTGGGACCCCAACTGGACGGCGGTCGTCAACGACCTGTTCGTGAGCGAGCCGCTGCAGGCCGGGCAGCAGGTGAAGATCGCGGTCCGCGAGCCCTATCGCGTCGAGGAGCCGGACGATCTCTCCCCGAGAGCGCTCTCCGAGCGCGGTCGCTGAGCCCGCCCGTCCGGGGACGCGCTCGCGGGGGATCGGTAGGGCTCGTCGACCCGCAGCTTCACGAGCTGCCCCGGCTTGAGTGCATCCCCGACCTCGATGGCGTTGGCCACGGCGGTCTCCTCGACGCTCCAGGCGCTGCCCGCGCGCGCCACGAGGGCGGTCAGGGACTCCCCCTCCCGTGCCTCCACGACGCGCAGCCGGCCCTCGCGGATTCCGGACCGCTCCTCGGGCTGGAGTGCGCGCAGGCTGAGCGCCACGTCGATGAAGAAGGTCTGGTAGTCCTCGTAGCTCCGCTTCTTGCAGAGCCCCACGAGCTGGTAGATGCGCCCGCCGTAGGCGATCCAGGTGGCGTCGAGCGCCGCGTCCCGGTGGGTGCCGAAGGCGCGGGCCGCGTCGCGCCCGCTGATCTGGGTGGCCTTCGGCAGGAGATCGAAGCGGGCTCCCCGCTCCCGCGCGAAGGCGCGCGCGCTCCCCAGCGGGTCGCTGCCGCGCGCGGCCACTTCGAGCACGATCACCGCGTCTTCCCCGGGCGCCTGGGCGGCGACGAATCCGGGCGCGTTGACCGTCGTCCAGCCGTCGGGGAACTGGAGCGCGAGACCGAGATCCGGGTGCAGGAACCAGGGCCCGCGGAACACCCCCTCGGCCGGGTTCTCTCCCACGAGCAGCCCCTCGATGCGTGCGAGGAACTCCGCACGCGTGGCCGCGATCGGCCGTCCGGGACCCCGCTCGAGGTCCCGCGCCCGCTGTGCCGTCCTGCTGGCGCGATCCTTGGAGCGTGGGTGGGTGCGGAGAAACGCAGAGCTTCGTTTCGCGCCCGCATCGAGACCCTCCTTGCGTTCCAGCGTCGTCATGAAGCTCGACATGGCGGCGGGGTCCCAACCCGACGCCGCGGCCAGCACCTGACCGACCTCGTCCGCCTCGGTCTCCTGACCGCGCCCGTAGGGAGCCATCACGACGCTGTTCCCGAGCTCGAACACGGCCCCCATGCGCCTTCCCAGACCGGGCCAGACCAGGCCGACCACGGTCGTGGGGATCCCGGTCAGCACGGCGATCGGCACCTGACGGGTGAAGCGCTGCACGGCATGGCGCGCCGCCACGTGACCGATCTCGTGCCCGATCACGTTCGCGAGCTCGTCCTCGCTGTTCGCGAAGGCCACCAGTCCGCTCGTGACGTAGACGTAGCCACCGGGGAGCGCGAAGGCATTGACGATCGGGCTGTCCACGAGCGCGAAGGAGTAGGTGACGTCCCGACGCGGGGACTGCTCGGCCAGCCGCCCTCCGATCTTCTCCACGTATCCCGCAAAGGCCTCGTCCCGGACGAAGCCCATCTCCTGCTCGATCTGGGCCGCCGCCTGATCGCCGAGCTGCTGCTCGGTGCGCTTCGACATCAGCACGACCTCCGGCCAACCCGTGACCGGATTGATCGCGCAGCCGGACCCGGCGGCGAGCGCCAGCAGGAGCGGAGCCGTCGCCGCTCGGATCAGGAGCGCGCGCAAGGAACCCCTGCGGCGGGCTCCCGATGCCGGGGGCTCACTTCGTCGATCCGCGGACGCTTCGCACGGCGGCGACCACCTCGTCGTGAATCGCGCCGCTGGTCGCCACGACGCCGCGGTTGCCCTCCAGCGTCCGGCCGCGGCCGAAGTCGAGCGGCTCCCCGTTGGCGTCGGTCACCCGTCCCCCCGCGCACTCGACCACGAGCTTGCCGGCCGCGTGGTCCCAGATCTTCTCGCGGTAGTCGGCGCGCGTGGGCATGCGGAGGTAGATCGAGGCTTCACCGCGGGCGACCGCCGCGTACTTGCACTGGCTGTCGATCCGGTGCGGCTCGCTCCGGATCCCCAGCAGGGCGGCGATGCGCGCGGACTCGTCCTGATTCGAGTGGCCCGACTCCACGGACTCGCAGAATCGCGCGTCGGCGGGAGACGAGATGGGTGCGACGGAGATCGGCCGCCCCTGCGAATCGGCGTCGTCCCACAGCGCGTACTCCCGGGCTCCGACGGGCGGAACCGCGGTGAACAGGGCCCCGGTGCCGCCCTCTCGCGGCAGGTTGGGACAGCCCAGGACGCCCAGGACGACCTCGCCGTGCTCGATCAGCGCCAGGGCCACCGCATATTGCTCGCCGCGCAGAAAGCCCTTGGTGCCGTCGATGGGATCGAGGGTCCAGTAGCGCTCGCCGCGCGCGGCAGCAGCTCCCCGATCGATCCAGGCGAGCACCTCGTCGTCGCCGACCGACTGCCCGATCTCGGCGCCGACCCGCTCGACGACCGCGGCGCGGACGTTCGACCCGGCGGCCGCGCGCAGCTCCGCCGCATCCTCCTCTCCGACCACCGCATCGTCCGGGAGCTGCCGGCCCAGATGGGCGCAGATCACGGCCTGGGAGGCGAAGTCGGCGACGGTGACCGGACTCCGGTCCTTCTTCTCCAGCGTGTCCGCCTGGACCAGGCGTTCCCGCACGGCCCGGCAGATGCGGGACGCGGACCGGACCGCCTCGATCGCCACCTTCAGCTCTGCGCTTCGATCCATGTCGCCCCTCTCGGCGCCGGAGAATGCGCGGACAGCCCTGTCCGCGCAAGCGCCTTGGGACGCGGGACGCAGCGATCGCGGGCCTGGACGAAGCAGGGCCGCAGCGACTTCTCGCGAAGCCGCTGCGGCCCCGGGGTCGCGTTCCGAAGAGCCGCCCCCCCTAGCGTCTCATTCGGCGGCGTCCCAACAGCGCCAGACCCACCGCGCCGCTGCCCAGCAGGATCAGCAGCCCCGGCTCGGGGATGAAGTGGGTCCGGGCGAAGGTGATGTTCCCGGAGCGGTCGTTGTTGCCCGCGATGCCGATCGTCTGCGTCTGGCTCGCTACCACGATCTGGATCACGCCCGACGTCAGCGCCGTCGAGGACGTCCCGGAGGACGGTCCGTGGGCCCAGCCGAAGCGCGAGAACGTCGTGATGCCTCCACCGTCGGTGCGGTTGCTCACCGAGACCGTCTTCACGGTCCACGGAGCCCCGATGAGAGAGATGCGGATGTCGCCGTTTCCGCCCAGCGTGATGAGGCCGCCCACGCCGCCGCCGACGAAGGCGCCGTTCGTGGTCTGCTGGCCCAGGATCGTATCGATGCCCTCGCACGGATCCGCAACGAAGAGACAGATCCGCGCCGCGCCGGTGGTCGGCATGGTGTTCTGCGTGAGGTTCGCGCTCTGGAGCGCACCCGAGATCGGCCGGAACAGGCCGCCCTGGAGATCCGGGCGGGCCTGCACGGAGGTGAGCTTCACGGCCACGATGCCGCCGCCCGTCACGATCGGATCCGTGACCGGAACGATGCCGTCGAGGACGCCGGCTCCCGTGGCCTGCTGGAGGGTGCTGAGGTGGCCGAGACTGCCGCCCAGGCCGTTCACGGTCGCGATTCCCGATCCAGAGGTCGAGATCTCGGCCCGACCCAGGTTCGCGAACTTCAGCGTGGAGAACGTCTTCCACGCGAGCTTGG
>JAAUYK010087090.1_pt1 | contig 17852 bp, 14 predicted proteins | sample 7278021 | NCBI WGS metagenome assembly JAAUYK01 (sample SAMN14350223, study PRJNA611818) | marine sediment metagenome | isolation source: surface marine sediment (1.8m) | place: French Polynesia: Moorea | collected 2018-08
GCCGAGGACTTCCGGCGGCTCGCTGATCGACCCCATGGTCTTGATCACGCCGAGGACCGCCGCGACGATGCCCAGCGCCGGCAGGCCGTCGGCCACGGTCTGGATCGCGCCGGCCAGCTGATGGTGCTCGTGGTGGTGGGTCTCCAACTCCTCGTCCATCAGGGCTTCCATCTCGTGCGGATTGTCCGCGCCGAGGGTCATCATCCGCAGGTAATCGCAGAGGAACTCGACCGCGTGATGGTTGTTCGCGAAGGTCGGGAAGTCGTTGAAGATCGCGCTGCTTTCCGGGTTCTCGATGTGCGGCTCCAGGGCCAGGTTGCCCTTGGTCTTGGCCAGCTTGAAGACCTGATAGAGCACGCTGAGCAACTCGACGTAGCTCTCCTTCTTGTAGGCCGGGCCCTTGAAGCTGGCGCCCAGCGCCCGTAGCGCGCCCTTCAGCACCGGGCTGGTATTGGCGATCAGAAAGGCGCCGAAGGCCGAGCCGCAGATGATGACGACCTCGAAAGGCTGCCACAGGACGCCCAGCTTGCCGCCCAGGGCGACGTAGCCGCCGAATGTGCAGCCGATCACGACGAGGGAGCCGATCAGGAGGAACATGAGGCTTTCCAGGAGAGTTCGCGGGTCTCCGGAAAACCTCGCTCAGTCTGGTAAATAAACGGTTTAGTTGAAATAAGTTAGTCTCAAATCCCTAGTATCCTGGGCCGGCGCCGGTCAGGCCAGGGCGGTCACGCCAGGGCCTGGGCCAGGTCCGCCACCAGGTCCTCCCTGTCCTCCACGCCGACCGACAGCCGGACCAGGCCGTCGCTGATCCCCAGCTCGGCGCGCTTCTCGGCGGGGATCGAGGCGTGGGTCATGATCGCCGGGTGCTCGATCAGGCTCTCGACGCCCCCCAGGCTCTCGGCCAGGGCGAAGATCTCGACCCGCTCCAGGAACCGTCTGGCCTCGGCGAGCCCGCCCGACAGCACGGCGGTGACCATGCCGCCAGCGCCGCGCATCTGGCGCTGGGCGAGCGCGTGCTGCGGGTGGCTCGGCAGGCCGGGGTAGTAGACTTTCTCGATCTTGGGGTGCTGGGTCAGGAAATCGGCCACGGCGGCCGCGTTGGTGCAGTGGCGCTCCATGCGGAGAGCCAGGGTCTTGAGGCCGCGCAGGGCGAGAAAGGAATCGAAGGGGCCCTGGATGCCGCCCACCGCGTTCTGCAGGTAGGCCAACCGCTCCTCGACTTCCGGCGCGGCGCCGCTGATCACGACGCCGCCAACCATGTCGGAATGGCCGTTCAGGTACTTGGTCGCCGAGTGCATGACGAGGTCGATGCCCAGCTCCAGGGGCCGCTGCACCCAGGGCGTGGCGAAGGTGTTGTCGCAGACGCTCAGCACGCCGCGGCGCTTGGCGAGCGTCGCGACGGCCTCGAGATCGACCAGCTTGAGCAGGGGATTGGTCGGGCTCTCGACCCAGATCATGCGCGTCTCGGGCCGGATCGCCGCCTCCAGCGCGTCGGGGTCGGTCATGTCGACCAGGGTGATCTCCAGCCCCGCCGAGCGCTTGCGCACGTTCTCCAGGATGCGGTAGCTGCCGCCGTAGAGATCGTCCATGGCGACCACGTGGCTGCCGGCGTCGAGCAGTTCGAGGACCGTGCCCATCGCCGCCATGCCCGACGCGAAGGCGAAGCCGGCATGGCCGCTTTCTAGGTCGGCGATGCAGCGCTCATAGGCCATGCGGGTCGGATTCTGCGACCGGCTGTACTCGTAGCCCTTGTGGACGCCGGGGCTCTCCTGGACGTAGGTCGAGGTCGCGTAGATCGGCGGCATGATCGCCCCGGTCGAGGGGTCGGGCGACTGCCCCGCATGGATCGTGCGGGTGGCGAAGCCGAGCCGGTTGGGGCGCTTTGCGTCGTCTGGCATGGGAGCTTTCCTTCGGGTCGCAGGGCTGCGCCTTACTTCATGCGCCGGCGGAGATGGTTCAAGAGATCGATGCGGGTCACAAGGCCGAGAAACGTGTCGCCCTCCAAGAGGATCGCCACGTGGCCCTTGGCGAAGACCGGCAGCAGGGCGTCGAGCGGCTGGTCGGCCTGAAGCGTCTCGAGCCGGGCCGACATGGCGCTTTCGACCGGGTCGCGGAAGTGGCTGTCGTCGCGGAACACGGCGAGCAGGATGTCCTCCTCGTCGATGATGCCGACCACTTGACCCGAGTCGTCCAGCACCGGGAGCTGGGAGATGTCGTAGAGCTTCATCCGGCCGAGCGCGGTCAGGAGGCTGTCCACGGGGCCCAGGGTGACCGTCGCCCGCTCCTCGTGGCGCCGGCTGATCAGGTCGCTCAGATCGCCGCGGTGCTCGCGCTCGATGAAGCCCTGGTCCAGCATCCAATAGTCGTTGAACATCTTGGAAAGATACTTGTTGCCGCTGTCGCAGACGAAGGTGACGACCCGCTTGGGCTGGCTCTGCTCTCGGCAATAGCGCAGCGCGGCGGCGATCAGGGTGCCCGAGGAGGAGCCGGCCAGGATGCCTTCCTTGGCGAGCAGCTCGCGCGCCACGGCGAAGGCCTCCGCGTCGCTCACGGTGTAGGCCTTCTTGACCAGTGCGAGGTCGGCGATCGGCGGGATGAAGTCCTCGCCGATGCCCTCGACCATCCAGGAGCCGACCTCGTTGCTCACCCGGCCGGTCTCGACGTACTCCGCCAGGATCGAGCCGACGGGATCTGCCAGGACCATCTCGGTCTTGGGCGAATGCTCGGCGAAGTAGCGCCCCAGGCCGGTGATCGTCCCGCCCGAGCCGACGCCACAAACCATGGCGTCGAGGTCGCCGCCCATCTGCTCCAGGATTTCCGGACCGGTGGTGGTTTCATGGGCCAGCGGATTGGCCTCGTTGCCGAACTGGTTGACGTAAAAGGCGCCGGTCTCCGCCGCTATCCGCTCGGCCATGTCCTGGTAGTAGTCGGGGTGGCCCTTGCCCACGTCGGAACGGGTCAGGCGGACTTGGGCGCCCAGGGCCTTCAGGTGGAAGATCTTCTCCTGGGCCATCTTGTCGGGCACGACGATGGTCAGCCTGTAGCCCTTCTGGGCCGCGACCAGCGCCAGACCGAGCCCCGTATTGCCGGCGGTCGCCTCGATGATCGCGCCGCCCGGCTTCAGCCGTCCGTCTCGCTCCGCGGCCTCGATCATGGACTTGCCGATCCTGTCCTTGATCGATCCGCCGGGGTTCTGGCTCTCCAGCTTGAGGAACAGCCGGCAGGGGCCGGTGTCGAGGCCCGCGACCTCGACCATCGGCGTATTGCCGATCATCTCGAGGACGTTGCCGAAAATGCTCATGGCGGGTCTTCCTGACAATTCGCGGTTTTGCGCAGGGGCCCAAGGTATCGGGCGGTCGGGCGCCTCCGCAAGCCTCGCCCGGTGCCGTGCGGCCCGGAATCATCGACGGGGTACTCGTGTTTCGAATGGCTCTAGCTTGATGCCGCACCTGAGATTCAGGCCTCCGGCCTTGTCGGCGGTCAGCTAACCGTCGGGGTCGTCGGAGCGCGCGGAGAGGACCCGGGTGCGAAAACCGCCGGCCTTGAGGCTCTGAACGATCTCGTGGACGTGGTCGGCGTTGCGGGTCTCGACGATCAGGTCGATCTCGGCCTGCTTCGCCGGCACGTTGTGGAACAGGCGCTGGTGGAACACCTCGATGATGTTGCCGCCGCAGTCGCCGACCAGGTGAGCCAGCTCGGCCAGAACGCCCGGCTGATCCACGATCCCGACCCGCACGCGGACCAGGCGACCGTCGCGCACCATGCCCCGGGACAGCACCGCCGAGAGCAGGCGGACGTCAATGTTGCCGCCGCAGATCACCGCGCCGACCTTCTTGCCCTTGAAGTGCTCGGGCCGGGACAGAATGGCGGCCACGCCGGCGGCGCCCGCGCCTTCGGCCACGACCTTCTGCTGCTCGCAGAGCTTCATGACCGCCGCCTCGATCTGGCCCTCGTCGACCAGCATGATGTTGTTGACCAGACGCTCGATGATCTCGCGCGTGATCTTGCCCGGGTTCTTGACCGCGATGCCGTCGGCCAGCGTGGTGCCGCCCGAGGTCGGCTTCATGTCGTGTATCGCCTGGTACATGGAGGGAAAGAGCTCGACCTCGACGCCGCAGATCGCGATCCGGTCGTTCAGCGCCTTGGCCGCGGTGGCGATGCCCGAGATGATTCCGCCGCCGCCGATCGGCACCACGATCTTGTCCAGGTCCGGGCGGTCGGCCATCATCTCCAGCCCGATGGTGCCCTGTCCGGCGATGATCTTGTCGTCGTCATAGGGGTGGACGAAGGTCAGGCCGTCCCGCTCGGCGATCTCTCGGGCGGCCACGGCTGAGGCGTCCAGGGTGTCGCCGGTCAGCACCACGCGTGCGCCGAAGCTTCGGGTGCGCTCGACCTTGCTGAAGGGCGCGAACTCCGGCATCACGATGGTCGCCGGGATCCCGAGGCGCTGGGCGTGATGGGCGACGCCCTGGGCGTGATTGCCGGCCGACATGGCGATCACGCCGCGCTCGGCCTGGTCGGGCGTCAGGCTCTTCAGCTTCACCAGCGCGCCCCGGTCCTTGAACGAGCCGGTGAACTGGAAGTTCTCCAGCTTCAGGTAGAGCTCGCAGCCCAGTTCCTGGGACAGGCGCGGGGCCGGAACCAGCGGGGTACGAATGACCTCGCCCTCGATCAGCTCCGCCGCCGCGCGGATGTCATCCAGCGTGACCGTCACTCTGGCCCCCCAGCCTTAGACTCAGGTTCTGAATTCAACCAGGATTGAGAACCAGGCGGTCCGTCGCTGCTTTCTCAGGGCCGACCAGTTTTACGTAGGCGCCGTCGCGCCACCGCTCCGCGAGGCTGCCGTAGAGCGGTGACAAGGGGTTGCCCGACTGGCCGGTGGCGATCATGAAGCGGGAGTTGTTCAGGTCCGAGAGGTCGTAGACGGCGCGGAAGCCGGGCCCATGAACGTGCTCGAAGCGTCGCTCGGGCACGGTGTCGAAGCGGGCGCCGCCCCGGTTGACCGTATAGGACCCGCCGTCCGTCTCGACCGGAAAGCCGAAGAGGCGTTCGGCCAGGGGTACGTGCCGCAGCAGGGGATGGTGGAAGCGGGCGACGTGGGCTTGGCCCCACCGCCAGTCCCCTGGGTCGCCGCCGAAGCGCTCTCTCAGTTCGGCGAGGGCGCCATCCCGCGCTCTCGTGACCTGCACCCCGCAGGTTTCCGAATCTGCCGTGCGCACGTCGTCGCACCAGGAATTGTCCTGCACGAGGATATCGGCCAGCAGGTCGTAGTCGCTGAGCCAGTGGCGCGATAGGTCCTCGCCCAGCTCGTCTTCCAGGATGCGCTTGGCGGTCGCGGCAACCCAGGTTGCGAACATGAGCGGCTCGGGTCGATCCCGCGCCATGCGGTGGTCCCAGTCGGACAGGCGCGCGTGGAAAACCCCGACGTCAGCGTCATCCATCCGCAACTTCTCCAGCATCAGCGGCAGCAGCCTCGCGGTACCCTCGGACAGCACGTCTTGCTGAAGCATCTCCGAGGCGGTGACCGTGATCTCGGCATCGCCGTCCAGCGCCGCTTCGATCCGCACGGCCCTGTGCGGGTCGGGCCAGTCGGCCGCGATCAGGTGGGTATATCCGGGGCCGGCCACGCGGTTGTTGGCGTTGACCAGGCGCCCCGAGCCGGGATTGCGCTCTCGCGGGAGGCCGGCGAAAGGGATCTCTCCCAGCCAGTCATAGACGCCGCTCCAGCCGGGAACCACGGCACGCCCGTCGCCCGAGGCGCGTTGCGGGATGCGCCCGGCGACGACGAAGCCGATCTCTCCCGTGGTGTCGGCGTAGGCCACGTTCTGGACCGGGCTGTGCCACTGTGCCAGCGCGGCCTCGAAGTCCGGCCAGTTGCGCGCGTGGTTCAGGCGGTAGAGCGCTTCGCCCGTGCGGTCGTCCGCCCGCAGGGCCGTCCAGGAGAGTGCCAGGACATGGCCCTCGGGCAAGGCCTCGGCCAGCTCCGCTCTGAGGTCCGAGAACACCGGCCCGTGGCGGGTCGAGCGCAGGGTAAAAACCTGGGGTTCCGCGTCCCGCACCTTGATGATCTCTTCCCGGGTTTCGAACGGCCGGGGGCCTTCGGGCGTGTCGTAGTGCCCGGGCTTGCCGCGGCTCTCGCGCTCGAGGAAGAGATCCTGGGTGTCGGCGTGGGTGGTGGTGAAGCCCCAGGCGACATGGCCGTTATGGCCCAGCGCCAGGAAGGGAATGCCCGGCGCCGTGACCCCGGCGAGGGTTGTTTCCGGGGTCTCTATCCGGGTGAGGTACCACTGGCCCGGCGCATTGAGGCCGAGGTGGGGGTCGTTCGCCAGGATCGGCTTGCCGCTCGCCGTCTTGTCGCCCGCCAGAATCCAGACGTTCGACGCGCTCTTGGGCGCCCAGGTCCAGGGGATGACGGACGCGGGATCGATCGGGCCCCCGGACCCGGCGGGACGCGCCAGGCGCACCGGCGGGTCGACCGCCGGCGTTGCCGCGGCCCGTTTCGAGTCTGTCGCGCGGCTGGCCACGGTGACCGGGCCGTCCTCGGGATAGGCGGGCCAGAGAAAGGCGATCTGTTCCGGCGTCAGGCGCTCGGCTAGTTCGAGCCTGCGCAGTTCGTGACGCCAATTGCCGGAAAGCTGCAGTGCCATGAGCCGGCCCCAGGCGAGGCTGTCGGCCGGGCGCCAGGGCTCGGGCTCATAGCGCAGCGCTAGGAATTCCGGCGGAAGACGAAGGTCCGACTGCGTCAGGAAGGCGTTCACGCCCTCGGCGTAGGCCTCCAGATTCGATCGGGCCGGGTCCGAGAGTAGCGCGAGGTTCGCTTCGGCGAGGCGATAGAGGCCGAGACCGCGCATCAGCTTGTCGAAGGCCAGCGTCCGCACGCCTAGGACCTCCGACAGTCGCCCGGCAGCGGTGCGTCGCGTCATGTCCATCTGGAACAGGCGGTCCTGCGCGTGGGCGTAACCGAGGGCGCGTGCGGCGTCGGCCTCGCCGGCGGCCCGGATCGTGACGATCCCGTCGGCGTCACGCAGCACCTCGGCCGGCGCCTCGAGGCCGGCCACCAAGCGCTCACCGTCAAGGTCCGGCAGGGAGCCGCGCAGCCAGGCGAAACCCGCGGCGGCCCCCAGCACGATGGCGATCACCAGGACGCCGCTCAGGACGCCGATCCAACGGAATGCCCGTTTCACCAAATCCGCCTCGCTTCCGGACAGTCTACGTCGCCGATGTTCTAACCGATTTCCCGCCCGGCATGAAACACGGCGCGGGTTACGAGGGCCCTCTTGTCTGCCACCCTGGAGCCATTATCCTGGCGCCGCGCGAGAGGGAAGGGGGCGCTCATGGCTTCCGGGGGTTCCGTTGAGGTGGTGATTGCGGCCCTTGTGGGCAATTCAGCGATCGCCGTCACCAAGTTCGCGGCCGCGGCCTATACGGGCAGCTCTGCCATGTTCAGCGAGGGCATTCACTCGGCGGTGGATACCGGCAACCAGGCGCTCCTCCTGTTCGGCATGAAGCGCGCCGCGCGGCCGGCCGACGAACGGCATCCCTTCGGCTACTCGCGGGAAATCTACTTCTGGGCCTTCGTGGTCGCGATCCTGATCTTTTCCCTCGGGGCCGGCGTCTCGATCTACGAGGGGATCGAGAAGATCAGGCACCCCCACGAGATCACCAGCGCCTACATCAACTACATCGTGCTCGGCATCGCGATCGCCTTCGAATCCGTGGTCTGGTGGGTCGCGCTGAAGGAGTTCAACAAGGTCAAGGGCCACCTCGGCTACTTCGAGGCCGTCAGGGTCAGCAAGGATGCCCCGCTCTTCACGGTTCTTCTCGAGGACACCGCCGCCCTGCTCGGCCTGATCACGGCCATGGCCGGCGTCTTCGCCGCGGACGTCCTGGGCATGCCGGCACTGGATGGGGTGGCCTCCGTGGTGATCGGGCTGATTCTCGCGCTGACCGCCGTTCTGCTCGCCTACGAGACCAAGGCGCTGCTGATCGGCGAGGCGGCCGATCCGGCGATCGCCGGGCGGATCAAGGGCCTGGCCGAAGGCGCCGAGGAGATCGTGCGGGTCAATGAGGTGCTGACCACCCATCTCGGGCCCGACGACGTCTTGATCAACGTCAGCCTCGATTTCCGCGATCACCTCAGCGCCGCCGAAGTCGAGGCGGCAATCTCGGCGATGGAGCGTCAGGTCAAGAGCGAGATCCCCGAGGTCCGGCGGATCTTCATCGAGGCCCAATCCTGGCAGGCGCACAGGCGAGATCGGGCGAGCGAGAAGGCCGAGCGGGACGGCGGGACACCCTAGAGCGGGTCATGTTTTGACGGGAACGCTCCGCGGTTCCGTCAAGACATGTGAATCCGCTCGATATCAACTTGTTGGAGCAGGTTCACCGGGCTTGTCGGATCGCTTCCGGCGATTCCGTCAAACCCGGATCTGCCCTAGGTCCGCTGGGCGCGGGCGCCCCGTTCCGGCCCTAAAGGAAGGCCCAGATCAGCGCGATCACGATCACGGCGCCGACGAAGGCTAGGCCGAACTGGTTCCAGAGGCCGAGCGCGCCCCAGGCGTCCATGAGTTTGTCGAAGAGCGTTCTCATCTAAATCTAGGCCGCCGAGCCGGCGGATTGCTGCCCCTGAACCGCGAAGAACGAGGCCGTCTTGGGCTGCTTGGGCAGCTCGACCCTCGCGTCCATCAGCCGGGCCGTGCGCGAGGCCGTTCCGCGCACGACGCGGCCCTCGTTGGGATTGGGCATGGGGTTGGCCGCCAGGGGGAAGGCGTCCGCCGCCGTGTAGACGCAGATGTAGAGGCCGCGCGGCGACCGCGAGCGGTTGGCGCCGGACCCGTGCGCCAGACGGGTGTGCATCAGGCAGACGCTGCCGGCCCTTCCGGTAATCGCGACCTCGCGGGCCCCGAGATCCCGTGCGACCTCTGGCGCCACGGCCCCGGCGAAGCGCTCACCGTCGTACAGGCTGTAGAGCGAGCCGCGATGGGAGCCCGGCACACCTTTGAGGCAGCCGTTCTCCTCCGTCATGTCATCAAGCATGACGAGGGCTGTCACGACGTCGTCGTTGGTATGGGGCGTGTAGGCGAAGTCCTGGTGATAGCCCACTTCAGTCTCGCTGCCGGGCAGCTTCAGGTTGATCTTGCAATGGTGGAACTTGACGTCGGGCCCGATCAGGTCGCCGACCATGTCGACCAGCGCCGCGCCGCGCATCACGTCCGTGTAGGCGGGGGAGATATCCGAGGGATTGTTGACCCGGCGCAGCGCGGGCCGACGCGCGCAGTGTTCGGCGCCCATGTCGAAACGGGGGCGACCGTCCAAGGTTGGCGGCCCGAAGGGCTCCCGGTGGCTGCGGCTCTCGTCGATCCACGCCGCCAGTTCGGCCCGCATTGCCGCCAGTTCTTCCTCGGTCACCGCGCCCTCGGCGACCACGAAACCGTCACGTCGGAAGGCTTCGATCTGACCTTGCGTCAGCATGTCTCCTCTCCCCCGGATACGGGTGCCGGCGTCAGAGCTTAATGCCGCGGAGTGTCTGAGGTCCAGTGCGCCCCGACCGTAAGAAGGCGCGGGCCGCCCCCTCGGGCGGCCGGAACTTCATCCCATTGGTAAAGAAATGTCACAAATATGCCGCATTTAGTGGTATTATATGCAAGTAGTTATGAATGCTTATTGTGACATAAGGTTAATTGGGGTTAACCGCTCGTCGCAGCTTTTGGCAGGCGGTGCCCGGGGTGGAATCCGTGCAATCGGCCTCGCGGTGCTGCTGCTGATACCCGCCGGGAGCCTCTCGGCGCAGGAGCAGTTGGCGATCATGACCGCCCCCGGCGCGGCCGCTGCGGAGGCCCTTCAGGAAGACCGCTTCGGCTGGACGGCCCTGCCGGTCTCGCTCCTCGTCGAGACGGACCCGCACAGCGGTTGGACCGAGGATGGCGTCGCGGCCTTCAGCCTGACCTCCGAGCGGAAAGCGCCCGACGCGACCTTGTCGTGGCAGATCGACCTGGGGGATCTGGGCATCGCCCTCGCGGACGGCGAGGCGGGCGGCTTCACGTTCGGCGAGCGGCCCACCGAGCCTCGCAGTTTTGGTGGAACGCCGAGTCTGGGCGGCCTGAACCTCTCACTCCTGGGCGATTTCGGCCGGGAGCCGCGGCCGGTCCGCAACGGACTGTCGGTGGTCGACGGCCCGAAGCTGCTGCGTTACGGGGTCGCCTTCGAGACGGGCGGATGGCACTTGGGCAGCACCTTCGGCAACAAGGCCAACCCGATCCGGCCCGCCGAGAAGCTGGCCTGGAACGCCCAGGCGCGCTACGACAACGGCCCGGTCTCGGTCGGCCTCGTCTATAGCTACATGATCGACCGAGACGCCTCCGACGGGGCACAGGCCGACGCCCTGGGCACGCTCCAGGCCGGGATCAGCTACGCCATCACTCCGGAGGTCTCGGCCAGCGTGAACGCCGCCTACTGGGACTCGAAGGACTCGAACGGCGAAACCCTGTCGGACCTGGGCGGCCTACTGGGACTCTCCTGGCGCTTTTAGCCGAGCTTTCCCCCGCTCCTTTCTGCGGCCAGTCCATGCCACTGCCGACCTTTGTGCGGAGGCTGCCGGTCGGCGACCGTCAGACCGTGCCCGTGAAGGTATCCCGGTAGCGCTCGCGCAGGAGGTTCTTCTGGACCTTGCCCATGGCGTTACGCGGCAGGGCGTCGATGAAGAAGACCTTCTTGGGCACCTTGTAGTTAGCGAGCTCCCCCTTGGCGGCCGATATGACCGCCGCTTCCGAGGCCTGCGCGGTGTCGCCCGAACGGGTCGCCACGGCGACGACGGCCTCGCCGAAGTCCGAGTGCGGCAGGCCGATGACGGCGGACTCGCCGACGCCGGGCACCTGGTCGACGATCAGCTCGACCTCTTTAGGATAGACGTTGAAGCCGCCCGAGATGATCAGGTCCTTGGCGCGGCCAACGATCTGCAGGTAGCCGCGCTCGTCGATCCGCGAGACGTCGCCGGTAATGAAGAAGCCGTCGGGCCGGAATTCCTCCTCGGTCTTCTCCGGCTGCCGCCAGTAACCGTGGAACACGTTCGGGCCGCGCACTTCTAGCACACCGACCTCGCCGGGCGGCAGGACCCGGCCGTCCTCGCCGGCGACCCTGAACTCGACCTCCGGCAGGGCGAAGCCGACCGTTCCGGCGCGCCTCTCGCCGTCCAGCGGGTTGGAGCTGTTCATGCCGGTTTCGGTCATGCCGTAGCGCTCCAGGATGCTGTGCCCGCAGCGCGCCCGAAAGGCTTCGAAGGTCTCCTCCAGAAGCGGCGCCGAGCCGGAGACGAACAGCCGTATGCCGCGGCAGGTCTCGGCGGTGAAGTCGTCCCGGGCGAGCAGGCGCGTGTAGAACGTCGGCACGCCCATCATGACGGTGGCCTGGGGCAGCAGGCGGATGACGGTCTCCGGGTCGAAGCGCGGCAGGAAGAGCATTCGGGCGCCGGCCAGGAGGACGCAGTTGATGGCCACGAAGAGGCCGTGGGTGTGAAAGATCGGCAGCGCGTGGAGCAGCGTGTCGTCGGGCCGGAAACCCCAAAGGTCATGCAGTGCCAGGGCGTTGGAGCTGAGATTGCCGTGGCTCAGCATGGCGCCCTTCGAGCGGCCGGTCGTGCCCGAGGTGTAGAGCAGGGCGGCGAGGTCCGAGCGCGCGCGCTCGGCCGCCGGGAAATCGCCGTCGTGGCCCCGGCTTTCCTCGGTCAGGCTGCCCCCGCCCTCGACGTCGAGGGTCAGGGTGCGGCCGCCGTGGCGGGCGGCGAGCGGGGCTACCTTGTCCTCCGCGCCGGGATCGCAGACCACGACCCGCGGTTCGGCATCGCCCAGGAAGTAGGCGAGCTCGGCCTCCTGGTAGGCCGTATTGAGCGGCAGGTAGACCGCCCCGACCCGCAGGCAGGCGAGATAGAGAAAGGTGGCTTCGGGCGACTTCTCGACGATCGCGGCCACGCGGTCGCCCGGGACGACGCCGCAGTCGCTCAGCAAGGAGGCGATGCGGCCGCTGGCGGCATCGAGCTCGCCATAGGAGATCCGGCGGCCGTCCGGGGATTCGATGAAGGCTCTGGCGTTATCGCCCGGCAATCTCCGTTTGATAATGCTGTAAAGATTTTCGTTCAAAGTCTGTCATTCCCTGGGCTGGCGGTCGGGCGGCGGAAGGCTAGTCCAGCCGAGGGCCTTTGACCACCCGGCACGCTGGGAGGCTTGACCCGCGCCGGGCGCCTGCGTCAGATGGGTCATCGCGAGGGAAGATGAGCGAGCAGCAGAGCGAAGGCTTTTTCGAAAGGGCCCTGAACAACCTATCGACCGCCTGGCGCGAGGTCGCGGCCGGCGCGGCGCGCAGCGTGGGGCTCAGCCTCGCAGCCGACCCGGCACGCGACGCCCGGTCGTTCCGGCACCTGATGAGCGAGTGTCTCGAGGCCCGCGGTGGCGAGGTCTCGGCGCGTCTGCGCGCCGCCGAGCTCGGCCGCACCTACCTCGGTCTCGACGCCGCCGGCAAACGGACCTTCCTGGAAGTCCTGGCGCGGGAGTTCGATATCGATCACGGGGCGGTCTCGGCTGCCATCGGGGCCTACGGCCGGGCCGAGGCCGACCCGGATCGCCTGAAGGCGGCGGAATCGCTCCGGCAGGCCCTGGCGCCGCCCCGCGTGCGTCTCCTGACGCAGTTCAACGTGCTGCCGGAAGGCGTGAAGTTCCTGGCCGACCTGCGCCACGATCTGCTCCCCCTCGCAGAGCATGACCCGCACCTTCGCGGTCTGGAGCGGGACCTCCGCGTGCTGCTCGAGTCCTGGTTTGACGTCGGCTTTCTCGACCTGCGGCGGATAACCTGGGATTCGCCGGCCTCGCTCCTGGAGAAGCTGATCGCCTACGAGGCCGTGCATGAGATCCTTTCCTGGGACGACCTGCGCAACCGGCTAGATTCGGACCGCCGGCTCTACGCGCTGTTCCATCCACGCATGGCCGACGAACCCCTGGCCTTCATCGAGGTCGCGCTCGGGCGGGGGATCGCGGGCAACATCCAATCGCTGCTCGACGAGGAGGCGCCCCAGAGCGATCCGGGCCAGGCCGACACCGCCGTCTTTTACTCGATCTCCAATACCCAGCCCGGGCTCAGCGGCATTGCTTTCGGCGATTACCTGATCAAGCGCGTGGTCGAGCGCATCAGCGGCGAGTTTCCGCAACTGAAGACCTTCGTGACCCTGTCGCCGGTGCCCGGCTTTCGCTCCTGGCTGCGCAAGGTTGAACCGGACGTCATCGCCGCCTGCCTCGACCTCGACGTGCTGCGGCAGCTGCCGGGCGGTTCCGAGGCGGCCGACGCCCAGGTCCTGCTCGAGGGGATCCTGGAGCGTCTGGACTGGCACCGCGACCCGAAGCTCGCCGCTCTGCTGGCGGATCCCTTGCTCAGCCTGGCGGCGCGCTATCTCGTGGAGCGGCGGGGCGACGGTCGGCCGCAGGATCCCGTCGCGCGGTTCCACCTGCGCAACGGCGCTCGCCTCGAGCGGGTCAACTGGCTGGCCGACACCTCGCCGCGAGGCTTGAAGCAGTCGGCCGGGATCATGGTGAACTATCGCTACCTGCTGGGCGATATCGAGAAGAATCACGAGAGCTACCTGCGCGACAAACGGGTCATCATGAGCACGGAAGTGCGGGCCCTGGTGCGGCAGAGCGGCTACCGCCCGGCCCGGGGCGGGCGGGACGCGGCCGAATGAGAGGTCCGACGGTGACTGGTCTTTTCCTTTCCGGCCCTTTTCAATCCTGCTCCTGGTGCCCATGTATGCCAGCCGAGCCGGGGCGGACCGCCACCCGCCGGCCGGACCACAAGCGGAGCGGGCGAGGGTCGATCAGGCCGCCACGGTGCTCTATTTCACTGCCCGACCGACGAACCTCTGGCAGACTGGCGCTCATTGACTCTTATCGACGAGGCGCAGACCCGAATTCTCACCCTTGGGCGGCCTCGACCCGAGACTTGAAAAGATTGCGAAGGACCAGATGAGAGGGACGACCAGCCTCGCGGCTGCTGAGAAGGATCGCGGTTTCCCGGATGTTGAAACCGTGGCGATGTCGCTCGAGCCGAGCTATCCGGTCTACTGCGTCCGACCCAAGATCCTGGAGGCCATCACCAAGCAGTTCATCAGCCTGTTTCCCGGCACCGTGCTCTACGCGGTCAAGTGCAACCCCCATCCCATGGTCTTGAACGCCTTGCACAAAGCCGGCATTCGCCATTTCGACACGGCGTCGCTGCCGGAAATCGCCCAGATTTCCGAGGCCTTCCCCGATTCCACGCCCTACTTCATGCATCCCGTCAAGGGACGGGCGGTCATCAAGAGCGCCTATTCGGTCTACGGCGTGCGCCACTTCGTCGTCGATCACATGAGCGAGTTGGACAAGATCGAGCAGGAGGTCGACGGCAAGGACCTCGTCATCGTCGTGCGCGTCGCCACGCCCCCGGCGGAAGGTACCCTGGTTCATCTGGCGGACAAGTTCGGGGCGCCGCCCGACGAGGCCGTCGAGCTCATGCGCGCGGCGGAGAGCCGCGGCTACCGGACCGGCGCCGCCTTTCACGTCGGCTCCCAGTGCGGCGATCCCGAGGCCTATCGTTCCGCGATCGTTCTGGTCGGCGAAACCATCGAGGCCGCCGGCGTGGCCCCGGCCTGCCTCGATGTCGGCGGCGGGTTTCCGGCCAACTACGCCAACACCCAGGTCCCGCCCCTGGAGGACTACATGGAGCAGATCCGGCAGGGCCTGAAGGAGATCGCCCTCAATCCGACGGTCGATGTCTTCGCCGAGCCGGGGCGCGCGCTCACCGCGGCGGGCTGCTCCCTGCTGGCGCAGATCCAGCTGCGCAAGGACAACAAGCTCTATCTCAACGACGGCATCTACGGCAGCCTCTCTGAAATCAACCAGGTGGGCGTCGAACTGCACTGCCGTCTGATCCGGGCCGGCGGCGCGGCCAGCACGGACTTCGCGGAGTTCTCGATCAACGGGCCAACCTGCGACTCCCTCGATGTCATGCCTTCGCCCTTCCGTCTCCCGAACGATGCCGACGAGGGCGACTGGATCGAGATCGACGGTATCGGGGCCTATTCCAACGCTCTGGCCACGCGCTTCAACGGTTTCCATTCCGAGACCTTCGTCGAGGTCTACGACGATCCACCGGCCGCGCGCGGGTGAGCGCCTCGGCGCCACTGGGAGCAACCGCATGGCACTTCTCGACCCCCGACTGCGCCGGGTGATCGCCACGGGCGAAACGGCGTTCAAGAGCTATGATCGCTACGGAGAGGCGATCCCCGGCCTGACCTGGCTTCCGCTCAGCCCGGACAGCGAGACCGAGGGAACCGGTTGCTACCTGCTGCGCTTCGCCCCGGGCGCCCGCTCTCTGCCGCACGAGCACAGCGCTATCGAGGAGTTCATGGTGCTCGAGGGCGTGCTGGAAGACAGCGACGGCCGCCTGCTCGAGGCCGGTGACTTCGTCAGCTACGCGGCGGGCTCGCGCCACGCCTCGACATCCCCGAACGGTTGCCTGCTCCTGGTCTTCCTGCGCCGGGGCAACCGGCTCCTGCCGGGGGCCGATGGCTGAACAGGCTCCGCGCGTCGCGGCGCCGGGCGGCGGGTCCGAGCCGGAAAGGCCGGCGGCGGCGCCCCTCGCGCCCGACGCCTTTCCCACCTTTCGGCCCCGGTTTCCCTGGCTTACCGGCGACCTCCAGACGGTTCGGAACATGCTGGTCGCGCGGCCGGCGGACCTCACGCCCTGGCCGGATCAGCGTCTGATTCTCGACCTCCGGGACGGCAGCGGCGACCGCCTGGCCGCTACGCTCAATCAACCGCCGGAGTCCGGCGATCGGCCGCTCGTTGTGCTGATTCACGGGCTGACCGGCTGCGAGGATTCCCTGCATATCCGCAGCGCGGCGGCCAAGTTCCTGAGTCACGGCTTCCCGGTTCTGCGTCTGAATCTGCGCGGCGCCGGACCCTCCGGGCCGCTCTGCCGCGATCGCTATCACGCCGGGCGGAGCGAGGATCTTCGCGACGCTTTGCGCGCGCTCGAGGCGGAGTCATCGGCGCTGCTGGACCGGGGTCTGGTGCTCATGGGCTCGTCGCTCGGCGCCAACATGATGATCAAGTTCCTGGCCGAGTTCGGTTCAGAGTTTCCCCTGCGCGCCGCGGTCTCGCTCTCGGCGCCGATCGAGCTCAAGGCGGCGCAGCGCCGCATCATGGAGCCGCGCAACCTGCTTTATCACCGCTTTCTCCTGCGCCGTATGAAGCAGGAATGCCTGGCCGAAGGGACGGCGCTCAGCGAGCGCGAGCGGGACGCGCTGCTCCGGGCCCGCCACGTCTACGACTTCGACAATGTCTTCGTCGCGCCGCGCGGTGGTTTCGAGAGCGCTGACGACTACTACGTCCGTTGCAGCGCTCGTCGCTTTCTACCGCACGTGACTGTGCCGCTGCTGGCGATCGCGGCGCGCAACGATCCCTGGATTCCCTTTTCGAGCTACGAGGCCTTCGATTGGTCCCAGTGCCCGAGCGTCGTCACGCTGTTTCCCGATTCCGGCGGCCATGTCGGGTTCCACGGCCGCGACGACGAGACGGCATGGCACGAGCGCTGTGCGCTCCATTTCATCGAAGCCCTGCTCGAGTAACCGGCCGTCACCCCTTATCGAGGGCGGCTTCCAACCGTTCCAGGGCCTCGGGCAGGTTCTTGCGGCCGAAGCCGATGCGGAAGTTGGGCGCGGCGCTGTCGTAGACCGTGGCCGGCATCAGGAGCACCTGGGCCTGTTCAACGATCGAGGCGCAGAAGTCCTCGACATTGCCCTCCCGCAGGGCCGGGAAGGCAATCGGGCCGGCGCGCGGCCGGCGCCAGTCGAAGCGCGCCGCCTGCCGGGCGAAGAAGGCGTCCAGGTCAGTGAGGTTCGCCTCGATGATGGCGAGATTGCGCGCCGCGAGCGCGGGCGCATGCCGGAGCGCGATCCGACCCAGGAACTCGCTCGGCGCCGCGTTGCAGATCGTCAGGTAGTCCTTGAAGGCCGCCATGCGGTCCTGCGCCCCGCCGTCGCGGGTCGCGATCCAGCCGATCCTGAGGCCGGCGAGACCATAGGTCTTGGAGAGGACGCCCAGGGAGACGCCCTTCTCGTAGGCGTCGCAGGCCGCCGGCAGGCGGTCGGCCGGATCGTATTCGAGGCCGCGATAGACCTCGTCGGAGAACAGCCAGAGACCGTGGCGGCGCGCCGTCTCGACCACCGCCTCCAGACGGTCCCGCGGCATCAGGTAGCCCGTCGGGTTGTGCGGGCAGTTGATCACGACGGCCTTGGTGTTGGGGCGGAGCGCCCGGTTCAGGTCGTCCGGGTCGAGCGCCCAGTCGTCCGCCGGTTCGCCGGTCCAGTCGGTGACCTCGACCCCTCGACTCTGTGCGACGGATTTCAGCGACTGATAGCAGGGGCCGTGGACGACGATGTGGTCGCCCGGCTCCAGCACAGCGCTCATGAAGGCGAAGATGGCCTCCTCCGCCCCGGCGTGGACCAGGATCTGGTCGGCCGAAACGGTCTCGTAGAGCCCCGCGATGTCCCGGCGCAGCGCCGGGTCCCCCTGGCTCTCGGTGTAGCCGAGCCAGAGCTCTTGGAGACGCTCGGCCGCGCCGGGCTCGAAGGCCAGCAGATCGGCCAGGCTCATGGACTCGCAGTCGCTGGCGCAGAGCAGGTAGCGGGTGGTGAACTCGTAGCGCGCGAAGTAGCGCTCGAGCTTGAAGGGCGGCAGGTTCATCGGCCAGGAAGGGTCAGCCGGCCTTGAGCCGCTCCGCCGCCTCGCGCGCGGCGTAGGTCAGAATACCGTCGGCGCCGGCCCGCTTGAAGGCCA
>JAAUYK010103636.1_pt1 | contig 17850 bp, 13 predicted proteins | sample 7278021 | NCBI WGS metagenome assembly JAAUYK01 (sample SAMN14350223, study PRJNA611818) | marine sediment metagenome | isolation source: surface marine sediment (1.8m) | place: French Polynesia: Moorea | collected 2018-08
ACTAAAGTAGCAACAATTCTTAATGCTGGTTCATTTCTTGATAATAATTCATCTATTAATTGTAATGCTTCTGCTTGATTTCCTTTGCGAATTGCTTGAGCTAATTGTAAACTATTTTGAGCATTTGCATTGACTAAAGTAGCAATAACTGTTTCATCTAATGGTTGATTTTCTTGTTTTCCATAAAGCTGTAATTTTTCTAGTTCGTTCCATAATTGTCTGCTATTATTGCCCACAGACTCTGCTAATAATTCTACTGCTGCTGGTGTTAATTTTACGCCGATTTCTTGGGCAACTTCTTTCACTTTTTTGATTAATTCATCTGTTTTCCAGGGAGAAATGGGAGAATATTCTTTAACCTCTGCATATTGTTCGATTAATTTACTTGACTTTAAACGTTTATCGGGTTTCTTGCTAGTAGTAAATAATAAATGAGAACTATCAGGAATAGCTGGCAAAATAAGCTGTAATTGTGTAAAAATGTCTTCCGGACACTGTTGACAAATAGAGGTATTTGCCACCCAAACTAATCTCCCTCCCATACCAAATACAGGGGTCATCGCTTCGTTTAATGCGTCTCTGGTACTATTGGGGTCTTCTCCTGAAATTTGCTGATAATTAAACTGTATCCAGTTAGGATCGAGGATACTATCTTTTAACCGTTGTACCCGTTGGGCGATCGCAAAGTCATCTTCTCCCCAAAAGAAATAAACTCCCATAATTAAAGTCAATAAATCTTTATAAAAAATTGTGACAAAATCGGGCAAAATGAAAAGATAAGTATTGTGACAAAATGAGAGGCGATTAAGTTGGACGAAACCTATCAAATGTACGTCAACCGGGTAGCTTCCCTTACTTTACCCACCAGTTATCAAAATCAACTTAAGAATATCCAAAAATCTCCTAAATTTCAACAGAAACAACCTGTGTCTTTTCCGGGTTACACCGTCCTTACCCCTCCTTATCAAGATGATAGCACTAACCCATCATTTTATGAGCAGTTAACCCTAATTCAACAACAATTAATCGAAAAAATTGAGCCAAATTTATTAATTCCTGTTCCTCCAGAGAGTTTTCATTTGACCCTTGCTGATTTGATTTGGGAAGATAATTATCGTAATGCAATTAACTCAGATAAAAACTTCGATAATAAACTGAAAAAAGCAATTACTGACAGTTTTGAAACCTATCAAAAAATTGACTTAAAAAAAGGTGAAAGTCAATGGCAAATTTTAGGCTTATTAGTATTTCCTCGCGCTTTGGTTGTTGGTTTAGTTCCTTGCAATGAATTATCTTATAACAAAATTTATCAATTAAGACGTAGTATTTATCAAAATGAAGAATTAATCGGCTTAGGAATAGAACAACAATATTATTTAACGGCTCATATTACTTTAGGATATTTTGATGAAATTACTGATGAATTAGATAAAAGTAATTTAGAATCTATAATCCTTTCTTTTAACGATCAATGGATAGAAAAAGAGCCACAAATTTTAACAATTAGACAAGGAGAACTGAGAAAATTTGAAAACATGACACAATTTATATTGGATCAAACTAATCCAAAAGTAACAATTTAAACTTGAGAAAATAGCATTTTTTATTGTTAAAAAATGAGTTATCAACAAGCCTTACAAGATATAAAATTGGGTTACTATGAAGCAGCGATCGCAAAATTAGATCCCCTCTTACACACAGATCCTTCGCAACCTAAACTATGGTACGCCAAAGCCCTAGCCTTACTTAATTTACAGCGTTTTAGGGAAGCTATAACCAGCGCGCAATTATCCGTCCAGTTAAACCCCACCTTTGCCCCAGGATATCAACTCTTAGGGAACGCTTGTAGTCAACTAGGAGACAAAAGAGGGGCGATCGCAGCCTACAAACAAGCAGCCAATTTTTATCTAGATCAAGGAGATAAAACACAAGCAAAAAACTGTCTAGAGAAGCTTAAAGCATTAGGACCCCAATTTATCCCCAATGAGCAAAAATCTTTACAAGAATCTCAGGCATTTTTGCAAAAAATCAGTATTGATGCTGAAAATAGCCATGATTCCGCAGTCCTAGACAACCTCAACTGGTTACTCAACCTCGACTCAAAAAATGCAGAAGCTTTGGCACAAAGGGCTTTAATCCAAGCTAAAAGGCGCGATTATAGCGCAGCATTAGCTGATATCTCCCTAGCTTTGCAGTTATGCCCCGATGATCTCAATTTACGGCTACAACGGGGAAAAATACGCCTTTGGTTGAACGATGCTGAAGGGGCGATCGCCGATTTTTCTGCTTTATTAGAGACAAAATGGGGCGATCTCTCAGAAATCTATTGTTTACGCAGCCAAGCTTATCAACAACTCAATGACTTGGACTCGGCTTTTCAAGACTTAGCTTATGCCTTGTATCTTAACCCTGAAAACTCAGAATGTTATCGAGTTCGAGGCGATATTTATCAAGGGATGAAAGACTGGGAGGAAGCTATTAGTAATTATCGTCGCGCTGTTAGTTTATCCCTCGAAGAAGGAAACCGTTTCAACTATCAAAAATTACAGGACAAAATTGCAGAGATAGAAAGAAAAATTGAACGAGAAAAACAAGAAGCAGCGCGTATCATTCGAGTTCCGATTAAGTATCGGACTGGAGGAACTCCCGTGATTTCAGTTATGTTTAATGATTCCATTTCCTGTGATATGATCTTGGATACAGGAGCCGGAATAATCTGTATCCCCGAGGACATTGCAAGATCGTTAAACATTGTTTTTATTGGTAATCAACCCCTTCGTGTTGCCGATGGTAGCTTAACAAATACACCCATAGGTTATGTTCGTTCTGTTTCTATTCAAAAGGCTAAAGCAGAGAATTTGGAGGTTGCTGTTTTACCCAGATATAGTCAAGGACTATTAGGACAAAATTATTTATGGCGATATGATATACGCATTTTGCAAACAGAAGTAGAGTTATATTTGCGATGATTAAATATCTTCGTTATCGTTCTAACTATCGTATTTTAGGACAGATTGGCCAAGGACAATTTGGTCGAGTTTATTTTGCTATTTCTCGTAAGACAGGGGAATTTGTCGCCCTAAAAAGTTTACCAAAAGGGTTTCCAACTAATCGTTTTTTGCGAGAATTTTCTTGTTTAATTAGTTTACGTCATCCTAATATTGTTGCTTGTAAAGGGATTGAATATCATGGTCAAGGTCGTTATTTAGTCATGGATTATTGTGAAGGGGGAACCCTTCGCGATTTAATGAATTTTCCTGCTGAATTAAGTTTAAAATTGTGTCTTGATTTAGTCATTGATATTTTAGCAGCATTAGAACAAGCTCATCAAAAAAATATTATTCATTGTGATATTAAACCAGAAAATATTTTATTAAGTTTAACCGCAGATAAATGGGTGGCAAAAGTAACGGATTTTGGTATTGCTAAAATTGCTGAAGATAGTAATAATAAGGGAGCAATTGGTTATACAGGTTCCCCTGCTTATATGGCACCTGAGAGATTTTATGGGAAGTATTCTTACGCTTGTGATATATATTCTGTGGGCATTCTTCTCTATGAATTAATCATAGGAGAAAGACCTTTTTCTGGATTGCCTGGGGATTTAATGTTGTCCCATCTTAACCAAAGACTTAATATACCTAATACCGTTCCTAAACCGTTACAAACTATTATCATTAAAGCCTTAGAAAAGTTACCTCAAAGACGATTTTTGTCTGCAAAAAAAATGTTAGAAGCTATCAATATAGCTAAATATAAATTAAATATTAATCGAGAAAATATTAAATTATTTATATCAACTAATATATCAGATTTAACTCTTCAAAATAAGAATTTTATTGAGATAGATAATTCTAATAAGATTAATTTTCTAATTAATAATAATGAAAATATTTATTTAGCTAGTCAAAATCAACTTATTAAACTGTCTAAAGAATCTAAGCAGATAGAGATAATTCACTTTAATCAATCTATAAATTCACTCAAATTACTCTCTCAAGGATGTTTAGTTTTAACCCAAGAAAAAGAAGAAGAAACTTATCAATATTACTTTCATTATTTTTCAGAAAATACACCATTTAAAAGACTGGAACCTTGTTTAGAAATAGAAAGCAAAAATTTAAAATTTTCTTGTGATTTTCAAGAAAATTGGTTAGCCACTATTTCTCAATATGATAATGATAAAATTTTGGCTGAATTTAAAGTTTTTAATTTAAAAACTTTATCCCTTCTCAACTCTCCTAAAACTTGTCCTTTTCCTTCTCAATTAATATCTTTAGATAAGCGTTACGGAATTGCAAATTTTCCCCGTCTTTCCCAAGGAAATAAACGAACTTATTTCTATTTATTTAACCGTCGAGGAAACTTTATTAAGGGGTTTTCTGTTCCCTTATTAATCTCGGAGTTAACACCCAATAAAACTAACCCGTACGAACTATTTGGAGTTGAAACTGTCAAGCAAAATTACGGAATTTTAATCAAACTTAATCCTTTAAATATAACAAGAATCCCTTTGGAATTTGTACCTGATTTTATCATGGGTGAAGCTTGGGGTTATGGGTTAGCAGAAACTACGGGAAATTTGTTACTATTAGATAGATACGGAAACTACAGAGGAAAAATGGACTTAGGAATAGAAATTACAGCTATAACAGGGTTAAATGAGAATCAATTATTAATAGCAACTTTGGAAAATAAACAAGCTAAACTTTTAACCTTGGATCTTATTTTTTAAATATCAATTATTTGAAGTAGTTAAAGAAGTTAGACAAGAATTATGGGATAAACAATGAAAATTGAAACTTATAGAATTGATTAGAATTTTGCCTACATTCCTAAGTAGCTGATTATAAGTAAAAGGAAGGTGGGCAACGCCAATAAAAAGCTTACAAACCTGAGTTCGATATAAGGAAATTTCGAGAAAAATGACTCAAATAAGAAGTCTCAAACCTTCATTATCTCGTTAAAAAATTTATAACTCCTAACTCCGAACTCACGTTACAAACCTTCTCCAAAAACTATTTTGGCATTGCCCAGCCTACAGGTTTAATTATCCGTTCAATAGTTTTTCAACTAATTGATTAGTTAATTTTGGATCAGCACGTCCCCCGGTTTGTTTCATTACTTGTCCCACAAAGAAACCTTTTAACTTTTTCTTCCCTCCTCGGTATTTTTCCACTTCTGAAGGGTTAGCTTCCATTAACGCGCTAATTACTTTTTCAATTTCTCCAGGATCAGAAATTTGGGTCATTCCTTTACTTTCCACAATTGCTTTAGGTGATCCACCTTTTTCTAACAATTCTGGGAGAATTTCTTTAGCAATTTTACCGCTAATAGTTCCTTTTTCAATCAGTTGTACTAACTCCCCTAAACTATCTGATTTAAGGGCAATTTCGGTAATACTTAACTTATTATTATTGAGATAAGCTGCAATATCTTGTGTTACCCAGTTGGCAACTAACTTCGCATCGGCCCCACTGTTAACCGCAGTTTCATAATATTCAGCTACCTCGCGATCATCACTCAATACCCGCGCATCATAAGCAGATAACCCTAACTCCTCTTCGTAACGTTTCCGTTTTTGGGCCGGAAGTTCTGGTAATTCCTCTTTCCAGGCGTTTGAGCGTTCCTCAGACACTTCTAAGGGAGGGAGATCCGGTTCAGGAAAATAACGATAATCGCTAGATCCCTCTTTTTTCCGCATAGAAATAGTTGCTTGGTTGCTTTCATCCCATAAACGGGTTTCTTGGTAGATGGGATCGCCGTTTTCTACTGCTTCTATTTGTCTTTCAATCTCATACTCGATCGCTTTTTGGATTGCGCTGAACGAGTTCATATTTTTGATTTCTACCTTAGTCCCGAACTCTTTTTGTCCTACAGGACGCACAGAAATGTTGACATCGCAGCGCATAGAACCTTCCTGCATATTACCATCACTAATCCCTAAATAACGGACCATACGGCGTAATTCTTGGGCGTATTCGGCTGCCTCTTGTCCGGTTCTGATATCCGGTTCTGAGACAATTTCTAGTAAAGGAACTCCGGTGCGGTTGAAGTCGACTAAGGAGTGGGTGGAACCTGCTAAGCGATCGCTTCCTGCATGGACGAGTTTTCCTGCATCTTCTTCCATGTGTAAGCGAGTGATACCGATGGTTTTACGGGTTACTTCCTTGGTTTTTTTGTCAACTAATTCAATTTCTAGGGAACCGTGTTCAACAATGGGGAGGTCAAACTGAGAAATTTGGTAATTTTTGGGTAGATCGGGATAAAAATATTGTTTTCGGTCAAATTTACTATAGGGTGCGATTTTTGCATTCAAAGCTAACCCCAGTTTAACCGCAGAGGCTAAAACTTCCTCATTGAGTACGGGTAAAACTCCAGGATATCCTAAGCATACAGGACATACATTTGTATTGGGTGGACTATCAAACTCGGTTGAACAATCACAGAATATTTTACTTTTGGTGTTGAGTTGACAGTGTGTTTCTAGTCCGATAATGGCTTCGTATTTGGTTTTGACAGGTGTTGCGGTGGTCATAAACTAATTATAGGTGATAACAAATAGCCTAGTCCATTCTATCCTAATTCAATTGAGTGTATTAATATTTTGTTTAAGTGAGTGTGGGGAGTCTAGGTAGTGTTGACATTTTAATGTTTAATCTACACGTGAGAGAACTGCTGTAATAGCATTAAGTATTATGGTGTTTGAAATTGATAGAATTATAAAAAAGAGTAAGGTGGGCAATGCCCACCCTACTAATTAGTTTTCCTTGTCAAAGCCAAATTTTTCTTTGATTTCAGTGTTGAAATACTGTCCTTTGGATGGGGATTTTTCTAACTCTTCATAGACAGCTTTAGGAATATCATGATATTGATAAACGCTACCATTAGTAAACTCAACTCTGAGAATTTTTGTGTCTGCATCGTAATCAAAAGATTTGATAGCAACACTCTGATTTTTTAGTAAGGGGAAGGCAATAACATCCCGAATACTAGCAGCATCAGTTAATAACATAATTAGGCGATCGATCCCAATTCCTAACCCACCAGTAGGGGGCATGCCATATTCTAATGCTGTTAAGAAATCTTCGTCAACATTATGCGCTTCTAAGTCGCCGGCTGCTTTTTGTTCTGCTTGTTTTTCTAGTCTTTCTCGTTGATCAACAGGGTCAGTTAATTCGGAAAAACTATTGGCTAATTCTCTTCCAACAATATATAATTCAAAGCGTTCCACTAATCCTTCTTTTTGACGGTGAGGTTTAGCTAAAGGAGAAATTTCTACGGGAAAATCGAGGATAAATGTGGGCTGAATTAAGCTTTCTTCTACAGTTTGCTCAAATACTTCATTGAGTAATTTACCTAAACTTTGACAGGTTTCTGGTACTTCTAAACCTGCCTCTTTGACTGCATTTTTGGCTGATTCAAAGTCTTTAAATTTTTCAAAATCTAGCCCACTTTTTTCTTTAACGATATCGTGCATTGTTACCCGTCGCCAAGGGGTTGACAAATCAATTTCTTCCCCTTGATAGTTAATCTTTAAAGTGCCTAAAACTTCTTCTGCTGCGGTGGTAATAATGGCTTCTGTTAGCTCCATCATATCGTTATAATCGGCATAAGCTTGATATAATTCAATGGAGGTAAACTCGGGATTATGTTTGGTAGAAACTCCTTCGTTGCGGAAAATTCTTCCCATTTCAAATACTTTTTCAAACCCTCCCACAATTAACCGTTTGAGATGTAATTCTGTGGCAATCCTTAGATACAAATCCATCTCTAAGGTATTATGATAAGTGATAAAAGGACGGGCTTCTGCGCCCCCTGCTTCTGACTGTAAAACGGGGGTTTCTATTTCTATAAAACCCTGGTTATCTAAGTAACGTCTAATGGAAGCAGTAATCTGGGCCCGACGACGAAATGTTTGTCTAACTTGGGGGTTAACAATTAAGTCTACATACCGTTGACGATAGCGTTTTTCAGTATCTGTTAAACCGTGCCATTTATCGGGTAAAGGTAACAGAGATTTAGTTAATATTTGGTACTCTTTGACTTTAACAGAAAGTTCTCCTTTTTCTGTTCGTTTAATACTACCTTTGACTCCGATAATGTCTCCTGTATCGGTTAATTTTTTTAGGTGATTAAAGGCACTTTCAAGATCGCTCATGTGTGCCTGAATTTCTTTTTTATCCAGATATAATTGAATGGTTCCAGTTTCGTCTTGTAGATTAAAAAAGGCGAGTTTTCCGAAGACACGACGGGCGATAATTCTTCCTGCGATCGCAACATCAACTTCTACTTCTTCCCCATCTTTTAGACTGGCATATTTATCTTGTAATGTAGCAGCATCGTGGCTAGATTTCCATTGATAAGCATAAGGAATTAAGCCTATTTTTTTCAACTGTTCTACTTTTTCGAGGCGTGTGGCGCGAATTTCTTCTAAATTAGAGGATGAATTGGGTTCCCGTCGCGGTTGATTGGAAGACATTGTTAAGATATTGGAGAACAAACTAAAATTAAGTTATTTTGAGGTCAAATAAAGATGAATCTTATTTAACCTAAACTATTATAGCGTGTCTACATATTATAATAAACGGCATTTCTGTAACTATTTTTTATTCTTAGATCCTTATCCGATTACTGTTGATGATTTGTTGAAGTAAGCTCTTAGAAAACAATCAGCTTTCTATAATCTTAAGACATTGTAAGTAAACGAACATCGCCTAAAATTCATTATTTATAATACTCTTATTATACTTATACTCTAGTATAAAACTAAGGCAGAAGATAAAGATGAGGATTTCTCAAGTATGTCTCAATTAGGACAATATCCCCCAAAAAACCCACGTAACAAACCATTAATTATTTCCTTACTCATTACAGGATTTTTGGTATTGGGATTTGTAGGAGGAGGTCTTTGGGCGTTTCAAAAGTTAACTGATAATGGAAAAGAGGAAGAAGAAACTTCCCCTCCACCTACCTCGGAAACCTATAGCAACAGTCGCTTTGGCATTGCCTTGAGCTATCCTCCATCATGGGAACTGAGAAAAGAGCGACAAGACTATCCCCCAAGCGCACTAACGGGACAAAAAAATTTATTTCAGTTATTGGCACCCAATCAAGGAAACGGAGAATACCGAGAGAACATTGTAGTTAAAATTGAGCAAGTAGAAAAGACTCCTTTTCTCGACACATATACCAATGGTCAAAAACTAAGAATCACACAACTTGGAACCTTTGAGGTGGAGAGTAATCAGAGAATGACTATGGATGGACAAGATGTTCGCGAAATAGTTTACTCTGGTAATAATGGTGAATACGATCTGAAGAGAAAACGTATTATTGCTCTTCCAAAAACTCCCTCTGTTCCTCCCTATGTTATTTTGATTACTTACACGGCTGATGTAGAGGATTATGACAAGTATTTACCAGACACTGAGCAGATTTTGCAATCAATTAAACTTGACTAAATTAATAGAGTGAAAAAAATGATCTTGAATTATACAAAGCTTTTGCCTAAAATAGTCGCCTTATCCTTAATAGCACTTGGGTTTAATGTTCCTAGTGTTAACAGTCAAGGAGAGTCAGACATTTTTAGACAAGGTGAAGCATATTATTGTGACAAAACCACCTACGAACATCCTAATTTGATTTTTCGTTCTGATTTAGGCAATATTCGTTTAATTGAGTTTCAAACTGAAGAGTTTGTCACCAATAAAAAACCTCCCTTCACAGGAACAGATTGGACTCCATTAAACCGATGCCTTGAATTAGCAGACCGTGGAATGGAATTCGACAGAAAAGGCATTATCAGCCATCTTACAGTAGAAGAGATGGAAAATGGAATTATGGCTATTTGTATCTCCAAGGAAGATGCTGATCACCTCCAACTTCTGGAGCTTGGAGGAAAAGACTATGTGCGTTTGTTTATAACCCTGAAACGTGATGATAATCCAAAGGAAGTCTTAGAAAAAATTAAGGGAATTTCCGGTCTTGCTCGTCGAGGAGAAGAGGGTCCTTTAATTCATTAAAAATGAACAACAAGTATTATCAGTTATGTTGGGGATTGCTACTAGGAGTGTTATTTTGTGGCTTTTTTCGTAGCGATTCCCAAGCATTTTCTCCCAATCTCCCAATTACATCTCAACTGATATTAAATCAAGAAAATAAATACTTTTGTGATCAGACACAAGACCACCCTATTTTAATAGGTCGTTCTGATTTGGGAAATGTAGAAATAATTATTTTTCAAAATCCTCTTGGGGATTCAACACCAGCGCAACGGTGTCAAGTTGTTGCTGAAAGATTTAATAACTTAGTATTCAGTTATTTGAGTTGGACACGTACTCCCCAGGGGGAAAGAGTGATTATTGCAACTAAATATGAGGGGGTTTTATTTCGTTCTGAAGACAATATCCATCTTCTGTTTGAGTTAAAGGAAGAAGATACAGTTCATGATGTCCTTGAATCCCTCAATGGAATCTTATCTTCTAATTATAATGGTTCTAAAAAAAATATAAAACTATAAACTCATAAAACTTTTCTTAACTTTCTATAATTTATTTTCTCAATGGTATCTAATCATAAAAAATGAATAATCAATTTTTGTTGAATGGGTTTAAATTTATTTTTTTGTTTCTAACAACTAGCTATCATTGGCTAAGTACTTTTTGGGAAAAAAGTCAACAAGTTACCCCAGGAAATTTGATTGATTTAGGGGGTTATAAAGTTCATTATTATCAGAAAGGAGAAGGTGATATTACAGTGGTATTTGACCATAGTTTAGGGGGAATAGAAGGATATTTTTTAATAAATAAAATAGCAGAAATAACTAAGGTTTTTATTTATGATAGACCAGGATATGGTTGCAGTGATTCTAGTCCGAAACAACGTTGTAGTGAAGAAATTGTTTATGAATTAGATCAAATTTTACAAAAAGCAGAAGTTTCACCACCTTATTTATTAGTCGGTGATTCTTTTGGTAGTTATAATGTTAGGTTATATGCTCATTATTTTCCTGAGAGGGTTTGTGGAATTGTTTTAACAGACGGACTCCACGAAAAAGGAATGTTAAACTTACCTTTATCTGTAAAATTGTTAAAAACATTTTTTCTTTCAGGTTTTATTATATCAATTGTTGGTGCAACATTAGGGTTAATAAGACTATTAGGAGATTTAAAAGTATTTGAATTAATCAAACCGCAATTAAAAAAGTTTGATCGAGACAGTCTTATTCTGGTTAAACAGTCTTTTTATCATCCCAAACATTGGTTAACTATGGCCAGAGAAATTTGGAATTTAGAAACCAGTGCAACTCAAGTTAAAAAAGCGAATAATTTGGGTAATATTCCTCTGATTAGCATCAAAGCTAAAACATTTTTTAATCCGTCTATTTTTACTTTTTTCTTACCTTTAAAAGCTATAAATAAAATCAGAAATATTATTCATGATGAATTACTTAAACTCTCATCAAACTCCAGTCAAATTTTAGCTAATAAGAGTAGTCATTTTGTTTGGATAGATGAACCAGAGATTATTATTTCAGCAATAAAACAAATATTGAACTTAGATTTATTATAAATTTTCTGGAGTTTATAGTATGACAAATACAATATAGATAAAAGTATAAAAATTAGGTTATCTTGCACCATGATTAATTAATAATTCTACTATCTCTTTTTTTTCCCTTCTTACCGCATAATGAAGTGAGGTTGGATAATAAAATTGATAAACTTGGTGCCTAGCATTTTGGTGCCTAGCATTAACATCAGCACCACTATTAATTAATCCTTCTACTATCTCTTTTATGTCTTGCTTATTTTCTTTTACTAGGTTATTCAAGAATAATCCACATTTGTGAACATCCATTTTCTGGAATTTGCCACCACTTCTAACATACTCGATAGTAATATTTTTTTCATGACAAACTTGTAAAGGTGCTGGAAACCCTAAACTATTTAGAATAAACCATCTATAATTATAAGAAAAAGTCCCTAATAAAATACTAGCAACTCCTAAACCTATGAAAGCAAACCATCCAACTTGACTGATTTTTTCTTTTTTAATTAACTTGGGATTTTTTAATGCTTTCAATGCTTCTTTTGCTGACAAAAAACGCTCATCAACATCAGGGGCTAATATTTTTTCTAACCACTGAATAAATTCATCAGATAGTTGAATATAATCACCAATCTTATCAAGATTAACTGTTTCTTTATGGGCCAATAAATGATCGGGAGGACGACGAGTTAATAGATAAAATAATGTTCTCCCTAAACTATATAAGTCAGAAGCAGGAACGGGTTTACCTATTTGTTGTTCCGGGGACATATAACCAATAGTTCCAATGCCAACTGTTCCTCCCATCATCGTATTATAATAAGCATTATGAACCGCGCCAAAATCTACTAAAAATATTTTTCCATCATCACTAAGAATTAAGTTATGGGGTTTAATATCTCGGTGAATAATACTGGGTTGAAAATTGTGTAAATAGTCAAGAATAGAGAGAACTTGTTGTGCGATATTCTTAACTTCTGTTTCTGTTAATCTTAGTCCAGCTTCTACTTGTTGATTTAAGTTTTTTCCTGGCACTAACTGTTGTACAAGGTATAACTTGTTATCTTCTTCTAATTGAAAATAATCGATATATTTAGGAATATTAGGATGATTTAATTGTTTTAAAACTGTAACTTCTTGTTCTAATAATTCTAGATGTTTACCATCGCTCATGTTCTGTAAAGAGATTACTTTCAGAGCTATTTTTTGACCTGTGTTTACCTCTTCTGCTGCATAAGTTATTCCCATTGCTCCCTTACCGAGTTCGTAAAGAATTTTATAATGTTTTTCCAGGGAGTCTTTTCTATAGGAGAGAATCATAAAAGTTAGCTAATGATCAGATAACTTTTATTGTAACAATTTTTTTGATAGTTGATGATAATAATTTGGTTTTAATAGCTTTAATTTTATTAAAATTTTACATTATTTAATATTGAACAGGGACAGGATCAAGACTACGCCATAAATACCAAGTTGCTACAGTACGATAGGGTTTCCAGCCTTGTGAAAGTTCTTTTATTTCTCCTTTACTTAAGGCTTTTTCCCCACCATAATGAAGTTGAATAGCATTAATTAAACCCAGATCAGCCATCGGAAAAATATCTCTGCGATGTAAATGAAAAATCAAAAACATTTGTGCTGTCCAGGGACCAATTCCTTTAATAGAAGTTAATTGCTCCATAACCTCTTTATCATTCATATCTGACCAACTTTGAGGCGTTAAAATACCATTTTTAAATCCTTTTGTAATATTAGTAATATAAGCAATTTTTTGCCGAGACAAACCACACTCACGTAACAATTGAGCATCTCTTTCTAAATAATTTTCAACAGTAATTTCCCCTAACAAAGACTCTAATCTTTTATAAATTGCATTAGCTGCACTAACCGAAATTTGCTGCCCCAGAATTGCTTTAACTAAAGTAAGGAAAGCATCATGATAATTAATCATGGTTTCTGAAGGATATAACGCAATAATATCCGCTAAAATAGCGTCATTTAAGCTTAAATATTCCTTCGCTTCTTGCCAATAACCCGGAGAACTCATAACAATATCACCCCATCAACTCGAACTTTACCCACTGGAAATCGTCATAGTTATAAATTTTGTGCTAACGTTTCCATAAAACATTATATTAAAGTTCATTTATAACTTACTCCTGGTGATCATGACCTATGCCTATCACCCCTTTAAAACAAGCAATACGCAAACTGTCACCCAAACAGCGAAAATGGTCAATGGTTGGCCACAGAACCCCAAAACGGGTTAATCGTTGGTTCAAATGGCTATCCCCTGGCCTATTCATCAAACGTTGGTTACTCATAAGTGCCACAGGTTTATTATTATCGGTATTAGGCTTAGCTATTTGGGCGAAATTAACCCCTGTTTACCTGTTATTAGACTTAATCTCCCAACTACTCGAAACCATTACCACCTACGTTCCTAACTATATTTCCGGTCCAGTGGCGGTGTTGGGGGGACTATTTTTGCTATTATGGGGACAAAGTCGTACAGTGGGTTCTATTACCGAAGCGTTTCCTGATAGCGATCAAGAGTTGGTAGATCGCCTTTTAACACATCGTCGCTTACATCGTGGTCCGAAAATTGTGGCCATTGGCGGGGGAACAGGATTATCTACCCTATTACGAGGTTTAAAGGGATATAGTGCTAATATCACCGCTATTGTCACCGTAGCAGATGATGGTGGTTCTTCGGGACGACTCAGGGAAGAAATTGGAGTGTTACCCCCTGGAGATATTCGTAACTGTATGGCAGCTTTAGCGGACGAAGAAAAGTTATTAACGGAGTTGTTTCAGTACCGTTTTCAAGCAGGAGAAGGACTCACAGGCCATAGTTTTGGAAACTTGTTCTTGACGGCCATGACAGCTATTACCGGACGAGATTTTGAGAAGGCCATCGCAGCTAGTTCAAAAGTTCTTGCTATTCGGGGTAAAGTATTACCAGCAACCTTGAGTGATGTCCGTTTATGGGCCAGATTGCATGATGGCCGTTTTGTGGAAGGAGAATCCAATATTACCGAAGCTGGTGGCAAAATCAGTCAAATTGGCTGTTTTCCTGAAAATCCCCCCGGTTTACCTGCTGCTTTACAAGCAATTAGTGAAGCTGACTATATTGTAATGGGGCCTGGGAGTCTTTATACCAGTATTATTCCTAATCTTTTGGTACCAGAAATTAGAGAGGCTTTAGCTAAGGTAAAAGTTCCCCGAATTTATGTTTGTAATATCATGACTCAACCTGGCGAAACTGATGGTTATAGTGTATCTGATCATATTAAAGCTATTAATCGTGTTTGTGGACAACGAATATTTGATGCTGTTTTAGTACAACGAACTTCTCCTTCTGATGTAGTCATCAAACATTATGCTAAAGAACAATCTCACCCTGTATTTTTAGACAAAGAAGATGTCACTAAGTTAGGATGTCGTATTGTTTTAGCTAATATTATGGATGAAGAGGAAATGACGGGAAAAGTGAGTCATCATCCCCAAAGATTAGCTAGAGTTTTATTCCGTTGGTACAGCAAAAATTAACAATATAGCAATAAGGAATGATTCATGAGATATTTTTTCTTATTTCCTGTTCCCTTATCTCACACTTAATTTACACAACTGATAACTGATTGCTATATGTTGTAACCTAAAATGTTTATTAATACCGAACCTTTTAATGACCGGGGACAAAGGGGAGAAAGAATAGTATGGAAGCAAATTAAACAAGCATTTTATCAACGAAAATGTCTAATTTATTGGCGTTATCCTATCTTCCCACTACGGGGAAAAATACGGAAAGAAACTGATATTTTAATTGTTGATTTTGAGTTAGGGTTAATCATTATTGAAGTCAAGTCTTTATTGATTGATCAAATTGTTACTATTGAGGGACATTCTTGGATTTATAAAAACTTTTATACTACTAAAGGAAACCCTTATCAACAAGCAGAAAATCAACTATTTTCTTTATTAGAATATATTAATCAAGAACCTAGTTTATCAAATAAAATTCCAGCAAAAGTATTAATTGCTTTACCTTTTATTAGTTCAAAACAATGGAAAATAAAAGGATTTAATAAACTGGTTAGTAACCCTCCTATTCTTTTTCAAGATCATTTACTTTCATTAGAAACTATCCAAACAATTATTAAGCAAACACCAGCTATTACTGTCGGGAAAAAAATCAATGATTATCAATGGAATTTAATTCTTAGTATTCTCTCAGGAACACCTATTTTATGTCGAGATTTACATCAAGTTTTAGGAAAAAACAATAGTAAAGGTAAACTCATACAAAGTTTGAGAAAATATATTTATGAATTTGATTTACAACAGGAAAAAATTGCTAAACAAATTCCTACAGGGTTTCAAAGAATACGAGGTATTGCTGGTTCAGGAAAGACAGTTTTACTGTGTCAAAAAGCAGCTATTATGCACCTGAAATATCCTCATTGGAAAATAGCTTTTGTTTTCTTTTCTCGTAGTCTTTATGGAGAAATTATAAAACAGATTGATCAATGGGTTAGATATTTTAGTCATCAACAACAAACATACAATATCAATAATCAACAATTACAGGTTTTTCATGGTTGGGGTTCTCGAGAACAATTAGGATTTTATCGCTTCTTATGTCAAGTAACAAAAGTCGTTCCTTTAGGAGTTAATCAAACCACATTTCAACAACCATCAGAAGCATTAGGGGAAGTCTGTGTTAACCTCTTAAATCAAACTGCAATTCCTCAGATTTTTGATGCTATTTTAATCGATGAAGGGCAAGACTTCATGGTTGAAAATTGGCTTTATAAGGAAAAACAGCCTTTTTATTGGTTAGCTTATCAAGCATTACGTCCAGTTGATGCTGTAGATATTAAACAAAAAAGATTGATTTGGACTTATGATGAATTACAGAGTTTAGATAGTTTAGACGTTCCCAATCCCAGTGAAATTTTTGGTCAAGAATTAGGCAATATTGTCACAGGAAAATATGATAATGAAATTAATAAAACAGAGATAATGTCTCGTTGTTATCGGACACCCCATTTGATTATTATTGCTGCCCACGCTATGGTTATGGGATGGTTACGCCCCCAAGGAATATTAACAGGAATCAGCGATAAAAAAGATTGGAAAAGTTTAGGATATGAAGTGCATGGAGACATAAAAAAAGGCAGAAAAATAACTATTACTAGACCTTTAGAAAATTCCCCAAACCCTTTACATAAAACTTGTCAATATCCATTAATTCAATTTAATAAATATTTATCAAGACAACAAGAAATTAGTGCTTTATATCAAAAAATTTATCAAAATTTACGTCAAGATGGACTACGACCAAGTAAAGAGATTTTAGTTTTAATTTTGGGTAATTATTTTGACTCTTTTCGCTTACAACAAACCACTGCTAATTTTCTGATTAGACAAGGGATTGATATTTATATTCCAGGAACTAAAAAATGTAATGATTTAACCCAAGAAAATACCCCGTCCTTAACCACAGAATTTAAAAATAATCCTAATCAATTTTGGTATGAAGGGGCCGTAACAATATCTCGTATTCATCGCGCTAAAGGACAAGAAGCAGATATGGTTTATATTATTGGATTAGATCATATTGCTAAAGCAGAAAATAACTTATTATCCCGTAATCAATTATTTGTAGCAATGACGCGATCGCAGGGATGGTTAACTATTAGTGGAATTAGCAATTATTCCCTATATCAAGAATTAGAAAATGTCCTCAAACAAAAAGATAGATTTACCATAACTTATAACACTCCAAAACAAAGAGAAATCATGATAACAGAAGCAGCAGAATTATTACAAAGATATCGCTTAGGAGAAAGAAATTTTCAACAAGCAGAACTCTCTAACATGAATTTACAATACCTCAACCTAGAAAATATTAACCTCATCGCTGCAAATTTATCAGGGACTAATTTACAATACAGCAACCTCAATCGTGCTAAACTAATAGCAGCAAATTTAGAAAATGCTAACCTCACAGGAGTTAGTTTAGTTAAAGCTAAATTAATCGGTGCAAATTTAACCAATGCAGACCTAACCAATGCAGATTTAACTAATGCAGACCTAACGGATGTTATTCTCAATAATACCCAAGGAATTATTAATTATAGCTAATCAATTACAACAATAAATCAAGATATTAGTTGAGACTCCGCTATATAAAACTTACTCAAACTTACCCATCAGGTTTTTAGGCTCATGATAACTTGGTTTGAGTCTATTTTACTTCCTGCTTCATCCAAGGGAGTCGGCTCTGACTTG
>JAAUYK010029625.1_pt1 | contig 17830 bp, 18 predicted proteins | sample 7278021 | NCBI WGS metagenome assembly JAAUYK01 (sample SAMN14350223, study PRJNA611818) | marine sediment metagenome | isolation source: surface marine sediment (1.8m) | place: French Polynesia: Moorea | collected 2018-08
CGACGACCCGACCGTCGCGGACGCGTTTGATCGTGTCGCGCACCGGCGCGGCGAGCAGCGCCGCACCGCTTCGGGCCGCGGCCTCGACCACGCGTCGGACCGCGTCCGGACGCACCAGGGGCCGCGCGGCGTCGTGGACGGCGACCAGCTCGGTGTCCGGTGGCAGGGCCGCGAGACCCGCCCGCACCGAGTCCTGGCGCTCGCTGCCGCCGGGCACGGGTGCGCCGAGCTTGGGAATCGCCGCAAGCTCCTCTTCGAGCGACTCCATGCGGGCGAGCTCCGAGGCCGCCACCACCGGGACGACCCGGTCGATCTCGGGACAGGCGGCCAGCGCGGCGGCAGAGCGCGTCAGGAGCGTGCGGCCGGCCAGGGGCACGAAGGCCTTGGGAAGCGCGTGCCCGAGCCGATCCCCCCGGCCGGCGCCGAGTACGAGGGCCGCGGCGCGCATGGGCGGAAGATAGCCGAAGCGCTCCCGCCCGCCGTGCAGCCGCATCCCCCTCCAGCTTTCGCCGAACGTCGCCGAACACTGTTAGACTCCGCCGCCGGGGAGGGGGCGTGCTGCGTCCGGCCTCCCGCTCGTCCAGCAGGAGGTCCGTTTGCATGCCGCATCAAGGTCTCGTTCGCACCGCCTTCCTCACCGCCTGGATCGCCCTCGCGCTGGGTCCGGCGACCTCCCTCGCCCAGACGCCCTACAAGGGCCCGCCGCCCTCCGCCCGGGTGGCGCCGGTGGCCCTGCTGCACGGCAAGCTCGAGCTCTCGCTCATGCAGGCGGTCTCCATGGGCCTCGAGAACAACCTCACGGTCGAGGTGCAGCGCCACGAGCCGCTGATCGCCGAGCGGGACGAGACGATCGCCTGGGGGGCCTACGATCCGCAGCTGTTCGCGGAGTTCGGATGGTCGGTGAACAAAGATCCCAACTCGAACTTCCTGCTCCAGAGCGGCTCGGCCGACCCCGAGAGCGGGAAGATCACCGTCAATGCGAGCCGCAGCACCGATGGCTTCGCGGGCGTGAGAGGACTGATCCCCTGGCTCAGCTCGGAGTACAGCGCCCAGTTCGACGGCGGTCGCCGCACCAGCAACGTGCAGATCGAGACGCTCTCGCCCGAGTACACCTCGAGCTTCACGCTGGGCCTCAAGCAGCCCCTGCTGAAGGACTTCATCTGGAACGAGGAGTGGACGCGCGTCAAGACGTCGGGCCTGGCCTACCGCGAGTCCCTGGAGAGCTTCCGCACCGACGTGATGGACACGGTGCAGGACATCGAGGACGCCTACTGGAGCCTGATCGCGACCCGGGAGTCGCTGCGCGTCGCCCAGAAGAGCCTCGACACCGCCCAGGCCCTGCTCGAGCAGGTCGAGACCCAGTACGAGGTGGGCGTGGTGTCGAAGGTGGCGGTGACCGAGGCCGTGGCCGGCGTGGCGCAGCGGGAGTTCGAGCTGATCCGGGCCCGGAACACCTACCGCAACAGCCAGGACGTGCTGCTCGACCTGGTGCTCGGGCCCGGGCTCAAGGCCGAGTCGACGCTCGAGATCTCCCCTACCGACGACCCGGACGACTACATCGTGTACGAGATCGACGTGGAGAAGGCGGTGCGCACGGCCTTCGAGCAGCGCCCGGAGCTGGTGGAGGTCCAGCGCCAGATCGAGCAGATCGAGGTGAACCTCCAGTTCGCCAAGAGCCAGCGCCTGCCCCAGCTCGACGCGGTGCTGTCCTACAGCCGCAAGGGGCTGGGGGGCAAGCAGAACGACGACTTCAACTCGTGCCGAGCCCTGGAATTTGATACCGAGGCAGAAAGGGAAGCGTGCAATGCCAATCCGCCCCAACTCGCCCGGTCCACGAGCTTCAGCGACACGACCGACCTCTACGACAACACCGAGAACTACTCGGCGCGGCTCGAGTTCAGCTTCCCCCTCACCAACACCTCGGCGCGCAACAACGTCAGCAAGACGCAGGTGGAGCTGCGCCGCGCCGTGACGCAGCGCCGTCGCCTCGAGCAGCAGATCATCGTGGAGGTGCGCCAGCGGGCCCGCAACCTGGAGGACTCCCAGGAGGGCATCGAGGCCGCCGAGCGCTCGCGGGTGGCCGCGGAGGAGCAGCTCCGGGCCGAGCGGATCCGCCTCGAGTACGGCGAGTCCACCCCCTTCGACGTGCTGCAGCGCGAGGAGGAGCTGGTGCGCGCCGAGAGCAGCGAGATCGACGCGATCCGGGTCTACCGCGTCTCCGTGACCGACCTGGACCGGGCCCAGGGCACGATCCTGCGCAACCGGAACATCATGATCGATAAGGTGCGGCCCCTGCGGTAAGCTCCTGCCGCTGCATTCGGAAGGGGGGTCTCGTGAGTCTCTTCGGGAAGAACCGGGACGAGGACGGGGGCGAGGTCCGCGGGCCCGCCGCGCCGGTGCCGAGCCGGGGACCGGCTGCGCCGGCCGCGGAGCGGGCCGAGCGCGCGCGCGGGCGCGAGCCGATCAGCAAGGGGGGTGAGGAATTGGCCAACGTGGGCAAGTCGATCGCCATCAAGGGCGATCTGTCGGGAAACGAAGATCTGGTGATCGAGGGCAAGGTCGAGGGCAAGGTGGATCTGCCGAGCAACGAGCTCACGGTCGGAGCCAACGGCGTCGTCCAGGCCGAGGTGCACGCCAAGGCGGTGGTGATCATCGGCCGCGTCGCGGGGAACGTGGTCGGGTCCGAGCGGATCGAGATCCAGGCCACCGGCGTGGTGGAGGGCGACGTGAGCGCTCCGCGCCTGGTGGTGGCCGAAGGCGCCGTGGTGAACGGCTCGATCCGGATGGGCAAGGAGAAGGCCGGCGCCGCCGCGCCGCCCGCTCCCGCAGCCGCCACCGGAGGCGAGGCCCGCAAGGCGGGCTAACGGCGCGCAAAGCGGGCTGATGGCCCTCGAGGCGGGATAGCCGCCCGGCCTACTGTGCCCGGCCTACTGCGCCCGGCCTACTGCGGCGCCCGGCCTACTGCGCCTCCGCGTCGCCGAAGCGCGTCTCGAGGAAGAGCAGCGTCGGTGCGGCGATGAACACCGACGAGTAGGTGCCCACCACGATGCCGATCGCCATGGCGATCGCGAAGGGGCGGATCACCTCGCCGCCGAGGAGCAGCAGGGCCAGCACGGCCGCGAACGTGGTGCCGGAGGTGAGCAGCGTCCGGGAGAGGGTCTGGTTGACGCTCAGGTTGAGCACGCCGATCAGCTCGCGCTTGGTGCGCTGCGCCATATTCTCGCGAATGCGGTCGTAGATGATGATCGTGTCGTTGAGGCTGTAGCCGAGAATCGCCAGCAGGGCCGCCAGCACCCGCAGGTCGAACTCGAGGCCGAAGACCACGAACAGGCCCGCGGTGATGCCGATGTCGTGCACGATCGCGACGATCGCCCCGGGGGCGAAGCGCGCGCTGAAGCGGATGGCGATGTAGATCAGGATCAGCAGACAGGCGATCCCGAGCGCCAGCGCCCCGTCCCGGCGCAGCTCGTCCCCGACCCGGGGCCCCACGTACTCCACGCGTTGGATCTCGAGCCGGCCCACCGCATTCTCGAGAGCCAGCGCCAACCGGTCCACGACGGCCGGCGTGCCCGGCCCGCCCCCGTCGGATCCGGTCGCGGCGTCGACGGCGGCCAGACGCTCTCGCTGCTCCTCGCTGAGCGGACAGCTCGTCCCCTCCTCCGCCGCGCCGTCCCCGCTGCCGCGGAAGCGGATCAGGAACTCCGGGACGTCGGTCTCGCCGTAGCGGACGACGCTCGGGTCGGAGACGCCACAGGCGCCGGCCACGGATCGGATGGCCCCCTCGTCCGCGCCGACCGCGTCGTCGAAGCGCAGCTGGATCTCGGTGCCGCCGGCGAAGTCGATGCCGAGGCGGATCTGCTGGATCGGAATCGCGGCGACGGACGCGAGCAGCAGCGCTGCGGAGACCGCGAAGGCCAGATGGCGCTTCCCGATGAAGTCGATGCGGGTCCCGGGCGAGATGATCTCGAAAGGCAAGGCTCCGTCTCCTGGCTCTAGATCGACAGGCTCTCGACGTGACGCGTTCCGGGGTAGAGAGCGAACAGCAGCCGCGTCAGGACGAGCGCGGCGAACACGCTGGTCACCACGCCCACGGACAGCGTGACCGCGAAGCCCTTGATGGGACCCGTGCCGAACTCGAAGAGCACGATCGCCGTGATGAGCGTGGTGATGTTCGCGTCCATGATGGTCCAGAACGCCTTGTTGAAGCCCGTCGCGACCGCGGCCCGCGGCTGCTTTCCGCCGCGCAGCTCTTCGCGGATGCGCTCGAAGATGATCACGTTGGCGTCGACCGCCATGCCCACCGTCAGCACGATGCCCGCGATGCCGGGCAGTGTGAGGGTGGCCTCGAACAGCGACATGACCCCGATCAGCAGCACCAGGTTCGCGAGCAGCGCCAGGCTCGCGTAGCCGCCCGCCAGCCGGTAGTAGCCGACGATGAAGACGATGATGACGATCAGCCCCACCATGGAGGCCTGCACCCCGCGGCGGATGGAGTCCGCGCCCAGGGCCGGACCCACGGTGCGCTCCTCCTCGATCTCCACCGGGATCGGCAGCGACCCCGAGCGCAGCACCACGGCGAGGTCCGCGGCCTCCTGGGCGGTGAAGCGGCCCTCGATCTGACCGCTTGACCCGATCCGCGACCGGATCGTCGGCGCGCTGTAGACCCGATCGTCGAGCACGATGGCGAGCCGCTCGCCGATGTTCTCCTGGGTCAGCTCGCCGAAGATCCGCGCGCCCTGGGGGTTGAACGAGAACGACACCACGGGACGCTGCTGCCGATCGAAGCTGACCCGCGCATCCGTCAGGTAGTCACCGGTGATGGCGGGCACCTCGTCGAGCAGGTAGGCGGTCAGGACGCGGTCGGTCTCCTTGTCGCGCTCGAAGGCCAGCACGTGGTCGTCGGGCAGGCCTTCCTCGTAGCGCGCGCGCAGCAGCTCCTCGGTCTGGTCGCTGTCCCGCACGATCTTGAACTGCAGGAAGCCCGTGACGCGCAGCAGCTCCCGCGCGCGCCCCCGATCGATCTGTCCGCCGGGGATCTGCACCAGGATCCGGTCGTCTCCCTGGCGCGTCACGACGGAATCCGGAATGCCCCGAACCGGATCCGCGATGCGCCGCCGCAGCACCTCCAGGACCTGGCTCATCCCGCGCTGGCGCACCGTGTCCCGGGCGGCGTCGGTCAGTGCGTACTCGAGCCGCCGGCCCTGGTCCGAGAGCGTCTCGAGCGAGCCGGTCCGCTCCGCCCACTCGCGCACCTGCGCGGCGTCGGCGTCGGAGAAGACGGAGACGACGAGCCGTCCTTCCTCGACGTCGCGGTCCTCGATCCCGAAGCCGTCCTCCTCCGCCACCTCTGCCAGGTTCTCGCTCAGGAACTCCAGCTCCTGCTTCTCCGCCACGTCGAGCACGACGCCCAGCACCCAGTGGATGCCGCCCTGGAGATCGAGGCCGAGGCGCAGCCCGTCGTCGGGCAGCAGCGGGCTCGCGCGCCGGGTCTCCGGATCCACGAAGTTGCTGACCGTGAGGAAGCCGAAGAGCAGCAGCAGGGCCGTGACGCTGCCGGCGCGCCATCGCAGGCTCATGAGACTTCATCCTTCTTGGACTTCTGGACGGACTCGATGCGCGCCCGGTTGACCTTCACGCGTACGCGCTCGCCCTTGACCGCAGCGATCTCCAGGGTGAGGACGTCTTCGGTGAGGCCCACGACCTTGCCGTGGAGTCCGCCGGAGGTCACCACAGCGTCCCCCCGCTCGATGCTCTTGAGCAGCGTCTCCTGCTCGCGCTGGCGCTTCTGCTGGGGGCGAATCAGCAGGAAGTAGAAGATCAGGAAGATGGCGGCCATCGGGACCAGCATCCCGAGCGGGCTCGACTCGGGAGCCTGCTGGAGCGGGATCAGCGCGGGCAGCAGACTCATCGCCGCTCCCCGCCGCCGATCGCAGCTCCCGCCTGGAGCAGCGTCCCCGGATAGAAGGACGACAGGATCTCCCGGTAGCTGGCCCCGCGCTGGGCCATCGCCTCGGCTCCCCACTGACTCATTCCGACTCCGTGACCGTGACCGGAGCCGACGAAGACGAACCCATCCGCCGATCTCCGGGTCTCGAAGAGCGTGCTGCGAATCACCGACGCCCCCAGCGCCGTTCGCAGGGCTCGCCCGCCGACCATTCCGCTTCCCCCCGTCCCCTTCACGCGAACGCGGCGCACCCGGCCGCTGGGCGACCGCTCCACCACGCTCACCTCCCGCACCGCACCAACCCGAATTCCCAGGGGGGCGAGAGCGCGCCCGAGTGTCGTACTTGAGACCGATGCCCGCCAGTAGGTGTCCGGGGAATCTTCCTCGTTCTCGACCGAAACGCTGACCAGGTACGGCAGCGGGCGTCCCCAGACCTCCTCGGAGCTGGCGGTGAGCCCTCCCGAGGCCGAGTGGAAGGCGGCCAGGATCGGGGCCTCGCGGTAGGCCACGAACTCGCCCCGGGTGGCCTCCACGGCCCTCCAGACGCGATCGCTCTCGGCATCCCGACCGCCGTAGACCTGGTCCCGGGTGCCGGCGCGCACGTCGAAGGCTGCGTTGCGCCGCTCGGCACGGCGGTGGAGGGCGAAGGTGCGGGTCACGACGGCCTGGGCCTTCAGCGTCTCCATCTGCCAGCTCGGATAGATCTCGCGGGCGAGCGTGCCCGCCACGTAGTCCTCGAGCGGGACCCGGTTCACCACGTGGATCCCGCCCTCGACCGGGTACAGCGCGATCGCGCCCCGGACCCGCATGCCGTCGACGACCCGCTCCGCGTCGGGCGGCACGCGCCAGACCGGTCCCACGGCTCGTCCGTCCACCACCAGGACCCCGCCCTCGAGCCGGACCGTCCGACCCGCGACCTGCACCCGCTGGGCCCCCTCGCGCAACAGCACGCGCACCTCCCCGCCGGACGCGCCCGGCTCGCCGGCAAGCGCGGCCCCCGCCAGGCCCAGCGCGAGGGCCCCGACGACCCCCGCCGACCGGAAGCCGCGGCTCCCGGCCGAACGCTGCCAAGGCGACCGGCGCAATCGGCCCACGGGACGTGCCTCTCGCGGGGGGCGGGGGGCGGGCAGCGGGGGGGGGGACCCGGGGAGGGTCAGCTTCCGGCGTCTCGCCGCAGCGCCTCCGCCTTGTCGGTGCGCTCCCAGGGAAAGCCCTGGTCCTCGCGTCCGAAGTGGCCGTGATAGGACGTGGCGCGGTAGATCGGCCGCAGCAGGTCCAGGGAATCGATGATCCCGCGCGGCGTCAGGTCGAAGTGGTTGCGCACCAGGCGCTCGAGCGCGTTCACGTCGAGGGCGGAGGTGCCGAAGGCCTCGACGCGGATCGAGACCGGCTCCGCAACCCCGATCGCGTAGGCGATCTGCACCTCGCAGCGACGCGCCACGCCCGCGGCGACGAGGTTCTTCGCCACCCAGCGGGCCGCATAGGCGGCGCTTCGGTCCACCTTGCTGGGGTCCTTGCCCGAGAAGGCGCCGCCTCCGTGACGCCCCATGCCCCCGTAGGTGTCGACGATGATCTTGCGCCCGGTGAGGCCCGCGTCGCCCATCGGTCCTCCCACCACGAAGCGCCCGGTCGGGTTCACGTGGAAGATCGTGTCGTCGTCGACCCACTCCGCGGGGAGCGTGGGGCGGATGATGCGCTCGATCACGTCCTTGCGGATCTGGTCGTAGCCCACGTCCTCGGCGTGCTGGGTCGAGAGCACGACGGCGGAGACCCGCCGGGGGTGGGTGCCGTCGTACTCGAGCGTGACCTGCGACTTGGCATCGGGCCGCAGGTAGGCGATCTCGCCGGACGCGAGATGGCGGCGGTGGCTCTCGATGAGTCGGTGGGCGAGGCGGATCGGAGCCGGCATCAGCTCCGGCGTCTCGTCGCACGCGAATCCGAACATCATCCCCTGATCGCCCGCGCCCTGCTCCTTGTGGAGCCCCTCGCCCTCGCTGACGCCCTGGGAGATGTCGGCGGACTGGCGGCCGAGTGCCACCGTGACCGCGCAGGTGGCGGCGTCGAAGCCCATGTCCGAGCTCGTGTAGCCGATGTCCTCGATCACCTCGCGGACCAGCGGGGCCAGGTCGACCTGGGCCCGCGTCGTCACCTCGCCGGCCAGCATCACGAGGCCGGTGGTCGTGAGCGTCTCGCACGCCACGCGGGAGCGCGGATCCTGCTCCAGGAAGGCGTCGAGCACGGCGTCGGAGACCTGGTCGCAGAGCTTGTCCGGGTGGCCCATGGAGACCGACTCGGAGGTGAAGAGCTGTCGCGGAGCCATGGGCGTGTCCTCTTGGATTCGCCCCGCGAGGCACTCCTCGCGAGGTCCTGGTGCCGGTATCGGGGGGGAGGCGCCGCAGCTTGACGGCCGGGAGGGAGCGGGAAGCTAGAAGAGCCACGGCCGGGTTTCAAACGCCCGGGCGCGACTCAACCGGCACTCGAGGCTTCGCCCGAGCCGGGGTCCTCCAGCAGCTCTCCCAGCGCCGCGACCGCCTCCGAGGCGTCGTCGCCCTCGGCGCGGATGCGCAACACGGTGCCGGGGCCGGCGGCCAGGGAGAGCAGCGACAGGATGCTGCGACCGTCCACCCACTCCTCGCCTCGTCCCACGCTGATGCGACACTCGAAGCGGGCCGCCAGGGCGGCGAAGCGCCCCGCTGGACGCGCGTGGAGCCCCAGCTCGTTGCGGATCACGAAATCCGATTCCAGGGCCGGCTCGCTCACCGGTCCCCTTCCGGCAGGATCTCGCTGGCCACGGAGATGTTGCGCTGGCCGTACTCCTTGATGGAGACGGCCAGGTCCTCGAGCGACTTCTCCTCGCGCAGGTTCGCCAGCTTGATCAGCATCGGCAGGTTCACGCCCGTGACCACCTCCACGCGGTGCTCGTCGAGGAAGGAGAGGCTGATGTTCGAGGGCGTGCCCCCGAACATGTCGGTGAGGATCAGGACTCCCTGCCCCTGTTCCGCAGCCTGCAGCGCCCGGGCGATCAGTCCGCGGATCTCCTCCACGGACTGTGACGGCTCGGTGGCCACGGAGTGGAAGACCGGGGCGTCCGGGACGATCAGCCGCAGCGCCTGGAGCAGCTCCTCGCCGAGCCGATAGTGGGTGACGACCACGAACCCGACGCTCATTGGCTCCTCTCCACGTCCCGGTGATCCACATTGACCTCCCTCCCCTCGCGCCGCAGCGCATCGGCCAGGGCCTCCACGATCGCGACCGACCGGTGCCGCCCCCCCGTGCAGCCGATGCCGACGCTCACGTAGGCCTTGCCCTCGGCGTCGTACATCGGCAGCAGGAAGCCCAGCCATTCCACCAGCCGCTCGAAGAAGGACGCCCCCCTCGTGCTCTTGAGCACGTACTCCGAGACCGCGCGATCCATCCCGTTCCGCGGTCGCAGCTCCTGCTCGAAGTACGGGTTCGGCAGGAAACGCACGTCGAAGAGCAGCTCCATGGTCTGGGGCGTACCGTAGCGGAAGCCGAAGGAGATCAGGTTGACGACGATGGAGCGCGCCTGGCCCGACACGTACTGCACGACGGCGGCCTTGAGCTGGTGGACGTTCAGGCGGGAGGTGTCGATCACGTGGTCGGACAGCACCGAGACGTCCTGGAGCAGACCCCGCTCCGTCTCGATGCCGCTCTCGACCAGGCCCTCGGGGGCCAGCGGGTGCACGCGGCGCGTCTCCCGGTAGCGGTTGACCAGCACCTGGACCGATGCCTCCAGGAACACCACGTCGACCCGGTTTCCCGTCTCCCGCAGCTGGCGGACGACCGTGGGCAGCTCGGCCAGGAACTGGGACTCGCGGGCGTCGAGCGCCAGCGCGATCTTGCGGATCGCCGGATCGCCCTGGGCGCAGAGCGACACGAACTGGTGCACGAGCTGGACCGGGAGCCCGTCCGCACAGTAGAAGCCCAGGTCCTCGAGGGCCGCCATGGCGGTGGACTTGCCGCTCCCCGAGAGTCCGCTCACGAACACGATCCGGGTCTCCGCGCTCACGAGCGACGCATCTCACTGCGCAGGCGCTCGTCGAGACGGGCCGCCGCATTGACCCCGCTGCAGCGCAGGCGGTGGTCGCGCGCCGCGACCTCGATCACCGTCGCCATGCTGCCGGCGTGACGGGCCGGAAGCCGCACACAGGGCACGCTCACGCCCTCCAGCTGCTCCGCGTGCCGCTCGATGCCCACGCGCTCGACCTCCCCGCGCTCGGGTGTGCGCTCCAGCCGACACACCAGGTCGATCGCGGTCTCGTCGAGGACGGCGTCGCGCCCGAACAGGTCGGGAACGTAGACGATTCCCAGCCCCTGGATCTCCATGTAGTGCCGGATCCGCTCCGGTGCCGAGCCGCGGACCTCCACCCCTTCGCCGCGCACGATCTCCACTACGTCGTCGGCCACCAGGCGGTTGCCGCGTCGCACCAGCTCCACCGCGCACTCGCTCTTGCCGATCCCGCTGGGTCCGAGCAGGAGCACGCCGACGCCCTGAACGTCGAGGAGCGCCCCGTGGCAGCGCATGGTTCAGAGCTTGGCGTCTTCGTCCTCGATCGCGCGGATCACGTCGTCGAGGGTCTCGCTGTCGCTGAGCTTCCGGCGGAAGGCGGCGTCGCGGAAGAAGCGGGAGATCCGGGCCAGGGCCTTCAGGTACTGGCCTCCCGAGTGCTCCGGAACCACCAGCAGGAAGAAGTGGTGCGTGGCCTGGCCGTCGATCGAGTCGAACTCGACCCCCTCGTTGCTGCGCGCGAAGCTGGCCACGAGCCGGTCCAGCCCGCCCAGCTTCCCGTGGGGAATCGCCACTCCCTCGCCGATGCCCGTGCTCTGGAGCGCCTCGCGCTCGAGCAGGACCTCGAGAAGCCGGTCCGCCTCGATCTGGGGCTCGACCTTCGCCAGCGCCGCGGCCATCTCGGCCAACACCTCTCGCTTCGTCCGGACGCCCAGATCCAGGATCACCGCGTCCCGAACGAGGATCTCCATGATCTTCATCGAGGTTTCCCTGCTCGAGGTTTCCCTGCTCCGCGGGGGGAGACTAGCCGACCTGCCGACGCTTCGTCGACGAGAGCAGATTCATCGACTCCCGATACTTGGTGACGGTCCGACGCGCGATGTTGATATTGGCGACTTTCAGCATCTCCGCAATCCGCTGGTCGGACAGCGGCCGACGCGGGTCCTCGTTGGTGATGAGGCGGCGGATCCGCTCCTTCACGCTCTCGCTCGCGACGGCATCCCCCTCGACCCGGTTGATGCTGGAGTTGAAGAAGTACTTGAGCTCGAAGATGCCCTGGGGCGTGTGGGCGTACTTGTTCGTGGTGACCCGGCTCACGGTGGACTCGTGCATCTCGATGTCGTCCGCGACGTCCCGGAGGTTCAGCGGCTTCAGGTAGTTGATGCCCTTCTCGAAGAAATCCCTCTGATGCTTGATGATGCTCTGCATCACCCGATAGATCGTGCGCTGCCGCTGGTGGATGGATTTGATCAGCCACATCGCGGAGCGAACCTTGTCGTGGACGTACTCCTTGGTGTCCTTCGAGGCCGGGTTGCCCCGCGCGAGCACCTCCCGGTACAGGCTGTTGATGCGCAGGCGGGGAAGGCCGTCGTCGTTGAGTACGATGTGGAAGTCGTCCCCGACCCGGTAGACGTAGATGTCGGGAACGATGTAGACGGGCTCCTCGCCCCCGAAGGCACGACCCGGGCGGGGCTCCAGCCCCCCGATCACCTTGGCCGCCGCCGCCACCTCCTCGATGGAGACGCCGAGCGCCCGCGACACGCCGCGGAAGTCGCGCCGGATCAGGCCGTCCAGCTGATCTTCCAGGATGCGGTGCACGAGCGGGTCATCGATCTCGAGCGCGCGGACCTGGATGCTCAGGCACTCCCGGAGGTCGCGCGCGCCGACGCCGATCGGGTCGAGGCCCTGCACCACGGCGAGCGCCTCCTCGACCAGCTCCTGACGCACCCCCGACTGCCGCGCCAGCTCCTCGACGCTCGACTGCAGGTAGCCGCGCTCGTCGATGTTGCCGACGATGAAGCGCGCGGCGACCTCGTGCTCCACGGGGAGCGAGGCCAGCTGGAGCTGCCACGTCAGGTGGTCGGCCAGCGTCTCGCGCCGCGTCAGCGTGCTCTCGAAGGAGGGGCGATCGTCGTCGCCCCCGACCTCCCGCATTCCGGTGTGCGGGTTGGCGTCTAGGTAGTTCTGCCAGTCGACATCGGCGATTTTCTCGGCCTCGGTCGGCTCCCGCTCCGACTCGACCGGATCCCCCGGCTCACCGACGTCCTCCGACTCGCCGCCGGGGAGCACCTCGCCGGCGGCCTGGCCCGCCAGAGCGGCCGCCTCGGCGACCTCGTCCGGGGACCCCTCGGAGGGCTCCACCTCCTCCGCGACCGAGCGCTCCTCGTCGCCGTCGTTCGTCTCCTCGAGTACCGGGTTCTCCTGGAGCTCCTTGTGCACCAGGCCCACCAGCTCCATGCGGGACAGCTGCAGCAGCTTGATCGCCTGCTGCAGCTGCGGCGTCATCACCAGCTGCTGGCTCAGCTTGACCTGCTGCTTGAGCTCGAGTGCCATCGTCCTTTCCCGGTCCGGCGGTGGTCTGCGTCGATCGCTCAGCGCAGACGGAACGTGTCTCCGAGGTAGATCTCACGAACGAGCGGATCGGCGGCGACCTCTTCGGGGTGGCCTTCTCGGATGATCTTCCCGTCCTTGATGATGAAGGCATGATCGCAGATCGACAGCGTCTCGCGCACGTTGTGATCCGTGATGATCACGCCGATCCCCCTGTTCTTGAGCTGCTCGATGATCTTCTGGATGTCGATCACGGCGATGGGGTCGATTCCCGCGAAGGGCTCGTCGAGCAGCATGAATTTCGGGTCCAGGACGAGCGCGCGGGTGATCTCGACCCGGCGCCGCTCGCCGCCGGAGAGCGTATCCCCGCGTCTTCCGGCCTTTTCGGCCAGACCCAGCTCAGCCAGTAGCTCGCGCAGCCGCTCCTTTCGGACCGTGCGGTTGGGCTCCACGGTCTCGAGGATGGCGTTCACGTTGTCTGCGACGGAAAGCTTCCTGAAAATGGAGGGTTCCTGCGGAAGATACGTGATGCCGAGCCGCGCACGCTGGTACATCGGCAGCTCGGTGATGTCGCGCTCGCCGAGCAGGACCTTGCCCTCGGAGGGGCGGATCCCCCCGGCCACCATGTTGAAGGTGGTGGTCTTGCCGGCGCCGTTCGGACCCAGCAGCCCGACGACCTGGGCCGGGTGCACCTCCAGATTCACGTGACGTACCACCTCGCGCTCTCCGTAGCGCTTGGTGAGGGAGACGCCGCTCAAGGTGGTCATTGCAGGACTCGCCCTCCGTCGCTCCCGTCGGCGCCGATCAGCAGTCGCGTCGCGCCCTTCACGGTGACGCTCTGCGAGACGAGATCGAAGGCGATCACGTCTCCCCGCACCTGATCGTCGCCCTCCCGCAGGACCGCGCTGCCCATGCAGTCCACGCGCTGCTCGGGCCGGTGGTAGACGGCCTCGTCGCATTCCGCCTGCTTGTCTCCGAGGACGAACGAGACCGCTCCGGTCGCGACGAGCCGATCGGGCTGATCGGAACCGTCGGGGTACACGGCCTGGAGCCGATCCGCCCGGAGCGTCACACCCGCCTGGACGACCTCCACCTCGCGTTCGAAGACGATCTTCCGCTCGCCTTCGCTCTGGAAGGCCTGGAGTCGGGCGGAGCGGATGCTGACCGGGGCGTTCTCCTGGTAGCTCCCGAGGTCGAGCGCGTCCGCGGGCACGGCGTCTTCGTCCGGCTCTCCGGCCGATCCCGTTTCCTCGGGCTCCTGGGTCAGGCCGAGCGCCTGCCCGCTTCCCTCCTTCGGATGCAGGAGCACCTCCGTCCCGCCCGTGACGGTCACTCGCCGGGCCACCAGGTCGAAGACGATCCGCTCGCCGTGCAGGCGGTTGTCGCCGTCCCGCAGCCACGCCGAACCTTCACAGGTGATGCTGGACGTCGGACGCTCGTAGACCGCTCGGTCGCAGCGCGCCTCGCGATCGCCCTGGCGCAGGATCACGTCGCCGGTCGCGACGAGGCGTTTCGGCTGCGAGGCCCCCATCGGGTAGAAGGCCTCGAGAAACGCCGAGCGAAGCGTGATCTCCCCCTGCGAGACCCGCACGTTGCGTCGGAACACGAGCAGCCGGTCGCCCTCGCGGTCCGAGGCCTCCAGCTCGTCGGCCCGGATCGAGAGAGGCTTCTCGTCGTCCACGGAGCCGATTCCGAAGGGCGCGACCATGTCGAGAGACGAGCCGCCGTCGGGCACCTGCTGCGAGTCCGACTCCAGGGGGACCTCCATCGACACGCCCGGGCTCGACCCCTGCGCGACGGCGACGGGCTCGAGCGAGAGCGCCGCGTCGATGATCTCGTGAGCCAGCCGCTCGAGTGCGGGCGAATCGGACGAGTCGTCCGCGAGCTCCGCCACGAAGGTGCCGGCCACCTCCCCGGTCGCGGCGGGCCGCAGGCGCACGTCCACGCTGAGCTGGCTCCCGACTCGCGTCGTTCGGCCCACTACGACCACCTCGGCATCCGCACGCTCGGCCAGCGCGCGCACAGAGGCCGCGTCCAGCGCCGCCGACTCGGGAAGGCCCTCGGGCCCGACGACGTTCTCCACGCCCAGATCTCGGAGCCGTTCGACCAACGCCGTGGCCACGTCCGGAACGCCCGCGTCGGGAGGCGTCACCGCCTCGAAGGCGGCCACCGCCAGACGCAGGGACGCGACCGACTCGGGTTCGGGAGTGGACTCCTGCCCCGGCGCGACGGCGGGCAGGCACAGAAGTCCCAGCGAGATCAGTGCGGCTCGGATCACTGGATCTGCTCCACCTGTACGTTTCCGAGCAGGACGAAGCGCTTGTCGCGAACGTGGTAGCGGAAGCCGTCTCCGCTGAACGAGCCGGTGTCGTCGATCATGCGAACCCGCGCGTCGGTGTAGAGAAGGCCGCGCTCGTGGTCGTAGCGCACCCAGGGCGCGGAGTAGCGCCGTCCGTCACCGGTCTCCCCCTGCACGTCGCCCTCGGCCAGGAAGTCGTTGGTCTCGACGTTGAGTTCGGCTCGCTCGCAGGTCACGGTGAAGCTCTGCCCGTCCTCGTCTTCGGTGACCCGCGCGCGGACGTTCTCCAGCTCGGCGAGGTTCAGCGCGGGGCGGAAGGTGGCTCTCTCCGAGTGGAGCACCACCTCACGCGTGGCCTGGCGGCTGGCCACGTAGGTCATGCCGGTGACGCGGAGCTCCGTGGATTCGGGCACGCCCGCGGCCCCCAGGCTCGTGAGCGACAGGGCGGCGAGCAACGCGAGCAGCGGGCGGCTCATATGCAATAAACATACCAGCAGCCCTGCCGGCCAACAAGACGCAATACGACGCGACGAGCCGGAAACGCGCGGCGGGAGCAGCCGCGCAGGCGGTGGCGCCTACTCCTCGTGCTTCTCGTGCCCGAAGAGGTACGCCATGCTCTCGTGGCTCACCACCCAGTGCGCCGGGCGGAAGAGCAGCCAGTCGAGCATCACGCCGACGGGGTGCAGCACGTAGGCGGCGATCCGCAGCGGATGACCCGCCTCGTGCCGGTCGTAGGTATCGGCCGCGACGGGCGCGGCAGTGAGGAGCGCGAACAGGACCAGCAGGAAGGCGACTGCACGACGGGAGTGGCGGGCCATGGGTTGCCTCTCGGGTGGCGTAGGGTGGCGTAGTGTGGGGAAACCGCCCTCGGAACCCCCCGCAGAAAGCATCGGAACGACGCGGCTCCCGACTGAGGATCGGGCTCAGGGTCGGGTGCCTGAGGAGCCGACCGCGCCGACGAGGCGAGGGTAGCCCGGATGCCCTGCAGCGCCCAGCGACGCGCCCGCAGGCCTCGCCAGCCTACGCCGGCTCCGGTCGCGCCTGCGTCCCCCAGCGATCGAGCCACGCCTGGAAGACCAGCAGATTCCAGAGCAAGAGGTGCCGGTCGCGCCGCCCGGAGAGGTGCTGCCGCCACACTGCGCGCACCCACGCCGGCTCGAGATGGCCCGCCTCCCGGACCCTTCGGGGCTCGAGGAGGGCCTCGGCCCACTCGCGCAGCGGGCCGCGGAGCCAGCTGCCGAGCGGCACGCCGAACCCTCGCTTGGGCCGGTCGAACAGAGCGCGCGGGACGTAGCGCTCGAGGACGCGCCTGAGCAGCCACTTGCGCTCCCCGCCCGCCACCAGGAGCTCTCGCGGCAGCCCCAGAGCCAGCGCCACGACACGCGGGTCGAGCAGTGGCGTCCGGACCTCGAGTCCGACTCCCATGCTCGCCCTGTCGACCTTGACGAGGATGGACTCGGGAAGCGTCCCCGCCAGGTCGAGCCACATCATCTCCCGCAGCGGATCCGGGTGCTGCGCCCAGGACTGCGGCGCGTGCAGCAGATCCGGGGCTCCGCCGGCGCCGGGCACGATCCGCGCCACGCGCGGCGTTCGGGCGTTCGCGCGCACGAACAGGTCCGTGGGGCCCGACGCGGCCAGGGCGTGGGCCAGCCGATCGCAGGCGAGAGGCGCGAGCGTCTCGAGGCTGCGCGCGACCGAACGTCGCGCGACGGCGGGCCAGCGCGCCAGCCGGCGCCAGCGATCGAGGCAACGGAAGTAGCGGTCGTAGCCGGCGAACAGCTCGTCGCCGCCATCTCCACTGAGCGCGACCGTCACCTCGCGACGCGCCAGCTCGCACACCAGCAGCGTCGGAATCTGGGAGGTGTCGGCGAAGGGCTCGTCGAAGACCGCGGCGAGACGCGGAATCGCCTCGAGCGCCGCGCCGGGCGTCGCGATCACGGTGCGGTGGCGAGTCCCCAGATGTCGGGCGATCCCCTCGGCCCAGGGCGTCTCGTCGTGTTCGGCCTCTGCGTAGCCGAGGCTGAACGTGCGCACCGGGACATCGCCAGCGAGCTGCTGCATCAGGGCGACCACCAGCGACGAATCGATGCCGCCCGAGAGAAAGGCGCCCACCGGCACGTCGGCGCGCATGCGGCGCTCGACGGACTCCCGCAGCTGCGCGTCCAGCGACGCCTCGGCATCGGCGGGGTCGAGCGGGGCGCGGAGCGCCGCCTCCTCGGCCACGCGCCGCAACGACCACCACGGCCGAGGCGTCCGGGCCAGCGGGTCGTCGCCGGGACGGAATCGCAGCAAGGTCCCTGCCGGCAGCTTGCGCGCGTCGGTGTGGATCGAGCGCGGAGCCGGGACGTAGGAGTGTCCCACGAAGAAGGCGAGCGCATCGCGGTCGATCCGGGGCTGGAACCCCGGGTGCGCGCGCAGCGCGGCGAGCTGGGAGCCGAACACGAGCCCCGAGCGCGAGGCGCCGTAGTAGAGCGGCTTCTCGCCCAGCCGGTCCCGCACCAGGGTGAGCTCTCGTTCGCGGGCGTCCCAGGCCGCAAAGGCGAACATGCCGTTGCAGCGCCGAGCGGCCCCCTCGGGCCCCCAGCGGCTGATCGCCTCGACGAGGACCTCGCTGTCGCCGTGGCCGCGAAACGCATGGCCCAGCGCCTCGAGCTCGCGGCGCAGCGCCGGGTGATCGTAGACCTCTCCGTTGTAGACGACGGTCCAGCGCCGGCAGCGCGAGCGCATGGGCTGGGCAGCGCGCTCCGAGCGGTCCAGTACCGACAGCCGCCGGTGGCCCAGGGCCACGCCGGCCCCCGCGTCGACCCAGATCCCGAGGGCATCGGGGCCGCGACGCTCCAGCGTCTGGGCCATGCGCCCCGCCATGGCACGCAGCTGCTCGGCGTCGTGCCGGGACGGGTGCTCGACGAACCCCGCGATGCCGCACATCGCGTCCTAGCTTCGCCTACATTCCACGGCGCGAAACCCCTGACGAGACGCGAACGCGTGCCCGCGAAGCGCTGCATCG
>JAAUYK010010432.1_pt1 | contig 17827 bp, 16 predicted proteins | sample 7278021 | NCBI WGS metagenome assembly JAAUYK01 (sample SAMN14350223, study PRJNA611818) | marine sediment metagenome | isolation source: surface marine sediment (1.8m) | place: French Polynesia: Moorea | collected 2018-08
AAAATCGAGTTGCAGGTGAGCAGTGTTAATATTCGTCGATTACTGGATAACAGCTTTGCCATCATCAAAGAAAAGGCTGCCAAAAAAAACATCCAGTTCAATACCGATTATAATGGGCTTCCGGAAAAAATTACGGCTGATGAACGCAAATTAAAACAGATTCTCTACAATTTGCTTTCCAATGCCGTCAAATTTACCCCTGCAGGCGGGCAGATATCCCTTTGGGCTCGATTGGTTGAAGATGTGGTCGACAGGGACCAAGCTCATACCCCAAATCGGCAGATGGAAATCAAGTTGATAGATACCGGTATCGGGATTGCACCCCAGAATTTAGAACGTATTTTTGACAGCTTTGAACAGGTCGAAAATGCCATGAGCAAACAGTATGAGGGTACTGGCCTCGGGCTGGCGCTAACCAAAAGCCTGGTGGAACTGCATGGCGGTCAACTGTGGGCCCAAAGTGAGGGTGAAGGCCAAGGGTCAATCTTTGGTTTGAAAATTCCAATTTAAGCCGGCGGACCGTCATCGATCAAAACAGACGCCCATCGGCCCAAAACACATCGAAACACGCACCTACCTGAGCCTGACTGCCTCTAAGTATTCTTTGACCCGGGTGATGGTAGCAATAAACATCTTGGATCCGGTCATGAAAGTAAAAATATCATCCACGTTGCCGCAGGTGCGGGCAAATTCAGGACCAACCACCAAGGCCGGCTCCTGGGCGTCGGGCTGCTTATCCATGGCCGCAACGTACATATCCAGGCGCTCTTTCAGAATTTGAAAGTAATCAATATCTTGACCAATCATCAAACCGGTCGTTTCAGACAGGCTCTGGGAGAATTCATATATTGCTTTCCAAAATAATTCTGAGATCGCTGTTTTATGCGGACTATGTTCCAAATAATAGGAAAGGCTCCAGCCCACACTAATAATCTTCAGGATCTGAAGCTCGTACGCCACCGTATTGCGCTTGATATCAGCCTCGGGCGCCAGATGTGCCATTAACCATTTGACGTCTTCACGATCGATGGCGTGGTTGAATAAATCCTCTGCCACCTTTTCAATATCTGTTTTTCGATCTTCTAATTTATCCATCAATAACCAAACGTTTTTTGGAGTGCTTCTTTCTTCTCTAATACTCAGTTTCGCATGCCCAGTGCGTGCAAGCTTTTACGGAGATCATTAATGTACCTGATAATTAAACCCGTTGGGCAGGCTTAAAAACAATAATTTGGTCTTCGGTCAAAATCTTTCCCACCAACCCGAGCTGTTCTTCAACCAGTACGAGCAGGTCTTCAAAAGTGGACAAGTCGGCAAACTCAAATGTGTATATATCCTCCGAAGTTGCCTTGATGACCAGGTCATAGCTATCGTCGTACGTTGCATTTATCTTCTCAAACAAAACCGTAATGATATCATCGGCCGCCTGCGCCTTAAAATATCCGCTGTGCACGCCATTAATGCTGGTAATCCGGTAACCGGGACAGCCGATTAAAAACAAACACAAAATAATGGATAGCGGCAACTGCCGCGGCATCATTCCAGAGCATTTGAGATGTCGCCAACAGTTTGAACGTGCCTTGAGTGCCATCATAATAAACGACTACCTTCATGTTTCAGAAGCCATTCTTTACGCCAGAGACCGGAACCATATCCCACCAGGGCTCCGCTGCTGCCAATAATTCGATGGCAGGGCACCACAATGGAAATCGGATTCTTTCCGTTAGCGGCACCCACGGCTCTTACCGCCCGCGGACGATCAATGGCAACCGCAATTTCTTTGTAGGAAGCGGTTTGACCATAGGGTACCGTCAGGAGTTGCTGCCACGTTTGACGTTGAAATGCGGTTCCCTGCAATTGCAGCGGCAAGTCAAACTCCCGGCGCTGCTTGGCAAAGTATTGCCTAATTTGGGGGATTGCCCGTGTGATGATGGAATGGGTTTCATAGAGCTTGCGGGGCTTTTCCACAAAACTGATGCAATTGATGGCCGCCTCGGAGCCACCTATTTCAATCCAGCCAATGGGCGATTTGAAGTAGTCGTAGTAAACGTGTGACATATTTTCCGCTGCTTAAAAGTTTGGTGTTAGGAATCCTTATTCTTATGTTTTTTGATCTGGCGCCATTTTTCCATTCGCTGTTTGAGAATCTTTTCGTATCCCCGATTGGTGGGTTGATAGAACCGGCGGCCTTTCAATTTGTCCGGCAAATATTCTTGCACAACAAATCCATCTTCATAATTGTGTGCATATTTATATCCTTTGGCGTAATCCAAATCCTTCATCAGCTTGGTCGGAGCATTACGAATATGCAACGGTGTCGGCAGCGCACCACTACTGCGAATCTCTGACCGCACCTGCTTGGAGGCGGCATAGATGCGATTGCTTTTAGGTGCGGTGGCCAAATAGGCCGCGGCTTGGGTCAAGGCCAGTTCGCCCTCGGGATGACCGAGAAACCGGAAAGCTTCCATGGCGTTCAAGGCGACGCCCAGTGCCATTGGATCTGCATTGCCGACATCTTCCGTAGCAAACCGCACCATTCGCCGGGCAATATAAAACGGATCTTCACCGGCCACCAACATTCGCTCCAGCCAGTAAAGGGCGGCGTCCGGATCGCTGCCGCGCAAACTCTTATGCAGGGCTGAAATAAGATTATAATGCTCTTCGCCCGACTTATCATACAATAAGGCTTTATGCTGCAACGCTTTCTCTACATCCGCCAACGTAATGCGCTCTTGACCGGCAGGCTTAGTCTTGCCATCGCCTTCTGAGGTTACCAGTGAAGCCGCGATTTCCAAGCCATTAAGGGCGAAGCGCCCGTCACCATCGGCAATTTCGATCAAATGGTCCCGCGCTGCGGATTCCAGTTCCATCTCATTATTTCCCAGGCCGCGCTCCTTGTTAGACAGGGCATTATCCAGAATCGCCCCGATATCTTCGGCTGCTAAAGCCTGCAGGGTGATCACCCGGCAACGCGATAACAGGGGCGCAATGACTTCAAAAGAGGGATTTTCCGTGGTGGCACCAATTAAGGTGATCAACCCGCTTTCCACATGCGGCAGAAAAGCATCCTGCTGAGATTTGTTAAACCGGTGAATTTCATCGACAAATAAGATGGTCTTGCGGCGCTGAATTTTTTGCTGATCACGGGCATCTTTAATGGTCGCCCGGATTTGTTTGACGCCGGATAATACAGCTGAAAAATGCACAAAATACGAACGGGTTTCCCGTGCAATGATTCGGGCCAGCGTGGTTTTGCCGCAACCAGGCGGTCCCCAAAAAATCATGGAAAAAATATGATCTCCGGCAATGGCCTTTTCAATCAAGGCGCCTGGCCCCACCACATGTTCCTGGCCGATAAATTCGGCTAAATTAATAGGGCGCATGCGCTCGGCCAGGGGGCGTGAAGAGGCCATGGCTTTCTCGGTTTGATATTCAAACAGGTCCATTGATTTTGCAGGTATTAATAAAAGTCTTTAAACTCTTAGGGTTTGGTCTTGCGTGCGCCGCCGCGTTTCCCGGAACGTTTGCGAAATGTAAGCCGCAGCGGTGTCTTATCAAGGCTGGTTTCCATGCGAATCTGATTGATCAGATAGCGCCGATAGGAAAAATGTACCGCCTCCGGATAATTAACAAAGAGCACAAAGGACGGCGGCCGCGTTGAGACCTGGGTACCATAGTAGAATTTGATTCGGCGTCCTCTGACAAGTGATGGTTCATTGCTCGCAATGGCACGCTCGATAATTTTATTTAACTTTCCCGTGCCGATGCGAAACGTATACTGGGCATATACTTCATCGGCCACAGCGAATATGCGCGCAACCCTCTGTCCAGTCAGGGCGGAAATGGTCAGCACGGGGGCGAAGTTAAGAAACTTGGCCTTCAAACGCAAATCTTCAATAAACCGTGTGGCCGTGTGACTATCTTTTTCAATGGCATCCCATTTGTTGATCAACAGTACACAGCCACATCCCCGTTCATAGGCATATCCGGCAATATGAACATCCTGATCGGCGACGCCCTGGACGGCATCTATCATTATTAATGCGATATGGCAGCGATCCATACTTTTAAGGGCTTTGATTATTGAAAATTTTTCTAGTTTCTTCGACACCTTTTTGCGACGGCGAATACCGGCCGTATCGACCAGCAGGTAAGATCGGCCGTTAATTTCACACAGCGAATCGATGGCATCGCGGGTGGTGCCCGGAACATCGCTGACCAGTAAGCGTTGTTGGCCCATAATGCGATTAATCAGTGAAGACTTGCCGACATTGGGGCGGCCCACCACCGCCAGTTTTACCACATCCGGCGCTTCGGTTTCCATGGCCTGGGGCAGCGCTTGGATGAGATCATCCATCAAATCATGGATGCCGTAACCATGCTCCGCTGATATGGGATACAGGGAATCGATGCCTAACGCATAAAAATCGTATAAGCGATCCGATTGTTCTTCACCATCGATTTTGTTGACGGTATAAAAGACCGGCTTTGCCAGTCCCCGTAGAATTTTGACGAGATCCTGATCATAGGGCGAAATGCCGCCTTTACCGTCTAACACCAATAAAATGATATCGGCGTCTTGGATGGCTTGATGGACTTGAAACCGCACCTGTCCTGCAAAACCATCCGAATCATCGTCGCCAAATCCGCCGGTATCAACCAATGTAAACTCCATGTTGTCCCAGCAGGCATTGCCATAGATGCGATCGCGCGTTACCCCTGGAAAGTCATCCACCAACGCATTACGGCTACGGGTAATGCGGTTAAACAGGGTTGATTTGCCGGCATTGGGCCGGCCGATAATGGCAACAATCGGTTTCATGGATTCAATCGCTTGGAAAATGAAGTCAATGGCCCGCAGCAGCGTCTTTCATTCAGGACAACTTTGGCATGGCATCCCATGTATGTTGTAAAAACACTTGGTAAATCGGTTAACAGCTGGATGATGGTAAAAAATTCCGGTTTAATGAGAACTGTTGGCCTTGTGATGTAGAAAATCGGATGAAGGCTGACCATGTATCAAAACAGATGCTGTCAGTGATACGTTGGTTTATGATCGTCGTCGTTTTTGCTTCCATCAACCACGGTAAACCGCGATCGCCTGCGTTTCATTTGCCATTCCATATATCGCAATCGAATCAAATTGGGATCAAACAGGTAACGTGGCCCCTGGAAGTAAACATAGCCGAACAAAATACCGCCCAGATGATAGGCACCGTGTGGATTCACCTTGGCCAAAAAGGTCAGCAAGGTAACAATGACCGTTCCATAGCTGATAAATTTGGCTTTTATCGGCAAAATAAACATGAGCAGTATGGTGGCCTCCGGATTGAGCAAACCAAACACAACGATCAGCGTCAACAAACTGGGCATCATACCCAAGAAGGCTGAATTAAAACCGGATACCAAGCTGAAGGCCAGGCCGCATAAAGCCCCGCCCAGCGCAGCCAGATAAAAAAGATATAAAAATCTTCGTGTCCCCAAGGCCTGCTCCACCGGCCCGGCAAAAAAATAAAAAACCAAGCAGTTGATCAAAAAACCGATGGGCGCATTCGGGTTATGTAAAAAAGGATGGGTTAAGATTTGCCAGACATGGAAACCGGATGAATTAAGCGGATAGAGTTGCAGGTATACAACAAATGGCATGTTGAACCAGTGCTCACAAAAAAGCTCCAGCACATAAATTACCGAATATAAAATTAACAGACGCTTGCCGATGGGGGTAAGCTGGGATCCGAACCCATAGGATGCGCGCCTATATTGGAAAGAACTCATCTATCAAACTCCTGTCATTGAATCATTTGTTTCCGCTGCTTATAGTGCCAAATAAACTTTTTTTCAAGCCAATACCCCTCCAAGGCTATTATTGACCGATGAATTTCAACCGCCTGGGTTAGGATGGCAAAGCACTGCGACACTGATTAAATTGATGGATAACAACCAGGGGATCTGTTATAAAACCGCTGATTCGAATTGAGAATCTTCGTCTTTCCCAACCATCAATTGGTTCGTGTCGATGCAATGGCATACTTTCTTTTGGTTTTAACCGTGCTCTTCTGGTCCGGCAATTTCGTGCTAGGCCGCGGCGTGCATGACCTCATTCCACCGGTGGCCCTATCCTTTTGGCGTTGGACCATTGCACTGGTGATCATACTGCCGTTTACGGCCCAAAAAGTAATCAACAGCCTGCCCGCCATCAAAAAAAATTGGAAGTTCTTTTTGGGATTGTCAATTCCTTCGGTAACCTGTTTTAATACTTTCATTTATTTGGCACTACAAACCTCTACGGCCATCAACACGGTGCTGATCAATTCGATGATGCCGATTTTTATCGTGTTGATTTCCTGGATTACCTTCAGAGATCGCTTGACGCTCGTCCAGACGATTGGGGTCTTAATTTCCTTGCTGGGACTTACCTGGTTGATCACCAAAGGCGACCCGCGTATTTTACGCTCGATTCAGTTTTCGCGCGGGGATTTGTGGACACTGGCCGCGGGAATCTCCTGGGCCCTGTATTCGGTTTTGTTAAAAAAACGCCCGCAAAATATTAAACCCGATGTTTTTTTAACCTGTCTCATTAGCTTTGGCTTGGTGTTGATTATTCCAATCTACTTGTGGGAATTACAGACCGGTGCCAACGTGGCGTTGTCATGGCCGGTTGTCGGCAGTATTGTATATGTAGCGGTATTTCCCTCCGTGGTCGCTTACTTGTTCTGGAACCGGGCCGTGGGAATCGTAGGCGCCAATAAGGCCGGTATTTTTATTCACCTGATGCCGGTTTTTGGAACGATTCTATCCATCATTTTTCTCGGCGAACGGTTACTCGGCTATCATATTCCTGGAATTGCCCTGATATTCATCGGCATCGTCTTAACCACAGCCGACCCGCTAAAAATCGCTTTTTTATGGCGCAAACATATGTAATGTACTCTTGATTCAGGTAAAATAGACAATGGTGTCATTGACATTCTGATAGGAGGATTATCATGAGCAAAGCAATCCGCATATATGAAACCGGAGGCCCGGAGGTGCTGCGCTGGGAAGAGTATGATGCCGGCGAAATTCAGCCGGGTGAAGTATTACTGCGTCACGAAGCCATCGGCCTTAATTTCATCGATGTTTACCACCGCACAGGCTTATACCCATTGCCGGCATTACCGGCCATACCCGGCATGGAAGGCGCCGGTGTTGTGGAAGCGGTTGCGGATGATGTCACCGAATTTCAGTCCGGGGATCGGGTGGCCTATGCGGGCTTGCCCCCCGGCGCCTATTGTGAAAAAAGACGAATCCCAGCCCATCGTTTGGTCAAACTCCCCAACGCTATCAGCGCGCATACAGGCGCAGCCATGATGCTGCAGGGAATGACGGCCCGCTATCTTTTGCTTGGCTGTTATAAGGTTAAAGCCGGCGATACCATTCTCATTCATGCGGCCGCCGGCGGGGTGGGGTCCATTGTTTGCCAGTGGGCCAGGCATCTGGGCGCTATTGTCATCGGAACCGTCGGATCGTCTGCCAAGGCCGAAGTGGCATCAAGCAATGGTTGTGATTATCCGATCATATATACGGAAGAAGACTTTGTGGCGCGCACCCAAACGATCACAGCTGGCCGCGGGGTAGACGTTGTGTACGATTCCATCGGGCAAACCACATTTTTGCATTCGCTGGACTGTCTGCGGCCCATGGGCACCATGGTGTCATTCGGACAAGCTTCCGGACCCATCCCCCCAATGGATGTCGGGTTGCTGGGGGCCAAAGGCTCTTTGTTTCTAACCCGGCCAAGCTTAATGCACTACACCGAACGGCGCGAAGATTTAGTGGCGCACGCCGAAGACCTATTTGAAGTGGTCGCCAAAGGAACTGTCAAGATTGAAACTGCCCAAACCTACAATTTGGCCGATGCGGCACAGGCCCATCGCGATCTGGAAGGCCGTAAAACGACCGGTTCCACCGTTTTGATACCCTGATCAGCATCTCAAGCGCCTGATCACCTCACCACCGCTTTTTGAAAGGGCCTGGCATATAAATGATGGTTAATATCGGTATCATTTAGGGGAGATACAACCGTATGACAATTCTGCTCGTGGATGATGAACAAATGGTATTAGAGGTAACCCAACAAATGCTGCAGCATCTGGGGTATCACGTTTTGACCGCACACAACGGTGAACAAGCGGTACATAAACTTCAGAATCAAAAGGACGATATCGAACTGGTTATTCTGGATATGGTGATGCCCGGCATGGGCGGCCGCAGTGCCTTCAGCCAGATTAAGGACATCGCACCAGCCGTCAAAGTACTGCTCTCTACCGGCTACAGTTTTGAGGGCCAAGCGGAAGATATTATGGAGAAAGGATGTGACGGTTTTATTCAGAAACCATTTGATTTAGATGACCTGGACCGCAAATTGCGGGATATTTTGCCCGCCTGATCCGACCCTTATCACGGTGAGCCATATCTTAATTGGGCCTTGAAAATAAACGGACCCAATATGGGCATTCACCGAATTAAATCGGGTCTACGTGAACAATTACCCGATCAAGGCCCTCAATCTCTGACTTCAAACGCCCCTCGACTGCTTTGGCAATTTGGTGCCCCTTTAAAATGGTCAATTGCCCATCCACATCGATATGAATTTCCATCTGATATAGACCGCCCGAAGTCCGCACCCTGAGATCATGAACCCCAGCGATACCGTCAACCGAGCGTGCAATCCGCTCCATTTTCTGTATGATTTTAGGCGGTGGAGCGGTATCGATAAACTCCCGCAACGTCTGCATTAAAATTCCGATGCCGACTTTGGCGATAAAAAAGGAGACGAACAGGGCTGCGAAGGCATCCATAAAATGCCAGGCGGGGTTAATATATGCCGCCGTTACACCGAGCAAGGCCGCTACCGATGAGAACGCATCCGAGCGGTGATGCCACGCATTGGCCAGTACCATTTGGCTTTTGATTCGCCGGCCGACATATACGGTGTAATGATAAAGGGCTTCCTTCATCACAATTGAAATGGCCGCCCCGCCAACCGCCAGGAGGTTGGGATTAGATTCGGTGTGGCGATGGATGCTGATGACCGCCTCGATGCCCAAATAAACTGCCGATCCAATAAGAGCCACTCCGATGAAGCTGGTCGTTAGCGTTTCAAGGCGCGCATGGCCGAACGGATGGCTTGGATCGGGGGGCTTGCTGCCCATTCGAGCACCGAACAACACCACCGCATCTGTCACCGAATCTGAAATCGAATGCACGGCGTCGGCCACCAGGGCCTGGCTGTGTCCAATTATTCCGGCTGCAAATTTGAGACCGATTAAAAAGATGTTGACCGCAGCGCCAACCAAGGTAACCGTCCGCGCGGCTTGGACGGTATCTGGGCGCGAGACCATTAGGGGCGTTTTGGATGGTGTTAGCTTGGCCATTCCGGAGATATTTCTTAACGAATTCTTAGATATATAGTTGAATCAAACCAAATGCTCTCATTTAATAGATTGGAAATCGTAACCTAAACAATTTCCTGTCTGGTTGCAAGAAATTCGTAACATATTTGAATTACAACACTTAATTGAATAATGACCGATAGTAACGAACAAGACAGAATCAGCATCCGGTCCATGTATCAAATTATTGCCCTTTAAAATGGTGATGAATTCGGCTCGCAGGACAACGCGACCGTGTATTTTCAGATATAAATGGCGATGACTTCCATAGACTGGGTGAAAATGTTTGCGGTTATTCCCTTTATTCGCTTTCCAAGTTCGCCAGCGATTCTTTCCTTATAAAATTCAAAATATGTGTGTAGCTGATGCTTAATAGCAATGATTGCGAAGAAAATTTATAGCCGCCACCTCATACCCCGGTATCGTTTATACAGCGAACAGATTTCTTTTACAGCAGTACCTGATTAACGCATTAAGGAACACTTTGTCGATTCAGCAGGTAATCTAGTCGGCAAGGTAATTGATTAGGAAGTGTGTTTGGGGCTGGAATCGCGGGTGCAAAAATAAAATCCGGTAGCTGCCAGCAAGCAAACCGCACAAGTAAGCAAGGCGGTTTTAAAAGCTGCCGGCCCCATGGATGCGGTCGGATACAGATACTGCATGATACTGCCCATGCCTTGCAAAAACACCGCGACTCCGATCATGGTGAAAAAATTTATTCCGGTCATGGCCGCTCCGGCCATTGACAACGGCAGCCGTTCCTTGATGTGCGAATACATCACACCCCCAGCACAGCTAAAAATACCGAAACCGATAAACAGCAGGGTAAGAATCCAAATCCCCACACCCACTTTTAACACAGCCAAGATTGCTGCCGTGGCGGCCATTGTAATCAAGCCAAATATCACTACACCTTTACGGGTTTTAACCACTGAATCGGAAAGATAGCCCCAAAACGGTCCGCCCACAATAAAACCGATGTTCAATGCCAAGATCAAATTGCCGGCCGTTACCTCAGAATATCCCATCAAAAACATTAAATAGGGACCGGCCCATAACGCCTGAAATGCTGCAAAAACGCCGTAGCGGCAAAAAGTGGCCAGGGATATAATCCAGTAATCCTTCATTCGAAATAGTTGTCGCAAACTATTTTTCGGGGGTTGTTGATTCGGCCCCGACAAGTTCTCAAGTGCTTCTGAGGCCGAATGCGGTTCAGCCGGCCGGTCACGTACGATAAAGAAAAACATGATGATCAATACGATATTCAGGCCCGCAATGGCGAGAAATGCACCCCGCCAGCCCAACCATTGCGACAACAACACCAACGGCGTTGTCGCAGCAATATTACCGGCCGTTCCCAGTGAGAAAACAATCGTTGATAGGGTTGCAAACCGTTGGGGGGCAAACCAGTTGGTGATCAGTTTAAGCGGGCCCATTAAATTGCAAGCCATGCCGATGCCCATCAAAATACGCCCCGCCAGCAGCATGGCCGGACTCTCAGCGGCTGCAAAAAGAAACGCACCGATAATGGCCACCAGGGTCAGAGCCGTCATACACCAGCGCGCGCCGATACGATCAAGGTAGAGAACAATCGGAATCTGGGTAAGCGCAAAGGCGTAAAAAAAGGCCGCAGACGTCAAGCTCAGGCTTTTGGTGTCCAGCGCCAAATCCTCAATCAACTGGGGGGATATGACGGCCATGGAAGTCCGATAAAACTGGGAAATGATGAATAAGGAGGCGGCAATCAGGTAAATCGCCCAGCGGCGTGACATCATAAATGGTTTGTTTGCTATCCTCATGATATATCAGCGCAATCCGTGGCAGAAAACGAGAATTGGGTCCCACATTCGTATTTCATTTCCAATAGCATTGATCGCCGAATATCGACATTGTAACGGATACGAGTCTAACCATCACCTCAAACCATTTAGAAACCATAAACTACTATCGATTATACTGAGCATCGTCAAGTGACGATTGCGGCCCTTGTTTTAAGAAATCTTTACCAAATCCATTGGAATGCCCAAATCAGCTAGTTCACCGGTTAAAAGATTACTTTTTTAACTTAGATCGACGTGTTGAACAAACATGGTAAGTACCGGCATAAAATCCGGTTGACTTTGTTAGGTGCCTATGGTTTTGATCGTTTAGGTATTGAGCAGAACGCAGTAGAAGGATCGATCTAACAGAACTAAGGGGATTTAGTATTTCCGTTCATTGCCAATTGGGCAACTGAACGCCCCCATAGTCAAACCATTAACGGAGGGAGGGATCATGATGCAGGTAAAATGGCTTTCGACCTGGCTGATGGTCGGTGTGGCTGCAACCGCCCTGTTAATTATTGGTTGTGCCGGAACGCAATCCGCCGGATACACACCGCAAGACGCGCCGGACGTATTTGATTGCGTGGCGGATAACAAGCTCGATAAAGAAGTCGCCACTGAAGCAGAATTGGCGGAATTCTCCTGTTCGTTCAAAAAGTGGGAAGGCGCTGATACCCTGCATTTCAAGGTGGCCATCAAAAACGTAAGCGGTTCCGACCAGCGCTACCGCGTCAATATCTTTCTGGATAACGGTAAAGCGGTTGGTGGGCTTATTCCTAGAAAAACCGCCAAAGGACTTGTTAAACCCGGTCAGACGGCTTCGTTTGTCTATCCCGTCAAAGGGATGGCTCAACAGCCAAAAGCCGTTACCCTCAGAATTCGCACCATCCAACCTTGAAATTAAGGGAGGTTAACTCTATGAAACGGATATTTTTTGTGGCGTCACTCTGTTTGGTGTTGGCCTTGGCGGGCCCTGTGACAGCTAAAACGACATTTGTCAGCATCGGAACCGGTGGTACCGGCGGTATCTATTATCCCTACGGCGGCGGCGTAGCTGAAATTTGGTCTAAATATGTACCGGGTGTCAAGGCCGTTGCGGAAGTAACCGGCGCCAGTGTAGAAAATGTTAAATTGGCCCATAAAGGTGAAACGGTGATTGGAGAGGTCATGGGTGATGTAGCCGTCGCCGGCTATAAGGGCCTTTCCAAGTTCAAAGGTAAAAAACATGACATCTTTTCCATGGCCATTATGTATCCCAATCTGCTGCAAATTGTTACTTTGAAAAAAAGCGGCATCACCAATGTTGAGCAGGTCAAAGGACGCAGCATCAGCACCGGAAGCCCGGGAAGCGGTACGAATTTCATGGCTGAAGCCGTATTCAAAGCCCTCGGCATATCGTTGAAATCATACAAAGATAGCCGTTTATCGTTTACCGAAAGCGCCAATGCCCTGCGGGACGGCACGATTGAAGTAGGTGTTTGGTCGGTAGGCCCCGGAACCAGCTCGATTTTAGACTTGGCGACCACCCATGACATTCGCATTCTCGGTTTCACACCGGAACAGACCCAAAAAATCCTGGCAGCCAACCCGACTTATTCGGCCGTTGAATTGGCCGGCGGAGTCTACCGGGGCGTTGATCAGGCTGTTGACACCATCGGGGTTTGGAACGTGATGATCTGTCAAGCCTCATTGGAGGAAGCTTTAGTATACAAGCTGGTTAAAGCGCTTTATGAGAACAATGATTACCTGCTTAAAATCCATCCATCGGCATCTTATACGACACCCGAAAATGCGGTGAAGTATTCGCCGATTCCACTGCATCCGGGCACCGTCAAATATCTCAAGGAAAAAGATATTTCAGTGCCAACCAAATTGATGCCGTAAGACATATTCTTGACCAAGCCGCGTTATATAGCCTTTCTGGCGGTCACCGGCTTGGTCTTGTTCGTTCTGATCGTTGAAGTCTTAAAAACTGGCGCCTTAGAATTGCACATTACGCCGGTAAAAAGCCGGCAACCGTTGCTCGTGCTGCCCCTGCAGCCGGGCGAGCGCTTTACAATCCGCTACTACCACTCCGTGGAAAACGCACCGATTTGGGAAGTACACAGTGTGGATGCGAATGGGCGAATCTATATCGAGGAAGAACGTTACCTCAAATTCGGCGCCGGCATGGGGCGTATACCCGGCGTCGGGCAAATGGTTCGCCGAGGGCCTTACGAAGTCATCGAAAATATGCATATGCCAACGGGCAATTTTATTTTGAGAATCGGCAGCCCTGGCGTGGACCACACGATCATGTGGCGGGAAACGGAAACCAATCTTTCAGCGCTAGCCCCGCATGCGGCGGTGCAGTTTAAAGCGAAGCCTGTTAGTAGGCTGAAACACTACTGGCGAAGCCTTTTTCCGCATGCCGCAACACCCGGGCCTGCTGATAATAAATGACCTATCAGGTTATAGTCGAAGAAAGATTGAAGGCAAGCTGCGATGTCAGACCAGAAAATGATACAATCAGATGAAAATATTCGGCTGGTTAATACCGTCGCTTGGTTGGTCACCCTGCTGGCCATCAGCTTGAGTCTCTACCAACTCTACACCGTTATCAAACCGCTGACCGCCTTGGTGCAGCGCTCCATCCATTTGGGCGCCATACTGTGTCTGACCTTTTTGCTCAAACCCCCCTTTAAAAATGCACGCAAGGACAAATTCACCGCATGGTTTGTTTTAGACGTCCTGCTGGTGCTGGCCGCCGCCTATTGTACGTTTTATATCTGTGACAACCTCATTGAAATTTTCGAACGCCAGGGGGACTGGCTTACCAGTGATTTGGTGGTCGGCATTATCGGAACGTTATTGGTATTGGAAGCCTGTCGGCGCGTCATTGGAATGGTCATGACCGGCATCTGCCTGGTTGCCATGTTATACGCCTATTTCGGGCCCTATATGCCTGAGTTGATTATTCACAAAGGCTACAGCATCGAACGCATCACCACCACTCTCTGGCTCACCACCGAGGGTATCTTCGGGCTGCCAATCGGCGTGGCCGCCACCTTCGTTTTCGTCTTTGTACTGTTTGGCGCTATTCTGGAAGCCACGGGCGGTGGGAATTTTTTCATCGATTTAGCCTATGCCCTCACGGGCCGTTTTTCGGGCGGTCCGGCCAAGACATCGGTGGTGGCATCCGGTTTTATGGGTTCGGTTTCAGGTTCGGCGGTGGGCAATGTGGTGGCCACCGGTTCGTTTACGATTCCGATGATGAAAAAGGTTGGCTATCGTCCCCATGTGGCCGGCGCCATCGAGGCCGCGGCCTCTACAGGGGGGCAGTTGATGCCACCCATTATGGGTGCGGGCGCTTTTTTAATGGCCGAATTCACCAACACCAGTTACCTGACCATTATCAAGGTGGCCCTGATACCGGCCGTTATGTACTACATTACGGTCTTGCTGTTTGTGCATTATGAGGCCAAGAAATTTGGTCTGGAGGGACAACCCAAGGAAATGCTGCCGCGGGTTTGGACAGTGGTGAAAGAAGGCTTGCATTTTATCATTCCGGTGGCGATTCTGATTTATGTGCTGGTAAGGAACTATTCGCCCATGATGGCCGGGTTTGTGGCGGTAATGAGCACCCTGGCCGCCAGCCTGATTGCCAATACCATCCGTTGGGCATTGGACATTCGCTTACCTTCAGAAGATGCCAGCCCCAAACTCAGCAGCGGCAGGTTTGCCCTCAAAGAGTTTAAACTGGTGGCCGGTGCACTGGAAAAAGGCGCCAAAAGCGCCATTATGGTATCGGTGGCGTGTGCGGCCGCCGGCATTATTGTCGGCATGGTCACCCTTACAGGCATGGGTTTGAAATTTTCCAGCCTGGTGTTGGATCTCAGTTTCGGCATTAAGGTACTGGCAATTTTATTGATCGGGGGAGCTTCGCTGGTACTTGGCATGGGATTGCCGGTTACCGCCAGCTATATCGTTTTGGCCACTTTGGCGGGCCCGGCCTTGCTGGATATGGGTGTACCGCTGCTAGTATCACATATGATTGTTTTCTGGTATTCCCAGGATGCCAACGTGACCCCGCCGGTCAGTCTGGCCAGTTTTGCCGGCGCCGGCGTAGCCGGAGCCAATCCCATGCGCACCGCCTTTACATCCTGGAAACTTGCCAAAGGGCTTTATATTATTCCGATCATCATGGCCTATCGCCCGCTGCTGGGAATTGGTAAAAACTATGAGTTGTTTAGCGCCGATGTGTGGATCACAATGATTGTCACGACCCTGGGGTTGGTGGCATTTGCCTCGGGACTGGAGCGTTTCTGTCTTCGACGCGCGACATGGCTGGAAACCATTCTGTTCTGGCTGGCGGCCGCGGGTCTGTTCTGGCCGGCCACCTGGGCCGATATTGCTGGGCTGGCAGCATTGATCGCTGTTATTTTATTGCAAAAACTTTACAAGCCGACCTCGCTGGCTCAAGCGGCCTGAAATTCACTTGCATGTCTGTTTCGTAACTGATTATAACATATTAATATCATATAATTTTCGCAGGAAGCATCTTAATACATAAGGAATGCTGCGATTGACAGAATAAATTTCAAGGCAATGTGGCCGGCTGATCGAATGACAGGGTTTGTTGGGCGGTATCCAGCGCTGCCGGCAAACCGATGGGTACGGTCACATTATCGGCACCATGGCCGATGGGAAATCCTGCCATTATTGGAAACGTGTCTTCTTTAAAAAGGTCTGTCACTACCTGCACGATCGGTTCAAAATCACCGCAGTCGGTAAAACTTCCCAAAATCAATCCGGCCAAGCCATTAAAGCAACCGGCCATTTTCATCTGGGTTAACATTCGATCGATCCGATAGGTGGCCTCGCCACGGTCCTCGATAAACAAAATGGCCGATCCAAAAGACGGCGCATACGCGGTACCGGTCAAATGACATAAGGTGGTCAGATTGCCCCCCATAATCGGCCCCTCTGCCCTGCCCGGCCGGATGACCACTGGTTCAATCGCCTGCAGCTTCAATGGGTCTTCCGCACTGAGTGCGCCGGTAAAGGCATCGATATTGAATGGATTTGCACGGGCCAGGGTGGTGACCGTTGGTCCATGAAACGTTACCAGTCCGGTTTCAGCATGCAAGGCATACAGCAGCGCGGAAATATCACTGAAACCGACACAAATCTTGGGGTGACAGCGAATTATGTCATAATCGAGTAGCGACAGGATTTTCATGGATCCAAAACCGCCCCGGGCACACACAATGGCATCAATGGCATCATCGGCAAATAATTGGTTGACCACTTCTGCCCGCTGCTCATCCGATCCGGCCAGATAGGATCGCTTGTTAAAAACACCATCAGGCACTACCAACTTAAAACCCATATCTTTCAGCACTGATAGGCCTTGGTTAAACAAATCCTTATTAAAATGACTGGCTGGTGCTGTGATGCCGATGGTGTTGCCCGGTTTCAGACGAGTCGGAAAAATTATGGGTCTGTTTTTAGATGCCATCATCCGTGCAATCTTAAAAAAGGTTTTAATCAATTGATTCTGAGCATATAGGATAACTATATCGATCTTGACATGCCAGGGTCAAGGTGTTAGATATTTTGTCCGCGTCGGGGCGTAGCGCAGCCTGGTAGCGCACTTGAATGGGGTTCAAGTGGTCGCTGGTTCAAATCCAGTCGCCCCGACCATCATTAGAAAATCAAAGGGGACTTCAGTAGTCCCCTTTTGCATTTCTGGAGATGGGAGATTAATGCCTTCAAATGGTCATCCCGACAACAATCAGGATTCCCCGACCAAATGTAAAACCCTTCCACAAACTGGACAGATCCCTTTTTCGAATGTATCCGCAGAGTACATGTTATTCAAAAAACCAGTCCATTAACCCTCAAAATCGCCTTCTGAACCAACCTGTTTTATATCTAATTTTATATTAATTTCAATTATTTAACCTCCATACAGGCACCATAATCCAATAAATACTAAAGTTTCGGTTAATCTGTCCGATAAATAGGTTAAATCAACCATATTAAGGATCGGAAAGGAGGGCGATATAAAAACGAGGATCCACAAATCGGGTTGATAAACTAAAAGGGCAAAGGATGCCCGTAAAACCAAATTTCAAGGAGGAAATTTATCATGAGTATGTCAATTAACACCAACGTTGCATCACTTACCGCTCAACGAAACTTAAGCAAAACCCAGGGAGCGCTTGATAAGTCCCTGCAAAGGTTGTCCTCTGGTCTGCGCATCAACAGTGCCAAAGACGATGCCGCCGGACTGGCCATCTCCGAACGGTTCACGACCCAGATTCGTGGTCTGAACCAGGCCATCCGAAATGCCAACGACGGTATTTCTTTCGCGCAGACGGCAGAAGGTGCCCTGAGCACGGTGAGTGATGCCCTGCAACGCATCCGTGAGCTGAGTGTCCAGTCCATCAACGACACCAACTCCAGTGCGGACCGCCAGGCATTGAATAACGAGGTTCAGCAACTGATTGCCGAGGTCAACCGTATCGCGACCTCGACCCAGTTCAATGGACAGAACGTGCTGGACGGCACCCTGAGCACCCTGAC
>JAAUYK010170007.1_pt1 | contig 17809 bp, 13 predicted proteins | sample 7278021 | NCBI WGS metagenome assembly JAAUYK01 (sample SAMN14350223, study PRJNA611818) | marine sediment metagenome | isolation source: surface marine sediment (1.8m) | place: French Polynesia: Moorea | collected 2018-08
GCACATCGTCCGCTGGTGGCGGGAATTCGGGTCTAAAAGCCGGACTGAGTCGAACAGGCAGGGCCCTCCTTTCGCTGGCATAGTGACGAGGCTGCCGATCCTTGGAGGAGGGGCTTCGAGAGAGAATTCCTGCAAGATGTGCAAATTTTGAACGCGTTAAAGAATCGCGATCTTGAGAATCGCTTTCTCCTGAAATGCACTTAAGACTTTGCATTTCCTAAAATTATGATAGAAATTGACATTTCTTCATTAGACACCTGCTTTACATAAATAAAAAGTGCCTGGGGTATTATCAACCCTTTAGGTCGCTTTTTTAGAAGCTAGGCGTCCGCACGCAAGACGCTCGACAACTGTCAACTGGCTCGCATATTTCAGACATTAATTAGTCACTGTGAAGCGCTAGCTTTTCAGCCGGGGACTCTGAACTAGGGTAGACGTGAAGCTGAGAAACACGCCTATGTCGCCCTAATGTAAAAGTAGTCAATGTACGTAGACAGATTGTTCGAAGGGAAGGTTTCGAATCTCTTACCTTTAAAACGATTCGGATTCCGGTCCCCTTCGCCGACTGAAACTCGTAGGTGACATTGATGTTTTCAGGGTAGTTGAGTCTCTTCTCCATTCCGGGGGAGGATACGCTGCCCTCGGCGCCAACCGGTATTCCCGGCCCGCCCACAGAGACCACTCGCCGACCAGCGGTTCGCGTGGGCAAAAAGTTGGAAGCCGTCACAGCGGAGGCCTGCACAAAAGAAATTTACGTTCCATCGTATCTAGTAGCCAATTTAAGGAGCATCTTTTCAACAAGAATCTAGCTCCACTCACCTCAATCTTGAAGCCTCTGAAGTTTTCCGAAAAGTCTCTGACAAAGTGGAAGCTAACTCTGTCTGTCTGGGCCACGTATTCTAAGAGGTCGAGCCCCCTGCTCCAGTCGCCGCAGACCACCCGGACGGCCGCCTTGTCGTCGCCATCGAACAGACTGAGGCTGTCGAAGACGCAGGACTGCTCGCCCTTGTTGACTCCGTTGAGTCCGTCTTCGAGGCGAAAGTCGAGGAAGTTGAAGCGCAATCGATGTCGGCTACGGCAAGAGGAAAAGGAAGGGCGGAAGATTATCGAAATATCAACAGGTGAGGAGGGAACGTGAAGGCCAAGGCTACACAATATAGTATTGAAGTACATTTCGACACGTACGCGTACGTACCTACGGTCTGAAGATGCTGATAGACTAACGGTGATGTTGCAGGACAGTCTCTCGTGGTAGAGCTTTCCGCCTTTGTCAGTCGGCGACGACGGGCTGGACACGTGCACGAATTCGCCCCCGGCTGTCAGGGTTAGCGTCTTAGAGCACGCAGAGCTCGGACTTGCCAAGGGCGCGACTATAAGTAAGAGGAAAATTACGAGTATGTAGCCTTTAAAACAATTACATGGTCGGAGTCGATTGCTCCAAGTTCTGTCATATCGCTTTTGAAGTTGCGATCGAGGAGTTGTTCGTACCTACGTTGTATAACTGCGCATACATGCATTCTACGCACAAGGAGCTTCGAGTCGCCTCCTTTGTACCGCGCGCGGCGCGGCGGCCTTCGTCGTCGACTCTACGACAACGGCCCATTCATCAAAACAGGCTCCATTACTTTGAGGAATAGGCCGCGCCGGGCTGGCGCCTAGCTAGCTGCCGTCGCACTCGAGTGGCTGGCTGACACACACCTGCTCAACGTAAGTAAAAGCTAGACACTTGTGTCGCACATGTTCATCCAGCAGAGCGACCGTTAATTACCCATCTAAGTGAATGCTGTTATGATAATGTGAGTAATTAGCGTTGTTTTCAGTGCTAATACACTGGAATTCAAGTGCTTTCTAGTGAGAGGTGTGCGTCTGGGCTTTGATCTCTGCTCCAATTAATTAAGAAAAATCCTTCTCGGGGACCTCGTGAGAATTGTACCATTGATGTTGGTTATCGCAGTCCGTTCTTGTAATGCATATTATTACCACTTGTTCCCTTTGAGTACTAAAAGTGAAAGTGGCTTGCCGCACTATCCACCCTGCACGCCTTTCCTTCTCTATCATTATCGTCTCAATAATTCGCCGCGACAGACGTGACTGCAGAGAGGACGAGCCAGGATAAGGCATGTGTGACGATGTGTCTTCCTTCCTAGCAATTCCCACGCAAGCTAAAGAGTTGGCTGCCTAGCTCGTACTATTTGCTTACGGCAAAGAAAAGTTGTGCCTAAGGCACCGATGCAGCTAGTGTAGTGCAGCGCGACTCCGAAGTCCTCGTGAAATGACGCACAAAAAGCGTCTTCTAATATACGAGTATCTTTTTACACTCTGCGCACTTACCCCACTCTGGATTGTCCGCCTGACAGAGCACTCTATCGGCACCGCAGCCTGCCGACGGAATCGGGCCTGGTGGCGACGTTGACGGAGTCCACTCGAGGCCGGCTTTTTCCGAGAAGATGAAGCAACCGCGAACCAGACGTCTGCCTCCGGCGGCCCTCTCGGACGACACGCCTATCCATAGATATAACATTTGGTTACGATCGCTCCGTACGTCACACAATCTAATCAATCCTCGCGATCACCTCTCTGGGTCTGACCGCCCCTCTGAAGGTAGTACTTTAGGTTTAGATTGGCCGCCACGTGTCGAGCGTCCTCGGGGCTACAAGCGTAGAAACAACTCGTGCAACTTCAGGGCTTCGACCGCGTACATGGACTCTCTCACCCTTTTCTAAGTACGTCTTCGATCTCCTCCATCTCGTCTGCAGTCTCCACCTCGGCTGTTTTCCCCCCGGCCGGACACTTCCCTCCTTCGTCCGACATTCCAACGCACTTTCGCCGTCTGGCGAGGGCGCTATATCCGGCCGGGCAGCTCGCGTCCCTCGGCACGCCCACGTAGTCGACTCGCAGAGAGGCGGATCTCGAGAGCAACATGATCTCGACGTAATTGGACTCGGACCGGAAGAGCACCTCTCCGCTGCCGGAGGAGGCCACTCGCTGGGGAACGGCGCACGCCACACCCGCCGGCTGACGCTCCTGGATCGCGAAGACGGCCCGGTGGGCGTTCACGGCCCGGTTCTCGGCCTTCGGGTTGATTCTGTACCGCTGCAAGGCGCCCGTCGCTCCCCTCGACTGCCGAAGAATGTGGCGGCAGCTCGGCCGCAGGGACTCCCAGAAGTAGTCGCCGTCCCTTTCGCTGCCCGACTGGTCGCCGGTGCCATCCTCTGAAATTCAGTCAGTCTTTTTTGTACGGTCGCGATCGCGGGAATCAATTTCGGCATTCTGATTGAGGTGTCAATCTTCGTTCGCCCTTCCGTCCCGTCTTTCACATGATATCGCCCAAAGTCTGTACGTACTGGTAGCTGGTAGTCGCGCGCTCGCTCCCTTTTCTCCGCAAAAGAAAGAGTCAACGTCGTAAATTTTGTTTAACTCTGTCTCGTCCCTAAACTAAACTACGCACCAACGTAGTTTTGTAGTGGGGTAGGAAGGCTATGCTAGGCGCCGACAGACATAGCTGGCTAGCGACGGGGAGTGAGAGAGGCAGGAGACACGAGGGGCGGAACAAGTACATAATTTAGACTCGGTGTTGTGTCAGGGAAACGATTTATGGCCCGGCGCCATCTTGAATAAGTCATGAGAGGCCAGGCCGAGACCGAATGGACTGAAGCACTCCCACTTATACTGATCAGTCAGGAAATAATGCGGTCGGGCGACGGCTAACGAGTAAAGGGTCCAACAATCTTTCTATAGGCCTATTTATGAGCTAGAACTATATGTGGTGCCTTTGATTTACTCCATCGACCTTTCATGGATATGGGTGAGCGGATATCCCGACCTATTCTTACCCCCTTCCTGGACAGCCACAGCGACCTTGATCTTGAAGGCGTAGGGCAGGTGCAAGATAGCGCTTTGGCCTCGTCGTCCACAGCCGTCGCCGGCGTCCGCAAGAACAAACGTCCCATGGGAGTCGCCGATCGTCGGAGAAGTGCTGTTGCTGCCACACTTAAGGGCGGCAGCAGCAGCGGCGTGGCCAAAGTCCACTCTCACTCGCCCGTCTCTGGGAGCGATCTGGGCCACAAAGTTCTCCTCCTCTTCACTGTCGTCTCTTCTTTGCCGCCGAACCTCGTCGGCGTCCCACACAGCACCGTTCCCGCAGTCCTGTCCGGCCTCAGCAGCCGCGCGCCAATCGGATGATGCACTCGCAAAGCCATATCGGCAAATTAAGGCACTCTTGTTTTGATGACTCGACCCTTTTCCTTCTTCTACGTCTATTCGCACCCTCGTCGCGCCGGGTGCGACGATCAGACAGGGCTGATGAGGCGGCCTTGTTAGGGGCCAGTCGGGAGACGAGAAGGCGAGGCGGAGATTAGGTCGCGTCGTCGTCGTGGATTTACCCGGCTCTACCCCTGATGAGGTCGTCGTGGAAGGTAAAACGAGAAGACAATCTGCAAAACCAGGCTACAGTGAATAGCGTGTTCGAAATGAAGGTGAGTAAATTTTATCTTAGCAAGATACAAGTGTCAACCTGCTGAGATGCTTTCATGCGTACATAGCCCGGGATGGAATGAAATGCTACGTGTGTGTTGAAGGATCACCTTTGCGCCGCCAACCGACGACGACGTTGTAGACCGACTGGCCCTCCCTATTTCACACGACGCAATCTATCATCATCCTTTCTTTCGAGAAAAGGGAAAGGAATTGGAGAGCGGGAGCTAGAGCTAGACGCTAAGGATCCCTCTTTGGCTTAAGCATTATCGTGCGTACCTAACCTGCTTGCTCAAACCTTGGCTTGAGTCGTGGTTAACCCATGCAAGGCTTGATCGAGCGAATGAACGCAACTGGAGCGAGAGCGCGGCCGCCGCGCCGAGCGATCTGCGGCCGCCGCATTTAGCTAAATCGATTTTGAGCGAAAGGCCGTTAAGTGTTTTCCTACCGTCGCCTTCCCCGCTCCGCTCCCTCGCTCGCTCGCTCCGTCTCCGCTTAGCCTACAGTATCTACGCAAACCCACTCTGGTCGCCGCTTCCTACGCATGCCGTACGGAGTACGCCATGCATCGTGGCCTAGCCGTGTTCAGTCAGCGAGTGGGCGAACTTCCCTTAAGACAAGGCCAAGGGTGCTGACGGTAGTAACAGTTTGGGTTAAAATTTAAACAGACAATCCCCTGCAGCTCCATCTACTTGGATGGGTCGAGGTAGGAAGCTTGAAAAGCACTTTACGATGACGTAATTTAATTGCCACGCACATATGGGAGCCGTCATACGGTACGTAATATGCAACCGAGTGCGCGTTGCTACGTAGTGTTTGAAAGCCTTGCTCGTAAGATCAGTGTAACCTAAATGTAATTAGTTTATGTGGCACGTTATACGTTGCTCGTACCTGTGAAGAATTATGTGAGCTAGACATCTCCCTTAACAATTTCCTTGTATGTATGGAACCTACCAACCTACGCTCTCGTACGTAACTATTTCTATGTACGTATACATATATCGCCGATTTCCTCCTTCTTCTTTCTTTCGTCACCGTCTTGCGGCTGCCGTAACCCGTAGGTATAATGAGCACACAAATAAAAGTAATGCGCACACGTAATACGTACACGGGCGAGCGCGAGCGCGAGCGCGTGCATGAGTGCGAGCGCGCGGACATTGTGCAGCCGGTCTACCTACAGCGCGGCGGCCGTACTGTACCAACTGGCCATGTGGTGAATGTACGCACGAAGGGTATACCCGTACATGTATGTATTGTTCATTGGAAGAAGGACGGACTCAGGGCTGCCAAAGAGCTGGGTCTTTAATCGAGGATGCTTATTAGCTTTCAACGGACTCCCGGTAATCTATGTTCAAACACGCGTATATACACACGGACTAATATCGTTCTGCAATAGCGTACAGTGAGGACCAGGCAACTATATACGTATACGAAACGACGACGGAAATGAAAGCTGCCTACGTTCGTACGTTCGTCTGAGTGCGCTCGTTTCGTTTCGTGGAAGGCCTGTCGTCAGCCGGCCAAGACTTGACTTGGACCTTGGACGCACGCGCACGTGCGCGACCGCCAATTTAGGTGACGCGGAAGATCGGACAGCCAGGTGTTAATTGCGCCGCCGCGCCGTTCCATCCTTTAATGGATCGACTTGAACGTTTTCAAAAATAGCTAGGCCTTCATGACAGCAAACTTACTACTAGGTAACTGATTTGCTAACCGTGCCGAGGCGGCGGCGGCTGCATAGTGCATGCACTTAACTGCGAAGCAAGCAACAGGATGGCGAACCGCGAACACTTCTCTATCACATTTTCCTCCTGCGCTATCCCCGTAAATAATGAATATATCACGTTTGCACATAAGGACGTGACGAAGATATAACGCGTGGATGGATACTGAATGAAAGTAGTACAGTTTTTATGGACTGGCCGCGGCCGTCGCTCGCGCGTCATTCACGCTTGTATTCAAGCCAGTCAGCCTAGCTTGTTCGGTGGTTCCCGGACCGCGTCGCATTGGAATTACAGCTAGGTGCTTGCATGGACGCCGACCAACCACTACTACTACACTGAGATCGTTCCGAGCAGACCAGACCGTCTGTCCGGCAACATTGGGCGGGGAGCATGACCGGAATACCATTAAGTGAACGCTGTGCTGTGAGCGGAGAAGCTATGCCTCTTATTCAACAGGCGGTGGTCAGTCAGATCTCTACATCAGGGTACAATTCTGTAGTTGTTGGCCTTGCTTCGCCAGACTAGTAGTTCAGACGACATGGATTTGGGCGTTTACCTGTAATAACCTTATGAACTGTGGAAAGGTGAACGAGATCCTCTTCAACCTTAACAGATGGCGAAATCCAGAGGCTGAAAGCAGAGAATGAGTGAAACGGATGAGAAGGGCGAAAATACGTATCATCCTCCTTAGATTTCTCCGCTTGCGAATGGACTAAAGGACACGGACGGACGGATAGAATATGAATATTTCATCACTGCCTTGTATCCAGTAGCAGTTAGGACGGTGACGCCAGATTATCATTTTCATCGCAATAAACTGCATATGTTGACATTTAATTACGTTAATTCTTCTAACTAGAAGTTACTCGAAGAAGGGCAGTCAATGAAAATTTTAAATTGCCTTGCAAAAGGCTGAGAGAATCGGTTCGCAGTGCGATGGCAAACGCGCGCATCGACTTGAATGCAGAAAGTTGGCTTCACCGCAAGGGAAGAAAGTGCGCGCATAGTACTCTACTCTTACATACGGACACGAAGAAGGATCGGGCAAGGAAGGGATAGGAAGGAGAATACGTTACTACGAAAGGACGGAAAGTTCGTGCATTTAACGCTGCACTGGAAGCTAGCTATGGCTAGCTAGGCTGGTGGATAGGTACTCGTTGCGGTCGCCGAGCAGGACGGGCTGTGGCAGCCGTCCGTCTAGCTATTCGGCCGCTAACGTTCGTTCCTCCCAAGTCGGGGATGAAGAATAATTCTCTCATCGGGTCGGGTCGGGGAGGAAGTAAGGAAGGAACGAAGGTCAGACTCAGCCACGATTATTGTGGCTGTCGGCTGTATGAGCAAGACCTTACAACATTCTACCAATGTACGAGTACTTACTACAGTTTTGTTCTGTAGACACACGTCTTCAATAGCAGACGACTTTAAAGCGTAAAATCGTTTTCTCAAATTACTCTGTGACTGTATACATCATAGTGATCAAGTAGAATAGAAACTTTGATTCGCAAACACGGCTATCTGACTAAATCATTTGCCCACTCCTCAATTACGCTATGATATCCTATTTCGGGAAAATTCGCATCTTTGTGCAGTACCTTCGTGTGTACGCATCCATGTAGCTATACTTACTCAATTCTGACGTCGTTCTCCGCTTTGATCTCGCCGCCGGAAAACGAAAAGTGGAAGATTTCGATTTCGCTGCCGCCGCCGCCGGCGGTGACTTCGATCCAGCCGGAGTAGCTCGGCGCCGGGATCATTGACGACGAATCCTTCCTCTCTCTCGGGCACGCCAGACAGAGGTCGGTTTCTCGCTTGGACGGCGGGCAGCGGAGGACGCCGAGGGAGGCAGACGCGAAGAACTGGAGACGGCCACCGCGGGTCCCGGGGGGAAGAGACAACGCAACTGGAAGAGGGCAAACCTAAACTCTAGATACACGTACGTACATTGCGAACCAGGATATTCCTACCCTTGTACGCCATGTCGGGAACCAGCCCGAAGCTGACGTTGTAGCTGCCGTGGTATACTCGCAGAGCGGCCGAGGCGGCAACGGACTTAAAGTTGTGGAAGCGTCCGGCGCCTTTCTCCCTAAATTTAAACAGTGAGTACAGTCTTCGGTGGCGAGCTGCAATATTCTCCTGACCTTTACGGCGCTCTTAGTGAGCCACCCATGAAATATTAATTCCCTACAAAAAGTTGCCGACTTTAAAGCAGTCTATTAGAGAAGCCGCTTTAGGAGTTGATGAAAAGGGAGTTAAAAGAAAGGTGGAGCTATATACGTATAGCTGTGATCTACTGTATATGCAGTGGTGAGCTTCAAACAGATATTAGTCGTAATTGACGTTTCCTTCATTCGCCCTATGACCAAATTGCCAAGGTCGAGCTTCGATCGTACACGAGCGACCTGATCTGAGATTCTGCAGCTTGACGGTTTTCCTCAATGCCACTAGAGATTAATTCCGCTCTGCTGCTTCGCCGAATTACCCAAACTTAATGGCACGCATACTAAATGCAACTATTTTGCAATCGGTGGGCTTACGTTTCCGCTTGTGGCAGACTGAAAACACTTGAACACCGCCGCGCCGAATCAGCCTCATCATGGAAGACTCTTCTTGCTAGCGCTCCTCCCGCCGACGGCGTCACCATCTCCTCAGACTCGCGCTTCTCCACAGCATGCTGCTGCTGCCGCCGTAATTGAAGCGCCTCCTTTTCTCCTTGGCGCCGCAGCCGCTGCCGTCGACGCTGTCGCCGCCGACGCCACCATCGCTCCCGCTCCAGCTGTCTTGGCTCGGCGGTTCCCCTGAGATCTCCGTAGCCGCGGCCGTGTCTCCTCCTGTGCTGCGACAACGGCGGCGGCGGCGACATTGATGAAGTGCTGTAAAACACGAGCACGAATCGAGGACATTTTCATCATCATAATCGTGTTACTCCGGCTGGGTGGTGTGGTAGACAGAAAAAGTACGCGTTGGCGCTTCTTTTTCAACGCACTACTATATCTCTGTCCCTTCGTGCTCATGCCCGCACAGTGACATGCAACATATGTAGTATGTCTTTGCTGCTTTCGAAGTGCGTGCGTAATCGAATAGGTCTCCGTAAGAGTGTACGTATGTGCACAGAAATGGCAACAGAATATTTTTCTCACCTGCCGAGGCCACGGCGGCTTTCGTCCCTCCACTTAGGTCCCTCGGTGGCGGCGGAGCCAGCGCGAAGCTCTTCCTACCGATTAAAAAACTTTTTATGGCTTATGCGTTTCCCCTTTTCCTCGTTCTCATGCCCCCCAGTGGCGTTTCGGTGCCAGAAAGCAGAATATTGTCCGGGCCCTTGGCGTACGTATATACTACACGCGTCCATCCAAAATGGTAGCAAGTGTGTAAAAGAAAGAGCACGAGTTCAAGAAACCCTACCCATGTTCTATATCGGTCCTATGTATAGTAATATAGTCTGGTACGCCTGCTCTCCCCGTCCCGCAACCAATGTGCCTAGCTCGCCTCCCTGCCCAAGTCTTATCACATTCATTCCGCAGAAGAATGCTTGTTACATTATGCACACGGACGCCTTCCTTCTCTTATACGTATATTCGTACGTATGTTTGCCTGACACGTTACAATCAGTTAAGCTTCATTTGTGTCGGCTACCCGCCTGTTAAATATTACGATCGTCCGCGTACGCGTGCGTACAGCCAGTCCGTACAGCTACGCAGCATAATGTGTTATGTGTGCATTCTCGGCAGGGTGCTTGGCGCCAACAGTGTCTTAATTTGGGATGATTAGGAGCGAGGGCGCACGAGGCATTATTAGAAATCGCAGCCATGCAGCTGTGTCGTCGCAATGGGTACTTGCTTATTGCAATCAATGTATTGCGGCGCGGTGGAATTAAGATTGTAGGAGAAATAAGCCCGCTCTTTAATATTGCAGGACAGCTAGGCATATCGTCGGGACACACGATTTTCAGAAGGAAAGTGATGGAATACAAATAGCCACTAAGCCGGCAGTATACGTAGGCAGGACATTTAGTATTTGTGCGACGGAGGCCGTTTCATCTGGCTGCCTGCTTTTTTTAGGCATACTTACGTCCGATTCCGTTCTCCGGCCTCCGATGAACTTGCTGGCGGAGAATTTCAGAGGCGATTGCGACGGCCAGTTCGCTACTGTTGTAGTCTGGTAGGAGGTTGGAGGCCTGCTCATGAAGGAAGTCTGGGGCCCGACAGAGAGAACCAGCAAGAGGAAGAGTGGTGACTGAATCGGGACAGGCATTGGGAAGGATCGAACTGTAGTGGTCTAATAATAGTCTCTATTGCACATTGGTTATCTTCGCTCCTAGCTGCGCCTCTTGACTTCAGCTCAGATGCCGCCGCATCGATCCCTCCAGGGAGAGGTATCCAAAGTTAGTTTCTGAGGCACAGGCAGGGAGCTAGGGAAGAGGCGGACCAGATCGAGCAATGTCTGTTCAGTGGCCGGGCATCTTCCATCATGTAGAGACACTTCATTACACTCCGCCCCGCCAACGTTATTGTACGTACGTAAATGATAGTGCGCAACAGTGAAATTTAGGTTTGTTCTTGGACGACGTCTCGCCTAGTTGTACCCTTAAGTGCCTACCCGGCCTCGCTCGATCCATAGAATCAATCGATGGCAATTGGCGTTTGCAATCGCGGGAAAGCGTAGGTGTCGTCGCCAGTTACATAGCATACGTACACGTACTGTACGCGCCCTTCCTTGCAGGACAAGCAAATACGAGGTGTGACGGCCGGCTGAATATAACTGATCGAAAAAGTGGCGGCGGACAATAGGTGTACGCCAACAATTGGCTACCTGCAGTGGAAAAAGAAGCGTCTGGGTAACGTGGTAATGGTGTCCGTACTGGACATAATAAAAGTCACGTAGGGAAAAAAGCTTTTAGCTGCAACTAATGAAAGATGCAGCTGAAAGTGGGCGCCCATTATTCCCTAGCTCCACCGTCGAATGAGTCCCACAGTCTGCGTTTTCCTCCGGCTCTTTCGCTTCCCTCTCTCCCTGGCCCGCTTGAGCAATCGATCTGTCAAAGTCGTCGAAGGAAAGAAGAGGAAAATAAAAAGTTTGACGGCACGGCCACAACGACAACCCTAGACTGCTTTCCAATAATAAAAATTGCAAAGCGGACGGACGGGAGACAGCTGGAGTACGTCCCTCTAGCTCCCCCTCCGAGCCAGGGGAAGGATGCAAACTAGAAAGAAAAAGTTGTCCCAATCTCTAGGGCCCGCCGCGCCGCGCGCAAATAATTAATCAGTTCTTTCGTTCTCGATCCTCTCAGATCTGCGCGAAAGCAACGCTCATCCCTCCGACCTCAGCTCCGCTGCCTGCAAGTCTAGGCCGCTCGCTAACCAGCATCATCCACCTCTGTTTAGTTTGAGGAAAAGTTTCAGCCCGCGCTGCTCCCCTTCCCAACGCGTACGTGCCCGACTAGCCGCGTTGTCCGTGGTCGAAGCTAGCTAGAGAGAAGTTGCCAGAATGCCTCGTTATGTACGGACGTAGTATTTTTAAGGCGCTTGGTCACATCGCCTTCGAATCCTGTGTGCTTTTCAACGTCCATGCACGAAATGATTGAGGCGGAGTAGTAGATTCCCTTTCAGTATTTTTACACCTTTCCCGAAAATTCTATGCAGGCGAAGCCTTCTCCCTCTCTCCATGGCTATTCTTTGGGGATGCGTTGCTTGCGTCGCCTTCTGACTGCATAAGCTATGCGGCTCAAAGTTGCAGACCGACGGGCGGACGGACGCGCACGGACACGGATCGGATGGACAGACAAGACCGTATAATTTTCGTGTGCACGTCGTGTGTACATTTTCAGTGCGCAAACTTGCTGCATCATTGCACGCACGTAGGAGTACGTCCTCCAGAGAGGGCTCCCGAAGGTTTTATGGGTACCTACTAGTATACTACCACTTGCCAGTATTCGCAAGCGGCCACTCTCCCTCTGCGAAGCGGCGATGACGGCTCGAGCGAGCCAGCAACAGATTGTGCGCGTTTATGCCGCCGACGCCACCGACGCAAGTTAGTTTCTGACTAGCTGCGAGATAGATATACACTAGGCAGAGCACGGAAGGAAGGATTGAGCGAGGAGGGCGAGAACCACGGGAAAGTTTTGTTCCGCCGGGGCGTAATACGCTGCATTCTAGGCCCCATCAGCCAATGCCGCTTGTCTCTATCAAGTTAAATATTAACTGCTAGGTACCTTCAAACTAGAATCAACCTACGTGTACGTACACGGCTTTCTTGCTATACTAAATGTAGTAATTCACATTTCGCTCTTGCGCGAAGCGGAGGTAACTTTTTCTGCACCTGAGAGCCATCGCTCTTTGGGATTCTTCTCACTTGTTGCTCGCCTCGATTCTCTGCCGGCGCTTTTCCTCATTAGTCGGCGCGCCATATCACTCGATCTTCCTTCCCTGCCGTCCTCGAGTACGTACGTCTCGACTCGACTCTCTAGTGAAGGGGAAAAAGCCAGGAAGATGCTTCGACCGACCGACAGAAGCACTCACTCTCGTACCCTCCTTCCTTCCTTCCTTCCTTCCTTCCTACTGACTGACGAATAGGGCACTCTGTTACGGAGGGCACGTGGTGGTCGAGCGAGGAGTGAGTGAGCGGGCGAGCGAGCGAGAAAGAGAAAGAGCTAGGGAGTGGAGAGTGGAACGGACGGACGGACGGATCGAAAGCCGGCCGGTCGCCGGTCGGTCTAGCGAACGTATGAGAATGAGGCCGAGCCCGAGGCCGAATAAGAAGGGGCGCAACAACTCGCTCGCAACGCAACCAGGTGGCAGTCAGTCAGTCCGACCGACAAGAAGCGGAGAGCGGGAGAGCGAGATACGTCTGGAAAGAGAGGAAGAGAGGGCCAGGAAGAGGAGGAGGAGGAGGAGGGAACGAAGAAGGAAGGACGCGTGGTTGTTTCGTCGAGTGGAAATTTATATAGCGGACACTAGCTAGAAAGAAAAAGAAGGTTTGAGACAGAGGCCGCCATTTTCTCTCACAATCACATAGGAGTCGCATGTACGTGTATTGGTCTGAACTTAGCCTAGAACCGCTAAATTTAGAGCTTTAAGGGCGTTTGGTGTGTATCAAAATAGTTTATCCCGCCCATAGAGCAACCCAACTCTTGTGCCCTCGGCCCGGTTCCCACGTCGATGATCTAGAACTCACCACATAGCCATGGAGCTGAAGCTGAGAGAGAACTTTTGAAAAAGAGTCGGTCGGCAGTTGCAGAGTGGATAGAAGTGGACAGGAAGGGGCAATTAAGGTGCAATTTTGCAGAACGTTACTCTTAGCATTTCTAAAGCAAAGTTTAGGAATATTAAACCCAAGCGTTCCCCATTATCTAGCTAGCTGTAGGCCCTGAATGTTCTTCCCTCTCCTCCTTTCATTTGCCTCCTCCTTCCGAGTCACCACTTTTTTCCGGCAATTTCCGAACTTGTTGCTCACCGGCGGAGTTGCAAAAGTTGATGCAGGCTGTGGGGAAACGGCTCTCTCCCTTTCTTTGGCTCGTTAAGCCGCGATCGTGGAATTACTTTTCAACCTCCTCCGAAAGTCCTTCTTCACAAGATCGCTTTCCTCGCATGTTCCTTGGTGTACCCTTTTCTATACGTCCATTTCGTTGCATTTGCGAGGTGCACTTTCCATGAGCCGAGCGAGGGCAGCTTGCAGCAAGCCTCTTACACCTTTTTATGGGCATCTCTCTAGCAGCCAGAAGGCAATTACGGAGGACGTAAAACGCTCCTTCCATGAGTGAAGAGCCAGCTCGAAGGTGGCGACTGGCGAGGCGAGCGGCCACAGCTAGACGCAGCAGCAATGAGGGAGGGAAAAGCAGTCTCGTAGCTAGGTCGGCAATTATTGGTTCCCTGCTACGCAGTTCCGGGGAAGGCGAGCATATTTGCCATATTGTATTACTGCTCAGCTATGCAAACCCAAAGCTATTCACTACTGAAATTAAATTAACAGGGCTCTACTAAATAATTGCCACTTCGCACTGATCTGCAAATGAAAGCCGAGGAAGCCAACTTCTCCGGCAGAAACTTTCTACGTGTCTACTAGTATACATAGAGTAAACAAGGGCACTTGCTTGGCCAGTTGTGAGCCATTCATTAATTGATCGCCGGCCACCCACTCACTCACTCAATCACGGCTCTGGCAAACAGCTGATTAGTGCTATTGATTCTCTAGCGGCGCACCTAGAATGACTATGGGGCCAGCGATCGTCTCGTACCTCCCCTATAATATGCTGTGTATGTAGTAGGCAACTATCAGACGAAGGACGCCACCATGAGGCGGCGGAACCAAAAGCTACATACATGTATTGTGCTGAGGCACGGAGATATGGGCCTGAATATGTAATTCTTAAGGCAGCTGGACGGCCATCACTTCACCAGTACACTACATTGCGAGGCTAGTGGAGGAGTGTACGAGCAATATCTGCAAAAAAATATTATGGCCGCTGCCCGTCGAGAACGTGCGTGGGTTTCCAGCTTGGGCCGGCCCAGCTATTCGAACCTAGCTGCCTACCTACTATGTCACAAAGTTAAGGAGAGAAGGGAGAAAAGATATTTACGGTGCTAGGAAACATACAAATTTACAAACATGATATACGTATGTAAGCGTTCGTATTCGAAGCATTGTGTGATCGTAAACTAAAGTGAAAGTTGATATGGCACTTGTAAATGGTAACCCATCGGTCGCGCGCAGTATTGGAGTCCTATCGGATCTTGTAATATTTAAGAGGCGAGCTAGCTAGCTGCGCACGCACGCCATTCGCCCAAACGGGACCTAGCTGTACCCATGTAGATTCTGCTAAAGCATATCTGTCTGCATTTTGTAATCTACTTTGAACTCGGATTAGGATTTAATAAACTCATACGTTAATGGAGAGGGACGGAATTTCCTGCAAGGATATTCGCGAACATTTTTACGTTCCTCGAGTACATGCCAAAACTACTTCGCTCTAACTTGCCTTAGCTGTAAGCTGTGTGCAATTTCCAACGACTTTCACTTTGGCTTCGCTAAGTCAATTATTAAAGTTAGGCCCGTTTTCTACGCTGTAGAGAGGTGACACAAAGGTGGTGGATAGCTCGATACGTGGTAGAACATTCCGATCGGTCTAAGCGCACACAGTACGTAAATTGAAGCCGGAATATCTATTCCTTACGCTCATTTGTAGATAATGTTCATATTGTAAATCAGGTGTGGATATACGTACAGAGTGATGTGCACAGCGAAATCTATAGAAAAATTCGACGCGTGATTTTAGGTACGGACTACGCTCGTATCCGAATAAACACTACCATAAACGGTAAATTTGGCCTCGTTTGTGCAGCAGCTGCATGGCATGAGATGGTTAGCTCGTACAAACTCAAGCTTCAGCTACCCTGAGCTTCCATATCATTAACGCCGGTGTATCCGAGTCGGCAATCAAGACGACGTGGGGACAGAGGCAGTTTCGAAACTCGACCTCAATGCCATTGCGGGTACGCCTTATTTGTTCATTCACGTATTTGTGTAGACATGCTCGTTATTGGTACGAACTTAATGAGTTCGTATTCAAAAGCAAATTATTGTAGGGTAAAGGAATGCATATAGATATCACATTTTAAATTTGGCCACCACCATATTGTGATCTGAGGCGTCGTCGACAACGTGCCTGACGGACAGAAGCCCGTGCCTGGCGAGGAACGACTTGGACGCGTATACGTAGTCGATACGGGTGTCGAAGCGGCAAGTGCCAACAGGAGCCGGCCTTCCACATTCCGCCCACGTGTCCACGAATCCAATGTCTTTCATCTGCAATTATGTGAGGTAGATTTAAGGTACTCGTAGGCTGTTGATAGTCCAGTATCATTCATACGTACCTTATTCGTGACTTTCGTCTCTGGCAGTTCCCAGTTGTTTCTTCGTCTCACTGCGACGACCGTCTTCTCCCAGTAGTCGTCGGTGTAGTCCTCCCTGGTCAGGGCATTGAAGTCGCCCGTCCAGATTTGGGGCGAGTCGTCGGCGAAGTGGTCGGAGAGGTAGAGTTTCAGCCGGTTCAGCTCCATCATCCGAGTCGGCTCTACGCGATAGTCTAAGAGTATTTTGTCATGTAGTATGGCGTGTTTAGAACGAAGCATGCACATATGTTCGCAGTCTACCGAGGTGCAGACATGTGACGATCACGTGGTCGTCTCCGTGCTGAGACTCATCTTGCGCGTCTTTGAAGTTCGCTGGGTCGGCGTCCAGACAGATCTTGGCAGTGGCGAACCGGACGCTGTGGTAGCTCTGATTCTCGCTGTATTACACGTATCATAAAACGTTACTGGGCTGGAATTTCAAGCTCATACGAATAGCTAGTACGAAGTCTCACCCTAGTGACGCAGGTTTGATGGGGTATTTGGAGAGGATGGCGCACGACCACTGAGATAGAGAATACTTGTATTCACGCAGTGTCCGCATGAACCTGTGTTGGCCGGTGGCGTTGGTCTCTTGCAGACAGAGGACATCTGGAGACTCTCGCTAAATACCCTTACAATTAACGAATGTTTTCCACGATCGAGTGCAACTGCACTTCTCAGCCTTACCCTGACCACAGCCGCTACCCTGTCGACGTTGTCCCGCATCTTGGCGTCCCCCCACTCGTGGACGTTGAACGTGGCCACAGTGATCTCGGACGGCTTGGTCGACATCGAGGCCATCTTAAGCGGACACACCCTCACTCACGGCCTCAACCCTTGCCGGCTTTTGAGTTGATTCACGCCGCTTGGCAGCTGAGCTGAGCTGACAGCCAGGCAGTGTTTGACGTACGTGAGGAGAGTTGCGTACCCGATACGCGTGAGTCAGCCTTTAGCTCTGTATGCAGGCAGGCAGCGTCGCTTACGAAACGGTCGACGAATTTGGACTGATGCCTGGCCTTCTCCTTTCTCCTCCGCTGCTCCCAGCCATTGCCAATGCCATGCGCTGCTATACTAGCTGCGTACATCGAGAGAGCATGCTGCGAAGCGAAGGACGTTGCCGAAGGAAATGCCCATATGGGCTCTCGTTGTCGCTCACATACCCACTTGCTATCGCGGCCTCCGTCCGCCTTCGCTTCGTCTTGTTGCCGTGGAAAAGGCTGCGCTGGGTACTCGCGCTGCTGAGCACGGAGGCTGAGGGACACATGACGCACGCGCCAAGGCACAGCGACGGACGGCGACTTTAGTATAGTCCGACCTGGATGGAAGAGAGGTGGCCCTACACGCCATGTGGGTGTCCTGCCCGGTTCGAAGCTTACTTATCGCGCACAACGATCGACGAAGGAAGTCGAGCCGCTCGAGCGGCTCATTTTAAAATGGAATTGGGTACGGCGCGCACGTCGTATTACGTGCATGAAGCAGAAATTTAATTACAATCAATTATATAACGTTACTCTTCGATAGCTTTACTCCCATTTATAGACCTCAGCTGGCTATTTTTGGCTAAAACATGCAAATGCAAGGAGATCGGACGCGATGATTAAGCTGTAAATTAGCTTTCTTGGACGCAAGGTACGCCGAATAGTTGTGACAAAATACCTTTCTTAGTCTTTTATTTGGGACTCCTTGAAGAAATGCTAATTTCATGATGGAATGGATGGCATACGTATAATA
>JAAUYK010051663.1_pt1 | contig 17782 bp, 22 predicted proteins | sample 7278021 | NCBI WGS metagenome assembly JAAUYK01 (sample SAMN14350223, study PRJNA611818) | marine sediment metagenome | isolation source: surface marine sediment (1.8m) | place: French Polynesia: Moorea | collected 2018-08
ACAGAAAGTATTTAAAAATTTCTCAACTTTCTCGTCCAACTAGGGAAAGATGGAGAAAAAGCGATCGGAGGAAAATCAATTATGAAACTGTCATTTCGTGGAATCAGCTATAATCATGACCATGTCACCTTAAAAACCACTAACACAGAGTTTGAAGGAACCTATAGGGGTATCCACTGGAAAAATCATCCTTGTACTTCATCTCGTCATGATCATGGAATTAAACGTATGACCTATAGGGGTATCCATTATCTACAAAATTAATTTTTTTATTTTCTAAATTTCTTGGGGAAAGATGAATATGGAATTTTCAGAACGTGGTTTTGTGGAACATAATCAATCAAATGCTTTGGACCTCAGTTATGAAACCGTAATGCAAAGACACAATAGGCAAAAATGGCAATATCAATATCCTAGACATATTAGACCCCATTTTTCTAGTTTATCGAAACAGGAAAAAATGACTAATTATGCTCTTGAATCTCAAGTTATCATTCCCCAAGTTTCAGAAGGTCAAATTTGTCCTATTTCCGCAAAACCTACTGAAAAATTGACTGTTAATGAAGTTAACAAAATTCACTTACAAAACCTTTGTCGAAACTTAGAAAGAAGACTAAAAAACGCCAAATTTAAAAGAGATGAATGGTTAATTAGTTTCTTAGAAAAAAAAGTTGAACAAATGGGCGAATTATGTATTATTTAGTAACTATTCAGCTATCAGCTATCAGCTTAGTTTCTGGATTAACTAAATGCTGAAAACTGAAGGCTGAATGCTTAATTAATTAATTTTTTCTAGCTTCTTGTCTAGCGTTACGCCATGCTTTAAGGGTACGGCCTAAATTTTCAGTAAATTCCTGCCATCCCCATAAACTCCCAACCTGGTTTTCATCCCAAGAGGCGGAAAATATACCATAACTTAATCCTAAGACTCCTAAACCAAATAATCCTAGACTAATTGCACCCACAACAGAATTAGGAATATCTAACAAGTCATGACTAACAACCCAATAGAAAACAAAAAACGAGGACATTCCTAACCCAGTAGGAATACCTGAAAAAATGGCCATACGTTTGATCATTCTTTGACTAACGCTGTCAGGTATAACACTTAAACTGGCATCATCGGAGCGTTTTTTGGTTCTTTGAGAACTTTTAACAGACTTTTTAACAGTTTCTTTGGTTTTCTGTTGTTTCTTCTTTTTTTTCTGACCAGGTTCAAAGGGAAGGGTGTTTCTTGAGGAATTATCTGGCATAAGTTTTAAAATGAAATTATAGATTATAAGGTGTGTTGTTAATCAAAATGTGATTAACAACACACCTGTGTTAATTTTAACCCACTGTAGCGACTATAGCTGTGGTATCTCAAAATATCCTTGTTAGTTCTGTTAGCTATATAATCAACTGCTTATTATTTTCTCATAAAATTTTAAGCCAATATTCTTATAGTTTAGAGTATGTAGTTTTTACGGTAACAGAGGTTTCTAACCTGTACAAGTCCCTCGTTTATGCTACAGTTAATTATTAAGTATTGATAGTCGGATCAATTATGACACCTGTCGATTTTCTCATCATTATTCATCCCGCATTAGCCGTTATTTTTGTTTTTCCTTTGATTGGAATTGTTTCTTATTATTCCTGGCAAACCCGTCAAAGACGTTTAGCTGTTGCTAATAAACAGAAAAGTAAAATACCTCCTATTGTCGGACCAGAACACGTTAAAATAGGCCGTTGGTTATCGAGTGCAGTGGTAGCAGTTACCTTGTTTGGACTCGCTCGTCCCATTGGGGAAAATCTTATTAAAATTGGGACAAATATTATTGAAAATCAGATGTGGTCTGCTAATTTTATACAATTTATAAAATTTGTTTTCCTAATTATTTTCTTAATCTTAATGTTTGTTTTAACGGCTGTTTCTCTCTATTTTCTTCATAATGCTAGAGAAGCAAAATGGCGAGGAACCTTTGCCACTTTAACCAGCATGGGAATTATTATTTTAGGGTGTCAAGATGGGGTGTTTCGTCGGACTAATGAATGGTATGTTTCCCATTATTATTACGGGATAATTGCTTCTTTATTAATGATTATTTCCTTGGCAGTTATTAACGAAATTTATACAGATAAGTCAAACCGTTGGCGAAATGCTCATATTATTCTTAATTGTTTTGCCCTTTTACTATTTATGGGACAGGGTATAACCGGAGCTAGGGATTTACTGGAAATTGGCAAATATAAATTGGGAGGATAAGACAGGGGTAGGGGTGACGGGGTGTAATAAGATAACTCTCCCAGTCTCCCAGTCTCCCAGTCTCCCAGTCTCCGGTGTCTCCCTAACGGATATATTCTTTGAGAATACTATTACGGTTAGGATGACGTAACTTCCGTAACGCTTTGGCTTCGATTTGACGAATGCGTTCACGGGTAACATTGAAAATCTGACCGATTTCCTCTAGGGTTTTCATCCGTCCATCGTCTAAACCATAACGTAACCGTAAAACATCTCTTTCCCGAGGACTTAAAGTATCAAGAACATTCTCTAAATCTTCCCGTAACAGGTTTTTAGAAACCTCATCTTCTGGGGTTTCTCCATCCGCTTCAATAAAATCCCCCAAACGGGAATCTTCTTCTTTTCCGATGGGGGTTTCTAGAGATATGGGGAGTTGTGCTGATTTAGCGATGAAACGTAACTTCTCAATAGTCATTTCCATGCGAGTGGCAATTTCTTCCTCAGTAGGTTTGCGACGCATTTCTTGAGAGAGGAGTTTTGTGGTTTTCTTGATACGGGAAATTGTTTCGTAGAGATGCACAGGAAGGCGAATGGTACGAGACTGATCGGCGATCGCTCTGGTAATAGCTTGACGAATCCACCAAGTGGCATAAGTAGAGAACTTATATCCCTTTTCATGGTCAAATTTTTCCGCCGCGCGAATCAAACCTAAAGAACCTTCTTGTATCAAATCTTGGAAAGATAAACCACGATTCATGTATTTTTTGGCGATGGACACCACCAACCGGAGGTTAGAATGAACCATCTTATCCTTTGCCCTGCGTCCCAGATATAATCGACGCTTAAACTTCGGCAGATAGGCTTTAGACTGTTGTTTCCAGGTCTTTTCTAAGTCCGAGATAATTTCTGCCTTGTTCAATTCAGCAACAATATCAGACCATTTTGGATCTTTATTTTTTTGAGCGCAAAGCATTTGCTCAATCTGTTCCCATTGAAAAATTCTCTGGCCCCATTGATCGTCATTGGGTTCTTGATCTAATTCTTCCCATAACGCCTCTCTGATGCGCTCAAGTTGCAGTAAATCAGCAATTTTTCGAGCCAGTTCAATTTCTTCTTCTGCTCTTAAAAGTCGAATTCGACCTATTTCTTGTAAATAAACCCGAATTGAATCCTCGGTGTAAGGTTTTTTCTTACTGGGATCTCGACGACGAGAAGCACTTATCTTGCGCGTTTTTTTGGTTTCTGGTTCAACAATATCATTGCTAGATGTGTCTAGGTCTTCGTCCATAAAGAATGGTACTTCTATCTGGGATTCATTAAGGGTTAATAGGTCGTTAGCCTGCGTCATGCCGTTTTCCTCTTGCTCCTTCGATGCAAAATTAGAAGTGATGGTAAATTATCAGTTGATTTAGTTGGATGAGTCTTCACCAACCATTTTCAGGATAGAGTCAATTTTCTTGAATAGTGCGAGATCGTAGAGTTTCTTGGCCATGGGTGTTTGTTCACTCCATTGTCATCAAAACCTAACAATTCTCACTCAAGAAAATGAAATACTTATCCGATTGTAGCCTCGATTACTAAAAATCGGGGACAGTTTTTGCTTTAATGTCATCAAGATTCTGTAAATCTTGACTGAGATCAGCCTAAATCCAGGGTTAAACAGTTTAACTCAGAGTTTAAACCTTATACTATTCTAGGCCGATTTTCTCCCAAACATTAAGTAATGATCAGTTTGGTCGATTAAGCAAAAGTGGTACTTTTGTTTTTTAGAGAGAGTGCAATTTAGTCCTTTTACTCATACGTTAGCAAAGTTTTTCAGCTATCGCTCTCTTTTAATCCAAAAAACAGGGATTAAATATCAAAGTTTGATGACGATCTGTTAAATATAAAATTTTTCTATCAGTTACCAACTAACAGTGACCAGTTACCAGTTAAAATCCACTGTATAACAGGAGAGTTCAGGAAAGGTTGGGATAATTCTCCTCTTTCCCATAAGCTTTGTAGTCTAGTTCCATGATAACCTAATACAATTAACAAAAAAAATGTTTGGTAGTTTGGGTTTTTAATGATTTTTATATAAGGGTTTGATAACTCTTTATTGCTAATAATTTCTTTGATTAAATGGTAAGTTAAAGTCAAAAAGATAATAAAAAAAATAGGTCCAAATAAATTAAATTCGATAGCTTTTGAGAGATTTATTTGAACTATTGCTTTAAATGAGCGAGTTAGTCCCCAACCAGGACAAGGAACTCCCAAATAATATAACAATGGACATCCTGGCAAGGGTATTTTTATGCCCAAACTACTTAAATAGCTGACTAAAATTGGAATAAATAAAACTAATAATTGAATCACCTTTCCTCTTCTTTCTTTAGCAGATAAGCATCTATAATTTTTTGTTTTTTTAGATGTCATTTTCTCAAAAAATAATCTAGTGTCTACTGCTAAACAAGTCCTGACCAAAACAAGTCAAATAAATAATAACAGTCATTAATTGTTGAAAGAAAACTAACTGAATGGTTCTGAGCAAAAAGTTTACTTCAGATTGAGAATAGGCTGCCATTGATCCCCCTGCTAAGATGGCAATTAGAATAAGAAAAATGACCTTTCTATACTTTAATTTCATCATAAATGACCTCGATATAATAATTGAATAACAATTAACCATAAGCGAAATATCCTAAGATAAATACACTAAAACAAGGCAAAAGTAGTAATAGCCAAGGGGATTTGTTTATCTTTTTACAAATGTTCACCCAAGAGATAATTAATTTAACGACAGCAACAATATTAACACAAGGAATACAAGCCAAAATTGTCCATAGGAGGGGATTTTCTTCATCTCCTGCCTGAAAGTTTGCATAGGTTCCCAGAATAGGAATAAAAGCAAACCACGGGTTTTCAACCCCACATTTTTCATAAATTTTAAAACAGAAAAAAGCACTTGCAAAATAGATAATAATAGAAATTATACCGGACAATGCAGAAGAACCATCAGAACCCGATGAGGATTGCGCTAAAATTAAAGGTAACATTATTTTAACTTTTCATTAATTAAGACGACTTACACATAGTAAATGTAGTTTTTGGTAACATACTTGAAAATTTATCTTCTTTAAAGATTAAAACCTATTTACTATAAATACTTCCGTCTGGCATAATTGTACCCCTTAAATCAGCATTGGTTAAAATCGTTCCAGTTAAGTCTGCATTCCTTAAATTACTGTTAACTAAAATAGCATTACTAAGGTCAGCATAACTCAAATCAGCCTCTTCTAAATTGGCTTCTGTTAAATCAGTGGGAAAGGGTGATTTATAGGGTTCTGGTGTTAATTTTGCTCGGCATAATCTTGCCCCTGATAAATTTGTTTGATACAATAAAGCTGAACTTAAGTTGGCATAAGATAAGTCTGCTTGGCTTAAATTTGCTTGTCCTAAATTGGTTCTTCTCTCAGAAGTGGGACGCAGATCCACTTCATATAAAATAGCCCCTAATAATAAGGCATCTGTTAAATTTGCCCCACATAAACTAGCCTTACTCAAATAAGCATTAGTTAAGTTAGCGTCAACCAGTTTGGCCCCACTGAGATCGGCATCTCTTAATATAGCCTCAGATAAGTCTGCATCTCTTAGGTCGGTTCCCCAGAGAATAGACTCGCTCAAGTTAACTTTTTTAAAGTTTGCTTGACAAAAAACACTTTTTCCTAACCGAGATTGTCGTAAATCGGCTCCTTGAAAATCCACACCTGAAAGATTAATATCAATTAAATCTGCTTCTCTGAGAACAATATTCTGAAATTTTCTGATCCCAAGACGATATTTATCCAGTAATTCTTTTAATTGCATCATTTATCTCCCTTTTTATTCTTTTTTGATTGTAATCTTAACCGAGTTGAAACCAGAGTTTTCTTTGACTTCATTTAATTTACAACTATTTCGTAATATAAGAACATAGCATTAATTAAGGTATAATTAAAAATCATAATATGTCCACATAGTTGGTTACCTAGATAACAATATGGCAAAAATAACCACGTCAAAATACCCTATAAAGACGACATTATTAACAAACGAAGAGATTTGTAACTTATCTCCTGCTGCGTTGGCCATGGTTGCTGATTTTTTTAAAGTGTTATCAGAAATGAGTCGCTTACAAATTATTTGTGCTTTAAAAGATGGGGAAAAAAATGTTTCTGAAATCATTGAAATAACTAAGTTGGGACAAGCAAATGTATCTAAACATTTAAAAGTATTAACCCAGGCAGGAATTGTTACTAGAACTCAAGAAGGTGTCAATGTTTTTTATGCGATCGCTAATCCTTTAGTGTTTTCTTTATGTGATCTAGTTTGTAATTCTATCGCTACACAATTAGAACAACAAAATCAACAATTAGAGTCACTAAAAAGTTTTAAAAAGTTATTTTAAATTAACTTCTAAGACTCGTAAATTTTCTTCATTTATATTCTAAAATAGTAATCTAGTAATCTTGTCAAAAATTATGGAAAATAGCGAATTCAACGAAAGAGAACCTATTTCTAGTTTAATCCTATATTATTTATTTAAAGGGACTATTATTGCCCCCATGTGTTACGGTTACTTTCGGGGACGGGTTTATGGTCAGGAAAATGTACCTAAAAAGTATCCTTTAGTGGTAGTAAGTAATCATGCAAGTTATTTTGATCCACCCTTATTAGCATCTTGTATCGGTCGTCCCGTGGCTTTTATGGCCAAAGAAGAGTTATTCAAAGTACCTTTACTCAAAGAAGGTATACGCTTATATGGAGCTTATCCCGTCAAACGAGGAGCCGGTGATCGCAGTGCCATTCGTTCCGCTTTAACGGCCTTAAAAGATGGTTGGTTAGTGGGCATTTTTTTACAAGGAACCCGTACCATTGATGGTTGTATTGATGATCCCAAACTAGGGGCAGCTATGATCGCAGCTAAGGCACAAGTTCCCCTCTTACCCGTTTCCTTATGGGGAACAGAAAAAATCTTAAAAAAAGGCTCACCTATTCCCCGTCCCGTTCCCTTAACCATTCGCATTGGGGAAGTCATTCCACCCCCTGAGTCTAATAAACGTCAAGCTCTAGAAACTGTCACCGAAAAATGCGCTACAGTTATTAATCAACTCCATGAGTTAGGAAGATAGATTTAATTATTACTTAACCAGTGATTAATTATTTTAGATATCAATAGTAACACAACTTCTAGACTGTATAAATCACTGATAAATACAAAAGTTTAATTCAAAAAAACTCAAAGAAATAGAGTTGCAAGATTAAGATATTGTTTTGTTTTAGAGTGTATTAAGCAAAATAAGGTAGGTTAATATCGAACAATTAGAATAAAAGAATAATGACCGAATCTTCAGAAAAAAGTAACAATTTTCAAGTATGCGATCGCGATCTTTCTTCAGAAACACTTGAACGTTATTTACAAGCCGATGCTATTGCCATTGATACAGAAACTATGGGATTAGTTCCCCAAAGAGATCGACTTTGTTTAGTACAATTATGTGATCCCAGTGGTTATGTAACAGCAATTCGTATTGAAAGAGGACAAACAGAAGCCCCGAATTTAAAACAATTATTAGCCAATGAAAATATTGTCAAAATATTTCATTATGCTCGGTTTGATGTGGGTCAATTTAAGTATAATTTTTCTGTTGAAACTACACCCATTTTTTGTACAAAAATAGCCAGTAAATTAGCGAGAACTTACACAGGTTCTCATGGCTTAAAATCCTTAGTACAAGAATTAGAAGGAGTAGAACTAGATAAAAGTTCCCAAAGTTCTGACTGGGGAAATAGTCAAAACTTATCAGAAGCACAATTAAGTTATGCTGCCAATGATGTCAGATATTTAATTCAACTGAGAGAACAATTAATCACCATGTTGCAAAGAGAAGAAAGATGGGAAATTGCGCAAAAGTGCATGAAAGTCGTTCCCATCTTTGTAGAATTAGACTTAATGTATTACAAAGATATTTTTGAGCATTGAATAATAGAACATTAACCATTGATAATTAATCATGGATAATTACAAAACTTCGAGGTAGGATAAAAATAAAGTCGTTTCAATCAATTTGACCTAGAGGTAAATCATGACAGAAGCACTAGCTCTGACCCCCGATAATGTGGAAAACGTCCTAGACGAAATGCGCCCCTATTTAATGGCAGACGGAGGCAACGTTGAATTAGTAGAAATAGAAGGCCCCATCGTCAAAGTACGCTTACAAGGGGCTTGTGGGTCTTGTCCTAGCTCAACCATGACCCTGAAAATGGGCATTGAAAGACGCTTAAGAGAGATGATCCCTGAAATTGACGAGGTACAACAAGTAGTAGAACAAATGCAGTAATGGAGAATGGATAATGGAGGAGTAAAATGTAGAATCAGCCGAAAAATCAAGTCTAAATTCTACATTTGCCCATTTCTAACTTCTTATTTCTCCTTGAAGTCAATTTTGAACCCCGTCGTTAAAGACGGGGTCTTATCCATTGAGAAATAATTTTGCCAGGATGACATCACCCAGATAAGATAGAAGTCATCCCCAATAATCAACTTGCGCTGAAAAATAAACGTGAAGCTATTTGTCTATCATACCCCTGAACTAACACCCACAGACCATTTACCCGACTGTGCTGTGGTGATCGATGTTTTGCGAGCTACCACTACTATTGCCACTGTTTTGGAAGCTGGTGCAGAGGCAGTGCAAACCTTCAGCGATATTGACAAATTAATGACAGTCAGTGAAAAATGGCTGCCAGAAAAACGTATTCGAGCAGGAGAAAGGGGTGGGGCAAAAGTAGAAGGGTTTGATTTGGGTAACTCTCCTTTGGATTGTACCCCCGAAACTGTAGACGGTAAACGTTTCTTTTTAACTACCACAAATGGGACTCGCGCCCTACAACGAGTAGAAAATGCTCCAACGGTGATCACTGCAGCGATGATCAATCGACAAACTGCTGTTAACTATATCCTCAAAACCCAACCAGAAACCGTTTGGTTAGTAGGGTCGGGATGGCAAGGAGGTTATTCCCTAGAGGATACCGTTTGTGCCGGAGCGATCGCTCATGCTTTAATGAAGGATGACACGCAAACCGTAGAAGTGAGTAACGACGAAGTGATTGCAGCCACAGCTTTATATACTCAATGGCAAGATAATCTCTTAGAAATGTTCAAACTTTCGACTCACGGTCAAAGATTGTTACGCTTAAACGGTCATGAAGATTTACAATACTGTGCCAAAAGTGACATTATAGATATATTACCGATACAAAAAGAACCAGGAGTTTTGGTGAAATTCTCCTAACCATCCTAAGCTGGTTTAGTTTCCCTGCATCGTTGAGGAACGCACACTTATGAGAGTTTTGGTATTGACTTGGGAATTCCCCCCCCGTATTGTGGGAGGTATTGCCCGTCATGTTGCGGAATTATATCCAGAAATTGCTAATTTAGGCCACGAAATACATTTAATCACCGTAGAGTTTGGTGATAGTCTCCCTTATGAATTAATCGACGGGGTTCATGTTTATCGTGTACCAGTGCAAGAAGCTCACGACTTTTTTCAATGGATTGTCAACATGAATAATAGCATGGGTCATTATGGCGGACAATTAATCCAAGAAAAAGGGTCATTTGATTTAATTCACGCCCATGACTGGTTAGTAGGGGATGCTGCGATCGCCCTGAAACATTTATTTAAAATTCCCCTTATTGCTACCATTCACGCCACAGAATATGGTCGTTACAACGGTATTCATAACGATACCCAACGCTACATTTCTCAGAAAGAGAGAAAGTTGATCTATGATGCTTGGCGAGTGATTGTTTGTAGTGATTATATGCGTCACGAGTTACAACGAGCCTTTGAAACACCCTTGGATAAAATGGATGTGATTTATAATGGCATCCGAGCCGAGAAAAAGCGCAAAGATCCCACTTTTGACTATCAAACCTTTCGTCGTCAATTTGCCTTAGATCACGAAAAAATTATCTATTATGTGGGAAGAATGACCCGTGAAAAAGGGGTTTCTCTTCTCTTGCACGCAGCAGCAAAAGTATTATCGGAGTTAGAGAGGAATGCCAAAATAGTGATCATCGGTGGCGGTAATACTCAAAATTTACAAGCAGAAGCGGATAATTTGGGTATTGCTGATCGTTGTTGTTTTACAGGGTTTATGTCCGATGAAGATTTAGATCGCTTTCAAACTATCGCTGACTGTGCCGTATTTCCTAGTTTATATGAACCCTTTGGTATTGTCGCTCTAGAGAGTTTTGCCGCCCGTGTCCCTGTGGTGGTATCGAGTACAGGGGGTTTACCTGAAGTTGTGCATCATGAAAAAACTGGGATTGTTACTGAGGTGAATAACTCTGACTCTCTGGCCTGGGGCATCCTGGAAATATTAAGAAACCCTGACTATGGGCAACGGTTGGTGGAAGAAGCCTACCACGAGTTAGCCTTGCGTTTTGGTTGGCCAAAGTTGGCTCAACAAACGGAGAAGGTTTATCAACTGGTGCGTGACCAGCGATCGCAAATTCATTGGGAATAGTTGACAGTGAACAGTAAGCAGTGAACAGTGAGCAATGAGAAGATAGAATAGGGTTTATCAGGAGCTTTTTAGGTGTGATCAATGAAGTGGATTGTCTATTTTGCCATAACCGTCATTGTTTATATTATTGTAATTACTAAGTTAAAAGTAAAAATACAGAGAGAAAAAGTTAAAGAAGCTTCTATCTTTTGGAATACTTTGATTTTTTTTATTGTCTTTGAATTTGTTTTTGTTGAGTCTATTTTTAGCAATTTTTTATTACATATTTTTGGTTTATTATTATCATTTATCTACTCACTTTCTATTTATATTTATTTAAAATCTCTAAGAAAAGATGTTGAAACTATTTTTTATGATTTATTAAAACAAAGCCAGGGAAGAATTAGTATCTTAACCTTTATGCAAGCCACAGAACTCTCTTCCCATGAAGCCCAAGAATATTTAAACGAAAAACTCAAAGAATTAAGAGGTAATCGTCATAGTAGCCGTGGTAATATTTATTATGAATTTAGTACTTGGTAAAACTACAGCAGTTCTCATACTTGTGAGCCACAGAAGTTATCGCTTTGAGGCAGGAGGCAGAGGGCAGGAGACAGGAGTTAGCTCTCCCAGTCCCCCAGTCCCCCAGTCACCCCTCCCGTTATCCTAGAACTTGAGACGCAGCGGCAACACCAGCCCCAGAAGTCGCTCCCTGATGACCTAAAATTTGTAATGTCGCTTCTAGAGCAGCGATCGCAGTTAAAATATCTCGCTCATGGACAAACCCTAAATGACCAATGCGGAAGATTTTGCCTTTGAGATGATCTTGTCCACCAGCTAAAGCAATATCAAATTCTTTCTTCATGGTAGAACGAATCGCTTCTGCTTCAACAGTAGAAGGCATAACGGCAGTAACAGCACAACTGGCCACTTCATCGGCAGCAAAGGGTGATAACCCTAACCCTTTCACAGCAGCGCGGGTGGCTTGGGTTAAGCGTTGATGACGGGTAAACATGGCCTCTAACCCTTCTGCTTTCATCATTTCTAAGGCTACTTGTAACCCATACATGAGATTAACTGGGGGAGTAAAGGGGGAACTGTTTTTATCTGTGGCTTTTTTGTAAGCCCCTAAATCTAAATAAAACTTAGGTAGAGTAGCAGTTTCGTAGGCTTTCCAGGCTTTAGGACTAACGGCTATAAATCCTAGTCCGGGAGGTATCATATAGCCTTTTTGAGAGCCTGAGGCTACCATATCTAACCCCCATTCATCAACTGGTACACTGACTGCACCTAAACTGGTAACAGCATCTACCATGATCAAAGCCTCTCCGTGTGCCTTAACATAGCCATTGATGGTTTGAAGGTCATTGAGAACCCCTGTAGAAGTCTCAGAATGGGTGATAATAACCGCTTTGATGGTTTTGTCCGTATCGGCTTCTAACTTGGCTTTAAAGGCTTCGGGATTGAGGGGTTTACCCCATTCTGCGGTGATTTCTTCTACCTCTAAGCCAAAAGCCCGGGCAATTTTTACCCAACGTTCCCCGAATTTACCGTTATTCCCAACTAAAACGCGATCGCCAGCACTCAAGAAATTTATAATTCCGGCTTCCATGGCCCCAGTACCACTGGCGGTTAACATGAGGACATCGTTTTTAGTCTGATGCAGCCATTTGAGATTTTCGGTAATTTCCCCAATAATTTGACTAAAATCTCCACTACGGTGTCCAATGGGATGTTTAGCCATGGCTAAAAGGACACTTTCAGGGACAGGGGTTGGCCCTGGAATCATGAGCATATGTTTATCTTGCATTTAGTTTTTCTCCTGCTTCTTTTTTCTCGATAGATAAACCCCTGTTTTTTCGACAGAGATAGGTTGTTGTGAACAATTAATTTATCTGGTTCCTTTCCACACTAAAAAAATCTTCGTCTCTTATGGGTTTTTTTAAGCATTAATTCATATTTGATCACCGAGGTTCGGTTACTTCCGAAGGTAGAAAGTTTTAGTATAGAACCCTAACTATTCAGAATGTACAATTTAGAATTACGAAGGATGAGAAGACAGCCAAGCAGCAATTTGTGGAGTTTGACTAATAATAGTTTTCAATGCTTCTAATTGAAGATAATTTTTGAATATATCTTGTGGCGGCTGAAAGGGACCAAAGGGTTCTTTAATGTAGAAAGATACTGATTCATCGGTCCAATGGGAGGCATGAGGATCTAAAGTATCTAGTAGATCAAATACAGCTAAATCTGCCCAGGTGATTGAATCATTAATCAAAAACGGTAATTTTTTATTATTAGAAATTATTTGCTCAAAGGTGTTAAAATGTGATGGTAAAATAACTGCAAAAAATTCATTAAGTTTGTCTATTTTTTCTTGATCAGAGCGCATAGTCATGACAAACTTGCCTTCTTTGGTCACTCGATCAACATAACATCTATAAAATAGGTCTAATAAGTCTCGCCAAGCATCAACAATCATATCGGATAAAGCCGCTTCAATGTCATGTAATGGGTACAAACCGGTCAATTTAGCCGCATAACGAGCCATGGCACAAGATTGACCAATAATCTGATCATCTACTATCAAAACTGGTAATTGATCAAAGGGTAGTTTTTCCTTATCTCGCATTGAAAGATATTCAGCAAAGGAAAGTCTGTGATCATTAAAAGGAATTTGAGCATAAACCAAAATAAGACGAGTTAGTTCGGCTCTACCTTTACCATCGTTGAAATAAAATAGACTCAGATTTTTGTTCATTTTTCTCTCTTTTTTTGCCACTAAAAATTAATAGCAAATGAGTTTGATTCGTTTAATTTTACTGGCTTAAAGCCTTCAAGAAACTTTGCATACTAGCAAAAATTCCTGACTTTTTGGCTTGAGGTTGATTACTATCATCTTCTTCCCCCTGCAAGGCATTATTAATTAAAATGTCTAAGGCTTGTCCCATGGGTTTTTGACCTTGTTCAGCAATTAATTCGTAACCCTCTTCTTTTTCTAAAAATACCAACCAAGGGGAGGGATAGGAACGGAATACCACCACCCCATCCAACGGCCGAAAATAATAAACTGATTCTAATGTACTGATAAATCTTTCTCGCAGTTGCCTAGCAGCATAACCGATGCCCACAATAGACACATCTTCTAATTGAGGAATGAGTAGAATAACGGGGCGATTGCCGGCTAGGTTACAGAATTTTTCTACGGTTTCCACTTCCACCGAAGAGGGACATACTAATAAAAAGGCTTCGTCTGCTTCAGAAATCTTTCTTTCCACCCCAGTTGCTCGACTGCCTAAGTCTGTTACCTGAAAAGGAGTTTCTCCCCAGTCTCTTCTAGCTAAGGCCGCAGCCCCAGTATCGGGAAAAATCACTTTTAAACCCGATTGTTGTCCTTCAAATAAGCTGATAAACTCTAGAGCTAATGCTTGGGCTTGTAGAGCGATTTCTGGGATAACAATTTCTATACAAATACGTTCTACCCCTGATTCTAGGGCAATTTTCGTTGCTTCTTTGCCTTGGGAAACGGCTTGTTCTAAACTGTCGGGAACTTCAACCATGATGGGGTTTTTCAATAATGGATAATGGACAATAGATAATGGACAATGGATAATGGATAATTAGCTATTCCTAAAACATAAGATGATTAAAAACAAAGAAATGGATTGTTTTTTATTCTTAAATAAAAGGAGAGGTTTTTAACGGAAGACCCTGTGGTTAATGACGAGGTTTTAATTATTAATTAATTATCCATTGATAAAAGGCGATCGCTACTATCATTATTGTACAAGAATGAGGGACAATGGAAAATAGACAACTTGAGAGTAAGAGTCAAATAATATGATTATCGGTATTTTAGCGATACTTTCTGCATCTGCAGCAGCCGGCATGAGAATTGCATTACCTTTATTAATTGTTGGCTTCCTTCGTAGTGATTTATGGTCACAAGTCCCTTTACTTTCTGCCATTCCTCCTCCAGTTTTAATTGGAGTTTTAACCAGTTGGTCTTTGTTTGAATTATTTGGCTCAAAAAAGTTATTAGGACAGCGAATTTTACAGATTATACAATTAATTTTTAGTCCTTTAGTGGGCGGTTTATTAGCAGTAACTGTGGTTAAAATATCTAATTTAGAAATGAGTCCTTTATGGTTAATTGGAGTCATCGGAGGGTCATTAGCTTTTGTTTTAAAATTAGTTCAAGTGGGTTGGTTCTTTCGTTTAAAAGGGTTACCTATTTGGGTTATTTTTATTGAAGATATTATTTGTATTTTATTAGTTTTATTTGCTTTTGATGCCCCACAAAATGGAGGTTTAATTGCTTTGATGTTGTTATGGATAGCTATCAGAAGTTCAACTGCTTGGCGCAAATGGTATAACCAAAGCAGCCAAATTTCTGATAATGATAACTGATTTAACTTTATCTTCTGCCTTGATTAAATAAAATCTTTTTAGATTCTTCTGTAATAGTTGCTCCCGTTTTCAAGTTTTTAGCTCTTTCATAAGCTTTTTGTACAGCCGGACGATTTTGTACAGTTTCAAACCATCTTTTAAGATTAGGAAATTCTCCTAAGTTTTGCTGCTGTTGTTGATGAGGAACTATCCAAGGATAAACGGCCATATCAGCAATTGAATAATCGTTTACTATGTATTCTCTATCTTGTAAACGTTTATCTAGAACCCCATAAAGTCGTCCTGTTTCTTTCACATATCTGTTAATAGCATAGGGTATTTTTTCGGGGGCATAGTGACTAAAATGATGATTTTGACCTAACATAGGTCCGAGTCCTCCCATTTGCCAAAATAACCACTGCATAGCCTCCATTTCACCCCGTATATCTGTAGGTAAAAATTTGTTTGTTTTCTTGGCTAAATATAGTAAAATTGCCCCCGATTCAAAAATACTAATGGGTTCACCACCATCAACAGGTGAACGGTCAATAATAGCGGGAATACGGTTATTAGGAGAAATTTTCAGAAATTCTGGTTCAAATTGCTCTCCTTTGCCAATATTAACTAACTTAATATTGTAGTTTAATTGAGCTTCCTCTAAAAAAATGGTGATTTTATGACCATTAGGGGTTGTCCAATAGTAAAGATCAATCATAACTTTTTATTTTTCTTGCAGACTGAATATCACATATATATAATGATTTTACCTGTTGCGCAATAGTACAATGTCAGAAACTTGTAGTTGAAGTTATTAGCACCTCGTAAAGTTTTGTTAAGAAATACGGATTGATGGGTGCTGTTTCCTGATAACTCAACAGGGACTATTTTTTAGTCTCGGTTACACCACTTTGTACTAAAATTTCGATGATTAAGACAGTTTCCCTGTTAGTTTTAATTTCCTTTGGTTTGGGCGCACAACTCACCATCGTTTCCCAAACGGTCAAAGCTTTACCCTCCCCTAACCCCTATCTAATCAGTCAGTCTAATCCTACCACTGCCGAAGATTTTTTTTATCGAGGGCTTGCAAAAGGAGAGGAAGGTGATTTCCGAGGCGCAATAGAGGATTTTAGCAGAACTATTTCTCTTAATCCTAACTCTGCTGAGGCTTACCATAACCGAGGGTTTGCCTATGTTAACTTAGGAAAGTATCAAAAAGCGATCGCTGACTATAACCAAGCTATTTCCCTTAATCCTAACTATACTCAGGCTTACGACAACCGAGGTTTTGCCTATTACGAGTTAGCAGAATATGAAAAAGCGATCGCTGACTATAACCAAGCAATTTCCCTTAATCCTAACTTTGCTCAGGCTTACAATAATCGAGGGTTAGCCTATGCTAGGTTAAGAGAGCATCAAAAAGCGATCGCTGACTATAACCAAGGCATTTCCCTTAATCCTAACTCTGCTGAGGCTTACTATAACCGAGGAGTCATTTATGGTCTATTAGGAGAGTATGAAAAAGCGATCGCTGACTATAGCCAAGTAATTTCCCTGAATCCTAACTGGGCTGAGGCTTACTATTTCCAAGGGTTAGCTTATGCTAGGTTAGGAGAGTATCGAAAAGCTGTTTCTGACTATAACCAAGCAATTTCCCTGAATCCTAACTATGCTAGAGCTTACCATGACAGAGGGAATACCTATGGGAGGTTAGGAGAGTATCAAAAAGCTATTAGTGATCTACAAAAAGCAGCCAATTTATTTGAGCAACAAGGAAATACGGCACAAGCTCAACAAATTCGACAATTGCTTCAAAAAATACAATAACTTTCTATTAATAAGCTGTAATTTAATTACCTCATTTATGGCCTTGACATGATTATTTTCCAAGGCTAAACTATGAAGCAAAAATTATGAGATATATCATCATGAAAATTTTTTCTTTCTCACTGTTAATGGCTTTATGTTTAGGAACAGAATTAACTATAGTTTCCCCAGAAGTTAAAGCTTTACCCTCAGAAAACTCTTATCAAATCAGTCAGTCTAATCCTACCACTGCCGAAGATTTTTTTAATCGGGGGAATACTTATGTTGAGTTAGAAGAGTACGAAAAAGCAATTGCTGACTTTGACCAAGCTCTTTCCCTTAATCCTAACTTAGCTCCAGCTTACCTTGACAGAGCAGATGCCTATTTTAAGTTAGAAGACTATCAAAAAGCTATTGCTGACTTTACCCAAGTTATTTCCTTTATTCCTAACAATCCTGATGTTTATATGCTTAGAGGAATAAACTATTATCTTTTAGGACAATATCCACGAGCCATTGTTGACTTTAACCAAACCCTTTCTCTTAATCCTAACGATGCTCAGGCTTACAGTTTCCGAGGGCATGGCTATTTTGAGTTAGAAAAGTACGAAAAAGCAATTGCTGACTATAACCAAGCCCTTTCCCTTAATCCTAACTATGCTGAGGCTTATGATAAACGAGGGGATGCCTATTTTGAGTTAGAAGAGTACCAAAAAGCCATTGCTGACTATAATATAGTTATTTCCCTTAATCCTAACTATGCTGATGCTTACTTCCGTCGAGGTGATGCCTATGTTCGCTTAGGAGACTATCAAAAAGCTATTACTGATTTAG
>JAAUYK010050310.1_pt1 | contig 17742 bp, 11 predicted proteins | sample 7278021 | NCBI WGS metagenome assembly JAAUYK01 (sample SAMN14350223, study PRJNA611818) | marine sediment metagenome | isolation source: surface marine sediment (1.8m) | place: French Polynesia: Moorea | collected 2018-08
CAGAATGGCCATCGCAATGATCAGTTCGATCAGCGTAACCCCTGCGACACTCCTTACCAATAACTGCCTATGCCCCGGTATGCTGTTGTTGACTGTAGGGGCGCCATTGATTGCCGCTTCCATTTGGATTAGGGGGCCGGTCACCCTCGAGGTCGAACGCCGTCGAGGTGCCGCGGGGGTTAAAGGGTGGGCACATATTCTCCAAGGGGTCTCAACAGGTTGTTGAAAAACTATTGCGCTTGGCCATACTGTGTTAAAACCCTTCTCAAAATGCTCATTTATTGCACATAAACTGTGCTTTCTCGTCGGATTTTGCCTTGTTTTGCCGGCGCTCATGACGTTTTTCAACAGCCTTGTATAATGGTCATCATGGGTTCGATTGCAATTTGCCGGGGACCCCGTTATGGACGTGGTCTGCGGCTCAATTGGGATTGATCAGCTTCCCATGGCCCACTGTCGATCGACCACATGGATGTCGAGGGGAAACTCTTGGCGTCTACGATAGCGGCGGCAGGCATCTTCGGCTGTCGTTTTGGCCGTGTAGGCGCCGATGTAGATGCGATGAAAAAAACCTTTGCGGGGAATTTGTGCAGGGATCAAGAAGCATTGGTAATTCAAGCCGGCGAGTTGCTGGGCCCTTTTTGCGGCTTCATTCTGATCCAGGTAGGAACCCACATGGATGCTGTAGGTCGCATTTTCAGGCCACCCCGTGCCGTAACTTGGGGGCGTTTGGGGGCGTGAGGTGCTACTATCGGTCGATTCGGCCGTGGCCGGCGCCGGCAGGCTAGACTGCGGCACCGAGGGCGCCGGTGAAGGCGGCATCTCTTCCGGTTCAGGTGGCGCGGCCTCTTCCTCCAGGATGTCCAGAATGCCTTTGCGCGGTTTGCGACGGTAGCGTTTATCCCGGGCGTTTTGGACTTCGAAGGGTGTTTCAACCGACCAGCGATCCGCGCTGCCGGACCAGATTTCAGTTGCACTGCTGTCGGGAATATCCTGACTGCGCACCACCAGCGGGGTGATCACCATGAGAACGTCCCTTTGGGTATCCGACTGGTCCCGATTGGCAAACAGGCTGCCCACGGCCGGAAAGTCGCCCAAAAGCGGAATTTTGCGAACGGCCTTGCGCTCGGTGTTGTCGATGAGACCCCCGAGAATAACCGTTTCGCTGTCGCGCAGGGTCAGCACACTCTGGGCCGACCGGGTCCGGATGGGAAACTGCGGATTTTCCGGCGTATTGATATTTTGACCGATGGCGCTCACCTCGAGGGTCATTTTGAGAGTGATCTCGTCGTGCATGTTGATCACCGGCTGGGCGTCGAGCTTGACCCCTACGTCATAATATTGAAAATCGAAGGTCACGTCCCCCGTGTTGGAGTCCACCCGCCGGTTGGATTGCAGCGGAACCCGCTCCCCCAGCAAAAGGGAGGCTTTTTCGGCATTTTTGACCCTGATCTTGGGCGCCGCCAGAATGCGTGTATCGCCGTCCTGTTTGAGCAGGTTCAGGGTCGCCTGGGGGGTCGACAGGATCAATTCCTTGTCGGTGATGCGCCTGAGGGAGTAGAGCGAAAGGTTGTCCACCGTATCCGTATCTTCGCTGACACCGTCACTGGTTTCCCCGATGCCGATGTCAATGAATTCGCTGAAGGTCAGGCCCAGGTTTTCGCGCAGTTCCTGGGTGACCTCGAGAAACTCCACATCCAGGAGCACTTCGGCGGGTTTGCCGTCGTTGGCCTCGATAACACGCGAGGCGATATCAATGACTTCCTGGTTGCCGCGAATAACGACGGCATTCAGGTTTTCGTTGGCAATGATATCCTTGCTTCGTAAAATTTTAGACAGCAGCGCCACGGCCTTTTTGGGTTCCAGGTTGGACAGATAAAACGTCTTGATTTGGAGATCTTCGTATTCCCTGGCCTTCTGGGGCGTGTCCGGGTAGATGATCATGGTGTTGTCATCCACCATGACGGTATTCAGGTCGTTGGTGCGCAGGAGCACGTCGATGAAACGATCGAAGGAAACATCGGTCATGAACATGGTCACTTTGCTGTTCGGCATTTCCTTGTCGAAAATGAAGTTAATGCCGGAGAGCTTGGTCAGGACCTCGAAGACGTTGATGATCGGGGTGTTTTTGAACTTGAACGATACCGGCGCATCGGATTTGAACCCGGGGCGGTCGATCACCGACGCTTTTTCTTCTTGCTCGTAATAGGAAAGGGCCTTGGTCGCCGGTTCGAAATCTGGATCTAGCTCAACCGCTTTTTGAAAGGCCTGCAAGGCCTGTTCGTGTTTCTGGGTTTTGATGAAATTCTGCCCCTGTTTGTAATAGTGACGGGCGTCCAGCTTGTTCTGCGCTTCACTGAAAAGTTCCGAGGCCGGCATGTTGGCGGGATTGAGGGCCATGCTGATCTGGAATTCTTCCATGGCCTCGGTAAACAGCCCCTGCTGCAGATAGGATCTTCCGCGCTGCAGGTGCATTTGCGAGGCGTTGAACTTGGATTTCCGCAGCATTAGGCTGATTTCGGTGTCCCCTGGATTGCCCTCCTGGGCCCTCTGGAAGAACGTAACGGCCTTGTCCCAATCACCGGCATCGGCATAGCGGTGCCCTTCGCGCAAGTAGCGCGTGTCAGGGGTACACCCGGCGATGGCCGCCAACATGAAGAGCGTGGTCGCTAGATAAAGCCCCACTATGGTTTGGCGCGGAAGCATTGTTTCTTTATTCTGCGGTTTAATCGCTTTGCCATGACCGTCGCCTGCCAAGGCGTTTGCAATCGGACCACGGTTTTTAAAAGGTTTAACAATTTGAATAATATACCATCAATGTTCCATGAAATCCAGTCCATGGGGCATTTTGCCTGTGAATATCTAGGAATGGGGTCTTAATCGCTTTCCGGCGGTTTATTGCCCGGCAGGTAGCTCTTCGACGGTGATCCCGTTGACGAAGGCGGCGGTGGCGGGCTGTCCAACGGCGGCGGTTCCGGCAGAGACGGGGGCGCGGAGGGCGCATCGTAATCAGGTGGGGTACTGTCGGATAATTCCGTTGGCGTTGGTTCGACCGGGCTTGTCGGGGATGGCGCGCGTAGCGGCCGGGATCGTGGGGCTGCCCGTGGGGACGATACCGGAGGTCGGTTGTCGAAATCGCTCTCGGAAACGGCAAGTTCCTCGAAGACGAATTCAAAGGGGGCTTCGATGTCGGATGTCGAGACGACCACGGCGTACCCATTGATGGATTCGATCATGAATTTACCGTCGAGGCGGTCGCCCGCGCTGATCACCAGCACCTGTTTGCCACGCTGCAGGAAAAGAGATGCACGTTCACCTTGGCTAAAAGAGCCAAAAACCTTGAAGCGCCCCAATTTTTCCTTGGCCTGCTCAAGCGCCGATCGCTGAGGCGGCGGCTGCGGCTTGGGATTGACGGGTTTGAGCGCCCGGGGAGGTGCCGACGTTTGGGCTTTGCGGAAAGGGTCGCGGAAGGTGGTGATGACCACGCGGGGAGGATCCTTGAGCAAGGCGGTCATCACTTCTGTCGGCCGCTGCGCATCCGTTCCGTCGGCGGCCCTTGCCGTGTCTGCCATGATCTTAGTGGTGCGCCCGTAAGTCAACCTGGAGACGGTTTGCTGACGGTAAGGGTTAAACACCCTGTACGTCAGCAGGACAACCAGGAAGAGAACCAGGCCGAGTAGAATTTTATGTCGATTGCCGAGGACCATGTATGCACGCGATACGGCGTTCCTTTTCACGGCAACGGGGTTTCAACTATCGTGAGGCGCATCATTGAAATAGGCGGCCACTTCCATCTTCATCACGAGTAGGCCGGCCCGACGATCTTTGTCAATGCTGAGCTGCGCGATATAAAAAAGGCCGGGCAGTTGCCGTATGCCGTTGAGCAGGGCTTTGAGATCGGCATAATCGCCCGATGTTTCAATGGTACTGACGAAGCGCACCAGCGGCAGCCCGTTCACCGGTTCGGATTTAAACGCCAATTCGCCGGGATCCAGATCATGGCGACGAAATAGCAATTTGACCTCATTGAGGCGATCAGGAAAGCGAATCTTATGATCAACGCTATCCAGAAACGTCTGCCAGGCTTTTTGGCTTTCGGTATAATTCCGGGCCCGCAGTTGTAATTTGCGCTGGGCCGTCAATTCTTTCCGGCCGGCCTGATAGTTTTTCCGCTTAATGTTGATCTGCTCAATTTCACCGGCTACGAAAAAAAAGTAAAAGATCAAATTGGCGAGTAGCAACCCGGCGCACAGCAGCCAGAATCTTTTATGCGGTTTAAGTAAATATAGGAATTGTGACCAGGACATGCTAGCTTCTCTCGTGGATCAAAGATTATATCCGTGCAAAGGTTATTTAGTCTTTTTCGTTTTCTTTAACGCCAATCGCAGCCCACCGTAGCTTTCTTCCGGGAAGACCGCGTCCAACTGCAGGCGGCAATGCAACTTGAATTCCGTGCGCCTTCCGGAATTCGAGGGACTCTTGCCATCGGATTTATCGCCCAGGCCCATGTTTTCCAGCACGACGGATGCAAACATGTCCGAGGCCTCGAGGCTTTCCTGAAAGCGCACCAGTTGCTCCAGGGAATCGGTGTGGCCTGCCAGATCGATCCGCGTAAATCCATCCACGGGTCGAAACCGATCGATCACGACGACGTCCGGCAGCGCTTTTTCCAGGGCATCCAACACATGGGCCCACGGGAAAAGATCAAGGGCGATCAAACGGTTGACACGCAGGCTTTGGTTCATCAAATCCTCATAGGCTTTGGGGCTGAAATCGGCCCCTGTCGTCCCGGCCGCGGCCAGTCTCTGGATTTGCGGTTGCAGCTGGTCGATTTTCTCCTGGTAGGCACGGCGTTCGCTGTAGGCCTGGTAACCCGTGTAAAGATTCAATAGTGTGGCCACGCTTACGACGGCGATGATGACGCCGAAAAGCAGGAAGCGAATACGGTGATCGATACGCTTGCGGGTGGTGAGGTTTATCTGGTCGAAATTCATTCGATTAGGCCTGCAAAAGACTTTGCGCGGCGCCGATAGCTGAAGTGAACGAAGAAAGCTTCAAGCGCTCCAGTGGTTGATGGTGGTCGAAAGGCGAATCGATCAATTCGTTTTCTTTTAAAACCGTCACCTTGATGTCGATCAGATTGCCCAGGACTTCCAGCAGTTCATCATGATAGCCGACTTGGCTCCCGATGCATAGCCTTTCGATGCGTTTGCCCGGATTGGTGTCCAGGTAATGTTGAATCGTCATGTCCACATCCTGGAAAAACTGCAGGTCGGAGAATCCCCGTTTGACGCCATGGAAGAACACCAGGCGTGTATTCTCGAACACCAGGAAATTGAAGTAATTATCAAATAGTCCCAGAAATGCCGATGTGCCCGCCTGGGGCATCCGGGGCGAGAAGAAATTGTAGAGATTGATGCTTGCGGGGCGCACCACACGCGTATCGATGGATAGGTCCGCCAGCAATTGCTCAAACTGTTGGATCACGCTGCGCATTCCGATCGTCACCAGCAGGTTTTCATTGCCGTTCGCATCGCGGCCGATGGGCTGATAGGAAACCCGGGTGTTCTCAATGGGGAAATGAAAAGATTTCTCAAGGCTCCAATTGATCAATTTTTCGGTCTCCGTGCGCGAAGCCGGTAATTTCGGGTAGCCACGAATCAGGATGCGAATAATCTCGCTCGGCAGCGAGAGCCCGGCCGTGGCAATACGGCTCGGGTAGCCTTCGATCAGGCTTTGGATGGCCGCCATGAAATCTTCCCGCCGAACGATGTTGGGCGATTTGAAGGCTGGTTTGACGGTATCCTCGGACAGGGGGGCACTGGCCCAATGCACCAGGCGCCAGTTCGCGCGAGATCCCTCGATTACCGCCAATTTGACGGCTTTGGGGCCGATTTCCATACCGGCCAGGTTTTTTTTCAACGTCCAGCGCACGGTTTAGTCATCCATCTCGACGAAGGTTACCCGATTGGCTTCCCGGAGGGTGGTCACGCCGTTGAACACCTCCTGCAAGGCGGCACGACGGAGAAAAATGGTGCCGGACTCGCGGGCCATTTGTTTGATTTGGGTAATGGCGGCGCGGGAGATGAACATCTCGCGCATTTCATCGTCCATCTCCATGATTTCGACGACGGCTTTACGGCCCCGGTAGCCTGTTCCCTGACAGCGCTCGCAGCCTTTGGCCGTGTAGAATTCGTAACCCTTCACCATCTTGGGCGAGAGTCCGGATTCCATCAACTCGGCTTCCTCCGGTGTGTAGGGGGTTTTGCATTCGCACAGGGTGCGAATCAGGCGCTGGGAGGCGATACAATTCAAGGCGGCCATGAGATTGTCCGGCTGAATGCCCATGTGGGTGAAGCGGTTGATGACATCAAAAGAACGGTTGGCATGCACCGTGGTAAAGACCATATGGCCGGTCAGCGCCGACTGCAGTGCAATCTGGGCGGTCTCCGGATCGCGGATTTCACCCACCAGGATCTTATCCGGGTCATGGCGTAGAATCGACCGGAGCCCCCTGGCGAAGGTGAGGCCCTTTTTTTCGTTGACCGGAATCTGAACGATGCCTTCCAACTGGTATTCGACCGGATCTTCGATGGTGATGATTTTGGTGTCCTTGTGGTTGATCTCCGACAAGGCGCCGTAAAGGGTGGTGGTTTTGCCACTGCCGGTGGGCCCGGTCATCAGAAACATGCCATAGGGGGCGTTGATCATACGGCGAATCCGCAGCAGTTCGTACTCGGCAAAGCCGATGCCGTCGAGACGAAAATCACCGCGCCGCCCGACAATATTTTCCCGGTCGAGTATGCGGATGACGGCATCTTCACCGAAGATCGTTGGCAGGATGGAAATGCGGAAATCGATAAAACGCTCCGAGACTTTAAGCTTGAAACGCCCGTCCTGGGGGATGCGTTTTTCGGAAATGTCCAGTTCCGCCATCACTTTGATGCGTGAAATAATGGGGCTTTGGTGTTTGGCGTCGATGGGGTTGGTGGCCTGGTGAAGCATACCGTTGATGCGGTAGCGAATGATAATGCCTTTGGCGGTGGTCTCGATATGAATATCGCTGGCGCGTTTGTTGATGGCGTCCAGAATAGTCGAGTCGACCAGTTTAACGATCGGGCTTTCCTCGGTGGAGACCTTCTCGGCACTGAGGATGTAGTCGCCCTTGTCCGATTCTTTGACCACTGACAGTTGCATGCCATCGGTTGTGGCGTCGATGATCTTGCGGGATTTCTGGACCCGCTGGATGGCTTTTTTGATATTCTGTTCACTGGCGACCACGGCGTTGACTTCCAAATCGGTCAACATTTCCAGTTCGTCCACCAATTTGAGCAGATGTTTGGGTTCCGCCATGGCAATCGTCAGTTGATCGCCCTTCTTTTTAAAGGGTACGAATTTGTAGCGGGCCATCAGATCCAGCGGCACCATGTTCACCAGTTCCTCAGGGATCCGGCCGTCGACTTTGACATAGCGGTACGAGAACTGGGCCGCCATGATCTGCGCCAGGTCCTCGCCGTCGATCAAACCCTCTTCCAGACATAACTGACCGATCATCTGCTTGGAGATGTTTTTTTTGGAGAGAATGTATTTGAGGTCGTCCTGGGTCATGAACCCGAGTTTCAGGGCCCAATCGCCGAAGCGCAGCTGCTTGTATGCTTTAGGAGCCATATGTCTACTTGGTCGGCTTCGCTAAAGGCTCAATCTCGGCGTTGCCCGGCGTCGCTCGTCGCTGCGGCGTACAGTAAGTACGCCTCGCTCCTCCCGACTTAGGCGCCTTGACCTTGAGCCTTTATCGAAGCCTTTCGCTTTTCGTTGTTTTTGCCCGGCGTCGCTCGTCGCTGCGGCGTACAAATCGTACGCCTCAATTCTCCCGGCTTGGGCGCCTTGACCTTTTTTCCCTACAACTTCTTCATGCCCTTCATGTTCTTCATGGTGAGAAAGTTATATTTAAAATACGGTCCCGGCCAACTGGAATATGGGCAAATACATGGCCAGCACCATAAAGCCGATGACGAGCCCCATGATTAGCATCAGGACGGGCTCGATACCGGAGGACAGCGCCGAGAGCATGACGTCCACCTCGTCATCATAGAATTCGGCCGCGTCCAGCAGAACCTGTTCCAGTTCGCCACCGCTTTCGCCGGCGGCAATCATGCGCACGGCCAGATGGGGGAATTGCCCGGTTTCTTCCAATGCCTCGGAAAATCCGGTCCCCTCCGTAATGCGCACCACAACGGCGGCGGTTTGCTCCTGGAGGAAACGATTGTTCAAAGCCCCGGCGGCAAGTCTAACGGATTCGATCAGCGGCGCGCCGGCACCCAGGATCATGGCCACCGTGCGCGTGAACAATGCCGTGGCGTAGCTGCGATAAATGCGTCCCGTGTAAGGCAGGTTGAGCATCAGTTGATCGAATCGCACGCCGAAGGCCGCCTGGCGTTTAGCCCATTGGAAGCCGATTATCAGCGCCAGGCCGGCCAAAACGAGATAGACAAAGTTGGATCGCAGGACGTTGCTAAAAGTGATCAGCAGGGTGGTGATGGCGGGCAGGGGGGTATCGGATTCGAAATAGGTCTGGGTAAAGGATGGCACGACCCATACCAGCATCAATAGCAGCACGGCAATCGAGGCGACCGACAGAATCACAGGATAGACCGAGGCGGTCACCAACTTGCGACGCAGGGCCATGATTTTTTTCAGGTAGTCGGTGTGTTTGCTAAGGGCATCAGGAATATCGCCGCTTCTTTCGCCGGCCTGCAGGGCCGACAGGTAGATTCCTGAAAAGTGGCGAGGATATTTGGCAAAGGCTTCCGAAAGCGATTCGCCGGTGGAGACGTCATAGCGGACCTGCTGGAGGATCGTATGGAGTTCATTGGGTTTGCTTTTCTCAGTGATGGTATCAAGGGCATTGACAATCGGAAGGCCCGTGCGGATCAGCACGGCAAATTCCTTGTTGAAGGAGAAAAAATCACGAAGTTTGAATTTACGGGACGCGGTGGCAGGGCGTAAAGACAGACGGAGCGGGTCCTTGCGCTTGATCTTATATATAAAATGGCCTTCCTGCTCCAGGCGCGATTTCAAATCCTCCTTGGATCCAGCCGTCAGAGAGCGGGTTTCATAAGTCCCCTGCGGGGTCATATATTTGCAGCGATATGAGGGCATATGATCAAAAAAGATTGAATTTTTAAGCGGTTAGTAAACCATACTAATGTTTTTTAAAGTATAAAAACGTGGGTAAGTCAACATGACGGCCATAAATCACGATGGTTGGGGGGCAAAAGTTAGGCCGTCTCATTGTAAAGTATTTAATCGTGCCCAGATGCGGTGATGATGAAATCGGCAAGGTGTCCGATTCAGAAATGCGGATTATTGGTCCTGATCGAGGTCGCATCAGGGTTTGCGGTGAGGTGTCCGCCGGTAAGCCGCAGCCGGAAACCCGCGGAAAGCGAAGAGCAGGGTCAAAAAGACCATTTCTGGTCGGACACTACCTAACGTAGGCCATATTTGGAGATAAGACGGGAAAGATAGGTTCGCTGAATTCCCATTAATTTGGCGGCTTTGCTCCGATTTCCGTCGGTATGATCGAGATTGAGGCTGATGAATTCCTTTTTGAACCGATTGAGGGCTTCCTTCAAAGTCAACCCGACTTCCAGACCGGTGTCGCAGGTCTGGGAGTTGAAGATCGGCAGGTCTTCGGGGCTGATGGTCTGGCCGTCGCCCATGACCACCGCCCTTTCGATGGCGTTGCTCAGTTCGCGAATGTTGCCGGGCCAGTCGTACTTCAACATGCGCTGGATGGCCTGATCCGAAAGCTTTAAATTGGGCAGTCCGCGTTCACGGCGAAATTCATCCAGAAAATAATCGGCCAGCAGCGCGATATCCTCTTTGCGCTCCCTTAGCGACGGCATTTGAATCGTCACGATGTTGAGCCGATAGAAAAGATCTTCCCGAAACGTGCCCTCCTTGACTTCCTGGCTGATGTCCCGGTTGGTGGCGGAGATCACCCGCACATCGACCGAAATCGAATCGTTCCCGCCCACGCGGTAGAAGACCCCCTCCTGGAGCACCCGCAGAAGCTTGGCCTGCATGCCGGCACTCATTTCACCGATTTCATCGAGGAAGATGGTGCCGCCGTCGGCCAATTCGAATTTGCCGATTTTACGCTTCAGGGCACCTGTAAACGCCCCTTTCTCGTATCCAAAAAGTTCGGCTTCCAGCAGCGTTTCCTGGAGGGCGGCACAGTTTAGCACCACGAGCGGACCTTCTTTGCGCGGACTGGCCCGGTGGATGAGTCGGGCCAGCAACTCTTTGCCGGTGCCGCTTTCACCCAGAACCAGGGTGCTGGTGTTGGAGTTGGCCACTTTGAGAGCTTCGGTGGTGATCCGCTTCAGGGCGCGGCTTTTACCGATAATCTGGTGCTTGGATGCCAGTTCTTCACGTAAATCATGATATTCGCGGTGAACGCGCTCGAAACGTTTGGCGTTTTTGATCGCCCGGGCGGCCACCTCCGAAAAAACCGATAGATGATCCAGATCCGAGGCATGCAGCGGGCTGCCGTCGATTTTATCGATAACTTCGAGCACCCCCACGACTTCCCCGTCGATCTGCATGGGCACACAGGCAATCGATTGGGTTTCGAACCGCAAACTGTGACTGATGGAGTTGTCCCACAGGGCATCATTGGAGACGTCGGCAATTAGAATCGGCTCACCGGTTTGGGCCACGTGGCCGGCGATGCCTTGGCCCAGCTTGATGGTAAAAGATTTGAGCTGCTGTTTTTTTTCACCGGTGGCGGCTTTAAAAACCAGATTTTGGGTACGGCTTTCCAGCAGCAGAATGGACCCGGCTTTGGCATTCAATATACCGGTGGCCGTCTCCAAGATCAGCTCCAGCAGCTGCTCCAGATCCTGGCTGGAGGAAACCCAGCTGGATATCTCATTTAGCCGTTCGACCAGATTCTCGGTGGATATTTTTTTGGTCGTCATTCGCGATTTCCGTTCAGGGCGAACCCGGGTGGGCTATCGCCTGAGAGCGTGATCCCAACTTTTCCTTTGGTTGGGCTTGGTTGCATATCATTTTTCAGCGCCGGTTGCCACGATGAATTTAATATCGTGAAATATCATTCGATCCTGCGATTCCGTCACGATCATCGGCATAAAACATTAAAAAATATAGCTTTTTTTTATATGTATAAAATAGTACACTCCAGTGAAATTTGCAACCAGCTTCTTTTGGTGGGGAAATTATGATAATATCCTTTAATCTTTGGCGGTTAACCTCGACGGTCGCGTAAAAGTCCGATCCGCTCGAGGCGGTTAACTCTTGGCGTTACACTTCATCCTTCGCCACGGCAGAGTAGAGCCAGTACGCTTCATTGCCTCGGGTTTAGCTATCCTAGTGCTCGATTGTTTTAACAAAACCGCCTGTGACATGGCATTATTTGACTTCATCAACCCAATCTGATCTACGTGTATAGATCCCTGGAGGCTGTTAATGGTTCAAGGCCAAAGCATAAAGATCGCTATCGTTTTGATATGTTTATTGATTGGCTGTTCGTCCGACGAAGAAAAAAAGCAGGCCTATATCGAAAGCGGTGATGAATATTACGCCCGAGGGGAATATCGCAGTGCCGAGATCGAATATAAAAACGCTGCGCAAATCGATCCCGATATGCGTGTCGCGCACGTCAAGCTGGGGGAAACTTATTTGAAACTCGGCAATGCCCGCGCCGCGTTTGCCGCCTATAGCAGGGCGGCTGATCTTGATCCTACCAATCTCGACATCCAATTGAAGCTGGCGACGTTTTTGTTCCTGGGCCAACAAGACCAGGAAGCGCAAGTCAAAGTCGATTTGATTCTGTCCGCGCAGCCGGATAATACCGAGGCGCTTTTATTGCAGGCCGGCCTTCGCGTCCGGCAGAAGAAGTATGATGACGCGCTGGCGCTTTACCGCCGAGCGATCGAACTCGATCCGGAGCGCGTAAGCGCTTATCTGGGCAAGGCGCGGATCGAAGCACAACTGGGACAATCCTCCGCGAGTGAGCAAACGCTTCTGGATGCGCGCCAGGCTTCTCCGGCGTCTCTGGAGGCACGTCTGGCCCTGTTTAGTTTTTACGCCGTCAACCATCAAACGGCCGAGGCCCTGCAAACGCTTGATGACGCCATCGCCGATTTTCCCGCCCAAGTCGATTTGTATATCACCAAGGCGCGCTTTCTGGCGCGCCAGGAAGAATTCGATCACGCTGAAGCGGTGCTCCGCCAGGCCATGACCGTGGCACCCCAAGACAGCAAGCCCCACTTGGCGCTGGCCGCGTTCTATGAAGACCGCGGGGCACGTGACAAAGCACAGATGGCCTATGTTGAGGCTTTGGAACTCAAGCCCGATGACCTGGCCATCAAGAATCGGATGGCTCGTTTTTATCTGGCGGGCGGTGAAATCGAGGCCGCGGAGGAGATTATCGAAAGCATTCTGGCCGAGCGGGCCAACCATGCCCCTACCCGGATGCTCAAGGCGGAAGTGCTCATATCCCAGCGGCGATTTACAGAAGCGTTGAACATTTTGGACAGCCTGGTTGCGGAGGAGCCCAAAATGGCGCGGGCCCATTATTTCAAAGCCTTGGCCTATCTTGGCCAGGGCGAGCGCAATCTGGCCCGGCAGTCGCTGCAGACATCCCTGGAATTGGCCCCGCGGCAGCCCCGGGCGCGTCTGATGCTGGCGGAAATGCACCTGACCTCCAGAGACCTTGACGCGGCGGAAAAGGAGGCGCGTGAAGTGCTGGCGATGGCCCCCTCGGACTATCGCGCCGTTTTGCTGTTGGGCAATATCGCTCTGCTCAGGAGGGATTTCGCGGTTGCCGAGCGGCATTATGGCGAACTGATCCGGATTGCGCCTCAAAATCCCAACGGCTATTTCCGGATGGGATTGCTCAAAAATGCTACTGGCGACCAGCAGGCGGCCATAGGCCATTTTGATCGCGCCTTGGCCTTGGATCCTACCACGCTGGAGGCGTTACGGCAGACAGCCCGCATTTTAGGCGCTCAGAAACGTTTCGATGAGATCATCGCCCGTTGTGATGACCACACCGCCCGGGTCGGTGACAAAGCACGTGCGCGCGCCATCATCAGCAGCCTGAAGGGGAATGCCTGGCAGGCCAAGGGGATGGCCGATCAAGCTGAAAAGGCCTACCGCCAAGCGCTGGATCAGGATCCCAATTTCATGCCGGCCTACCATGCACTGGCGGGGATCTATCTGCGGAGCAATCGGGCCGACAAGGCCATTGCCCAGTATGAAGCCGCTCTGGCACAGAATCCCCGCCAGGCGGGACTGCACACCATCCTGGCGACGATTTACGATCAGCAGGGGCAGCCGGACAAGTCCGAACAGCATTATCGCCAGGCGCTGGAGATCAATCCTGAATTTGCGCCGGCGGCCAACAATCTTGCCTATCTGCTGGCGCAGAAGAATCAGCACCTTGACGAAGCGCTGAACTACGCGCGGATCGCCAAGGAGCAATATCCCAACGATCCGGGGGTGATGGATACGCTAGGCTTTGTATATTTGCGCAAGGGACTCGTTGACAGTGCGATTCTGGAATTGGAAGACAGTGCGGCCAAACTCGAAAATAACCCGACCGTGCACTATCATTTAGGCCTTGCCTACCATCTCAAGGGTGATCGCCAGAAGGCACGTAGAGCGCTGCAGGCCGCTCTGGAACTGGATCAGTCCTTTGCAGAGCAAGCCGCCGCGCAACAACTGCTCAAGGAAATCTGACAACCCATCAGATGGATGGTGCGCCCTGACGTTTGGGCGGCGGCCGATACGCTGAGCGCAGCGCGATCGAACCTTTACCCGGTGGCTTCTGATCGCATACAATCATTTTTTACCGAGTCAAAGGCCATGTATCTCGAGCATTTTCATCTGAAAGAAAAACCATTTCAAATCAGTGCCGATCCACGCTTTCTCTGGCTGGGCAGCAAGCACAAGGAAGCGCTGGCCATTTTGAAATACGGTATTTTCGATAACCGCGGATTCCTTCTGCTTTCCGGCGATGTCGGAACCGGTAAAACAACCCTGATCCATGCCCTGCTCCGATCGCTGGGCGCGGATACCCTTGTGGCGATGGTACCGGACCCGGGGCTGTCGCTAATGGATTTTTACAGCTATATTGCCAAGGCCTTCGGTATCACCACCCCCTTTGATACCAAAGAGCATTTTCTTGAAATTTTTAAAACCTTCCTGCTCCGGAGCGAAAAACTGCAGAAAAAGGTCTTGCTGATCATCGATGAATCACAGCGTTTGACCTCGGATCTGCTGGAAGAGATCCGTCTGCTTTCCAATATCGAAAAGGATTACACCAAACTTCTCAATATCTTTTTTGTCGGTCAGAACGAATTCAACAGTATCATTCTGGAGCAGCGCAACCGTCCTTTGCGCCAGCGTATTACGATCAATTACAATATCGAGCCGCTGGAAAAACATGAAGTCATGGAGTATATTCGCTATCGCTTGGCGGTGGCCGGATGTGAAGCGCCTCTTTTCAGCACTGAAGCCGTTCGTGACATCTACACCTTTTCCGAGGGCTATCCCCGCCTGATCAACATCGTTTGTGATCATGCGCTCCTGACGACTTTCGTCCAGGGGGCCAAGCAGGTAGATGACGCCACTGTACGGGAATGTGCCGAAGAATTGCGGATCAAGATGGTCACACCCCGCAGCCAGGCGCCGCCCGCCGCGGAAACGCTGGTGCATGCGGTGCCTCCTCCAGCGGCTGTTATACCGCCGCCTTATCCGGCCCCCCCGGCCCCCGAGCCTAAGGCCAGTTCCAGCCAAACTTTATTGCTGATCATTTTTGGGCTCTTGTGCTTCATTGCCGGCCTTCTGGCCTTCACCTTGCGTGACCAACCGCGGGTCGCGGAAAGGGACAACCGCACCATTGTGGTGACCGATACCCTTCCCCGCGAACGGCGGCCACCCGCTACAGTGGAGGCCGCCGAAGCCGGTGACCCTGAATCCTCATCGCTAAGCCTCGAATCTCCCCCGGATAAGACGCGCCACACCGCACCGCCGGCGAATGCACCGTCGGACGCCGCTGAATCGAGCGTGGCACCTGCCACCGCAGCGGATAGGCAAGCAACGCCCGCCTTAACCACACCTACGGCGTCTGTCGCTGCCGTGTTGGAGGCCACCCGGCCGCCTGAAGATTCGGAACCCCCCGCCGAGGCCCTACCGACGGATGCCCCCTTGCCGGATAAACTCATCCTCTACTTCAGAGCGGACTCCAACGATTTGTCCGATGAAGCCCTGCGCGAGCTGGATCAACTGGTCGCGGCCATGAAGCGTCGGCCGTCGGTCCCGATTAAAATTACCGGGTACACGGACGCCGTGGGTAACCTGCATTATAATTTCAAGGTTTCCGAATTCCGGGCGAACATCGTCAAAAGCTTTTTGGTGGGACGGGGACTCGATGCGCAACGCATCGAATCCCGCGGACTGGGGCCGGCCAATCCAATCGCATCCAACGACACCGTGGATGGGCGGCGTCTCAACCGACGGGTGGAAATCGAACTGATCGCCAAACAATTGTAAACCGACTTCCCCGTGGTGGCATGCAGATAAAACCCCCCGATAAAGATAAGCGCCTGCTGGTGGTCGCCATGCTGTCCGTTGTTTGCGGATTGGTGGTTGCGGGGCTCGACCTGTACATCGCCTCTTGGCGGTCTTTGCCGGAAAGTTCAAGTCTCGTGTGGCTATCCGCCCTGGTTAAGGTTACCCTCATTGCGCTGGTGTTGCTCCTGGGATACTTGAGCTTGCAGGCCGTGCTTAGCCGGCGTCAACTGGCACAGTTGCTGGCGGAAACCAAACACGCCTTCGAAGAAGTTGTCCGCCAAAGCACGTCCCAACGCGATGATTTCAACCAACAGCTGGGCCAGGAAGTCACGGAGCGCCGGCGCATGGAAACCGCGTTGCGGGAGTCCGAAGAAAAATATCGCCTGCTGGTGGAAAACGCCAACGAGGCGATCTTTATTCTGCAGGATGACCAGATCAAGTTTACCAACCCCAAAGCCGAGGAAATCCTCAATCGTCTGACGATCTATCCAACCGGCGTCAATCTGGCCAAGTGCATCCACCCCCACGAAAGAGATAAGGTGATCGAATGGTACCAGCGGCGTCTGGAAGGCAAGGAACTTCCCTATTCGTTGATGTTTCGTCTGGAAGGTGAAAACAGCACATCCATCTGGGTGGAACTCAATTCGATCCTCATCAAATTAAACGGAGAAGCCGCGACCCTCAATTTTATCCGGGATGTCACCCTGCAGAAAAAACTCGAAGAGCAATTCTATCAATCGCAGAAAATGGAGTCCATCGGTACGCTGGCCGGTGGCATCGCCCATGATTTCAATAACCTGCTGATGGGGATTCAGGGTAATGTATCGGTCATGAATTTGGAGATCGAAGACGGCAACCCCCTGCATGAAAGCCTGCAGAGCATCGCCCGCTGTGTGCAGAGTGGTTCCCAACTGACCAATCAACTGCTGGCCTTCGCCCGGGGCGGTAAATACATCGTCAAGCCCAGCGATCTCAATGCGATTGTTAAAAAATCTTCCGATATCTTCGGGCGCACCAAACGGGAAATCAATATCCATCGGGTCTTTGCCCTGGACGTTTGGCCGGTGGAGGTCGACTCCGGTCAGATTGAGCAAGTGCTGATGAATCTTTTTGTCAATGCCTGGCAGGCCATGCCCGACGGGGGCGATCTTTTCATCGCGGTCGAAAATGTGGAACTGGATGAGCACTACGCCCGGGTTAAATCCTACAATGTCCGGCCGGGGCACTATGTCAAGCTGTCGGTTACGGACAGCGGTGTGGGCATGGATGCCGAAACCCGCAAGCGCATTTTCGAACCCTTTTTCTCAACGAAGGAAAAAGGCATGGGCACCGGTCTGGGTTTGGCTTCAGCTTACGGCATCATTAAAAACCATGGGGGGTTCATCAATTGCTACAGTGAACTTGGTCAGGGAACGACCTTCAATATTTATTTTCCGGAATCGTATCAGGGCATTGTGGATGACGCCCCCGAGACCGATGATGATTTGACGACCGGGGTGCCCCGCGGTACGGAAACGATCTTGTTTGTGGACGATGATGAGGAGAACCTGACGGTCGGTCGCAAGATCCTCGCTGGTCTGGGCTACCAAGTGTATATCGCCCGTGACGGTAAAACGTCTCTCGAAATCTATACCGCCATGGGCGAGCAGATCGATATGGTCGTCCTGGACTACGTCATGCCGGGAATAGGAGGCCGTGAGGTTTTTGAGGCCCTGCGCCGACTGGATCCGGACGTGCGTGTCCTGCTCTCCAGCGGGTACAGCAGCAACAACCAGGTGGCCCACATGCTTGATCAGGGCTGCAAGGGGTTTATCCAGAAACCTTATGATGCCGGCCGGATGGCCCGCAAGATAAGAGAGATTCTGGATACTTGAGATCCCGCCTCGGGTCGGTTGGGGTTGCTCGTCCGGTCATGGCTCCGGGAGCGGATGGAAACGATACGCATATACGCTGCCGCCGATTTGCATGGGCGCTCATCCTGTGTAGACCTCGTCACCCGGCACGCGAACCGTGCCGACGTGCAGGCCGTCGTGCTCGCCGGCGACTTGGTCCATTATCGCGGGGGACACGCGATCCCGGACAAGCTGGCCGCGCTTTCCAAACCGGTCTTCGTCATCCGCGGCAATACGGATCCCCGCC
>JAAUYK010191724.1_pt1 | contig 17726 bp, 12 predicted proteins | sample 7278021 | NCBI WGS metagenome assembly JAAUYK01 (sample SAMN14350223, study PRJNA611818) | marine sediment metagenome | isolation source: surface marine sediment (1.8m) | place: French Polynesia: Moorea | collected 2018-08
ATGCCTCAGTCGCGCGCCTTGCCAGCGGGCGAAATGGCCCTCCTCGGTGCACTTCGAGCTTCGCGAATCGCATGGTACTTCGACGCCGAACTTCTAGGACAGGACACTAGCTTGTGGCGTTGCCCCGCAAGGAGGGTGCGCGGATTGGGGGTGAGCCCCGGAGAGGCGGCGATCGCGGCGGTGGTCCGGCCCCTCGCATTCGCAGCGAGCGACGACTTCGCGCAGGCGGACCGCGTACGCGACCTCGAGGCGAGCGTCGCGGCGGCGGCCCGTGGGGCGCTCGAATGCGCACTCCCCCGCGAGGTGTCGGTGGTCCTCCGCGACGTGCGCGATGCGTTCGCGCAGCCGCTCGCCCCCGACGCGCGTCGTGTGGAGATCCGGCGCGCCCTATCGCGGCTCGCCCGCTTCGCCGAGCCCGACTACGCGGAGCGAGCGCTTGCGGCGTCGCCGTCCGTGCTTCCGGGCCTCGGCCCCAAGCGGGCCGCCGCCCTCGAGAAGCGGGGGCTGCGCAGCGTCAACGATCTGCTCTTCCATCTGCCCGCCCGCTTCGACGATCGGCGCTCCCTCGTGAAGGTGGGAGCCCTGGAGGTCGGGCGGCGCGCGACCTTCGTGGCGCGCGTCCTGGGCTGCGGCTTCGGCTCGCGCAGGGGCCGGGCAGGGCGAGGTGCCGGGCGCGTGTTCGAAGCGGTGGTGGGCGACGAGACCGGCACGGTGGAGCTCAAGTGGTTCCGCGGCGGCGACGCGATCCAGCAGATCGTTCGCAAGGACGAGAGGCTGCTCGTGACCGGAGACGTCAAGCGCTACCGATTCTCGAAGGAGCTCCAACATCCCGAGATCGAGGTCCTGGAGGCGTGGAGCGAGGAGTCGCCGGTCGAGGACTCCAGCGCCCTCGCCCACGCCAATGCGCTCGCGCGCGTCGTGCCCGACTACGTCGCGCCGGAGGGCCTCCACACGCGCGCCCTGCGGCGCGCCGTGCAGCGCGCCGCCGCAGAGTACGCGGATCTCGTCTCGGGTCACCTCCCCGCCTGGCTCGAGGAGGAGCTCTCGCTGCCCCCGCCGTCCCAGGCCCTTCGCGACCTCCACGCCCCGGCCGCCGAGGCGGACGTGGAGGCCCTGCGCGAGCGCCGGTCTCCGGCCCACCAGCGATTGATCCTGGAGGAGCTGTACCTGCTCGAGCTGGGGCTGGCGCTGCGCCGGGCGCGACTCGCGCGCGAGGACGGCGTCGCGATCGGCCGCGAGGGACCGCGCATCCACGCCGCGCTGCGCGAGCTGCCCTTCGCGTTGACCGGCGCGCAGCGTCGCGTGTGGGAAGAGGTTCGGGGCGACCTGGCCCGCCCGCATCCGATGAACCGCCTGCTCCAGGGCGACGTCGGCAGTGGGAAGACCGTAATCGCCTACCTGGCCGCGGTCGCGGTCGCGGAGAACGGACACCAGTCCCTCCTGATGGCGCCGACCGAGCTGCTCGCCGAGCAGCACCACCGGACCCTGGCTCGGCTCGCGGCCGCGGAGGAGGGGGCCCACCTGCGCGTGGAGCGGCTGACCGCCTCCCAGCCCCGCCTCCACGCCGAGGCCGTGCGCAGCGAGCTCGAGCAGGGCGGCATCGATCTGGTGGTCGGGACCCACGCGCTGCTGCAGGAGGACGTGAGCTTCCGCAGCCTGGCCCTGGTGACGGTGGACGAGCAGCAGCGCTTCGGCGTGGTGCAGCGGGCGGCGCTGCGGGAGAAGGGCGCCGAGGGCCGCCTTCCGCACTCCCTGGTGATGACCGCGACGCCCATCCCCCGAACGCTCGCCCTCACGCTCTACGGCGACCTGGACCAGTCGATCCTCGACGAGCTGCCTCCGGGGCGCACACCGGTACGCACGCTCCTGGCGCGCGCGGGAGAGGGACGTCAGGTCGCGCGCATGCTGCGGGAGACGGCGGCCCGGGGCGAGCAGGTCTACGTCGTGTACCCGCTGGTGGAGGAGTCGGAGAACGCGGACCTGCGCTCCGCCACCGAGTCCGCCGAACGCATTCGCACGGCGTTCCCGGGCCTTCGCGTGGACCTGGTGCACGGACGCCTCGACGCCGACGCCCGCGGCCGGGCCATGGAGCGTTTCGAGCGCGGAGAGACCCAGGTGCTCGTCTCGACGACGGTGATCGAGGTGGGGGTCGACGTGCCGAACGCGACGCTGATGATCGTCGAGCACGCGGAGCGCTTCGGTCTCGCGCAGCTCCACCAGCTGCGCGGACGGGTCGGAAGGGGCTCCCGGCCCGGGACCTGCGTGCTGATCGCGCGCGGCGCCACCCAGGACAGCGAGGCGCGCCTCGCGGCGCTGCTCGAGTCCGGCGACGGCTTCGCGATCGCCGAAGCGGATCTGCGCATCCGCGGACCGGGGGAGTTCCTGGGCACGCGCCAGCACGGCCGGCTCCCGGACCTGCGGGTCGCGGACCTCACGCGGGACCTGGCACTGCTCCGGGTGGCGCGGCGCGCCGCGCAGCGGACCGTGCGGGAGGATCCGGGTCTGCGCCGCTCGGCCGGCGTCGCCCGCGCCGTCCGCGACCGCTGGGGCGAGCGCCTGGCGCTGGCGGGTGTCGGCTAGTGACCCACGGCCCGGATGCCGCGAAGCCCCTCCGCACCATGCAGATCATCACCGGTCTCGACACCGGCGGGGCCGAGACCATGCTCGCGAACCTGCTCTCGCGGCTCGATCCCGAGCGCTGCCCGAGCGAGGTCGTCTCGCTCACCAGCGTGGGAGACGTGGGCGTGCGCCTGCGAGAGCAGGGGGTTCGCGTGCGCGCGCTCGGTCTGCGGGCGGCGCTCCCCGGCCCGCGGCTCCTCGCGCGGCTGGCGGGCTGGATCCGGGCGTCGCGTCCCGACGCGGTGCAGACCTGGATGTACCACGCGGATCTGGTCGGCGGTCTCGCGGCGGCGCGCGCCGGTCGCGTGCCGGTCGTCTGGGGGATGCACAACAGCAGTCTCGATCCGCACGGCAGCCGTCTGCTGACTCGCGGACTGGTGCGCGTGCTGGCGGCACTCTCCTCGCGGGTCCCGCGCCGCATCGTCAACGTGTCCCGCGTCTCCCGGGACCTGCACGTCCGGCTCGGATATCCGGCGGACAAGATGGTCGTGATCCCCAACGGCTTCGATCTCGAGCGCTATCGGCCCGATGCCGCGACCCGGGCGGTCACGCGCCAGGCGCTGGGGTTCGACGCGGAAGCGCGGGTGGTGGGGCTCGCGGCTCGCTACGACCCCCAGAAGGACTTCGGGAACTTCGTCGCCGCGGCCGGGCGTCTCGCGGACCGCAGGCCCGACGTCCGCTTCCTGCTGTGCGGCGCCGGGGTGACGTGGGACAACCGCGTGCTGGCCGAGTCCATCCGCGCCTCGGGACTCGGAGAGCGCTGTCACCTGCTCGGGCTGCGCGACGACGTGCCCGCGCTGCTCGCCGCCTGTGACGTGGTGACCTCCGCCTCCGCGTATGGCGAGGCATTCCCCATGGCGATCGGCGAGGCCATGTCGTGCGCGGTGCCGTGCGTCGTCACCGACGTGGGGGACTCGGCCTACCTGGTGGGAGAGACGGGCCTGGTGGTGCCTCCCCGGGACGTCGCCGCCCTGGCGGACGCCTGGGAGCGGCTGCTCTCGGCACCGGCGTCCGAGCGGGCGGAGCGCGGCGCGCGGGCGCGCGCGCGCATCGCCGCGCACTTCGAGCTGGGTGCGATCGCGCGCCGCTACGAGGAGGTGTGGCGCGGGGTCGCCGAGGGAGGGAGCGAGACTGGATCGGCCGGGATCCGGTAGAGCGTCGCGTACAGCACCGGCACCACGACCATGGTGAGGACCGTGCCGAAGAGCAGGCCGCCCATGATGGTGACCGCCATCGAGTTCCAGAACACGTCCGGGACCAGCGGGGCCATGCCGAGGATCGTGGTGGCGGCCGCGTTGAGGACGGGCCGCAGACGGGAGACGGCGGCCTCCACCACGGATTCCAGGGGCGCGAGGCCGGCCGCGAGGTTGCTGTTGACCTCGTCGAGCAGCACCACCGAGTTCTTGATCATCATGCCCGACAGGCTCATGGCTCCCAGCAGGGAGAGGAAGCCGAAGGGCGTCTGGGTCGTGAGCAGTCCCAGCGTGATGCCGATCGCCGCGAAGGGAATGACGGCGAAGATGATGAGGGCGGGCCGGAACGCGTTGAACAGCGTCACGATGATGAAGACCATGATGACGAACGCCGGCACGATCCCCGGGATCAGGCCGCCCTGGGACTCCCGGCTGCTCCTGAGCTCCCCGTCCCACTCGAGCCGGTAGCCCGGGGGCAGCTCGATGGCCTCGAAGGCCTCGCGGACCGAGGCGTACAGCGTCGGGAAGGTCACGCCGCGCGGAGACGCCTGCACGGTGATGGCGCGGCGTCGGTCGAAACGGTGGATCGTGGCGTCCTCCCACTCGAGCCCGATCCCGCGCGCGACGGCGGACAGCGGAACGGTCTCGGTGGAGAGCCGCGGCACGACCTGGAGCTGGTCCAGGCTGGCGGCCGCCCGCTGGCGCTGCTCCTCCACGTCGCGCAGCACGATCGGGATGAGATCGTCCTCTTCCCGGTACAGGCCGACCGCCTGGCCGTCGAAGGCGCGGCGCGTGGCGCCGGCCACGTTGTCCCGCGAGATGTTGGCCCAGCGTCCCCGCTCCTGGACGTACTCGGGCACGATCCGGCGGGTGCGCTCCCGCCAGTTCGTGCGGGCGTTCTTCGCCAGCGGGCTGTCGTCGAGGATCCGCAGCCCCCGGGTCGCCAGGCCACGCAGCACCTCGGGATCCGCGTTCCAGGGTCCGCTGAAGCGCGCCTCGAGCTTCCAGTCGTCCCACGAGCCCACGCCGTATTTGCGCACGCGCGAGAGCGCCTGGGGCATGTTCTCGGCGAGCCAGGGCTCGATGTGGTCGATCACGCGTTCGACGGCGTCGAGCCCTTCTTCGGGCAGCGTGTTGACGATGACCTGTCCGTAGCTCGCGTAGCTCATCTCCGGATCGACGGGCAGGTAGAAGCGCGGCGGCCCGCGGCCGACGAAGGTGGAGACGCTCTCCACCTCGGGGAGCTCGTCGAGCTCTTCTTCGACGAGCTGGAGGTCCGCGACCACCTGCTCGATGCGGCTTCCCTCCGGCAGCCAGTAGTCGACCATGAGCTGCAGCCGGGAGGAGTCGGGGAAGAACAGCTGGGGGACGAAGCGGAAGCCCCAGAGCGACAGCACCAGCAGGCCGAGCATCGAGACGAGGAACAGGACGCGGCGTCGGATCGCGGCGTGCAGCAGGGCTCGAAAGCCCTGGAAGAAGCGTCCGCCGTAGGGATCGGCCGCCTGCTGGTCGGGATCGGGAGCGGGCAGCAGCTGCATGCACAGCAGCGGCGTGGCGGTCTGGGAGAGCAGCCAGGAGAAGAGCAGGGAGATGGCCACCACCTGGAACAGGCTGCGCGCGTACTCGCCGGTGGATTCGGGCGAGGCGAAGATGGGGTAGAAGGCCATGCAGGCCACCAGCGTGGCGCCGAGCAGGGGCCCGGCGGGCTGGCTCGCGGCCTCGATGGCGGCCTGCTTGCGATCCACGCCCCTCTGGAGACGCACCGCGATGCCGTCGGCCACGACGATGGCGTTGTCGACCATCATCCCCATGGCGATCACGAGCGCGCCCAGGGATACGCGCTGGAGATCGATGCCGACGACGGCCATGACCACGAAGGTTCCGAGGATCGCCAGGGCCAGTCCGGAGAGGCCGATGATCACCCCCATGCGGGCACCCATCGTCACCCACAGGACGGCCAGCACGATCAGCACGGCCTGGGCGAGGTTGATCATGAAGGCCCGGATCGACTCGCGCACCAGGTCCGACTGCCAGGAGATCCGGTGCACCTCGATGCCGTGGGGCAACCGGGCCAGCACCTCGTGGATGCGCTCGTCGAGACGCCTCCCCACCTCGACCACGTTGGTTCCCGAGAGCGGGGCCAGCGCCAGCGCGATGGAGGGAACGCCGTCGTAGAACATCAGCTCGGTGGGTGGATCGATGTAGCCGGCGCGGACCCGGGCGATGTCCCCCAGGCGGATCAGCTCCCCCGTGGTGCCGACGAGCTCCGAGGGAGAGATCTTCGCCGCAGCGTCCTCGGTGTCCGGCCCCGGCCGCGCCAGCTGCGAGTCTCCCCGGATCAGGACCTCGGCGATCTCCTCGGGAGAGGAGAAGGCGCCGGTCGGCGCCACCCGGTAGCGCCGGTCCTGGACGTCGATGGAGCCCGCGTCCACCACCGCGTTCTGGAGCCGGAGCGTGCGCTGGATCGACTCGCCCGTGATGCCCAGCGCCGTCAGCTGGGATTGGGCCAGGTCGACGTAGATGCGCTTGTCCTGCACCCCCCACAGGTCGACGCGGGCCACGCCCGGCACCACCGAGAGCTCCTTGCGCAGCTCCTTCGCGACCTCTTCGAGCTCCGCGTAGTCGAAGCCGTCTCCCGTCAGGGCCAGCAGGAAGCCCAGCACGAAACCGAAGTCGTCGTCGATCGCCACCGGGCCCGCGCCGGGTGGGAGCTGGCCCTCCACATCGCGGACCTTCTTGCGCACCACGTCCCAGACCTGGGGAAGTCGGTCCGCCCAGTACCTGGCCAGGATCTCGACCTTGATCACGGAGCGGCCGGGGTGGGAGTAGGACCAGATCTCCTTGATCTCCACCATCTCCTGGAGCTTGGTCTCGATCAGGTCCGTGACCTCGAGCTCCACCTCCTCGGCGGTGGCGCCCGGGTAGGGGATCACGATCTGGGCGGTCTTGACCGTGTACTCCGGATCCTCGAGCCAGCCGAGCTGGAAGAAGCTCTGGATGCCTCCAACGCCGATCAGGAACAGGGCGAAGTAGGTGATCGCCCGCTTCTCGATCGCGAACGCGGCGAGGCTCACGCGCTGCGACTCCCGCCCGTCACTCGTAGCGGACCTCGAGCCCCTCGCGCAGCGAGTGCACGCCGGCGGTGACGATCCGCGTGCCCGGCTCGAGGCCCTCGACCAGGCTTCCGCCCCGCGGCGTCAGCTCGAGAGGAGTCACCTGCCTGCGCTGCACGGTGCTCGTGGTCTCGTCCACCACCCACACGAAGCTCTGCTGGGCCGCCGCATCGTCCGCGGAGAACAGCGCCGAGGCCGGCACCTCGACGCTGTCCCGGCGAAGCTCCTCGGGCAGCACGATGTCGGCCGTGGTCTCGCCGGCCATGCCGGGCTTCAGGTCCACCCCCACTCCGGCGGGATCCATGATCAGCGTCACGGGGTAGGTGCGCGTGGCCTCGCTGGCCTCGTTGCCGATCTCCTTGATCTCCGCCGGGATCAGGGCGCCGGGCAGCGCGTCGAAGCGGGTCCGGATGTTGCGGGCGTAGGGGACGAGGTTGATGAGACCCTCCGGAATGTTGATCACCATCTCGATGCGGGACACGTCGAGGAGGCGAATCACCGGCTGCTTGGTGCGCACGTTCTGGAAGTTGTCGACGAATGTCTGGGAGACGGTGCCGTCGAAGGGTGCCACCATGCGGGTGTCGTCCAGGGCCTTCTGGCGGATCCGCACCTGGGCGGAGGCCTGGTCGTAGCGCGCCCGGGCGTCGGTGACCTCCTGCTTCGCGACCGCGCCGGTGCGCGCCGCCTCCGCGACGCGGTCGTAGTAGGCCTTGGCGCGCAGCTCTTCCGCCCTGGCCCGCGCCAGCGAGTTCTCGTAGTCGCGGGCGTCGAGGCGGGCCAGGATGTCTCCGGCCTTCACCTCGTCGCCCACGTCGACGGCGCGCTCCTGGAGCTGCCCCGAGACCTCGAAGCCGAGGTCCACCTCCAGCGTGGCCTTGGCCCGTCCCGGCCACCAGCGCCCCTCCAGCGCGCTCGCGTCGCCCACCACCACGGAGCGCACGGGGCGGATCGGCTCGGGGAGGGGCTCGGGCGCACAGGCGAGGCCCGCGATCAGCGGGATGGGGAGCCAGAGCGCGAGGGCTCGATCCATCAGATCACTTCCTTGTTCCGCAGCTCTCCGATGCGCTCCCAGTCGTAGCCCAGCACCTCCAGCAGGACCTCCTCGGTGTGCTGGCCGAACTCCGGCGCCACCCGCCGGACGCCTCCCGGCGTCTCGGAGAGCTTCACCGGGAGTCCCATCATGGGGGTCGGACCGAAGCTCGGGTGGTCCACGTCGATCACGTAGTCGTTGGCGCGGACCTGGGGGTCCTCCGGCAGGTCGTCGACGCCGTTCACGACGGTGAAGATGAAGTCGCCCTGCCGGGCGCGGAGCTGCTCGATCCAGGCCTGCCGCGGCTTGCGCTCGAAGATCTCGTCCAGGATCGCCACGGCCGCCGGGGCGTTCCGGGCTCGCGCGCCCATGTCGGCGAAGCGCGCGTCGCTCGCGAGCTCCGGCCGGTCGAGCGCGCGGCAGAAGTCGGCCCAGTAGCGGTCGGCCTGGAGCATGGCGAGCGCCAGCCAGCGTCCGTCGCCGCAGCGGTAATGGTTCCACAGCGGGTTGGGGGCCGACGCGCGGCGCAGGCGCGGCATCGCTCCGCCCATCATGAGCTTCATCGAGAGCGACAGGCCCTGGAGCATGGCCATGCTGCCCAGGTGGGAGGCGTCCACCACCTGTCCGACTCCGTGGCGCTCCCGCGCGACGAGCGCCGCCATCACGCCGTAGGCCAGCATGATGGCGCCCATCTGGTCCGCGATGCCTCCCGCGATGGCGAGCGGCGGCATGTCGGGCTCGCCCGCCGCCTGCATGATGCCCGAGCGCGCCAGGCCCAGGTAGTCGAAGGAGGGCTCCCCGCTGTCCGGCCCCTCCGGCCCGTAGCCCGTGGCCCGCGCATAGACGAGCTTCGGGTTGTGGCGGCGCAGGCTCTCGTAGTCGAGGCCCAGGCGCGCGTCCACGCCCTTGCGGAAGTTCTGCACGAAGACGTCCGACTTCTCGACCAGCGCGTAGACGATCTCCCGTGCCTCGGGCTTGCGCAGATCCAGCGTCAGGCTCTTCTTGTTGCGGTTGTTCGCCTCGAAGTAGAAGTTCGGGCGATCCGTGAGGTCGACGCCGCTCATGCGCAGGATTCCGCGGCCCGGGTCGCCGCGCTCGCGTTCCTCGAGCTTGATCACCTCGGCGCCCAGGTCTCCGAGCATCGTGGTCGCGACGGGGCCCTGCTGCCAGATCGTCCAATCGAGCACCCGAATTCCGTCGAGCGGCATGGGCATGTTGGCTCCTTCGTACTCGCCGTTCACCTGAGGTAGTTGCTGCCCGCGTGGCGAGTGGCCTTGGGATCGACGCGGACGTGCACGACCGAGACCCGGTCCGCCGCCAGGGCGCGCTCGACGGCGGGCCGGATCTGCTCGGGCCGCTCCACGCGCTCCGCGTGCCCGTCCACCATCTCGGCGAGCTTCTCGTAGTGGGCGGGCAGCAGGCTCGCGATGGGCGGAGAGCCCGGGGGCAGCATGCGGTCCTGGATCAGATGGCCCGCGATGCCCTCGTTGTTGGCCACCACGAAGACCGGGCTCGCGCCGACGCGCGCGGCCGTCTCCACCGCCATGGCGGCGGTGCCGAACGCGTAGTCGCCCACCACGGCCACCGATGGCTGCTCGGGCTGTGCGAGCTTGGCACCGACGGCGTAGGGAACGCCGGTTCCCATGCAGCCCGTGGTGCCGGCGTTGAGGCGCGAGCGCGCGCGGTAGCTCGGCAGCAGCACGCGACAGATGCCCATGATCGTCTCCCCGTCCACCGACAAGTTGGCGTCCCGCGGCAGGCTCTGCCGCAGCTCCTTCACCAGACGATGGGGATCGATGGGCACGCTGTCGCGCTCGCTGGCGTGGCGCAGTGCCGCGTCGTTGGCGTCGCGCTGCGCGGCGAGTGCCTCCCGCCAACCGCTGCGGTCGCTGCGCAGCGGGCGGCCCTCGAGGGCGGCGTCGAGCTGCTCCGCCGCGATCGCCGCATCCGACACGATGCCGAGCTGGACGTCGGCGGCGCCGTAGAGCTCCTCCTCCTCGATGTCGATCTGCACGATGCGGGCGTCCGGGCGCAGCTTGGGCGGACGGCCGAACTGGAGGATCCAGTTGAAGCGGGCTCCCACGCATACGATCAGGTCCGCCTCGCGCAGCGCGCTGGACCGGGCGCCGTTGGAGAAGCGGGGATGGTCGTCGGGGATGACGCCGCGGGCCATCGGCGAGGTGACGTAGGGGATGCCGCGATCGGCGAGGCGCCGCAGCGCGTCCCCCGCATCGGCCCAGGCCGCGCCCTTGCCGAGGACGAGCAGGGGGCGCTCCGCACCGCTCACGAGCTCGGCGACGCGGGCGATGGCGTCCGGATCCGGATGGGGGCGGGTGACCTCGGGGGCGCGAGCCCGGAGCCGCACCCGCTCCTCGGGAACCCGCGCGCCCACGAGATGGCCGGGGAAGTCCAGGTAGACGGCCCCGGGGCGGCCGCTCACGGCCTTGCCGAGGGCCAGGTAGACGAGCTCCGCGATCCGCTCGGTGCTGTCCACCTGAGCGGTCCACTTGCAGCCCGGCGCCGCGAAAGCGAGCTGGTCCGCCTCCTGGAAGCCGCCCAGACCGCGCGTGGGCCCGTAGGCCGAGCCGCCGAGCACCACCAGGGGCATCCCGCTCGCCGTGGCCACGTGCATGGGGGTTACGGTGTTCGTCATGCCCGGACCCGACCCCGCCACGACCACGCCGGGCCTGCGTCGCAGGTAGCCCCAGGCCGACGCCATGAAGGCCGCGTTCTCCTCGTGGCGGCAGCCCACGACCTTCATGCCCGCCTCCTGGGCGCCGGCGAACAGCTCGATCATCGGCCCCGCGACGACGCCGAAGAGCGTGTCGATGCCCGCGGCGACGAGCTGTCGGGCCGCGATCTGTCCACCGTGGAGATCCGCCACGCTCACTCCCTCTCGAAGGCGCCCGGATCAGCGCCGGGCGGCGACCACGGCCTCGGACGCCAGGGCCCAGGGCTCGACGAGGCGGCACTGGCGCAGCTCCCAGACCGCTGCGTCGAGCAGCCCGGGCAGGTCGAGGGGACGGCAGCCCCCCAGCAGCGCGGGCTGCAGACGGTGCAGGCCGCTCCACACGGCGGTGACGAGGCGCGCCGGCACGCTCCGACCCGGAGCGAGGCTCGTCAGGCACAGGAGACCGCCTGGCACCAGCAGGCGCTGCGCCTCGGCGAGAAAGCAGCGGATGTCCTCCTCCGAGAGGAGGTCGAGCACGTAGGTGGAGACGACCCGGTCGAAGCTGGCGTCCTTCTCGTCGATGCGGAGACCGCCGTCCGTGTGGCGCACCTCGACCCGCTCGCCGAAGGGCGCGAGCCTCTCGCGGGCGAGCGCGACCATGGTCTCGCTCACGTCCAGTGCGAGGTAGCGCGCGTCGCCGGGCAGCGGGCCCGCCAGCAGCTCGGCGGCGAAGCGGCCCGTGCCGCAGCCGAGCTCGAGCACCGCGTGGGCCTGCTCGAAGCGCGCCGCGTCGCAGAGCGCATCCAGGGCCGGCTGTTCGTAGAAGCCCTGGGAGTCCTGGCGCGCGCCCAGTCGGTCGTAGAAGCGGCGCGCCTGCTCGTGGCTGAGCGTCCGGAATCCGGACATCGCTCCTCCTGTGCGGACGGGACGGCAGTATAGACCGCCCCGCCCGCCGCCGGGCCGCTGGCGCCGCAGGCATCGGCCGCGATCAGTAGGTGATGCCCTTGCCGGCGGCCTGCTCCCGGATCGCTTCGAAGACCCGCTGGTCGAAGCCGTCGCCCTGGCCCGCCTCGGCCCGTCGCTTCTCCTCGGCGCGCAGGTAGCGCTCGCGCTCGGCCGCCAGCGCCCCGATGCGCCGCTGGATCGCGTCGCGCGCCTCGGCCTTCTGCTTCACGAAGGCCTGGCGCTCGCCGGGCTCCATGTCCACGAGGGCCTCCGGCAGCGCGTCCTCGTCGAGCTCGGCCGCATCCACGCGGCCCTCCTTCACCGCATCGACCAGGTCCGATCGCCCGGAGTTCGCCCGCCCGCCGGTCTTGTGGAGGTAGGCCAGGCGCGAGGCCGCCGCGGGGGCGGGCGCCTTCAGGGCCCTCAGCCGCTTGGTCTCGAGCTCGGTCCGCTCCTCCACGTCTCCGTAGGGGACGACGGTGTCCGCCAGGGCGCGGCCCAGCGACGCCAGCTCCTCGTCCATCGGCGTGTGGACCGCAACCATGCCGCCGTCCTGCCGGATCGCGGCGTAGAGACCGCCGCCCCGCGAGGCGATGGCCTCCCAGATCGGCGTCGTGCTCGCCAGGGTTCCACACTGAATCGTGTTGACCGCGATGCCCCGCCGGCGCGCCTCGGCCACGCTCTCGGCCCAGGGCACGTCGTTCGCGTAGTCGGCGTGGGGCGGCGCGTCGCCCACCAGGAAGATCACCCGGTAGACGTTCGGGTCGGTCGACCAGTCCATGCGCGCGACCGCCTCGTGTAGGGCCCGGTTGACCGATTCCGGCGTGTCGCCGCCGCCGCCTGCCTGGAGGGCCTGCAGGTGGCCGTAGATGCCGTCCACGTCGTCGCTGAGGTCGTGGAAGCGGGTCACGTAGGTGTCGCCGCGGTCGCGGTAGCCGATCAGGCCCATGCGGATCTCGGGACGCGGCTGGCCGCTCGCCATGCGGTCGGCGATGGACCAGATCTTGCGTTTCGCGCCCTCGATCAGGCCCGACATGGACCCGGTGGTGTCGAGGACGAAGGCCACCTCGATGCGCGCTGCGTCGCCGGCCACGGGCGGCGGTGCAGGCCTGTGCCGCACCCCGCCCTGGCGCGCGTGGGCGACCCAGGTGGTGGCGGCGAGCAGCGCGACGAACAGGACCAGGGAGGCGAGCTTGCGGGAATCGATTCGGGAGGTCATGACGGGGCTCCTGTGTGGGTTGAGAGCTTCGAAGGCTCGCCCCCGAGGCTACGGAGCCCTTGCCCAACTCACCGTCAACACAGCGTAAAAACGCCCGACTCGGCGTTCACACGGCGCGGACGCGTTACCCTGGTCCCGCTCTCGAACGGGCTCGGGTGACGTTGTCAGAAGACCGATGAGGAGGCCGGGTTGAGCGAGCGCGACGACTGCATCTTCTGCCGCATCGTGAAGGGGGACGCGCCCGCGCACGTCGTGTGCGAGGACGACCTGACGCTCACGTTCATGGATCTGTTTCCGGTCGCGGACGGCCACACCCTGGTCGTGCCGAAGCGTCACTACGCAGATCTGTTCGGAGCCGACGACGGCTCGCTGCGCGCCGTGGTGAGCCGCTCCCGCCGCGTTGCGCACGCGCTGCGTGAGGTGGTCGCGCCGGACGGGCTGGGGGTGTTCCAGCTGAACGGGGCCGCGGCCGGCCAGACCGTGTTCCACTACCACATGCACCTGATCCCGCGGAATCACGGGGAGTCGTTGCAGATCCACAGCCGGGAGCAGGGAGATCCCGAGCGCCTGTCCCGGATCGCGGAGCAGCTCGCTGCCGCGCTCGAGCGCGACGGGTGAGCGTGCGTCGACTACCCCGGCTGGTCCGGGTCGCGACGTTCGCGCTCGTGCTGGGCGGCCCCTCCGGGCTGCGCGCCGAGCCCGTCACGGTGCGTTTTCCGCAGGGCTCCTGCGACAGCGGCTGGATCGAGGTGCAGGTCTACAATCGGCTGAGCGACCGCTGGGTCCCGCACCCGACCCATCCGCGCGTGGCCGCGGGCCAGTGTCACATCGAGGAGTCGGGGCGGCTGCTGAACGAGATCCGGGTGCGCTGCGTCGATCCGTCCCGCCGCCGCCGCCCCTCGGCCTGGGTGGTGGGAGCCAACGTGTGGAAGCCGGAGCCGAACGGGCAGTGCCGGGGCCCGTGAAGGCCCGGCCGCCGTCGTCTCCTCGCGTCACAAGCCCGGGACCGGCTCCACCTGCACCGGAATTCCGTTCAGGACCGCGGTTCCCGAGAGCGGGTCGAGGGGCTGCTCATCGGTGAGCGCGTTGCTGTTGCCGCCGGGGCGCTTCGCCGCGACGGCGAGTCGCGTACCGGGCGCGTCGTGACCCCAGCCGTGGGGCAGGCTCACGACCCCGGCCGCGACGTCCCCGGTGACCTCGACGGGGGCCAGGACCTCTCCCACGCGAGAGCGCACCCGCGCCGTGCCCCCGCTCTCGAGGCCCAGCCGGGCGGCGTCGTCGGGATGGACCTGCAGCGTGTAGCGCGCCGGTCCCTTGGCGAGCGATGGGAGATTGTGCATCCAGGAGTTGTTGGAGCGCACGTGGCGGCGGCCGATCAGGCGCAGCCCGTCGTCCGCTGCGGTGGTCTCGATCGACGCCTCGAGGCGCGTCAGGTCCCCGAGGAGCAGATCCGGCGCCAGCTCGATCTTGCCGCTCCGGGTGCGCAGCACCTCGGGCAGACGCGGCTGCAGCGCGCCGAGGTCGATTCCGTGGGGCGCGCGCTCCAGGGCCTCCAGCGTCAGGCCCTCCGGATTGGCGCCGAACCCGTCGCCGTAGGGCCCCGTGCGCAGCGCAAAGTCCACCAGGCGCTCCGGGCCGCGGCGCGCAGACAGGTCGTCCAGGATCTCCGCCGGGTCGCGGCCATGGACCGGGGAGCTCTCGGCCTGGACGGCGGTCTGCACCTGCAGACCGATGGCCATCTCGTCGAGCGCGCGCACGTCGGCCTTCGGACCCTGGCGGAGCAGCACGCCCAGCAGCCGCAGGATCACCTCCCACTCCTGCGGCTCGCCTTCGGGGGCCGCGAACACCGGCGGCGAGTAGCGCGCCCAGTTGCGCACCGAGAAGTTGGGGAAGATCACGTCGTAGTGGAGCTGCTCGAGGGGCGAGAGCCCGGGCAGGATCACGTCGGCGTGCCGCGTGGTCTCGTTCAGGTACAGGTCGAGGCTCACCATGAAGTCGAGGGACGCGAGAGCGCGGCCGAGCCGCCCCCCGTTGGGCGTGCTGAGCGCGGGGTTGCCCGCGACCGTGATCAGGGCTCGGATGCGGCCCTCGCCTTCGGTCTCGATCTCCTCGGCGAGGCACGCTGCGGGAAACTCGCCGAGCACCTCCGGCGCCCCCCGCACCCGGCTGCGGTGGCGGTGCAGCTTGAACCCGGAGCCGACGCCGTCCCGACCGCGCGTGTTGGGCGAGAAGGCCGGCGCCATCGGGAACATCGCGCCGCCCGGGCGGTCCAGGTTGCCGGTGAGAAGGTTGAGCACGTCCACCAGCCAGCTCGCGGTGGTGCCGAAGGGCGTAGTGGTGGTTCCGATCCGGCCGTACACGCAGCCGCTCTCGGCGGTCGCCAGCTCCCGGGCCAGCTCGCGAATCGTCTGCGCCGGAATCCGACACGCGGCGGCGACGCGCTCCGGCGCGAAGGGCTCGAGCGCTTCTTCCACGGCTTCGAGGCCCTGGCTGAGGGGCGCGAGTCGCCCCGGCCGGACGAGGCCCTCTTCGAACAGGGTCCGGGCCATGCCGGCCAGCAGCAGCGCGTCGCTGCCCGGGCGCACGGCCAGGTGTCGGTCCGCGATGGCGGCGGTCTCACTGCGCCGCGGGTCCACCACCACCAGCCTGCCGCCCCGCGCCCGCAGGGCGCGCACGCGTCGCCGGAAGTGGGGCACGGTGAAGAGGCTGCCGTTCGACGCCATCGGGTTCGCGCCGAGCATCAGCAGGTACTGGCAGCGGTCGATGTCCGGTACCGCGACGCTGAGGGGTGTGCCGAACATCAGCCCGGACGCGACCTGCTTGGGCGCCTGGTCGACGCTGCTCGCGCTGTACCGCTGCGACGTGCGGAATGCGGCCAGCAGCGCCTGGTTGTAGAGCAGCACGCTGGTGTTGTGCGCCGAGGGATTGCCGAGGTAGATCCCCACGGCGTCGTTGCCCGACTCCTCCAGGATCGGGCGCAGCCCCCGGTCCGCGATCTCGAAGGCCTCGTCCCAGCTCGCCGTCCGGTGGCCGTCGCCATCGCGCACCAGCGGCGCGCGCAGGCGGTCCGGATCCGCGTCGAGATCGCGCAGCGCGGCGCCTTTGGGGCAGACGTAGCCCTCGCTGAAGACGTCCTCCTCGTCGCCGCGGACGGACAGGACCTCGCGCCCCCGGACCTGGAGCACGAGCCCGCAGGTGGCCTCGCAGATCGGGCAGATTCGGTAGTGGGTCTCGACGTCGGTGCTCATGCCGCCGAGTATACGCGGATCCGAGGCCCGGCGGGCGCGCCGCCGCAATGGGCCGGAGAGGGGCCTTCCTGCCCCGCACTAGTCTCCGAGCGACTACACTACGCGGGCGCGAGGCCCGACGCGCGGTTCGGGCCCACGTACTCTCGGACCACCGTTCCACCTTCCCCCCCGTCCACGCGACAGTTCACCCAGGAGATCCCATGCCGCCGATCGACGACTACGAGTCCCTCGACGCCCTCGCCCTGGCCGACCGCATCCGTCGCAGGCAGGTGTCGGCGTCGGAGGTGCTGGAAGAGGCGATCGGGCGCGCCGAGAAGCGCAATCCCGAGCTCGTCGCGATCGTGACCCCGATGTACGAGGAGGCGCGCGCGGCCGCCAAGTCGGAGCTTCCCGACGGGCCCCTCCGCGGGGTGCCGTTCCTCGTCAAGGACCTCAACGCCTCCTGCAGCGGCGTGCGCACCACCAGCGGCTGCAAGCTCTTCGCGGACTTCGTTCCCGATCACGACAGCGAGCTGGTGGTGCGGTACCGGCGGGCGGGGCTCGTGATCTTCGGCAAGTCCGCGTCTCCCGAGTTCGGCATCACGACGTCCACCGAATCGGAGCTGTTCGGGAAGACCCGCAATCCCTGGAGCCCGGCCCACACGGCGGGGGGCTCGTCGGGGGGCGCCGCGGCCGCCGTGGCCGGCGGAATCCTGCCCGCCGCCCACGCCAGCGACGGCGGCGGCTCGATCCGGATCCCGGCGTCCTGCTGCGGCCTGTTCGGCCTCAAGCCGACGCGCGCACGGGTTCCGGCCGGTCCCGACGCGGGTGAAGGCTGGAGCGGGATGAGCACCTCCCACGCGCTGACGCGCAGCGTGCGCGACAGCGCGGCACTGCTCGACGCCGTGGCAGGCGAGGACCTGGGAGCGCCCTACTACGCGCCTCCCCGGGAGCGTCCGTTTCTCGACGAGGTGGGCGCCAACCCGGGCCGACTGCGCATCGCGCTCCAGACCGCGGCCTTCAACGAGGTCGAGACCCATCCGGACTGCGTCGCGGCGGCCGAGAGCGCCGCGCGCCTGTGCGAGGAGCTGGGTCACGACGTCGAGGAGGCGCGCTTCGAGATCGATCGGGACGCCTTCATCCGCGCCTGCCAGGTGATCATCGCCGCGAATCTCCGCATGACCCTGGAGGACCGCGCGGCAGAGCTCGCGCGCGAGCTGCGTCCCGACGACGTGGAGCCCGGAACCTGGGCGATGGTCGAGGCCGCAAAGTCCGCCCCGGTGGCGGAGTACGCGCGCTCGCTGCGCGAGATCCACGCGGTGGGGCGGCAGCTCGCCCGACACCACGAGCGCTACGACGTGATCCTCACCCCCACCATGGCGGCGCCCCCCGTGAAGCTCGGCGTGCTGGCCCTCGACAACACGGACCTCGAGGCCTTCATCACCAGCATCAAGGGCACGATCGCGTTCACCCAGCTCTTCAACGCGACCGGAACTCCGGCTGCGTCCGTGCCGCTGCACTGGAACGCCGAGGGCCTTCCCATCGGCGTCCAGTTCGCCGCGCGCTTCGGTGAGTACGGAAGGCTCTACCGCCTGGCGGGCCAGCTCGAGCAGGCGCGCCCCTGGTTCGACCGTCGACCGGGGCGGTGAGCGTCGCCTGCCGGCGGCGGCGCGAGGCCGCGGGGTGGAGCGGGCTCGCGCTGTTCTGGG
>JAAUYK010142955.1_pt1 | contig 17725 bp, 17 predicted proteins | sample 7278021 | NCBI WGS metagenome assembly JAAUYK01 (sample SAMN14350223, study PRJNA611818) | marine sediment metagenome | isolation source: surface marine sediment (1.8m) | place: French Polynesia: Moorea | collected 2018-08
CATGCTCCGGAGGGCACCCGCATTCAGCAGGTCGCGGCCGATCTGGAGTCGGCCGAGGAAAAGCTCATGGCCGACGAGCGGGTCGAGAACGTCACGGCTTTCATCGGCGCGGGGCCGCCGCGATTCTACCTGCCGGTGGATCCGGAACTCCCGCGTCAATCCTATGCCCAGCTCATCGTCAATGTGCATGATTTCGAGCAGATCGATGGGCTGATCGCAGAGATCACGCCCTGGATGGCAGACCAGTTCCCCGATACGCTGGTGTCGGTGCGTAAATTCGGTGTCGGCCCGGCGAACACCTGGACTTTCGAGCTGCGCATCAGTGGGCCGGCGATCGCCGATCCGGCGGAGTTGCGCTCGATCGCAGATCAAGGCGTGGCGATCCTCGAGAACCACCCGCTAGCCGGGCCGGTGCAGACGGATTGGCGCGAGCCCGTATCGAAGCTCAAACCATTGTTTAATCAGGAGCGGGCTCGGTTGTCTTCGATAACGCGCGACGATATCGCCCACGCCACCCGGCGCGCCTTCGACGGTCGGCAGATCGGTCTGTACCGAGAGGATGACAACCTCCTGCCGATTATTTTGCGACTCACGGAGGAGGAGCGGCGCAACTTCAGATCGGTCGACGAGCTTCAGGTTCAGTCGGTGCGGGCCACACGGTCTGTTCCCCTGTTGCAGGTGGTCGATGGCGTTCCGGTCGAGTGGGAAGATCCTATCAGCGCCCGCCGCGACCGCCGCCGCACGATCACGGTGCAGGCCAATCCCATCCAGGGAATCACGCTACCCACCCTGCGCGCTGCGGTGCTGGAGGATTTCGAAGCGATAGAGCTGCCGCTCGGCTACACCATGGAGTGGGGTGGCGAGTACGAAGACACGGTCGACGCCCAACGGGCGCTGATACCGGGCGTCATCCCGGCGGTCATCATTATTCTGTTGATCCTCGTCCAGCTGTTCAACGCCTTTCGGCCTCCCGTCGTTGTTCTCCTGACCGTGCCGTTCGCCATAATCGGCGTCACCTGGGGACTACTGGCCTTCGACGTACCCTTCGGTTTCGTTGCGCTGCTGGGCGCGATGAGCCTCGCAGGGTTGATGATCAGGAACGCCGTCGTGCTTCTAGACGCGTGCAATGTACAGCTGAGTAGCGGGACGAGCCGCTACGAAGCGATCGTGCTGGCCGCGGTGTCGAGGTTGCGACCGGTGTGCCTCGCCGGGGTGACCACCGTGTTGGGCGCCATTCCGCTGCTGAAAGACGTCTTCTGGATAGGGCTTGCCGTGACCATCATGGCGGGCATCACCTTCGGCACGTTGCTGACCATGTTCATGGTGCCCGTGTTCTACGCGACGGTGTACCGGCTGCGACCCAACGCCTCGCCCGCTTCATCCATTCGAGGGCCGGCTTCATTGTGATAGAGGACCGCACTTGGGTCATCTTCTCATCGCTTTCTCTACGCGCCGACGCCGAGCTCCCACCAGTTGTTCGGCGATGCGCTCGGCCCACAAGGCGAGAGCGCGTTCACGCCGACGGACAAGCAGACAGTGGCTCGAATGAATCGCGATACCTACTACTCGCTCGCCATCGTCGATGTCTCCAAAGGCGCAACGCTGACCCTGCCCTCGGTTCCTGAGGGCAAGTACATCTTGGCACAGGCCATTACCGAGAATCATCGGATCTACTCGATGTTCTACGGGGCAGGGAACTTCGATCTGACCACGCACGTCGGAACGCACGTGTTCGTCGGCGTGCGTCTCGATTCGACCTTGCCCCAGGAAGAAGCAAACGAGATCCAGGACATGATGCGTATCGAGGCGAACAGAAGCGAGCTCTTCCAGGCTGAGCCCATCAACGAAGCGTCCTTCATCGAGGCCGAGAACGAGCTCGAGGCGAAATGGCGGGCGCGGACAGGCGTTTCAAGGCCCGCTTTCCGCTCGAGGACCGAGAACTCGCCGCCATGTCAAGCAGCGGTGCGGGGGGATCAGGCCCCATCCCGGGCAGCGACCAGGGCCTTCTAACGGGCGACCGGCAACCGCGCGACCGGCGTGAACGTGCGACTGCCGATTACCGAGCGCGATCCGCTGGCGCGCTTCCGCGAGATCCGCAGGCGGGTGGAGGAGTGCCAGCACGACCCGGCGGTGGAAGCGCTGCCCGCCCTCGCCGAGGCCGTGGCCGTGCTGCCGAGGTCGCTCTACCCAGCCCTGGCGCACGCGGGCAGCCAGTCCATCAATCTGATCGTGACGAACGTGCCCGGCATCATGCGCCCCGCTACCTGGCGGGAGCGCACATCACGGCCCGCTATCCGTTCGCGCCGGTGGCGCCCCGCTGCCCCGTGAGTGTGGCGCTCTACGGCTGCGACGGTCGGCTCTGCGTCGGCATCGACGCCGACAGCACCGCCATGCCGGACGTGCCCGATCTTCGCAAGCAGCTGGCCCGCTCCTTCGAGGAAGTGATCGCGACGGCGCAGCGCCTGTCGCGCGCGTCCGGAGACGCGCCCGCTCGATTCACCCAGACGCGAATCGGCTGTTAGGATCCGAGCGATGTCGCTCTCGACCAAGGTGATGCTCGGCCTGGGCCTGGGACTCCTGACGGGCGTCTTCTTTGGCGAAGACGTGGCTTTCTTCCAGTTGCCGGGCCGGGCATTCGTCCTGCTGCTGCAAATGACGGTGATTCCCTACGTCGTGGTCTCGATGGTCGGCGCGTTGGGCAAGCTGGGTCCCGAGGGCGCGCGATCACTGGCCCGCAATGCAGGGGTCTTTCTGCTGGCTCTCTGGACGCTGTCCATGATGGCAGTGCTCCTGATGCCCCTCAGCTTCCCGAGCTGGGAGGCCGCCTCCTTCTTCAGTCGGACGCTCGTCGAAGTGGCGAAGGACATCGACTTCCTCGAGCTGTACATCCCGGCCAACCCGTTCCAATCCCTCGCGAGCGGCGTCGTGCCGGCGATCGTCGTCTTCAGTGCCGCGGTAGGCGTCGGCCTCATGGCGGCCCATCCGAAGCAAGCGCTGCTCGAGAGCCTGTCGGCGCTCGAGGGCACTCTCCTGCGTGTCACGAACGCGGTCGTCGCGCTGGCGCCTTATGGGGTGTTCGCGATCGCCGCTGACGCCGCCGGCACGATCGAAATCGAAAGCTTCCGCGGGCTGCAGGTCTACGGCGCGGCGTATGCGGGTCTCGCCTCCGTGCTCGCGCTCTATGTCCTGCCCGGCCTGGTCACTGCGCTGACGCCGATCCGCTACGCCGAGCTGGTGGGATCCTCGCGGGACGCCCTTTTCACGGCGTTCGCGACAGGGAGCGTCTTCGTCGTGCTGCCCATCCTTTCGCAGCGGAGCAAGGAGCTCCTCGAATCGAGGACGGAAGCGGCGGGGCAGGCAGACGAGATCATCGACGTGGTCGTGCCCATCTCCTTCACGCTGGCCAGCGCCGGCAAGCTGCTCTCGCTCGGCTTCGTGCTCTTCGCCGGCTGGCTGTCCGGCTTTCCGCTCTCCGCGACGCAATACCCGGGCTTCATCGTCACCGGTACCTTCAGCTTCTTCGCCAACACCTTCGTCGGCGTCCCGTTCCTGCTCGACCTGTACCGGATCCCGGCAGACACCTTCGACCTCTTCGTCATCGCCGACAGTGTCGTCGGCAACCGCTTCGGGGCCGCCCTCGCAGCGGTTCACACCCTGGTGCTGGCGGTGCTCACCGCCAGCGCGGCCGTCGGTCTCGTTCGGTTGCGCACCCGCCGGGTTGCTCGCTGGGCAGTGATCTCGCTCGCGCTCACGGCGGTGACCATCGGGGGCGTCCGGCTTCTCTTCGAGTCGATCGATCATCCCTACGAGGGCTACGACAAATTCATCGAGCGCGGACTCCTGCTGTCGCCCGCCCCGGCCGGCGAGGCCGCGCCTGCGGACGGAGGCGGCCCGACGCTCGACCGCATCCACCGAAGCGGCACGCTGCGCGTGGGCTACCGGAAGGACAGCCTTCCCTTCGTTTTCCGCAACGAGAACGCGGAGCGCGTGGGCTTCGACGTCGAGATGGCGCACGCGCTCGCGAAGGACCTGAACGTGGCCGTGGCCTTCGTCGAGGTGGAGCTCGAGAACGCCCCGGCGCTGCTCGAGTCAGGCGCCGTGGATGTGCTGATGACGGGGGTCGCCATCACGCCGAAGAAACTCGCGCGGATGTCCTTCAGCGATCCCTATCTCGAGGAGACGCTCGCCTTCATCGTCCGCGATCACCGCCGCTCCGAGTTCTCGAGCCGGGAGGCGGTCCACGCACATGCTTCGCTGCGGCTCGCGATCCCCGGGTGGGGCTACTACGCCGCCAAGGCCCGCGACTACCTGCCCCAGGCCAAGCTCGTCACCGTGGAGTCTCCACGCTCCTTCTTCCGGGAGTCGCCCGAGGACGTGGATGGTCTCATCTACACAGCCGAGGCCGGCTCCGCCTGGACGCTCATCTATCCGGAATACGGCGTGGCCATCCCGCAGCCGGATCTGCTGTCGGTTCCGGTGGGCTACGCCGTTGCGCGAGGAGACCTTCGGATGACCGACTTCCTGGACGCCTGGATCGACCTGAAGAAGCGCGACGGAACCATCGACCGGCTCTTCGACTATTGGATCGAAGGGCGCACGCCGCCTGGGGTCGTGCGCCGGTGGTCCATCCTACGCGATGTGTTGGGATGGGGCGATCCGCCTTGAGCTATGCCCCTCCACAGAACCGAAAGAAGCACTGGCGAATCGGAAGCGAAGCGGAGCCGCCACAATTGGCAACAGAGACAAATGCCGACGGCTGCCCTGCATCGGCCCGGAATGCGTGGTCTCCGGTTCCGATTCGGTGTGGCCCTCTTGCCAGAACCTCGCGAAAGCACGGGATTTCCTGGGTCGGCCACGGGTAGTGGGCACCCAGTCTCCGCCCCCGCAGACTGAATGGCGGAGGGAACGGAAGTCGAATGCTCAGTCCCGTTCGGCGCGGGAGGGGCGAATCCAAGGGGGGCGTCCTGGCGAGGCCAGATTGAGGTTCAGGGCCAGGTGGCATCGTCCGATGGCGATGATAAGATGTACATGTAGTTGTACATTTTACCTCTCATCGAGAGGCAACCCCATGGCCGCCACAAAGGTCTCCGTCGCCGAAGCGCGTCAGCACTTTGCTCGTCTCATCACGCGGGCACAGCAAGGCAAGACGATCGAGATCACGCGCCGTGGCGAACCGGTAGCGGTCCTGCTCTCGGCCTCTGAGTACTCGGCGATCACAGGCGAGCGTGCCTCCTTCATCGACGCACTGAGTCGGGTCCGCGAGCGCCTCGGCGTCGACCGCCTCGGAATTCGGGATGCGGAGTTCGAGGGACTGCGTGAGGAGTCGCCGGGCCGAGAGATTCCCCTGTGAGCATTCGCTACCTGCTCGATACGAACGTCCTCTCCGAGCCCATCAAGTCAGAACCCGACCCGCGCACCCTCGAGTCCCTCGCGGAACACGAAGGGGAGCTCGCGACCTGTTCGGTGGTGTGGCATGAGCTGTGCTTCGGAGCGGCTCGGCCGTCCGCCTCGAAGAAGCGCAGAGCCATCGAGGCGTATCTCGAGGAGGTGGTGGGAAGCACCCTGCCCATCCTTCCCTACGACCAGGAGGCAGCAAGCTGGCACGCGCTCGAACGCGCGCGCCTCAGTCGACGCGGTCGTCCTCCTTCCGCCGCGGACGGGCAGATCGCGGCCATCACCCGCGTGAACGACCTGATCCTCGTGACTGCGAACGGGAAGGACTTCAGTAGGTTCAAGGACCTGGTCGTCGAGGACTGGTCCCGATGAGGTGAACGCCGATGGGGGCGAATCCGAACCGCCGAACCTGGCAACAGAGACGAACGCGGCCCGCTGCCCCTCATCGGCCCGGAACGCGCGGTCTCCGGTTCCGATCCGGCCTGGCCGCCCCACCAAGACCCCGCGACGTGGCGGGAAGTTCCGCGCCGGCGCGCACTGGGGAGCGCCGCGTCTCCGCACGCGCGGACTGGATGGCGGAGGAAGCAGTCCGGCGCGAACGCGTCTCTGCGGCCGAAATCCCTGATCCATCGGGGAAGTACAGGGAACTCCGTCGATACCCGGGCTCTGGACCACGGATCGACCCCGATCCGGCGGGGTCTCGGCGTCTATTGATGGGCTTTCCCCTCATCCCTGAAGCGGGAACCTCTGCCGGCGAGCAGGGATTTCAATGCGGGAAGCGAAGCGCCGAGAGACGCGCCGACTGGGCGCGCTGCCGAGATCACGCCCTTGACGCCAGCCATCATCTTGAATAAACAATCACCTGTTCAGTTAAGGGATGCCTGCTGGTGGCCGTCAAGCGACGACAGAACAATCGCAGCGTGGCCCTGCTCGATGCCGCTGCGCAGCTCTTCGCCGAGCAGGGTTACCGCGCAACGACGATTCGCGATGTGACCAGCTGCGTCGGCATGGGGCCGGGGTCGTCCTATTACCACTTCAGGACGAAGGCGGAGCTCCTGCTCGCCGTCTACGAGATGGGGGTCTCGCGGGTGATCGAAGCCGTGCAGAAACGGCTCGATGACAGTCCCGATGACCCCTGGAAGCGCCTCGAAGCAGCGGTCATCGGCCACGTCGAAGCCGTCCTCGCGCGATCGGCCTACGCGCGCGTCATCGTGAGGGTGTTGCCCGATGACGTGCCCGAGATCGCGGATGAGCTGCGCCAGGCCCGAGAGGGGTACGAGCAGATGTGGCGGCAGCTCGTCGACGATCTGGGCATCGATGTGGACGCCGGGCTGTTCCGGCTCTTTCTCCTCGGCGCCGCCAACTCGACACAGGTGTGGTACCGGCCAGGCCTGCAATCGCCGGCGATGATCGGAGCTGCCTTCGTCTCGTTCCTCCGGGAACCACTGGGGAGCCCGTGACTCAGCCGCTGCGCGTACTCGTCACCAAGATCGGGTTCGACGGCCACGACCGCGGAAGCCGCATCGTTGCGAGCTACCTCCGGGATGCCGGCCACGAAGTCATCTACACGCCCCCGTGGCAGGCGATCGATGCTGTCGTTTCCCTGGCCCTGCAAGAGGACGTCGACGTCATCGGTATATCCTCCCTTGCGACCGACCACCTGATCGTCCCCGACCTCATCCACGCGCTCGAGGAGGCGGCAATGGGCCACGTCGGGGTCGTCGTGGGCGGGATCGTTCCCGACGCCGAGCACCGGCTTCTGAGAGACGCCGGTGTCGCAGCGATCTTCGGCCCCGGTGCGACTCGTGATGAGATCGTGACCGGCGTCGAGCAGCTCGGGGGCCGGGTGCGAAATCGAAAGCCGTCATTCGAGGAGTTCTCATCGTGACCGCGTCCGAGTTCCAGAGCAGGGCACCCGAGGCAGAGCCCCGGCCCACCAATCAGCAGCTCCACCTGCCCGGATTCGACGACGCGGAGCGGGCCTGGCGGAGCGCCTACGCCGAGCAGATCTCCGACGACGAGACGGTCCGCAACCGATCCGGAATCGAGATCCAGCCGATCTACACGCCAGCGGACTGGTCGTCGGAGCGCTACATGAGCGATCTCGGCTTCCCGGGACGGCCGCCGTACACGAGAGGCATCTACTCCACGATGCATCGGGGCCGCACGTGGACCCAGCGTCAGCTCATCGGGCTCGGAACGCCTGCCGACTACAACGAACGAGTCCGGGACATCCTCGACCGCGGCGCCACGGCGATCAGTCTCCTTCCGTGTAACTCCGGGTTTCGCGGCTTCGACTGCGACGAGGTCCCGCTGCCCCTGCTCGGCACCTGCGGGACGGTCGTGAACACGGTCGATCACATGGACGCCGCGTTGTCGGGGGTCTCGCTGGATGAGATTTCCACCGCCATGAACGATCCGACACCCTTCACGCTGCTCGCGTTCGTCCTCGGTGTAGCGAGGCGACGCGGGGTGCCGTTCGACAAGATCACTGGCACGTCGAACCAATCGGACTACATCTCCCACTACGTCGCCAACCACATGTTCTATCGGCTTTCCCAGCCCGGCTCCCGCCGGGTCCTCACAGACCACGTCGCCTACTGCATCGAGCGAGTTCCGAACTGGAATCCACTGTCGGTCGTCGGTCAACACATGCAGCAGGCGGGCGCCACACCGGCCGAGACGATGGGGTTCGCGCTGTCGAGCGCCATCCAGTACGCCGAGGACTGCATCGGCAAGGGATTGGACCCCGATGCCGTTCTGCGACGGCTCACCTTCTTCTTCGACATCTCGATCTCGTTCTTCGAGGAGGTGGCCAAGTTCCGTGCTGGGCGGCGGATCTGGGCCCGGATCGCCAAGGACCGGCTCGGCGCGAAGGACCCCAGGTCGTGGAGGTTCAAGTTCCATGGCCAGACCTCGGGTGTCGACCTGACGGCGCAGCAACCGCTGAACAACGTCGCTCGGGTTGCCGTCCAGGCGGTGGCGGGAATCTTCTCGGGCCTCCAGTCGATGCACACCGACAGCTTCGACGAAGCGATCTCGACGCCCACGGAGGAGAGTGCCCGCATCGCGATCGCCACCCAGAACATCCTGCGTGAGGAAGCGCATCTCTGTGACGTCATCGATCCGCTCGGCGGGTCGTACTACGTGGAGACCCTCACGAACGAGATGGAGGAGGAGATCCTCGCGGTGATGGACCGGATCGAGGCGGCCGGCGGCATGTACGAGGCGGTGGGAGCCGGCCTCGTCCAGACGATCATCGGCCGCTCGGCGCTCGGCGCGCAGAACCGGATCGACCGTGGCGAGGATCGGATCGTCGGCGTCAACTGCTATCAGTCCGCGGAGGACGCCGCCGATCAGCCCAGGCCCTCCCGGCCGAACCTCGAGGCGATGGTCTCGCACGTGGAGGCCTTCAGGGCGTTCAAGGCCGCTCGAAGCCGTCCGGATGTAGATGCGGCCATCGCCGCGCTTCGCTCCGCAGCGAACGACGAGCGCCACAACGTGTTCGAGAAGGTCGTGGATGCGGCAGCGGTCGGCGTGACCCACGGCGAGATCGTCTCGGCGCTGCGGGACGAGCTGGGGTTCGGCGATCCCCTGATCGTCCCGTGATGGCCGCGACCGACCGGGCGCGGGCCTCGAATCGCACCGCCTTCGAACGTCTCCTGGCCGGCGAGCCGGCCGCACTGGCTCGAGCGCTGTCGGTACTGGAGCGGGGAGGTGCCGAGGCCGACGGCCTGGCGGCCAGACTTCGCCCCCACACCGGGCATGCAGTCGTCGTCGGGTTCACGGGCCCGCCCGGCGCCGGCAAGTCCACCCTGATCGCCGCCTACGTGACCGCCCTCCGCGCCCAGGGCGAGCGGGTTGCGGTCCTGGCTGTCGATCCATCGAGCCCACTCACGGGCGGGGCAGTGCTTGGGGACAGGACCCGCATGGGCGCTCACACCCGCGACGGTGGGGTGTTCATCCGCTCCATCGCCTCGCGCGGGCACCTCGGTGGCCTCTCCACCTCCATCCCCCTCCTACTCGACGCCGTCGATGCCGCCGGCTGGACGACGATCGTTCTCGAGACGGTCGGCACCGGGCAGTCCGAGACCGAGATCGTCGACTTCGCGGATGTCAAGGTCGTGCTCAGCGCACCCGGACTCGGCGACGAGGTGCAGGCGATGAAGGCCGGGGTGCTGGAGATCGCCGATGTCCTCGTGGTCAACAAGAGCGACCTCTCCCTCGCGGAGCAGACCCGCCAGCAGCTGGGGGACATGCTGGCGTTGCGCGATCCGAAGCGACCCGTTCCAGCCGTGGTGTGCACCATCGCGACCCGGGAAGAGGGCATCCGCGACCTCGTGGCGGCCATCCGCGTTCGGAGTACCGAGGCGGACGACGTGACGCCGGAGATCCGCAGCGCCAGACGGCTTCGCGGACTTCTCACCCGGTCGGTCGAGTCCGAGCTCCACACCCGGCTGTCGCGGATCGGTGAAGCGCGCATCGATCAGATCTGCGCCCGACTTCGGACGGGGGAGGTGGCGATGCCCGAAGCCGCTCAGGAGCTCCTGGCTGCGTGCGCACCCCCGACATTCGGAGCATCCACCCCAGAAACGGAAGGGAGCCACCGGTGAAGCCCGAGGTCGTGTTGTGCGGAGGAAAGCGCACCCCGTTCGGTGACTTTGGGAAGTCGCTCAAGGACGTCACCGGGACCGACCTCGGGATCCACGCTGCCCAGGCATGCCTGGCAGGGGTCGGACTCGAACCCACCGAGGTCGATCATCTCGTGTGCGGCAACGTCGTCCCCGTCGATCAGGGAGGCTACTTCGCGGGTCGGGTGATCGCCCTCGGAGCCGGTCTTCGCGAGGAGAGCTGCGCTCTGAACGTATCCCGGGCCTGCGGCTCCGGGACCCAGGCGATCGTCTCGGCGGCGGAGCAGATCCTCACCGGTCACGGCAGCGTCGCGCTCGCGGGCGGCTACGAGAACATCTCCCGAGCCCCGTACGCTCTTCCCGGAGCTCGGTGGGGCCTCAAGCGCGGTGCCTTCGAGACGATCGACACGATCGACTACGCCTACCGCGACCCCTTCGATCACTCACTGATGGGCGAGACCGCCGAGAACCTGACCGACGAGTTCGGCTACTGCCGCGTCGACATGGACGAGTACGCGTTCACGAGTCAGCAGCGGGCGGGTGCGGCGATGGCGTCGGGATTCCTCGACGAGCAGATCGCAGCCATCGAGGTCCCAGCGTCGAGAAACGAGACCCGACTCTTCGCTCGGGACGAGTTTCCCCGTCCGCATACGACGCTCGAGAAGCTCGCGGCCATGAGCCCTGTGTTCCGAGCCGACGGTCGCGTGACCGCAGGCAACTCCAGCGGCCTCACCGACGGGGCTGCGTTCCTGGTCGTTGCCGAGCGTGAACGTGCCGAGCGCCTCGGTCTCGTGCCGCGCGCGACACTCGTGGACTGGGAGGTGGTGGGCGTGCCACCTCGCATCATGGGCTGCGGTCCGGTGCCGGCGATCCAGCGACTCCTCGACCGCCGGGACATGGGCGTCTCCGACGTCGATTACTACGAGATCAACGAGGCCTTCGCCGTGGTCAACCTCCACGCAGAACGTGAGCTCGGCCTTTCCCGCGCGACGACGAACCTCTACGGCGGTGGCATCTCGATCGGCCACCCCCCGGGAGCGACGGGCGTCCGCATGGCGCTGACCGCCATGCGGCACATGGAGGTCGAGGGGGCAAGGAACGCGGTGCTTTCGATGTGTCTCGGTGCGGGCCAGGGCATGGCGGTCTTGATCGAGCGCCTCTGACACGAAGCGACGACCCGTGTATTCCCAATATTCGTCCGCGTTGATATCGCTCACGATTCCCCGACTCCGATCTCCTGATCCGTAGAGAGTAGACCGACCCCCGCTCGAGATTCAGGCTCCCATTCCAGGCCAGCGGTGAACAGAATCAGACGATGGTCGGGGCGCTGGCCACCCTCATCGTTTCAGCCCTGCGCAGTGCCCTCGCGCTCTTCCGAAGCCGCGAGGATCAGGCCCTCGTGGTAGGTCCTCGTGGAGCTAGCCCTCCGCCAGCAGCTCGCCTGCTATGTCCATCGGCATCCCAGGCCGTGGCTCTCGCCGCTGGAGCGGGCCTTCTGGGTCGCCCTCTCTCGCTGCTCGCCTGAGTGGCGTAGCGTCCTCGTTCTGGTTCGGCCGGAGACGGTGATCCGCTGGCACCGCAGGGCCTTCCGGGGTTACTGGCGATGGATCTCGAGGCCTGGACCCGGCCGACCTCGAATCCCCGATGGAACAAGAGCCTTGATCGTCCGCATGGCCACGGAAAGCGGCTGGCGTGCCCGGAAGATCCAGGCCGGGCTCTCGAAGCTGGGAATCCGCCATGGTCTGACGACGATCTCCCGCTACCTGCCGAAGGTGGGTCCACGCAAGGCTCCGCAGCAGCGCTGGATGGCATTCCTGTGGAATCATCGCGACCTGATCGCGGGGATGGACTTCTTCGTCGTCCCGACCGTCCGCTTCGAACTCCTCTATGTCTGGTTCGCCCTAGACCACGGGAGACGACGGGTCCTCCATTACAACGTGACCGCCCACCCCACGGCCAACTGGGTGATCCAGCAGCTCCGCGACGCGTTTTCCGATCCGACCGTATCCACACGTCCATCGGCGATGCCCCCGAAGGCCGCGCTGTCCAGGATCGCCCCTCGGACCGAGCCAAGGTCCTCGGTTCGCCCCGCGTGGGAGGCCTTCACCACCGATACACCTGGGCCGAGGCGGCTTGATGATCGGCCCTGTCCTGCGTAGTCAGGATGTGGGAGCGGGCCGACGAATGTTGGGCATAGACAGCGGTCACCTTCATCGCAGTCGCAATCCTTCGAAGCATCTTGGCGCTGTTGACCGGCGTCAATCGTTTCTTCCGGACGTGTTGGTCTCGATGCCCGGGCGCCCAGAGCCACCGGCGCGTGCCGCGCTCGGGGCCTGGGGCGCGGTCGCCTCGGCCGTGCGATAGCTGGAGACGTCAAACTCGAGGATCACCGAGTGGTGCACGACGCGGTCGATCGCGGCCGCCGTCGCCCAGTCCGTTCGGAGCTTCGGGATCTGTCCCATTCGCACTGCGTTCCAAAGCCCCTGGCAGAACGGGATCGGCGAACGCTTCGTTGGGAGCTGCCGCCGGGAGCTTCTCGATCACGTGGTCGTTCTCCACGAGAATCATTTGCGGCGCCTGCTCGGCGAGTACGTCGCGAACTAAAACGCGGAGCGCGTCCACACCTCGATGGGCGACGCACCGGCTCGGCGAGCAGCCGACGCGAGGCCGGCGGGCCGCGACCCACGCCCCCGCGTCGAGGACACGAGTTCGCCCCTCGAAAGCGCCGGGCCTGACGCTGTGACCACGCACGATCATGGGACGTTTCGTCTCGGAAGCGACGCCCACGATCCCATCTGCGCCGGCTACTCCAGGTAGCGGGCCTCGATCGCCTCGAGGAGCTCACGCCGCAGGACCTCCGTCGGGACCGTTGACCCCGAGCGCGCCTCGATCGCGCGGACGGCCGCGGCCAGCTGGGAGTCCTGCACGACCCGCTCCATCCACCGGGAGAAGTCCTGCTGCGCCAGGTGGTGCTCGACGACGTCGGCGCCGCAGAGCAGCAGCTCGCGGTGGAACTCGGAGAGGTTGCTGGCGACGGCGCCCGTGAGTGCGAAAGGGTTGCGGAAGAAGAAGCGCTGCGGCTCCGGCAGATGGGAGCTCGCATACTTGTGCCAGTGCCGGACGTGTCGGGACCAGCGAGCGCCGAGGCTCAGGACCCGGAACTCCGGCTGCGGGCCCAGGCGAACCAGCAGAGCCTGGCCGAGCTCCAGCGCACCGATCGCCGCCGGCGAACCCGGGGGAGGGAAGCGGACCAGGGCTTCCAAGCTCTCGCGCGAGGGCGCTTCCAGGCCTTTTTCACCCGAGACGACCAGCAGGAAGTCGAAGCCCGAGCCGGCTCCCTCGCACAGCTCGTCGGGCCGGTACGTCACCAGACAGAAGCCCTTGTCCTCGGGATCCCAATGCTCACACGCCCGGCTGCCCGCGTGGAGCGGTACGTGCGCCTCGTCGATGAAGACCCAGTGGGGGACCCCCGCCGTCCGGCGCTGCTCGCGAAGCGCCTGGAGCGCCGCGACGAGATAGGGCTCGCGCTCGTGAGTGGGCGTGAGCGAGAGATCGACGACGAGGCTTCCGAGGCGGTGCCGGATCAATCGCGGCAGGTCCTCGGGAAGGGGAAGCCCGCCCCGGCCCCCGACCGAGACGACGCCGCGCAGGCGACCGAGCGGCGCGTGGTCTCCTTCGGGGTCGAAGATGCACACGGAATAGCCGAGCTCGATCAGGCGCTCGGCGAGGAGTCCCGCAGCGTAGGACTTGCCCGCGCCGCTCCCGCCCGTCACCAGCACGCTGATCTGGGAGGCGGGAAGCCGCACGCTCTCGTCGTCGAGGGAGCGCCCCAGCTCGATCTGCCAGCGCTTCGGCTCGACGAGCAGCTCGTCCCGCAGCACCGGCCCGCGCAGCAGGCGCTCGACACCGCGGCCGTTGCGCTCCCCGAGCACGACGTCGGCGCGCTGCTTGAGGCTCGCCACTGCGTTCTCGACCGCGACCCCCAGCTCGCACTGCTCGAGAAGGGACAGGTCGTTCTCCGCGTCGCCGATCCCGATCGCGCTGTGGTGGGAGAGGCCGAGCTCGCCGAGCGCCTCGAAGAGCCCCGACCCCTTCGAGATCCCAGCCGGCAGCACCATCAGCGCGCTGCGGTTGCGGACCAGCTGGCAATCCGAGCCGATGCGGTGGAGCTCCTGGAAGACGGTGACCTCGTGCACGGCATCGCAGTCGAGCAGCACCTGGCCGCGCCGGAACGGCACCCCCCGCTCCACGAGAGGCTGGTCGAGCTCGAAGGGGACGGGCGCTCCCAGCGCCCGGGACACACCATCCCGGTGGAGCACCGCCCCGTTCTCGGCCACGACCACGTCGAATCGCTCCTCGAAGTCGGGGAAGATCCGCCGCAGCTCGGCGAGGATCCGGCCCGTGATCAGAACGAGCTTCCGCCCGCTCGCGCGGACTTCGGCCAGGGCCGCCAGGAGACCCTCGTGCGGCCGGTCGCCCTCGGTCAGGGTGCCGTCGTAGTCGATGGCCACCGCGCGGAAGAACTCGGACACCGTTGCCCCCTCGGTGCGGCGCCGGTTTCGCTCGCCTCGACCTGGCAGGCGGCCCAGGCGGAGAATCGGGCGCTGGATCGCAATGAGTCTACGCGAAGTCGGGGAGCGCGCCCGCTGCGTCCTGGATCGGAAGGGCCGCCTTCTTTGCCGGCCCGCTGTGTGTTCCAAGTATCCGTCCGCGTTGGTATCGCTCACGATTCCCCGACTCCGATCTCCTCACCCGTAGAGAGTAGACCGACCCCCGCTCGAGATTCAGGCTCCCGTTCCAGGGCAGCGCTGAACAGAATCAGACGATGGATGGGGCGCTGGCCACCCTCATCGTTTCAGCCCTGCGCAGTGCCCTCGCGCTCTTCCGAAGCCGCGAGGATCAGGCCCTCGTGGAGCTGGCCCTCCGCCAGCAGCTCGCCTGCTATGTCCATCGGCATCCCAGGCCGCGGCTGTCGCCGCTCGACCGAGCGTTCTGGGTCGCCCTCTCTCGCTGCTGGCCTCGTTGGCGCAGCGTCCTCGTGCTGGTTCGGCCGGAGACCGTGATCCGCTGGCACCGCAGGGCCTTCCGGGGCTACTGGCGATGGATCTCGAAGCCTGGACCCGGCCTTCCTCGAATCCCCGATGGAACAAGAGCCTTGATTGTCCGCATGGCCACGGAGAACGGCTGGCGTGCCCGAGAGATCCAGGCCGAGCTCTCGAAGCTGGGAATCTGCGTCGGTCTGACGACGATCTCCCGGTACCTGCCCAAGGTGGGTCCACGCAACGCTCCGCCGCAGCGCTGGGTGACGTTCCTGGGGAATCATCGAGACCTCATCACGGGGATGGACCTCTTCGTCGTCCCGACGGTCCGCTTCGAGCTCCTCTACGTCTGGTTCGTCCTCGACCACGGGAGACGACGGGTCCTCCATTTCAACGTGACCGCCCATCCCACGGCTAACTGGGTGATCCAGCAGCTCCGTGAGGCGTTCTCCGATCCGACTCATCGCTACCTGCTCTTCGACGACCACTCCATCTTCTCGCCCTACGTGGTTCGCCCCATCCGCACCTTCGGGATTCATCCAAGACGCACGGCGCTCCAGAGTCCCTGGCAGAACGGGACCGCCGAACGGTGCGTAGGGAGCCTGTGCAGAGAGCTTCTGGACCATGTGGTCGTCCTAGGTGAGGACCACTTGAGACGGCTGCTCCGGGAGTACATCGAGTACTACAACGCCGAGCGCGTCCACACGTCCATCGGCGATGCACCCGAAGGCCGCGTTGTCCAGGATCGCCCCTCGGACCGAGCCAAGGTCCTCGGTTCGCCCCGCGTGGGAGGCCTTCACCACCGATACACCTGGGCCGAGGCTGCTTGATGATCGGCGCTGTCCTGCGTAGCCAGGATATGGGAGCGGGCGGATCAATAATGGGAACAGACAGCCGTCCCGCCCCCCTCAGGTCGCGCTCGTGCCCTCTTGCGTCTCGAACTCGCCGTGAAGGGCGGACGGACACACCATCATGGCGAGGACCACCGAGAGGAGACCCACTGCCGAGCAGATGATCCAAGCCAGCTCGTAGCTGCCGGTGGCGTCGAAGATCGCGGCCGCCGAGGGACCGCCGAAGATGACGCCCACCGCGAAGCCCGCCATCACCAGGCCCTGGATCTTGCCATACTCGAGCTCGCCGAAGCAGCGACCGACCAGGATCGGAAGGCTCACCACGCTGCCCGCGATCCCGAGCCCCTGCGCGATGCCGAAGAGCCAGATCGGCAGCGAGGTGGTCCAACCGAGACGGATGGGCATCACGATCAGCGCGACCGTGCTGAGCGACATGAGCAGCCCTGCCGAAGCCATCAGGAGGTGGGGACTGATGTGGTCCGTGAGCCACCCGTAGAGGAAGCGGCCTGGGACGCTGACCCCGACGGCAGCGGCCATGAAGAGGGGCGCGGCCAGCGCCGTGTAGCCGACGTTCTCGGCGAAGGCGGTCGTGTTGACGTTGACGGCCGACATCACGTAGAGCTGGGTCAGGTACGTGAAGAAGAGCAGCCAGAAGGTGATGGTGCGCACCGCGCGCCTCGCCGTGATGCCGGCCGGGACGGGAGCGGGCTCGCCGCCAGCAGCGACCCGACCGTCCGGCACCTCCCCGATGTCGGAGGGCTGGTTCTTCAGGAAGAGCAGGACCGGCGGGATCACGAAGAGCAGCATCGCCAGGCCCAGGAAGCGGTAGGTGGCCCGCCAGCCGACCTCGTAGATGGCCCACGCCACCAAGGGGGACAGGGCGAGGCCCCCGAGGCCGACGCCCATCATGGCGAGTCCCATGTTGCGGCCGCGCTTCTTGTTGAACCAGAGCGTGATCACCGTCTGGGCCGGGACCAGGGTCGAGGCGGCCGCCGAGACGCCCGAGATCATCAGCACGGCGTAGAGCTGCCAGAGCTCGACGATCAGCGAGGTGAGGAAATAGAGTACGGCGTTGGCGAGCGCGGCCATGGCGATCACGATCCTCGCGCCGAAGCGCTGGATCCAGCCGCCCACGAAGAAGCCCGACACCCCGAAGACCACCGCCCAGAGGGCCGCGGGCCCCACGGTCTGGAGCATGGTCCAGCCAAAGGCCTCGACCAGTCGCGGCACGAACACCTGGTAGGAGTAGAGCCCCAGTCCCGCGGTGAAGAACAGGACGTACATCAGGAGCAGTGTGATGCAGTTGCCGTAGAACACCTTTTCCCCGCTGCGGATGGCCGTGCCTGCTTCCCTCGGGTCCATGTCGTCGCTCTCCTCGCGATGGTCCGAAGGGGCATTGTGCCATTTTCCGATCCCGATCAGGCGGCCCGGTGCAGCACGAGGGGACCCGAGCCCCGAACGGCTCCCCGGGGAGCGGGTCCACGGCGGTGGCTACCGACCATCGTGTTGAGAAGGCCGCGTGCCCCCGGCTTGCACCAGCGCGCTTCGCATTGTGTCGAGTGCGGGCGTAGACCAACAGGTGTGTGTTCTCAATGTTCACCCTGGTTGATCCTGCTCGCACCGCGACCTTCTGGATGCGGAGCGAGTGCTGGGAGACTTCCCGTACGAGCTGCTTACGGGTACGGGTGAGGTCGCGCAGTTCCTGGATCGGCACCGGAGGTACGAAGCTGTCACGAATGAGGCCGTGGGCCAGCAGATCCGCCAGCCACATCGCGTCGTTCGCGTCGGTCTTGCGCCCAGGGACGTTGCG
>JAAUYK010047023.1_pt1 | contig 17710 bp, 13 predicted proteins | sample 7278021 | NCBI WGS metagenome assembly JAAUYK01 (sample SAMN14350223, study PRJNA611818) | marine sediment metagenome | isolation source: surface marine sediment (1.8m) | place: French Polynesia: Moorea | collected 2018-08
CACAGGTAATCCTATTCCTTCTCTAGCTAATAATTGTAAACAACGTAATTTATCGCGAGACCGAGAAATAGCTTGAGAAGGATTTGCGGTAAAAACTCCCATCATTTCAAACTGTCTAACCACCGCCGTGCCATAAAATGTTTGAGAAGCACCAATGCGAGGAATAATAGCATCAAATCCTTCTAAGGGTTCACCCATGTAAATAACTTGAGGCTTCATTGAAGTAATATTCATATAACAGCGCAGGTAATCAATAACCTGAACTTCATGACCGCGTTTTTCTCCAGCTTCTACTAATTTTCTGGTTGAATAGAGAGTGGGGTCAGTAGATAAAACAGCGATTTTCATTTTGTTTTTTTCTACCATTTTTTTGACTTAATTTTGAATTGGTATCTAAATAGGATTTACCAGGGTTAATTAAGAAATTATTCCGTACAGCTTGTCGTCCCAACAACATTCTAAATCCCATTAATTCTCGATTAGTTAATGTTAGCTCAATTTGCCATTTTTTGTTCATTAAATTGACTTCAGTTAAAATTACAGGACGTAATTCTGCTTCCCCGCTAGAACTACGAACTTTTCGTTCATCTATTAATTCTGCTTCAGCAGTTACTATGAGATTAGTATCTTTTTGTTGGGGATGAACTTTAAATTTTACCATCGATTTCCCGTCAATTTCAAAAGTCTCAATATCAAAAGCGTGTAAAGCAGAAGAACGGGCACCAGTATCAATTTTTGCTTTAATTCTACTAATGCCAATTTCAGGTAATGCTATCCATTCTCGCCAACCAATAACAGGTAATTCTTGATGTTTCATTTTTAGTTTTAGGGAGTAGGGAATAGGGAGTAGGGAGTAGGGAAGATGGGGAGCAAGATAGGGAATAAGCAAAAAATATTTACCCTGTTAGTTGTACCACATTAGTCACCGAATCTGCTGTAAGTAAGAAGGTTGTAATTTTTCCCCCATTTCCAGCTTTTAACTTTTGACTTTTGACTTTTAAAATGGTGCGTTACGGCGCAATTTTAAGTTTTGAGGTACAACCACATTTACACGGTTGCGCCTAACGCACCCTACACACTATCTACACTACTCTAAGTTAAGAAGGAAGAAGAAATAATCTTTGAAAGTAGCAAAAAATTGCAGTCTACTACTAATAAATAGAGTTGTAATTTTTCCCTATTCCCTGTTCCCTATTCCCTATTCCCTATTCCTTCTATAAAAGGGGCGTTTAACAACAATAGCTGCATAATTCTTTCCCCTAATTTCTACTTCTAATTTTTGACCGACTTTCCCTAATTTTTTAGGTACATAAGCTAGAGCGATCGCTTTCCCTAAAGTTGGAGACTTGGTACCGCTGGTAACTTCCCCCACCACCTTACCATCACTCAAAACAGGATAACCATGACGAGCAATAGAGCGATCGAGCATTTCCAAACCAACCAAACGTTTTGCAACTCCCTCCGCTTTTTGTGTTTCCAAGACCTGACGACCAATAAATTCTCCCTTTTTATCTAAATGAACTAACCAACTTAAACTTGCTTCTAGAGGAGTAGTCTCAGTATCAATATCTTGACCATAAAGTGCCATTGCAGCTTCTAAACGTAGAGTATCTCTCGCTCCCAAACCGCACGGAGTAACGCCAGCATCCAACAAATTGCGCCATAACTCCACACCCACGGAGGGGTCAACCATAATTTCAAACCCATCCTCCCCAGTGTAACCAGTTCTAGCAATAAAACCAGGTTGCTCTAATACAGTAATATCTGAATGCCCGAAAAATCCAATTGATGCCAAATTTTCCTTGACAAATTGCTGCAAATATGATTCTGCTTCCGGACCTTGGACAGCCAATAACACTTTTTCCTCAGAGATATCTTGGAATTTAACACCACTATCTTCTAAATGACTTAATATCCATCCTTTATCATTAGCTTTAGTGCCAGCATTAACAATCATAAAACCCCGTGCTTCGTTGGTGAGGGGGTCATCACTTTGACGATAGAAAATGAAGTCATCAATAATGCCTCCCTGGGGGTTTAATAAGACAGTGTATTGCGCTTTACCAGGTTCTAAGCTACTCAGGTCGGAAGGTACTAAATATTGGATTTTCTCAATTAGATCGTGGCCTTGAGCAATAAACTTGCCCATGTGGGAAATGTCGAACATTCCTGCTTTTGTGCGTACTGCCTCATGTTCGGTGCTGATGCTGGTGTATTGTACTGGCATTTCCCACCCAGAAAATTCTACCATTCTGCCCTTGAGTTCGGTGCTTAAGTCATATAGAGGTGTGCGAGAAAGAGGTTGTGTATTAGATTCTGTTGACTTGGCCACTAATATATTCCTAATTTATCATAAACTTTATTGATTTTAGGACATTGTGGGTATTTACAGGAGTCAGGAGTCAAAGGTCAGGAGTCAGGAGTCAGGAGTCGGGAGTCGGGAGTTAAGAGTTGGGAGGGAGTAGCGATCGATCTGCTGTCTTATTACACCAATGCTACCGGATTTGATATTATATAGGGTGGGGTGGGGGGTATGACCCTCAACTATAACGTTATAGTTTTGAGATTTTGGGGTGGAGGGTTGGGAAACCAAACCCCTAGGATGGTAAAATTATATCAAATCCCCTTGGCACTTTGATTCGTTCTGTACGAGTCGAAAAATCCCGCAGTGTCGCGCCATGCACACCGTCGGGAGTATCTCAAGTCACCGACTCAGCTAATTCTTGAATCTGTTTTAAATAATTAGCGCGATCGCTAGAGTCAGGATGAGCATAATTAAGATTCTTAAAAAGACCTGTTAGGCGGGTAAAATAATCACGGGCAGCTTGTTTATCTTTAAATTTGTACTGACGATTAACTAGCTCATAAACCTGGCCAAAGGTTTCTTTTTGTCGTTCTAGGGGCGCACTGGCATCCACATCATCGAAAGCATCTTGCTGAAGGTAAACCATATCTAAAAACAGAGCTTTCTGAGAGGTAATAAAGTCATCAAGAGTGACTCCTTCCTCTCCTGTCACCTGCATCATTTGCTCAATACTATTCCCCGTATGAAGCAGTTCAATCATTTCTTCAACCCGTTGTACCCAACCCAGTTCAACATTTTTCTCGAACCATGGGGCGAGTTGCTTAAGATAACGCGACCAAGAGATGAGAATGTCAACCGCTGGATAAAAACGCTTGTAAGCCCTTTCTGCACTTAATCCCAGAAAATCTTTGACCGTACTTAAGGTAGACTGGGTAACGGGTTCCTCAAAGTTACCCCCAGCCGGAGAAACCGTCCCAATCATAGTCAGACTACCAATAGTACCATCATTGGTGCTAATGATACCAGCTCGTTCATATACTCCCTTAATTGAGGAATCCAAATAAGCAGGAAATGCCTCTTCCCCTGGAATTTCTTCGAGTCGTCCCGATGTTTCCCGCATAGCTTGAGCCCAACGGGATGTAGAGTCAGCAATCAGCAGGACATCGTAACCCATTTGACGGTAGTATTCCCCTAAAGTAATGCCCGTATAAATGGAAGCTTCACGGGCGGCCACAGGCATTGAAGAAGTATTACAGATAATAATTGTCCGATCCATTAAAGAACCCCCCATCTTGGGATCTTGCATTTTCGGGAATTCGGTGATGGTTTCCACCACCTCACCTGCTCGTTCCCCACAGGCCACTACGATGACAATATCCACTGCCGAAAAACGGGAGATCATGCCTTGTAATACCGTCTTCCCTGCGCCAAACGGACCAGGAATACAACCTGTTCCCCCACGGGCAATGGGTAGAAATGTATCAATAATCCGCTGGGTCGTAATCATGGGTTCTTGGGGATAAAGCCGTTCGGAGAATCGTTTGTCTAATAATTCTTGCGGTAAAGGACGACGTACCGGCCATTGCTGGGTTAAAGTTAGACTACGTTCTTTGCCATTTTGATCCTTGATCCGAGCAATGGGAGTATCAATGGTAAAACTCCCTTGTTGAATCCAATCAACGGTGACTTCTGTAGGTTCATTGAAAGGAATCATAATTTTGTGGGTAAAGCGACCTTCGGCGACGGTTCCGATGATATCTCCAGCTTTTAAGCGATCGCCAATTTTAACCGTAGGAATAAAAGACCATTTTTTCTGGGGATTTAAGGCTGAGGCATAAACACCACGGGGCAAGAAAGTACCGTAATCTGTCGCTAGTTCTGAGAGAGGATTTTGTAACCCGTCGTAAACTTGACTAAGCAAACCTGGTCCGAGGGTGACAGACAACAGTTCTCCCGTCTGTTCAACCGGATCGCCAATCCCAACACCTCGCGTACTTTCATAGACTTGGGCATCTGCTTCTTGTCCTCGCACGCGCAGCACTTCTGCTTTGAGTTTCTCAGCACGACCTTCAGTTTGCCGTTGCGGACAGATATAAATCACTTCATTTTTGATCAGAGGTCTTCCGTGAGTGGATGCCCTTTTAATGGTAACAAGGTCTTCTTGAACGGCAATGACCCGTGCTGGATTAAGTGTTTCTGCCATAATCACTATCCTCTACTACAATTAAATTTAACAGCAATTCTGATTTATTATTAAATATGGTTAATCCCCATTATGAACTTCTCGTCTTACCTTGACTCCGGCGTGGAACTTGGATCGCCCCTTTGGTTAAAGGCAGATATCGCCGTTTTCAGCGTGGGGAAGTTGTAATCCTTCATCAGCCGTTCTTGCAAATTCTTTACCCACGGCCCCTCAAAAAACTTGGTGGTACTGAGCTTCGTCCGCGCCACTGCCAGTATGATGCCCCGATCTGCCAACTCTTGTTTCAAGGATTCAAATTTCTGGATGGCGGTAACATCCACGATGTTGATGGAACTAGCATCAATCACCACCCATTCCACAGACGGTTTGGACGCAGCGATGGTCGCTAGAATGCGCTTCTTGAAATAGTCAGCATTGTAGAAGACCAAATTAGCCTCGAAGCGATACAAGATCAGACCAGGTATGGTCTCGGCTTCGGGGTAGTCCTTGCAGTCATGAAACCCTTTCAGTCCTGGTACCCGTCCCAATACTGCATCCTCCGGTTTTGATTCGAGCGCCAGCAACGTCAGCAAGGATAAAATAATCGCCAGCAGCACCCCAGGCAACACCCCTAGTATCAAAACCCCTAGGGCAGTCCCCAACGAAAACAGTAGCTCCGCACGACTCATGGTGTAAAGCTTTTGCAGGGTCGGAAAATCGAAGAGTCCTACCGCCGATACCACGATTACAGCCGCCAGCGCCGCATTCGGCACATAGGCCAATGGCCCGGTGAGGAAGAACAGAATCGCCAGCATGGTTCCCCCTGCCACAATTCCTACCAGTTGACTTTTGCCGCCCATGGCGTTGTTGACTGCGGTGCGAGAATCGGCACCCGTCACCGGAAAGCCTTGAGCGAGACCGGAGGCGATATTACAAGCACCAAAGCCGATGAGTTCCTGATTCGCGTCGATCTCGTAGCGATTGCGCTGGGCGAAACTCTTGGCTGTCAAGACACCACTGGTGAAGCTCACCAGAACCAGACTAGCAGCATCCCGCAGGATTAATTGGTATTCCTCGAAGTTCAACACTGGTAGAGGGATACCTGTGGGCAAACCAGCAGGTACAGCGCCGAGGGCTGCAACTCCCTTCTGATCCAATCCCAGTGATGTTACCAGAATGATGCTGACAATCACGATCACCAGTGGCCCAGGGAGTCGAGGTGCCAAACGTCGGAGTGCCAACAGTCCTACAAGCATCGCAACCCCCAGCGTCAGCGTCGGCAGATGGGTCTGATCGAGTTTCTCTAACAGTTCAATCAGCTTGGGAAAAAAGTCGCTAGCCTCGACCGAGTAGCCCAACAACTTCGGAAACTGCCCCACGATGATTATTAAAGCGATGCCATTGAGAAAGCCAGTCAGAATGGGGAGGGAGAGAAAGCTGGCAATGAATCCCATACGCATAATACCCGCAATGACATAGAGCAACCCGCTAAATACCGTCAATATAACCATCAAGGCCAGATACCGTTCCGGATCGCCCCCCGCCAACGGACCGAGACTAGCCGCCACCATGATACAGGTCGCTGCATCAGGTCCAGTCATCAACTGAGGCGAAGATCCGAACAGTGCATAGGCAAACAACGGAAAGATGGCGGAATACATCCCGATAACTGCTGGGACACCTGCCAGATCGGAATAGGCAATGCCAACAGGGAGGGCAATAGCTGCCACCGATAGACCTGCCCCAATGTCCTTGGGTAACCAGGAGAGATTGTAGTTCGATAGTGCTTCCAATCCGGGGGCAACTCGGCGCAGGAGGCGACGTATAGAACTCGGTTGATTGGTTTGATAGGCCATATAGCCTGTCTCCTTCTCGAAAATACAATCCGCTGCGGTGGGGTAGTTCACGCAAATACGTCGGTAAACTTTTCAATTCCTTCATCAACCAGTTGCCGAAAGCGCTGGACCGCAACCTCACCATCGTAACGAGTCCAGCGATCTACCAAACTCCAACGCATAAGGTAGATCACTACCGCCTCAAAATCGAAGTAATGTCCGAAACTAAAGCGATTGAGTATTTCCCAGGTGAGTTCAAATTGTAAGCGTTCGAGAGCCACTGAGTCATTGGCTTTAAGCAGTCGATTGGCTTCCAAAACCCAAGGCAACATCATGTCTAAGCCAAATCCTGGGTCATTCCAGTTCCGTTCGATAGAGTTAACCCAATGTCCCACTCCCCAAGATTGACCCACAGGTGGCACTGTTTCCCCACGATGACGACGACGCAAAGCCACAAGGATAGTACGCAGGTCAAGGCGACAACTAATAATCCCCTCCAAAGTGGGGTTGTGAATTTCGGCCAACAACTGGTTAGCTTCCGCAACAAACTGGCTATCAGTTCGTTCCCTTGGCTGTTCTGACCAAGCAATCAAGTTAGCAATTCGGTTGAGCCATTCTGCATCTTTAGCATCTAATAGTTTTAACCGATTTTCTAGCTTGAGGCGGGATAGGGGAGTCTGAGTCGAGCCAAATAGCTGGCCGAGGGGAGGTAAACTAGACATTAGGGTGACATATTTAGGCATTATTTGACGATCCCTTCGAGAAGTGCGCGAAAACGAGGCTGGAGATGTTCAAGAATTACCTCGGCAATGGCAGCATCGCTGAGGTCTAGCACCACTTCTTGATCAATTAACCGCAGTTGTAATCCGCCTTTGTTGTCCTTGGTAACGCCAAAACTTATCCCTTCCCGCAGCAAATCTTGATTGATCAGGCGGATAAAATAGGTGAGTATCCCTTGCTCCAGTGCTTCGGGATTGCGACTAAGTTCTTCAAGACCTTGAACCTTGCGGGGTAGCAGCACTTCCACTTGTTCAGCTTCAGCTACTGTCTCCTTGACCGAACCAACCACTTCCAGAATCAGCTTTTGCAGCAGTTCTGGTTTCTCGGTTGCTGCACCGATTAAGCGTTGCACTTCCCCGGTAAATCTTTGGGTTAATTGGCTTTTGAGTGTCAATACCGTATCACGGAAAGCAACCTCCAAAGCTTGATTGGCTGCCCTTTCCAAATTTTCAGACTCTTCCCTAGCTTGCTTGACAATCTGAGCAGCTTGTTTCTCAGCTTCCTTGACAATCGAATCGGCGCGGTCTTGCCCTTCTTGGACAATCTGTTCTGCTTGGGTACGACCGCTATTGACACCTTCATTGCGTAAGCGATCGATCAATGCCTCAACACCAGAGGCTACCTTAGCCGAATTAGATGTTTTGTTTTTCGTCAAAATAGTAACCTCCTTATACCAATTTTATCAACTTAGGCTACGCTACTTATCTGATACTTTATCTGAAATAATTTCCTGAAATTACTGTAGTGTCAAAGTTTTGAGCCTATAAAATCTTACTTTTGACTTTTGACTTTTGACTTTTGACTTCCGTGAAACAGTATTACTGCGGTATTCCCTGACCTAGTACCAATGCAAACACAAGGGCAAACACGGCAAAACCCTCCACAATGGCAGCGGGGGCTAGAGCTAGACCAAAGATTTCCGGTTTGTCTTTAGCTGCAGCGATCGCCGCGGCGCAGGCTAGACCTTGGTAAACAGCAGTCAAGAGGAAGGCGAAACCTGCTCCCAGTCCAATGCCAAACAGACCCCCAGCAGCTTCCGCTGTGATGTTAGGGCGATCAAGGGCAAACATAACCACAATCCCATAAATGGACATGGAAGAAGGCAGAGCCGACAGTCCCACAAAGCGACCATAGCCACCCTTGAGTTCTATCATGGCACCAATGGCTGCCTGTCCTGCAATGGTACAGCCGATGGCACTGCCGATCGCTCCTAAGCCAACGGCAGAGTATAACCCGAACCATCCCAATAGAATTACAAATTCATCCATTACTATGCTCCTTTTTTGTAAAGGCATGAAATGGGTATCCTTCCTCTGAAAGACCCCAGTTAAAAAACTCAATCACATTCAGACGTACACCATGAACAAAACAGGCTAAGATAGCCATACCTAAATTGATAGTATGACCGAGCAACAGAATCAGCGGACCGAGCAATAGCCCCAGTTCCGGTATCGCCGCCATCACCTGTTGCGCTAAGGTATTAAAGGTAACTGCCAGGGAACCACTGGCAAGTCCCAGAGCAAACAACCGTAGATAACTTAAGACATCGCCGAAGAGCTTAGTAATTCCTGTCAATGCACCGAATCCATCTACCAGTCGCAAGGGAAATTTTTGGCGACTGCCGAGAAAAGCCCCTAAGAAGACCAGAAAGAACCCACCCGTCAAGAGACCAATAGCCAAGTTCTGCCAGCCCAAAATCACCCAGGTAAAGCCGCCGAAGATAACTGCAATCCAACCTATCGGCTTGGCTTTATCCGGAAACCCGACAGCACGATAGGCAACGACAGCGTTGGCAAAAGCCAAATGCAGACAGCCAATAGCAATTGAAAGCTGCATCATCCCATCAAAGTTTTGGAGATTCAACACATTGAGGCTACCCAGCAATGACTCCTTCGTAGGCGCAACACCAAAATAACTCCCAACCATCACTCCATAAATCACTGATGCAGTTAGAATCACTACAGCATAGATGCGAGTGCTTCTGCCACTAGCACTTTGGCCCATCTGCTTCCAGAAATAGATCAGCCCTACCCACAACAACAGTGCATAACCTGCATCAGCCAGAATCATGGCAAAAAACAGGGCAAAGGAAAAGAAGACAACAGTTGAGGGGTCCCAAGTGCGGTAACCGGGAGTCTCGTAAAAGGTAACTAGGGCTTCTCCTCCTTTCAAGGTCGGTGGATTTTCCATCAGCGTTGGTGGTGTTTCCTCTGGTTGAGGGGGTTCGGCCAGGAATGCTAGTCCCTGCTGCTCGGAAAACAGTTCTAGCTGCTGTAAGTTTCGCTTGGGCATCCAACCCTGAACCAAGAAGAAGCCGTCCTCTTCTTTCGTTTGCCCACTCGCCTCTTGCAGAACTGCCTGATCTTCGGCACGAACTAAATTTTTAGACAGCAAGAAGATCCAGCGGCTCAGGGCTTCTTGCTCTGCCCGAATTTCATCTAGCTCAATTTCCACCTGTTCTACCTGGCGTTGTAGTTCCTCTGGAGAAACTGAACCGGCGCGAGTGCGGGGGACAGGCAGAACATCTGAGGGCGGCTCTTCTTTGGCGATGATCACCACATAAACATTGAGATGATCCTCTCCCACTATCTGCCAGGGAAGTTCAATCTCCTGAATATGTTTGGCTTTCGTATGGGGCACTTGATAAAACCAAAGTCGGTAGCCAGCCAACTCATCTAAGTCTGGCAAAGTGAAGTTGCCCCAAGGTTCCAGATTTTTAAGTCGATTAATCAGGGAAAGGCGTTTGTCCTCTGCCTCCCTCTGGTTCTGCTTATTAACCTGTACCTCTGCTAAGAACCGATCGAGATCGAACTGTGCCTCATCCCGCACTTGATGTCGCCGTCGTGGGACATCCATAATATAGTGTAGGGCTTTTTGAGCATCTTCATAGCGATCGCTTGACCCAAATTCTGTTTCTTTGGGTGGCGGTTGCAGAGGAATAAGGTGCATACAGCCTAATGTCTGCAAGCCTTCGAGTACCTTGGGCTTGTCAATTCCTAACCCAAAAACCGTAACTTTGTTTAAGGTAATAATACTCATCCTGCCTGCTCCTTCTTCCGTTTCGCTAACTTGGAGTTAACAACACCTGCTCGTTCCGCATCGGCTAAATATATCTGAATTTTTTTAATATTAGCCTTGGTCTGAGGAATGAGAACTTTGTCAAACAGATTAAACCTTTGGGTAATTACTCGTTCCGCCTGATGGAGTAACTTGACTCGCTGCTCTCCCACCTGTAGTTCGATTTTTGCTTCTAGGGCAACTCGCAACAATTCTACTAAACGATCAACCCAAAAGGGTTTGCCCAGAAGTGCATAATCATCTACTTCAATTTTAATTTGGTTAACTTTGGGTAGCCAAGTCCCCATGACATTTTCTTGTACAAGATCGACTCCCGTAACTTTCACCAGACCTTTGAGATTGATCGAATCATTAGAGAGCATGGGTAACTCCTTGGCGATAGCTGATTGTAGTTCCTCTAGTTGCTGTTGAGTTTGGGCAATCTTTTCCCTAGCTTTGGCTCGTTCAGCACTGATTTGGCGACGTTTGAGGTCTAGGGAAGGTAAAACATTCTCAAAGGTCTTCAGTTTTTGTTTCTGTTTGGTCAGAGATGCTTTTGTTAAGGATAGTCTAGCCATTCTAAGATATCCTCATAAGATAGGCAGATTAGTATTTCTGGGGGATGAAACGCCTTTCTTCAGAAGAAAGGCGATCGTCATACTTGTTGGCCATTTTCCGCTCTCCTAGTTTGATTTTTTTTGGGGTTACGTCTTCATAAGGAATCAAACTGAGGAAATGGGAGATGCAATTAAGACGGGCGCGTTTTTTGTCATCCGCTGGGACAATATACCAGGGTGCATGATCGCTATCAGTGGCCAGTAACATATCATCCCTTGCCTCGGAATAATCATACCAACGTCGGTAGGATTCCACATCCATCGGACTTAACTTCCAGATTTTACGAGGATCGTCAATACGATCTTTAAAACGCTGTTCTTGCTCTTCCATACTGGTATCTAACCAATATTTAATCAGTTGAATACCTGACTCTACGAGGGCATTTTCAAAAGCCGGTGTGTATTGCAAAAAGCGTACATATTGTTGCTTTGTACAAAGGCCCATCACTCGCTCTACTCCCGCACGATTGTACCAACTGGGGTCAAAAATTACAATTTCTCCAGCCGCTGGGAAATGTTGGATATAGCGTTGGAAATACAACTGGGTTTTTTCCCGTTCTGAAGGAGTCGGTAAAGCAATAACGCGGAATACCCGGGAGCTAACCCGTTCCGTTAGTCGCTTGATAATACCGCCTTTTCCGGCTGCATCTCGTCCTTCAAATACAACGATAATTCTTAGTCCTTTTTCTTGCACCCAGTATTGTAATTTAACCAGTTCGCCATGAAGCTTAGTTAATTCAGTTTCGTATTCTTTGTTCGACAGTTTTGGATGCTTGTCTGAACAATTTTTATGTTCTTTTTTCATGGAATTATTTCTCCATGGGACAGACTATTTGGCTACACTTTTAGACTTTAGACTGTAGTTTTTTAGGAAAATATTTATTGATGAGTGCCTGTTTCATTAATAATTCCTGGGGTTCAAAACACTCTGATAAGGTCTGCCAAGCTAGATCGAGTGCCTGTTCCAAGGCCAGAGAAACATTAATATCCATAAATCTTTTTTGGAACAACTCACCAAACTTTAATAACTTATGATCGTATTCAGATAAATCAAAAGCCATTGCCTGTTTTTGTTCGGCATCCGTAGCACCAGAGTAAAAGCGAATCATGGTATTCATAATTTGACCATGATCTTCGCGAGTTACTTTCCCAATCACATTTTGTTTTAGTCGAGACAGAGAACCAAAAGGATCAAGTTTACCATCATGCAAGTAGAATTGTCCCTCAGTAATGTAACCTGTGTTATCAGGAACAGGGTGAGTCACATCATCCCCTGGCATCGTAGTCACGGTAAGCACCGTCACTGATCCCCCTTGGGCGTAGTCGGCTGCTTTTTCATAGCGGCGAGCTAGTTGGGAATACAAGTCCCCTGGATAACCTCGGTTAGCAGGCACTTGATCCATGGAAATACTAATCTCCTTGAGAGCATCAGCAAAGGCTGTCATATCTGACAGTAGCACTAAAACCCGCTTACCTTCTTCGACAGCAAAATGTTCTGCCACTGCTAATGCCATGTCTGGAATCAACATCCGTTCCACGATCGGATCGGACGCCAGATTAACAAACATCACCGTCCGCGAAAACACGCCTGCATCTTCAAAGGCTTGACGAAAGAAATAATAGTCATCGAAAATTAACCCTAGTCCCCCAAAAACTACAATATCTGCATCAGCTTGAACCCCAATACGAGCTAGAAAGGGATTAAAGGGTTCCCCTGAAACCGAGAAAATTGGAATCTTTTGGCTTTCCACCAGACAGTTAAAAATATCGATCATGGGAACATTGGTGCGGATCATCTTCGAGGCTAAGATGCGCCGCATGGGATTAACTGATGGCCCGCCGATGGTAACTTTGGGATCTTGTGACAATTCTGGCCCACCGTCTATAGGTTCTCCGGTTCCGCGAAACACCCTTCCTAGAATATTCTCTGAATAGGTTACTTTCATCGGATGACCCAGAAAACTTACGGATGAATCCGTTGAAATCCCTTTAGTACCTTTAAACACCTGGAGAGCAACAGTATCTTCTTTAAGGTTAATAACTTGAGCTAAAGAGAGGCTCCCATCACTATTCTCTACCACGGCCAAGTCCCCGAAGCGTGGGCTATTATCTTGCTGGTGGGCAGTCTCGGGAACTTGAACGCGGATAATGTCGCCGATAATCTCCAAAATCTTGGAATAACGAACAAGTGCTTGTAGCATGAGATGATTTCTTTCAATTAATGAAAGGCTAACCTCTCTTTATATTAATTGCTCAAGTAGTAGTATGAGAAAATTCACTCACCAATTGTATCAATTTTTAATATTTGAAAGGAAGAATATATCTTAAAATAAAATAGATATTATTTTGACAAAATAAGGATTCAGGAGAACAGATTATATCACCCATTTAAACCTCGTAGTCAGGCTTTAGCCCATATATGATGATAAGATAGGGCTAAAGCCCTACTACAAACAAAACACAATTATCCGATTATCCGATATCCGTCAGTAGGGTGCTGTTTTCGGCTAAGAGCTGACATGAAACGCTGCGCGACATGAAAAGTGATCGCGTAACGCACCCAACCTGAGTCAAGAGACAGGAGTGAGTAGGGAGTAGCGATCGCTCTGCTTTCGGGTGTTACGTTCCACTTTGTTCCACGCTCCACACCCTACATCTTATTAGTCAGATCCTAACTCAGAAGAACTCCGTTAATTCCTCTGGCAGAAGTTCCCATATAATATAGACCACGATATCGCGCTCCGTTGCTTTGATCGATTTATAAATACCATGACTGCGAACTGCATTCTCAAACTCTCGACAGACACCATTTATATAAACCGCGAGAGAAACGCCACCGTAAACCACTAATCAAAGACAAAATTCTCGATTAAATTCTGGTTTTGGCAAAATCATGAGCCACCGTCCTTTTATTAAATAAAGGGAAAATTTAAGCATTAAGCGAGTGTTTTCGGACATGATCGAGCAGTGACCGATTGACTCGATCGAACTGTTCCTGTACTAACGAGTGACCTGCGTCGAGTTCGATGAGCACATATTCCCCTTTCATATACTGTCGAGTCATTTCTACCCCCGCGCGACCGACAAAGGGATCTTGGTTTCCCCAGAGCAGTATCGTCGGAACAAAGACATTGCCATAAGAAATAGGAAACCTGTTATTGGCACGGTACCAGTTGATCGTCGCGCGATTTCCCTTAAAATCTCGAAAAACCCTCAGATAGTCGGCGATTTCCGCATCTGATGAACTTTTCCAAAGGGAGGGTCGTTTGCCTGCTACAGCCAAGCGCATCAAGGTTTCCGGGAGGAGGGGTATCTGGAAAAAAGTCATATACCAACTTCGCTTTTTCTGGTCTGGATCGGTTTTTTTTGCGGCTTCAAAGGCCGCTAGATGCGGGATGGAGAGAGCCGACCAACTCGCTACTCTTTCCGGAGCTAACTGCACGATCGTCCAGCCACATCCCGATCCCCAGTCATGGCCGACGAGGTGAAATTTGGGCCAGCCTAACTCGTCTGCCAGGGCGATCGCGTCCGAAGCGATCGAGTCAATCCGGTAGTGATGGATTCCCTCCGGTCTAGCCCCCGGACTATAGCCACGCTGATCGAAAGCCAGACATCGGTATCCCGCGTCCGCGAAGGAGCGTAAAATCCTCTCCCATAGATGGGAGGTTTCTGGGAATCCATGTAGGAAAATCACTGACTCTCCAGAATTTTCCATACCACATAGCCGACACCGAAAGGTCAATCCGTTGGCGGGTAATTCCCCGATCTCGATCGGCCGTTCTCGATCTATTTCTCCGTTCATCGCTGACCTCTGCATCACAGTTTGCGCTACAATAGCCTGTATAATATAACAATACCGCAAATCAAGGATAAATGTCAACTCCTTTTGTTAATCAAGTGAGGCGTACCATTCGACTCAAATACATGAGTTGTCGTACCGAAAAAAGCTATCTGCGATTATACAGACCGAGTGAGTCATTCTAAAATCTCCAAAGAAACAGCAGCATAGGGTAATATACAGGGTTTGCAGTTAGTTTCTCTATCGGGAAATGATGTTCCAAAGAATGAGATATAGCAATCAAAATCGAAAATTGTATCACTATAGCAATCCGTGCATAGGTTGTGAACAAAACATCTGGTAAAAAGGCACTATTGCTACACAGGGGTAAGAGTTTTAAAGTTTTTATCTATTTTTTAATTTTTTACAAATGATTTAGAGTTGCTATATATCAGCAGTGTACAACAATTCCATATTCTCCAGTGTTAGGCAACTTTACTTTTACATGAGCCGTCGTACCGAACAAAGCCATCTGCATTATGGACTGAAAAGTCCCCTTGATGGTTATCATCTCAGTCATTTAGTTGCTCAAAAAGCTCTGATTTTCAACTCTCAATCCGGATTATTAACTCTTTTCATTGTTTAATACATTTATACCTATTTTGACCGTAACTTTGGATCGTCTAACTATGAATAATCAAGCTAATGCTAATATCAATACTGACAACTATTTATTAAGAAGCGTACATACAAACCTAGGCATTGTCAGTTTTTTGAGATTATACCCTAATTTTTTAGAGTTATAGCACTACGCGCAAAGTGTTAGCTAGTAGGGTGTTGTTAGCGATCGCCTAACGCAAAGAAATCAGGCAACATCTGCATATAAAATTGTAGAGGCCAACGTCTGTTGGCCTCTACTGAGGGTACAATAGTCAAGGGAATTATACAATAACCTAAAAATACTTACAATCAGGTGGTCGATGTAAGAACAGGTTGATTTGAATCAAGATTTTAGAAACTGATGAAGATTATAGCTTATTGATAGCAATATAATCCTTCTCCCAGCGTTTGAACAAAGCATTACAGAAAGGAATTGCATTACCTCCCGCCCAATACGGCAAGACATCATAAAGCCCCATAAGGTTAAATTTATATTTTTTAAGAATTTCTTGGATTTGAGAGAATTGGGTGTGATGAGTGTCCTCCTCCCGGAATGTTGTTTCGATATAGATATATAAAATCCGGCCAGACTCTAATGTTTTTTCTGCACCCTTTAATACATCACATTCAAAAGCTTCAACGTCTATTTTGAGGATGTCAATCCGCTCTATTTCCTGTTCTTTGTTGATAAAATCGTCAATAGTTATCAGCTTTACCTCCTGTGAGGTTGTCTCACCTTGTTGACGAATCACTAAAGAGTTTTGGCCTGACTTACTCCCAATATTTATAACTGCAGAGCCGTTTTCTGCAGCTAATGCCATGTTGTAGCAATGAATATCTAAATCATTTTTAGTTGCTTTCTTTAATTGAGAAAAAGTTTCATTGACTGGCTCAAAGGAATACACCTTAGCATCTGGGAACCTCTTTCTATATGCAAGGGCCATAGAGCCAACATTAGCACCAACATCAAAAATTGTATTTACATTTAATCTTGGCGATACTCTAGCTATATCCTCTTTATGATCGCATCCAAATGGTAAGTTTTCTATATTGTAAATAAAATATCCTTGAGACTCCAGAACATTTCTAACAAGCTTTTTTAACATATTAGTATCCTTATTTTACGATAAAATAGCCTTTAGTAAAGATAATATCAAGGATAAATATCTACTCCCTATCTGAATCTCCATCGGACTCGTAGAGGGTAAAAAGTCTCCTTGATGATTATAATCTCTAAATTTCCACTCTGAATCCGGATTTTTAGCTCAATTCATTGTTTAATAAATTTATACCTATTTTGACCCTAACTTTAGATAACCTGACAATGAATAATCAAGCTAATGCTCGTGTTAATACTGTCAATTATTTATTAAGAAGCGTACATACAAGCAACTTCCCAAATATTTTAGACCAGTTAGGCATATCTTTAGTCGTTTCCACTTATCAAGCAGGTAAATTAATCGTATTGCGTGCCGATAATGGAGTAATTAATACTCACTTTCGCACCTTTAATAAACCCATGGGATTAGCAGCAACTCACGAAAAAATTGCCCTGGGAACTGCTTATCAAATTTGGGATTTTCGCAATGTTCCAGCAGTGGCAGGAAAAATAGAACCACCAGGCAAACATGATGCTTGTTATTTACCGAGAAATATTCATATAACTGGGGATATTGATATTCACGAAATGGCTTGGGCGAAGGATGAATTATGGTTTATTAATACTCGTTTTTCTTGTCTTTGTACTCTCGGTCATCCTAATAGTTTTGTGCCCAGATGGCGACCTCCTTTTATCACTGGATATGATTTAACCGACCGCTGTCATTTGAACGGACTTTGTTTAAAAAATGACCAGCCAAAATATGCGACTGCTTTGGGAGAAACTGATACTTCAGCGGGGTGGAGAAAGAATAAAGCTAATGGTGGAATATTAATGGATATAGAAACAAATGAAATATTAATGCGGGGTTTATCTATGCCTCATTCTCCGAGATGGTATCAAGAACAATTATGGTTATTAGAATCGGGAAATGGTAGTCTGGCAAAAGTCGATTTAAACCAGAGAAAATTAGAAACAATTGCTAAGTTACCAGGGTTTACTCGTGGTATAGATTTTTGGGGAAATTTAGCATTTATTGGTTTGTCTCAAGTTCGAGAAACTGCTGTTTTTACGGGAATGCCGATTACTCAACTTCAAGAAAGAATTTGTGGTGTTTGGGTAGTGAATATTTTAACTGGAGAAACTGTGGCATTTCTGAGGTTTGAAGCTGGAGTTCAGGAAATATTTTCTGTGGCAGTTTTGCCGAATATTCGTTTCCCAGAAATTATTGAATGGAATGAAAATTTATTGGCAAGTTCCTATGTTTTACCTGATGAAGCTTTAGCAGAAACAGTCAAACCAACTTCAGAAATAGCTATGGCAGAGACTCTTTTAGTTAAAGGAAATCAGCTATATCAAGAAGGTAAATTATTAGAAGCGATCGCTGCATATCAAGA
>JAAUYK010072267.1_pt1 | contig 17698 bp, 15 predicted proteins | sample 7278021 | NCBI WGS metagenome assembly JAAUYK01 (sample SAMN14350223, study PRJNA611818) | marine sediment metagenome | isolation source: surface marine sediment (1.8m) | place: French Polynesia: Moorea | collected 2018-08
CGTGGAGAAGGACTGGTGAGCCGGGTCGGGCCGTTGCTGCTCGCGCTGGCGTGGAGCGTCTCGGCGGTCGGCGCCAGCGCCCAGAGCGCCCGCATCAAGGTCGATCGCGGGCCCCACTACCTGGGCGACCCGATCCGGATCCGTGTGGTCGCCAGCGGCTTCGAGGAGGAGCCCCGACCCGAGGCCCAGGTACCCGCACCGGAGAGCGGTCGCCTCGAGCTCCTCGGCGTGAGCCCCAACGTCAAGCAGTCGATCTCCATCGTCGACGGGCGCATGTCCCGAACGCGCGAGGTCACGTTCGTCTACGAGTACCGCTACCTGGCGGACGAGTCGGGCGCCGCGTCGATCGGGCCGATCCGCATCGTGCAGGGCCAGACGGAGCGCGTGCTCCCCCCGCTCCGGCTCAACATCCGCGACGTGCCGAGCAGCGACGCGGTCGGGGTCGAGCTCCGCCTTCCGGAGGGCCCCGTCTTCGTGGGGCAACGCGTACCGGTGACGCTCTCCTTCCGGGTCGATCTGGAGCTCCAGGAGAACCTCCAACGCTACGCCCTGCGGGCGCCGCTCTTCGACATGACGCAGCGCTTCCGCTTCGTCGATCCGGAGGCCGTGCAGGGCGAGACCAGCAGCGTGTCGATCGAGACCGAGGCCGGCCGCATCGAGGTTCCGGGGCGCGTGAGAGAGGAGCGTCGCGACGGTCGGCCGCAGCTCGTGGTCTCGGTGGTGCGCACGCTGGTTCCCCTCCAGGCGGGACGTCACGAGATCGCTCCCGCGAGCGTCGTGGTCGACGAGGGAACCGCCTATCGCCGCGACTTCTTCGGTGGCCGCACCGCGACGCGCGTGCGCAAGTGGCGCGCCCGGGACGTCGCGCGTCGCATCGAGGTGGCGCCGCTGCCCGAGGCCGACCGACCCGCGAGCTTTGCGGGCGCCATCGGTCGGGGGTTGCGACTCGACGTGGCCGCCGACCGCACGGTGGTCCGGGTGGGTGACCCGATCACGCTGACCTTCACGCTCCGCGGTGAGGGGCTCGATACGGCGTCGCTGCCGCGCCTCGACGCCGAGGGACTGCTGCCCGCCGAACGCTTCCGCGTGCCGGCGGGCGATCCCGCGGGCGTGCTCGAGGAGGACGCGAAGCGCTTCACCGCCTCGGTTCGGGTGCTCGACGAGACCGTGGAGGAGATCCCCGCGCTCGCCTACTCGTGGTTCGATCCCGACAGCGGTCGCTACGAGACGACCCGCTCTCGCCCCATTGCGCTGTCGGTCCGCTCCGCGGAGATCATCGGCGCCGCCGACGTGGAGAGCGAGGCAGGGGAGGCAGAGCTCGCGGCCGACGGGGTGGGCCGCGTCGCCGAGGCGGGACGGGTGCGCCCGCGCAGCTTCGCGCTCACCGGCGCCGATCTCGCCATCGTGCGCGATCCCGCGCGGCTGCTCCGCGACGCGCGCAGCGCGTGGGGTGGGGGCTGGCTGCTCGGGGCCCTGTATGCGGGTCCGACGCTGCTCGTCGGACTGGCCTGGCTCGAGCGGCGACGGCGCGAGCGGGATCCGGCTCTGGTGGCACGTCAGGTCGCGGTGGCGGAGCAGTTCGAGCGGGTGCGCGGCGCGGCCGCGCTACCGGGCCGTGCGGCGCTCGCGCAGATCGCCGAGGCGCTGCGACGGCTCGCCGCCGAGGTGCCGGAGGCACACAGTCCGGAGCTCGACGCGCTGCTCGGCCGCTGCGACGAGGGCTGCTACGCACCTCCGGGCCATGAGCCCGAGGACGCCTCCGCGCTGCAGCAGGAGGCGGAGACGATCGCTCGACGCATGGCGGAGCGGACGCAGTGAGGGGGCTCGCGAAGCGGCGGATGGTCGCGCGGACCGCGCCCGGCTGGGTCGCGGCCGTTGCGCTCCTGTCGCTCCTCGCGGCGGCGTCGGCGAGCGCACAGGCCGCCCCCGAGCCGTCGCCGCGTCGCGCGGCGACGACCGGCGCGCGTCTCGCGGAGGCGGTGGCGGCCTACACGCGCGGCCTCGAGACGCCGGAGCGCGACGCGCGGCTCGAGTCGTTCCGCCGCGCCGAGCGCCTGTTCCGCGCCGTGGCGGCGGACGGCGTGCGGAACGCCGCGCTCCAGGTGAATCTCGGCAACGCCGCGCTCCAGGCCGAGCGCCTCGGCGCCGCCGTGCTGGCCTACCGGCGCGCGCTGCGGATCGATCCCGACCACCCCCAGGCCCTTCAGAACCTGGAGCACGCGCGCTCGTTGCTGCCGGAGTGGGTCCCGCGTCCGGAGGCCGCGGGGCTGCTCGACAGCTTCTTCTTCTGGCACCGCACGCTCGCCCGCTCCACGCGCAGCGTTGCGGCGGCCGCCTGCTTCGCCGGGGCCGCGCTGCTGCTGGCGGGGGCGGTGCGCTGGCGCCAGCCGGTGCTGCGCAACGCCGCCTGGCTGCCCGCCCTGGCGTGGCTGGCGCTGCTCGGGTCCGTGTGGCTCGACCCGGAGGCGCGCGCGCGCGACGAGGCGGTGGTCGTCGTTGCCGAGGCCGTGGCGCGCGCCGCCGACTCGGCGCTGGCGCCCGGCGCCTTTCCCCGGCCGCTCCCCGGCGGGAGCGAGGTGCAGATCCTCGAGCGCCGCAGTCCCTGGCTGCGGATCCGCCTCGCCAACGGTCGCGACGCCTGGGTGACCGAATCCAGTGTCGAGCGGGTCGCATCCGACGACGCCTGGGACGCGTGATACCCTGCCCCCGGCCCCGCTCGAGAGGAGCGCATGCCCGGATTCGTCGTTCGCACCCTGATCTGCGCCCTGGGGCTGTGGATCGCCGCCGCGCTGATTCCCAGCATGGAGTTCCGCGGCCCGGGAACGCTGCTCCTGGCCGCCGTGCTGCTCGGTCTGGTGAACGCGGTGGTGCGCCCGCTCTTCATCCTCTTCACCCTGCCCATCACGATCCTGACGCTGGGCGCCTTCCTGCTGGTGGTGAACGCGGCCATGCTCGCGCTGGTCGCGGCGCTCCTCGACGGCTTCGCGTTGGGCGGGTTCTTCTCGGCGCTGTTCGGCTCGATCATCGTGAGCATCACCGCCTGGATCGCGTCCTGGTACATCGGGCCGCGCGGCACCGTCGAGATCCTGGTCGTGCGCGACGGGAACTTCCCGTGAGCTCTGCGACGAGTCCGGGACGGGAACCTCCGCTCGGCTCTGCTACAAGACAGGGCGTGACGGACCCCGGCTCGATCCCCTTCCCCGGCGCGCGGCGTCCCGACCGGTCCCGCCGCGTCGACTCCGACGGCGTGGCCCTCGCCACCTACGAATGGGGCGATGCGGGGGCGCCGCCCCTGCTGCTCGCCCACGGTGGCTTCGACTTCGCGGGGACCTACGACGGATTCGCGCCGCTGCTGGCCGACGCCGGCTATCGGGTCGTGTGCTGGGACCAGCGCGGTCACGGCGACTCGGACCACCCGCCCCTCTACTCCTGGTCCGCCGACCTGCGCGACGCCCTGGCCGTGCTCGACTCCATCGGACCCGATCCCATCCCCATGCTGGGCCATTCGAAGGGTGGGGCCGTGCTCATGCATCTGTGTGAGGCCCGGCCGCACCGCGTCACGCGCTTCGTCAACCTGGACGGGCTGCCCTCCAAGTTCCCGGCGCCGGACGTGGCGGACCACGAGCGCACTCGCATGCTGGCGAGCGAGATCAGCGCCTGGCTCGACCGACGCCGCCGCGCCACCGAGCTCGCGCGCAAACCCGGCACCCTCGAGGAGCTGGCCGGCCGCCGCGGCCGCATGAATCCCCGGCTCTCCCCGGAGTGGCTGCGCTACCTGGTGCCGATCGGGGCCCGCCTGGATGCGGACGGCTGGCGCTGGAAGATCGACCCGATCCTGCGCTTCGGCGGCTTCGGCCCCTACCGTCCCGACTGGTACCTGGAGCGCTTTCCGGGCTTCCCGGCTCCCATGCTCGGGATCCTGGCGACGGTGGACGAGCCCATGGGCTGGATGGCGACGGCCGAGAGCCTCGCCCCCTACGTCTCCCCCACCACGCAGATCGTCTCGCTGGAGGGCTCGGGACACTTCGTCCACATCGAGCACCCCCGTCGCGTCGCCGATCTGGTGCTCGACTTCCTGTCCTGATGCGCCTCCTCACCCATTCGAAGATCCAGCTCGCGCTGCACGAGCTGCGCGGTGGGTTCGGCCGGCCCCTGCTGCTCCTGCACGGTCTGGCGGAGTGCTCGCCGCAGGCCGTTCCCGCGGAGCTCTCGGCCTGGCCCGGTCCCGTCTACGGGCTCGACTTCACCGGGCACGGGCGCTCCACGGTACCGGCCGGCGGCGGCTACACGTGCGAGCTGCTGATGGGGGACGCGGATGCGGCGCTGGCAGAGCTCGGGTCGGCGACGCTCGCGGGACGCGGGCTCGGCGCCTACATCGCGCTGCTCGTCGCCGGAGCGCGGCCCAGGCAGGTCCGCGGCGCCATCCTGCGCGACGGGCCCGGCCTGGCCGGCGGGAGCGCGCGTCCCGGAACGCCCAGGATCCCCGTTGCCGACGCGAAGGCCGTGGCTCCCCCGGATCCCTTCGCGCTGGCCGAGCTGTCGAGCGACATCCGCCCGCCGGACTACGCGACGTCGTACCTGCGGCTCGCCACGCACCTGTCGGATCTGGAGTGCCCGGTCTCGGTGTGCGCCATCGAGCGGCCCGAGTGGCTTCGCGCGGTGGTACGGGAGCCCGGCGTCGCCGAGACGCCTCTCGACGAGGCGCTCGCCCTCTACGCGCAGAGCTCCTGAGCGCCGGGGGTGCCGGCGGCCCCGCTCAGCCCTCCCGGCCGCGGACGTCGTCCTCGAAGCGGGACAGCCGCTGGAAGCGGTCCACGTGGTGGTCCGCGTCACCGAACAGTCCGTTGAGCACGCGCAGTCGCTTGAAGAACAGACCCTCGTCCTGCTCGTCGGTGACCCCGATGCCGCCGAATAGCTGGATGGCGTTCTCCTGGACGAACCAGCCGCCCTCGGCGAGCTGCAGCTTGGCGGCGGAGACCTCCGCCATGCGCTCCTCCGCGTCCTCGCTGTCGAATTGCAGCGCCGCCAGGATCATCGTCGAGCGGCACAGCTCCACCTCGGAGAACATGTCGGCCGCGCGGTGCTGGAGGGCCTGGAACGCCCCGATCGGAACCCCGAACTGCTGCCGCTGCTTCAGGTAGGCGACGGTGCGATCGAAGAGCTCCTGGATCTCGCCCTGCCCCTCGGCGCAGGCGGCGGCCGCGCCGCAGTCGATCGCCCACTCGAGGTGGGGAAGCGCCGCTCCCTCTTCGCCCAGCAGCCGGTCTCTGCCGACCTGGACGCCGTCGAGCTCGACGAGACCGGTGCGCTGCCCGTCCATGCCGTTCACGGCCACGCGGCGCAGCCCCGCAGCGTCGGCGTCGACGACGAACAGCGACAGCCCCTCGCCATCGAGCTGGCTGCCGTCCGTGCGGGCCAGCACGACGATGTGGTCCGCCGCGTGTCCGTTCAGCACCCAGGTCTTGCGGCCCCGCAGGACCCAGCCGCCGTCGCGGCGCTCGGCGCGCGTGAGGCAGTCGTGCAGGGTGTAGCGGCTCTGTCGCTCCGCGTAGGCCAGCGCCAGGGTGTGCCGGCCCTCGATCATGGGCTCGAGCAACGCACTCAGCTGCGCGTCGGTTCCGAGGCGCGAGATCAGGCCGCCGGCCAGCACCACCGAGGGGATGATGGGCTCCGGCACCAGTCCGCGGCCGAGCTGCTCGAGGATCAGCGCCAGATCGAGGAAGCGACCCCCGAAGCCACCTTGCTCCTCCGGAAAGGGCACGCCGAGCCAGCCGAACTCGCCCATGCGCTCCCACATCTCGGGCTCCCAGCCCCGTTCGCGTTCGCGCAGCTTGCGGAAGCGCTCCACGTTGGAGTCGTTCCTCACGAACTTGGCGACGGAGTCGACGAGGATCTGTTGCTCTTCACTCAGATCGAAGTTCACGGCCTTTCTCCTTCCTCTCGCTGCGGGACCCTCACTGGGTGGGCAGGCCCAGGATGTTCTTGGCGATGATGTTGCGCTGGATCTCGTTGGAGCCGCCGTAGATCGTGGCGGCGCGCAGGTAGTTGAACTGGGAGGCGACCCAGCGCTCGTGCTCGGGCATCGCCTCGTCGGGCGCGTCCTGCCAACCGAGCACGTCGTGCCCCATGGCGTCCATCGCGAGCTCCGTCATCTCCTGATAGACCTCGGTGCCCACGAGCTTGAGGATCGAGCTCTCCGGTCCCGGCGCGCGACCGACCTGGGCGGCGGCGAGTGTGCGGAGGTTCGCCATCGTCACGGCCCGGTGACGCATCTGGAGCCGGGCGATGCGCCGGCGGAAGGCCGGGTCTTCGAGCAGGGTCTCGGTGCCCACCGGCGTGTCGCGAGCGATGCGCTTGACGGCCCGCAGCCAACGGCCGGACTCGGCGATGCCGCCGATCAGCGTGCGCTCGTGGCCGAGCAGCGCCTTGGCCATCGACCAGCCGCCGTTCTCGGGCCCAACCCGGTTCGCCTGGGGAACCCGCGCGTCCCGGAACCAGGTCTCGGAGAAGGCGTCGGTGCCGCCCGTCGTCAGGAAGGGCTTCACGGTGATGCCCGGGGTGTTGCGGATGTCGGCCAGCAGGAAGGAGATGCCCTCCTGCTTGCGGCCCTCGCTGGAGGTGCGGGCCAGCACGAAGATCCAGTCCGCGTACTGGGCGTAGGTGGTCCAGGTCTTCTGGCCGTTGAGGATGTAGTCGTCGCCGTCCTTCTCCGCGCGTAGCTGCAGGCTCGCCAGGTCGGAGCCGGCGTTGGGCTCCGAGTAGCCCTGGCACCACAGCTCGTCGCCGGAGAGGATCTTGGGCAGGAAGCGCTGCTTCTGCTCGTCGCTGCCGTACTGGATCAGCAGGGGGCCCACCATCGAGAGCCCGAAGGGCGAGAGCTCCGGCGCGTTGGAGCGCACGATCTCCTCCTGGAAGATGTAGCGCTCGGTGACGTCCCAGCCGGTTCCGCCGTACTCCTCTGGCCAGTGGGGGGCGATCCAGCCCTTCTCGTAGAGGATGCGGTGCCACTCCAGCGCCTCGAGCGGCTCGAAGTGCGCGCCGCTGGCGGCCTTCCGCTTCATCTCGGCGGGCATCGCCTGCTCGATCCAGTCCCGGACCTCGCGCCGGAAGGCGACCTGTTCGGGGGTGAACGACATGTCCATGGGAATCCTCCTCGGAGCGGAATGAGGGAGCGGCCGCGCGGGTCCAGCGGCTCGGGGCCCTCGGTTTTGCAACCGGTGTGCCCAATCGTCTGCCCGTCCGCCGAACTGGGTGGGCGCGGCAGAGATCGGGTCTCCGGCGCTCAGGGGGCTGGAGAGCCCCAGCGCACGCCCGCCTGAGACGATAACGCGCTTTGGCGATCCTGCCCGACTGACCCGCGATGCCCCAGGCTGGGGCGTCGCGCCTCATGACTGGTGGTCACATTCTTCTCGCCAAGCTCCTGGAGGCTTGTAGGCGGGCATGAGACGTGCACTACTGGACTTCCGCGAACGGAGACGGAGGTCGGCCATGGAGCAGCGATTCGAGGAGCTCCGGGAGGAGCTCGTGCTGAGACTCAATACCCTGCAAGGGCGGCTGGACCGGATCCGCGGTGACCGGCACCAGGAAAGGGGGCCTCTGAACCGCGATCTCGCCGAGCAGGCGATCGAGCTGGAGAACGCGGAGGTGCTCGACGCGCTCGACGACTCGGGGCTGATGGAGTTGCGCGCGATCCGCGCCGCGCTGGTGCGCCTCGACAACGATGAGTACGGGAGCTGCGCGAAGTGCGGCGATCCGATTCCGCTCGAGCGGCTGCGGGCCCTGCCCGAGACCCCGTTCTGTCTGCGCTGCGCTGCCTGAGGAGGCGCTATGAACGTCAAGGTCCGGGACCTGATGATGGAGAACGTCATCACGGCGCGTCCCCACCAGACGGTGAACCACGTACGCAGTGTCCTGGAGCGCAATCACATCCACGCGCTCCCCGTGGTCGACTCGGACGGGACCGCCGTCGGGATCGTGTCGGCCAGCGACCTGGTGGCAGAGGTGAAGGGCGGCTCTCCCATCAGCAGCGTGATGAGCGAGAAGGTCTACGTCGTCGCGGAATATGACGGGGTGCACGTGGCCGCACGCATCATGCGCAACCACGACATCCACCGCGTGGTGGTGACGCGCGAGCAGAAGGTGGTGGGCATCCTCAGCGCCTTCGACCTGCTCAAGCTGGTCGAGGACCACCGCTTCGTGCTCAAGAACCCCCCGACGCCCCAGGGCCGCAAGTCCCCGCGAACGGGCAGGGCGACGTCGGGTCCCCAGTAGGGGATTCCCCTGACGCTTCGGCGCCGACGGAATGAGGGACAGCTCCCAAGCGCCACGTCTCGAGCGCGATCCGGTGCCTGGGCGGCTCCTCCGCTTCAGAGCAAGCCCACTGTGTCCGATCCCTGCTGTCGGGGCGGTCGTCCCGGAGCGGCGACGGATCGGAGGTACCCATGGCTCGGCGGCGGGCGCGGCAGCGCGCGCGGATCGTCTCGCTCGTCTTGCAGCTGATTTGCTTCGCCGCCTGGGGCGACTCCTCGCCCGGCGAGGCGCTCCCGCTCGGGGAGCTGATCGCGCCGGACGGCACCCTCGATCTCGACAGCGGCTTCAGCGGGAGCCTCGACCCGACGGGCTGGCGCCTGGTCGTGGGCGAGGACGGCGCGCCTCGCTTCGTCGCCGACGACGCGGACGCCCCGACCGCGGAGCCGGCCTCGCCGGACGACAACTGGGACGGGCGCTTCGCCGTACCCAACGTCACGCCCGAGGGGGAGGTCTACGACATCCTCGTGGATGGTCCGGAGGTCTACGTCGGAGGGCTCTTCCTCGAAGCCGGGGACGTGGAGGTGAACTACATCGCGCGCTGGGACGGAGCGCGCTGGCAGGCGCTAGGCACGGGCATGGATGGCAGTGTCTACGCGCTTGCGCTGCACGATGGAGACCTCTACGCGGGCGGCGGCTTCACGACGGCGGGGGGCGTCACGGCAAACCGCATCGCGCGCTGGGACGGGAGCCGCTGGCACGACTTGGACGGCGGCGTCTCCGAGCAAGTCTATGAATACGATCCCAGGGTCACGGCGCTCGCGGCGATCGGCTCCGATCTGTACGTGGGCGGCAGCTTCCGCAAGGCCGGAACCGTGCCCGCGAGGAACATCGCCCGCTGGGACGGCACGAGCTGGCACGAGGTCGGAGGCGGCGTGGATGGCAGCCCCTATGGGCGGCCTCCGTTCGTGGCGGGGCTCGTGGCCAAGGGGACCGATCTCTACGTCAGCGGACAGTTCTTCACCGCCGGAGGCACGCACATCAACCACATCGCCCGCTGGGATGGCAGTGGCTGGCACGCCCTGGGCCCCGGCTTCGACTTCGGCGGGAGGGGTGGGCCCTTGGTGTTGGCTGGGGGGGACGTGTACGCGGCCTACTGGTTCCGGGACGCCTTGGGGGGGTCGGCATGGGGCGTCCAACGCTGGGACGGTACACGCTGGAATGTCCTCGGATCCGGTACGAACGGCTCCGTCGCAGCGCTGGCCGCGAGCGATGGCGGGCTTCTGGTGGGCGGCGGGTTCAGCCGGGCCGGCGAGGTGGGAGCCCGCAATCTGGCGCGCTGGGATGGCAGCGCCTGGAAGGTCTGGGCCCCCAGCGCGGAGCCCGCGGCGGGGCTCGACGCCATGGTCTGGGACGTCGTGGCGCGCGGGAGCGACGTCTTCGCGGGAGGGTGGTTCCAGGCGGCGGGAGAGAAGGCGGCCAGCCTCGTGGCCCGTTGGGACGGCCGCGGCTGGCACGCGCTGGGCTCGGGGATCTCCGGGGAAGTCGAGTTTCACCCTGATCCACACGTGATCGCCCTCGCGGTCGCCGGAGACGATCTGTACGTCGGCGGGGATTTCACGACGGCGGGGGGCCTCACGGTGAACGGCGTGGCGCGTTGGGACGGAGACGCCTGGCATGCCTTGGGCGCGGGGGTCTCCGGGGGAGTCCGGTACCAGGCCCCCGTCGTCCTCGCCCTCGCGGTCTCCGGGAGCGACGTGTACGTCGGCGGCCGCTTCACGCAGGCCGGAGACGTACCGGTGAGCCACGTCGCGAGATGGGATGGCACCGCCTGGTACGCGCTGGGTGAGGGCGTCTCGGGCGTCGCCGACCCCTTCTACGGCCCGGCGGTCGCCGAGCTCGCGGTGAGCGGCGGCGATCTCTACGTCGGCGGGGACTTCACGCAGGCTGGCGGCGTGGAGGCGAGCGGCATCGCGCGTTGGGACGGGGCGGGCTGGCACGCCCTGGGCTCGGGGGTCGACGGGTCCGTCGGAGCGCTCCTGGTGGACGGCGGCGACCTCTACGTCGGCGGCTCGTTCTCGACGGCGGGAGGCGTCGCGGCGAATCGCATCGCACGCTGGGACGGGACGGACTGGCACGCCCTGGGCTCCGGTGTCGAGTCTTCGGACTTCTCTTACGTGCGCTCCCTGGCCGCCGTAGGCACCGATCTATACGCGAGCGGCGAGTTCAGAACGGCCGGGGGCGTGCCGGCCAGCAACGTGGCGCGTTGGGACGGCAGTCGGTGGTACCCCCTGGGCTCCGGGGTGCCTTGGGTCCCCTACGAACTCGCCGCCAGTGGAGCGGACCTCTACGTCGGAGGGGCCTTCTTGCTCGCCGGCGGAAAGCCCTCGCGATCCTTCGCCCGCTGGAGCGAAGCGCGAGACCTCTCCGTCACCGGCACCGACGTCGCCGGGCCGATCGCCCTCGGAGAGACCTTCGACCAAACGATCACGGTCACGAATCGCGACGCCGGGCTCGCGGCCACCGGCGTGACCCTCACCACCAACCTGCCGCCCGGCTTCGCACTGCTGGTCGCCGTCCCCGATCAGGGCTCGTGCTGGATCGAGAGCCCGGTGGTGTGCGAGCTGGGAACGCTCGGGCCGGAGGCGAGCGCGGACGTCGTCCTGTACCTCCGCGCCGTCTCCAACGGCGCATGGTTCCACGACGCGCGCGTCGATGCGGATCAGGCCGACCCGGCCCCGGACAACGATCGCATCGAGTCCGGCGGCTGGGTCGAGGGCCCCGCCGCGGCGGGTGTCGAGGACTGGGACGACGGCGACGCCGGTGGCTTCGAGTCGGGTCCTGCGAGCACGCTCCGCGTCGAGCCGAGCGGCGGCAACCCGGACGGCAGCCTGTGCGTCGACTCCGATGCCCCGGGCGGCGCGTCTTCCGCGCTGGCCATGCGCGGCCACTGGGTGGGGGACTACGGGCGCTGGGGGCTGGTGCGACTCTCCCTGGATCTGGCCGCTCCCTCCGGCGACGCGCTCACGCCGGAGATCCGGTTCCTCCCGTCCCCGGATCCGTACGCCGGCTCGTGGAGCTACCGCCTCGCGGGCTCGGTTCCGGACGACGGCGCCTGGCACGCCTTCGAGATCGTCTTCAATCCCGACTGGTCGGACGCCCAGGCGCTCGCTGCGGGCTGGCAATCGAGCGCGGCCCGGAGCTTCCGCGAGACCCTGGCTGGTGTCGCGGTCCTCGAGATCGCGAACGGCGCCGGGGGCGGGACGCTCTGTATCGACAATCTGACTACGGGCCGTTCCGGCGCGGTGCGCTTCGAGGCCTCCCTTGAGATCGAAGCCGCCGGGCTCGAGCCGGCGCGGGCGAGGGGAGTGGGTGTGGCGCTCGTGAACGGCGGCGCGGGGGGGCGCGCCCTCGGGTCGCTGTCGCTCCCGGGCGATTGGCTCGGCCTGTCCGCACCGCTCGAGACCGCTTCCGGGGAGACCCAAGCGCTCCTCGCACTCGCAAACGGCCCGGCCTCGCTCACGGGAGGCTCCGCCGAGCGAGGGCTGGGCGGGCCGATGCCGCTCCACGGAACCCTCCACCTGTGTCTGCTCACGGGCTGCCAGGCCACGCTTCCCGTTCCCGCCACGTCGGAGGGGACGCGGGGCATCGGGCTCGGCGGGGGACCGATCGTTGCGTCCGATCCCGTCTCGGGCGTGACGGTGACGCTCCAGGGCGCGCCATGGTCGCTCGGCCCGGTGACGATCCGCACGACCAACGGCACGGCGTACCGCACCGGCTTCGCCCACGGTCCCCTGTCCGAGACGTCCTCGACCGCCACCGTCTCCGGCGTGCTGCAGCTCGTCACGCCGATCTCGATCACGTCGAGCACGGGGACCCGCCTGCCGGCCTTCGGCGTGCTCACGCTGCACGTCATCCCGGAGCCGGGGAGGGCGCTGCTCTTCGTCGCGGCTGCGGGGCTGCTGGTCCTGCTGGGCCGGAAGCGGTCCGCTCGGCATTGACGAGTAGGAGCCGCCCAACTGGATTCAAATCCAGTTCGCCCGTTCTTTCTGTAAGAAATTCGACCTCGGGCCTTGACAGGTCTCGGACCGCAGCGCCCCGCTTCCCGCGATCTGTCGGCTCTTCACGTGTCACGCGCGCACGAAGAGCACGTGAGCGGAGTTCTCGTCGGGCGCTCGTTTCGAGCGATCGCGCGCGAGATCGGCGCGCACGCGGCGATCAGAGAGGCCCAACAGTCCACTGCTACACTCGTGAGTGACCTCACCTCATCGGTCCCGACGAGGTCACCCGATGGCGTGTTCGCTCGAGACGCTGCCCAGCCACGCGCTGCTGGCACGTACCCGCTCGCTGATCACGCGAGGCAACGCACTGGAGGCGGATCTGCTCGCGCACCTGGGCGAGGCGGATGCGCGCAGGCTCTACCTCGAGGAGGCGTGCTCCTCGATGTTCGAATTCTGCGTGCGGGTGCTCCACTTCGCGGAGCCGGTCGCGTACAAGCGGATCCAGGCCGCGCGGGCGGCCCGGCGGCATCCGGAGCTGCTCGCGGCCGTGCGCCGCGGCGAGCTGCACCTGACCGCGGTGGGGTTGCTCGCGCCCCAGCTCACGCGGGAGAACTGCGCGGAGCTGATCCGCGAGGCGCGGCACAAGAAGGCCGAGGACATTCGGCGGATGCTGGCGGATCGGCAGCCGAAGCCGGATGTGGCGAGCTGCGTATCTCGGGTCCCTGCGGCGGCGTCGCCTGCGTGCGTGGCTCCCGCGCGCCGTGACTCCCCGCAGCGAGCCGCTCGGCGGCGAGCGCTACGCCGTGCGCTTCACCGCCGGACCGGACCTCCACGCACAGCTCGAGGAGCTCAAGGCCCGGATGCGGCACCAGATCCCGGACGGCGACGTGGGGAAGATCATCGCGAAGGCCATCGCGCTGCTGCTCGAGCGGGAGCGCAAGCGGCAGCTCGGGGAGACCGAGAGGCCGCGGCCCGCGAAGCCCAACGGTGACCGACCCTCCCGCCACATCCCCGCGGCGATCCGCCGCCGCGTCGCGGAGCGCGACGGCGGTCGCTGCGCCTGGACGTCGCCCTCCGGTCGCCGCTGCGAGGCTCGGGAGTTCCTGGAGTTCCACCACCGCGAGCCCTGGGCCGGATCGCGCCAACACTCGATCGACGGCATCGCGTTGCTGTGCCGCGCGCACAACCAGCTCGAGGCGACGCGCGACTTCGGAGAGGCGCACATGGCGCGCTTCCGGAAACCCGATGTGGACCGGTGCTCGCGACCGTCCGCGAGATCTGGCAGAGGCCCAGCGCAACAGGATTCAGATCCAGTCGACCCGGAGTAGCGGGAGCCCACAGCACTTCGATCTTCGAAGCATCGGGAGTGCGGTGGGTCTCGGCCCGGCGCGAAATCAAGTGCTGGGTCGTCACGCCACGCCACCGACATCGTCCCAGGGCACCAGGGAACCTCCCTGCCGCGGCGGGTTTCCCCATGGCGCGTCCAGCCGAACGTACGCGTCTGGATGGGCAGCAGGCGATCGACCCGCGAAGTTGCATTGCGTTCGCACTGCTCTGTCCCGAAGCAATGCCCGTCGCGTTGCCGGGAAAGCTGCATATCTGTCTCGTGACGGCGTGCACGCAGACCTTCCCGCTGCCGCTGACGGGGGACCACACGAGCGGCGCGGCCACCCTCGTCACGACGGACGGCACAGCGCTGAGGGGACCGCGCGGGGCCGCCAGGGGCCCCGCACGCCTCGTTCCTCCTTCGCCTGGAGGAGGGCCGGGCGGCGCTGAGGCGCACACTGCGGGCAGATCAACGGGATTCAAATCCAGTTGGCCGCGTACATCCCAGCGCTCAGCGCCGGCCGCGCTCACGCTCGAAGAGCTGCCCCTGCGTCGAGCGCTCGTCGGCGGCCAGCTCGAAGCCGCGCAGGAATGCGATCCAGGGCTCGGGGAGGCCGTGGTGGCGGGCGCCGCGCAGCAGCAGGCCCATGTAGCGTCGGGAGGGCTTGCGGTGGGGCGCCCGAAGGGGAGAGACGTAGGTGAACGCGGGCAGGGGATCCCCGACCGCCGGGTTGATGGTCACGGCGTGGCGCCGGTAGGCGCGTGGCACGCCCTCGGTGCGGTCCAGATGCTGCGACTGGGCGCTCCCGATCCGGTAGGCGACGCCCCAGACCGATTCCCCCGGTGCCTCGCGCAGGTTCGCGAAGCCGCGCTCGCCGCGTCCGAAGGGCAGATCGAAGACCAGCTGGAAGCCTGCGAGCTGTGCGCGCTCGCAGGCCAGGGGCCGCATGCGGCGCCGGCCCAGGAATGTCTCGGGATCGAGGTTGCTCCCATAGGCGAAGTACCACAGCGGTGTGTCGTCTCGCTCCACGCAGCGACGATAGCCACGCGTGGCATACTGCGGCGACCGGCGTACCACGGGAGCGACCTGCATGACGTCCGACGCCTCCACCCCGCTTCGGGTCTACGGCTCGCGGATCTCCTACTTCACGGGGAAGCTCGAGGGCTACCTGCGCTACAAGGAGATCCCCTACGAGCTCATCGCGATGACGCCCCGTTACTTCGGGCGCATCGTTCCGCAGAAGACCGGAGCCGCCCAGATGCCGGCGGTGGAGCTGCCCGACGGGCGCTGGATGACGGACACCACGCCGATGATCGAGTGGCTCGAGACGCAGCACCCGGAGCCGCCGGTGATCCCCCGCGATCCGCTCCAGGCGTTCGCGAGCCGGCTCGTCGAGGACTACGCGGACGAGTGGATGTGGCGCCCGGCGCTCCACTACCGCTGGAGCCACCGGCGCGATGCGCAGCTCCTCTCCCACCGCATCGTCGAGGAGCTGCTGCCGCTCCCCCTGCCCGCCGTGCTCAAGCGCTTCTTCATCCGCCAGCGCCAGCTCCGGGGCTACGTGAAGGGCGACGGCGTCGCGGCGGCGAACCGCGCCCACGTGGAGGGCGTGTACCTGCGGGCGCTCGAGCAGCTCCAGGCCATCTTCGACGTGCGCCCCTTCCTGCTGGGAGGAGTGCCGACCCTCGCCGACTTCGGCTTCTTCGCCTCGATGTTCCGGCACTTCGCGCTCGACCCGACGCCGGCGGCCGTGATGCTCGAGCGGGCGCCCGCCGTGTACGCGTGGGTGGCGCGGATGTGGAACGTGCGCGGGAGCCGCACGCGCGGGGAGCTGCTGCCGGGTGTGCCCGACGACTGGGGACCGCTGCTCGACGAGATCGGGGCCGCCTATCTCCCGTACCTGTGCGCGAACGCCGAGGCCTGGAAGGCACGGCAGAGGCGCTTCGACGTCGTGATCCAGGGAGCCCCGTACGCGGGGCTGCCGACCTCGCGCTACCGGGTGGCGTGCCTCGAGCGGCTGCGTGCCCACTTCGAGGCGCTCGCGGAGGAGCCCGGCGCCCGCGCGCGCGCGCTGCTCGAGAAGCACGGCTGCTGGGAGCCGCTCTGGCGGGTGGAGGAGCCGAACTCGGGGGTCGACCCCCACGGCAAGGCGCCTTTCGGCTCGGGGGTCGAGGTGTTCAGCAAGAAAATTAGTTGAAAACGATTTTCATTTTCGGTAAACCTCCTCTCATGAGCCACAACACCCGCTCCTGCCGCCACCGCAATCTCGTCAGCTCGCGCCTGTGCCGCATCGAGCAGTGCGAGCACGGAACCGTCCACCTCGTAATCGGGGACCTGACGCTGCGGCTGCGCCCGAACGACCTCGTCGACATCTCGGGCGCGCTGGAGGTGGCGACCCGCCAGCTCGACGGCGAGGAGTCCGCGCGCCGGCTCTGCTGATGGGCTGACGCGTCGGCCTACGGCCCGAGCCGCCCCAGCTGGAGGATTGGAGGATCCACTCCCGATCCGAGCCGCCTACGCGGCGAGGCGGGACGGGCTGCCCGCCTGCGGGCGCGCGCCGCCAGAGCCACCAGTCCGATTCCCACGAGCGCGGCCGTGCCCGGCTCGGGCACGATCTGGAGCGACACGCGGTCGCTGCTGAGATCGGGGATCAGGCTGCCCCCGCCGTCGATCGCCGCGCGCGTGATGTCGTCCGCCAGCGAGTCGAGGATGCCGACCGTCAGGTCCGCGAGCCCGTCGGAGGCGACGCCCACCACCTCGAACTCCAGCTCGAAGAGCCCCACGCGGGAGTCGACGGCCGGGCTGTTGGTGCGGCCGTCGATGTAGAGCGGGTCCGGGGGCAGGGTGAGGACGGAGGCGCGACCGAGGGCGCCCCCCGAGAGACCCGACGCCGGGTCGAGGAGGAAGGGCTCGGCCTCGAAGGTCCCGGTGGACACCTCGACGGAGCCGAGCTGGGTGGCGCCGAGGAAGGTGAGCTCCGACGGGTCGATCTCGATGTCGAGCGTGTAGGCCTGGATGCGCGTCACGTCGTCGAGGGAGAGGAGCACCTCGAAGGTCTCGCCGACCGAGAGGTCGAGCTGACCGGGCGCGATCTCGGGCACGCTCGGCGTCAGCACCAGGCTCGTCGCGTTCGCGGCCGACGCGGCGAGGCCGGCGAGCCACCACGCGAGACCGAGGGCCCAGCGCCCCGCGGGCCTGTTCGTTCGGTTCCGCAGCATCTGCACTCCTCCGCTCCGTCCCGCGCGTTGCCGCTTCGCTTCCCGGCCTCCGCGCTTCGGGTCCCGCCTCATCGCGCACCCGCCCGCCGCCGGTGCAGCCACAGGGCGACCGGCAGCAGCAGCGCGAGCTCGGGACCGAGACCGCAGGCCGGGGCCTCTTCACCGCCACCGTCACCGCCGGTCTCCGGCGCTGGCGGTCCGGGGGCGCCGCCGTAGACGTCGGCGAAGAGCGTATAGTCAGGCCCGCCCACGAAGCCGTCGCCCGTCATGTCCGACTCCGTGCAATGCGGGTCGTCGGCGGGCCCCACCCCCACGCCGGTCTCCCCGTCGAAGCAGGCCAGGAAGGTGTCGTAGTCGTCCCCGTCGACGATCCCGTTCTCGTCGAAGTCGCCGTCGCAGGCGTTGCCGGTGCCGTTGTCGTTGGCGTCGGCCTGGCTCGGGTTCGCGACCTCGCTGCAGTTGTCGTCGCAGCCGAGCACCTGGCCGGGCTGGCAGCGGTTGTCGCCCACCACGCCCGAGTCGTCGCCGTCGGACGCGATGCCGTCGCCGTCCGGGTCGGGGTTCGTGACGCCGAGCAGCTTCTGGACCTCCACGCAGCCCTTCGGGTTGGCGAGGGAGCAGCGTTCGACCGCGTAGGGCCGCTTGGGGAAGTAGCAGCGGGGGTCTTCCCCGATGCGGTCGGGAGCGTCGGGATCGCCTGGCTCGGAGTCCGTGACGCGGTTGCCCTCGGCATCGGGGCTGCTGAGATCGCACGAGGTGAGGGCGAGCCACATCGTGAAGTTCCACGACAGCGCCGCGGACTCGCTGCGGAAGAGCTGGGCCAGCACCGTTCCGACGTTGCCGTCCGCATCGCGAAGCGGGTTCAGGAGCTGCTGGGCGATGATCACGTTCCCGGTGGTCGGATC
>JAAUYK010056295.1_pt1 | contig 17695 bp, 46 predicted proteins | sample 7278021 | NCBI WGS metagenome assembly JAAUYK01 (sample SAMN14350223, study PRJNA611818) | marine sediment metagenome | isolation source: surface marine sediment (1.8m) | place: French Polynesia: Moorea | collected 2018-08
ACACACGATGCGGCCCAGTATATTAATTCCATGTTTTTTACCCTCCCACTATTATGTCTTCTGGTTTGTAGTCTTTTGGGTCGGCCTTTTCACCTGTAGTGAAGTCTGTATAGCTCTCCTTGATAGATCATTTCACCGAAACTGCACTCCCAACATAAGACCTCTTCCTCTTTGAATTTTACCCATCCACAGTGAGTGCATACCCAATATGGTCCTGACACCCATCTACCGAATTTCCTTATATAATGACCTATGATCATCCTTAGACTAAGATCACATTTATTTGCAAATCTCTTTTTCATTCTTCATTCTCCTCTGGTTTCTCGTAGTGATGTACCTCAAATACCGTTGTCTCAAGGCAATCTATACAGGCCCATGTTTCGCCTTCATTCTTACAGTCCCATCCAGCCATAGGGTATTTGGTCTTTTTGCATAGATCACATTTGGGGTCGAACTTTAATGATCCACAGGACCTTGTTTCGGTTCTTATTCTTAAGCCTTTCATGGTAACCATCCTTTAAGTTTTCTTTTTACGAATCCTGTTATATCGGTTATACAGTCGGGCCAACCTTCTTTAATAACTATGTTTCCTGGACCCTTTGGCTTTGATTCACCGTGGATGCTGGGTCCACATAGGCTACAAAGATCGGAATCAGGCATAGCTATTCTCTTACAATCACATATACAGTCACAGATTTTATGCTTTGGACCTATTATAGTATGATTTGCTAGGTCGGGGTTATTGATAGCTTGATTGTATAGATCTGGGTCTGTGAAACGTAAGATTATGTTATCATTAGCTATTACTTCCTCGGGGGTTATTTTGGGTAACTTGGTCCCACTCAGGAAGTTTAGATTTAGGATTGTGTATTTCTGTTTCATCTTGCATCTGCCTTTCTTACCATGTATTTTTTGTAGATGACACTTACCCTAAAAAAGAAAAGGAAGGCTAAGTCCCATATTAGAATCTTCTTATTGTTTTCATATACCAGCCCGAAAAGATTCCATGTCGGGGATATCTCTATTTCAGTATTGTACTTTGGTGACATAAAATAGATCTTCATTTTGGTGGTTCCTCCCAATCCATTCCAGCCAAGTGCCACGCAACATTATCGAAATCGTATTTACGGTGGCCATGACGATCCTCTACAACGGCTATCTTTTCAACATCCTCATCGACTGGTCTTACTGGTTGGCTGTACGTACATTCCGCTTTTGGCTGGAAATTTCCATCTCCGTCTGCAAAGAAAGCGACATATCGAGATGATCCTATACCGCCTAAATAGGTCATATATTCAAACATTGCTTGAAGTGTCATTGCCTGTGCTTCGGTTACTCGCAGTTTGATGGTCATATCAAGTTTACCATCATCACCTGCACTTGGTTTGGGTATGTCGTTCATGTTAAGTCCTTTCAATTGTTTTTGATACTTTTACTTGTTCTTCCAGTGTTATATACGGATTCATAGGTAGGCTGAATATTCGCTTTGCATAGTCTTCACTTACGGGTAGACTGCCTTTTGAATATCCTAAATCTTTGAAAGCTTCCTGTAAATGTAGGGGCTTCGGGTAATATATTGGACATGGTATATCCTGTAGCATCAATTTTTCTCTTAGTTTCTCTCGGTGATGTTCATTTTCAGCCAGGACTGAGTATTGAGCCCATGCAGACTTGTAACCCTCTGGAACTGTTGGTAAAGTAAGGTCACTATCCGTAAGAAGCACATTGTATGTCTCTGCAACCTCTTGCCTCTTTTCGACTTCATCATGGAAAATCTCTAATTTAGACAATAGGATAGCTGCTTGTATAGTATCCAATCTAGCGTTCAGTCCAACCCTCACATTTTCATATTTATGTTTCCCTTTACCATGCACCCTGAATGATTCCATTACATCTTTCGCTGCACGTGCATTGGTAAAGCACATCCCACCATCACCATAGCATCCAAAAGGTTTGGCTGGAAAGAATGATGTGCACCCAATAACGGTTAAACTTCCAGTTTTGTCTCCGAGCAATTCTCCCCCAAAGGACTGGGCTCCATCTTCTATAATGAATACCCCATACTTTGCACATATGGATCTCAATCTCTCGTAGTCAGCTGGAAGCCCAAATAGATCAACCGCTATAACGCCAGTGTGGACCTCTGGCCGTGCAATTTCAAGAGTATGCTCTAACTTATCAGGATCTATATTAAAAGTAACAGGATCGATATCAACAAACATTATATCTGCACCCAATAATGCAGCTACCTCTGCTGTTGCTATGAATGTGAAAGGGGTTGTAATGATTGTGGATTTTGGACCTACACCATATGCCATTAAAGCTAACATCAGTGCATCGGTACCAGATGAACACGATACTGCATGTTCGACTCCCACGTAATATGCCAATTTCTCTTCCAATTCTTTAACTTCTGGACCCATGATATACTGACCATGCTCTAATACCTTATTGATCCGTCTCTTCATATCATCGGCTATTCTCTCTTGTTGAATTGTCATCCAGTTTTTCATAGTTCACTCCTTAATTCCCATAGTGTAATTGCTTGACAGTTGTGTCCCTCTTGGCCGAATATGTCGGATAGACCCGAGGCCTTTTTAAGAATGGTTATATATGATGGGTTATTTAATAGGTACTCTTTCCAGAGGTCTTTGTATAGGACTGCTAACTCCTCGGTATTTATAGGTTTACCCCAGTTTTTTGCCTTCTTCCAGTGTAAGCCAGTGACAACTCTTTGATTTACTAAGAATTTCTTAGCCCCTTGGTATATATGTTCGATGGGCTTTCCATTCACCTTTGCGTAGAAAGCGGAGAATCTCTTGTCTCCTCTTGATGAACACTCCAGGTATGGGGGCTCTCCTATTTGTATCATGCTACCACCTTCCAAACCTGATTTTACCACCACGAATGAAATGATCCATGGCTTTCCAGAATGTTGTATGAGTCCAATGTCCATACTTGGCCCACCATCCATATTTCTTTTTCATAGGTTTCTCCTCTACTGCTCTTTCGTATAGATAGACTCTCTTGGGCCTATCTTCATCAAATGATTTTTCAACCTTATGATAGCAACTTGAACAAGCATATTTATATTGACCGCTTTCAGTTACACCGAACATTTCCATGGTTCCTTTACCACATTTAGGACATTGTATAAATCTTGGTGGTTTCAAATGGTGCCTCCCCTCGGTATCAATAACCAATACCCATCAAATGCTTCATGAACCAGCCCTATCATATGGTACTTCTCCAATATCTCTTTCTTTTCATCGGAGCTCATTGCATCATATACAACATTGTGAATTCTAAAGGTTTTTGCTGGTTCTATTTTATCTTCAATCATCTTTCTTGATCTCCACAAATGCCCACTTCTCAGTAAGCTTCATATGACGTTCAGCTAATTGTAGATGTAGATTCTGGATATCCTGCAATATGTTGGCTTTGGTTTTGACAGCCACTTTTAGGGTATCTTGAATATCAGCCAGAAGTGCCTCAACATCATAATCATCCTCTATCTTTGACCTTATGTCGTTGAGGACAGTCATTTGAGCATTCACCACATGCAGCCTCTCATCAGCATCCCTTAGCTGAGTGTTCATATCTTCAGTTTTTATCTTAGTTGCCATCGATCATTCTCCTATCATATATTTCTCTGCATTTGTCGCAGTACCGTTCTCTTAGGTGGCCTACATACCCCCATGTTGAGAAGGGTATATTGGTCCACATCATTGTTAATTCTTTACCACAGAGAGATTTTGTGAACGTGGATACCTCACTTATATGGTAAGAATAGTTACCCGTTACCTCTTCAGTAATCATGAATTCAGCCATTTCTTACCCTCCTAACTTTTTAATCTTACCCTCTATTTTCTCTATCATTTTAGGTATTTGGCTCATCTGCCATTCGTAGAGTTCTCCTGGGGATGTTGCCCTATACTTAGGGTCCATACCCTCTAGACTCCAGCCTTTAGCCTTGGCTTCTTTGGCTACCCTAACCATCTGTTTTAGCATGGCTAGGTCTGATTTTATCGTTTCTAATAGGCTCACCATTCCCCCTTGTCTATTATTAAAGTCGGTGACAAGTCAGTTGTTTGGTGGACCACACCCATACGCTTAAACATAGTCGATCCAACTGGTTCTCTCGGAAATCCAATTTCCTTGTAGGGGAGAGTGACCATTGGATTAAGATATTGACCTCTCTTGGTGTATGCACCCTCGTAGTCACTTCCCTCACCATCAGCGTAATCAGGTAATTCATGCCTCCAACACCAGCCAACCAAATCAACTATAACTGAGGTTGGATATGCGAATTGATCAATATTTCCTCTTTCTATTAGACCCAACACATAGATATTTCCATCATGTAACTCACCATCCCTAACTGCAAGCTTTCTCATGAAGTGTGAACCAGCCATCCCAAGGTGACGCATATGTGTGGTCTTTACATCAACCTGGAATCCTGGAATATCAGATCCCTTATCACTCTTTATAGGATTGTGATTGCACTTGGTCCTCTCTTCGTTGAATTTACGCATTCCCATTATTTTTCCATGGAAATGTTGATTTATAGCCAACTCTCCAGCTAATCCTGTGATGTTGTTTTCTTTGAACATTTCCAATCGTTCAACATCGTTGTCATAAACCTTGGATCTAAATGTAATTTCACCATTGATGAATTGACCAAGCTTTATTTTGGCGTGATGATTCAGAACGTCTATTTCAGAATAGGGTATACCCAAAATTCGATCAGATGATATCACGTATCTGAAAATTTGACTCCTATAGGTCATCATTTCTACCAAACCTCATTGTAATCTTCGTAGTCTATATTGAGCTCGTATTTCATTCCTTTTAGGGTTCCACTCTTGAACTCTATATAGAGGGTGACATCCATATAGTCTTCCTCGGGTTTGCTGGTTTTGATCTCAACCTGACATCTCTCTTTAATAGGTTTTAGTAAGGGCTTTTTTGATTGCTTTGCCAATTTTCCCTCCTCGTAGTGTTGCTAAATCCTTTATATTTTGAAGATCAATTTCCGTTATGATATTTAGATCACGTGCACAGAATAGACAGAACTTGTTGTGGTCCACTTCGATCACAGCTAGTCCACCCTCTTTTCTTTTACATTCGTCACACAATACGGGGTCATCTTCAATTACCAAATCATAGTCGTTCATCGTTCAAACCTCCAGACAATTCGCTCTATAATATGAGAGGTTGATGTTCCATTTGAGAAATTCACCAACTTCACTTCATCAACAATTTCAGATCCAACTATGGTCTTACCTCTCCAATCTTCACCTTTCACCAAGACGTGGGGCTCTATCCTTTTTATAAGGGGGAGTGGGGTTGGGGTATTAAATACGATTACGTAATTGACATATTCTATAGCAGCCAGGACCTCAGCTCTTTCTTCCAATGGGATAACTGGTCTTTTTGGACCTTTTATCTGCTTAACCGATTCATCGCTGTTCAGCCCAACTACCAGTAGATCGCCATGAGATTTGGCCTCCCTTAGAAGTTTAACATGACCAACGTGCATTATATCAAAACAGCCATTGGTGAAGACTATCTTGGTCTCTGGATATTCTATGCAGAGCTCATCATATGTCCTCAAAAATTGATTAGGTGTTACGATCTTCACATGTAATTCTCCTCGTTCTCATCGATCCAATTCTTGAAAGCTTGGAGACCATGATCAGCCCACCAATCTAAGAAAGCCTCGGCCTGATCATCTCCATTGAATGACAAAAAGACTTCATGATCCTTGCTGGCTCTAATGATCTCGTCTTTGATGTCAACATCATCTTCTTCGAAAAAATGTACTTTGCCCATTAGTTCCTCCATTTTTTAAGACCCTGCCATTTTAGACAGCTTCTAACAAATTGACCATCGAGGTTTATTTCATAGAAGCCTTCATCAAATAACAGAACCTTGAATATATCCTTTCCATATTTGTACACCCAATTATGGACCTTCGGTGGATAATTCAAAGCGAACTCTATCGCCTTTGTATATTCTTCTCTAGAGAATTGTCCTGTTTCCTGTAATAGTTCCATCGGTGCCACCCAAATAGGTAAACGGCTCTATAAACACATTCCCGTTTCCATTTCTTTACTTTTAAAACTTTCATAGCTTCGAGGAATATTTCCTCACATCGCAGTCTTTCATATGGTCCTGTCACATACATGAAGTCATGAAGGACAGCGGCTTTAGCATATTCATCTATAGGAGATAGGATGGGCCAGAAGACCCGTGGAATGGAGGCAAAATCTGTCACAAAATCTTCTGGTACCCTCACTATTTCATCCGAAGGATACCTTCCAACATGGTATTCAAATGGCTCTACCAGATTGAAAAGCATCGGCCCAATAATTTCGACTCTGCAAGGGCTAGTAAATTGAGACATTTATCCAGCTCCACCCATAAAGATCAAAGGCCACATTACAACGATCTTCCAATTGAATGGATCGTCTGTTTGAGACTTTTCATAGAATGCAGCTAGCACTCCTATTCCAAGGTACAGAACTACCAAAATTAAAAATATTGCTGCTAAGATTTTCATATATGATTCCTCCTAGTCTTTATCGTACTGCGTTACTTTTTCTTTACATGCCTCCATCACTTCATAAGCCAGATCATCATCCAACTTGTTTTTCCAATATTGCCCACAAGTTGGGCATCCCAAATGATAGCTTCCATGTTTGTAGAAACCACCACAAGGGGAACCAGTGTTTTCATCATACCACTGGTAATCGACTAGCGTGTATTTTTTAATTTGTTTCTTGATCCCACATTCTTTGCACATGTGGAATCGATTGCTGTGAGCATCAACTAACTCAACTCGGAGGCCTTTTAGTTCCTCCTCTTTCTCAGCTATTAGTTTCTTAATGGTCTGTACACGGTTCATAAAAGCTCCTTTTGGCTCATAAACGGCTCAAACGGCTCATTTCTTTTTGTTCACCAAGGATAATATTTCTTTCTTTTTCTCTTCCAAACTACACTCTTTATCAGTTTTCCGTTTTTCACATTTGGCATAAAACTGACACTCCTTGCATGGGTATGGTTCCTTACCTATTTGAGCAAGGATACTGTCACATGCTTTCTCTATAGATTCTCGACAGTGCATACAGTGATCACCAACATCTGATGGAACTCTGAATCTACAGCCATGTTGATCTGATATGCTGGCTGCTATACACACGGACATCAACCCGCGCTTTTCACACATGTTAAACTTATTCTTCGATTCAAGCACTTTTCCTTGTAAATTTTTATATTTGAAGGGCATTGGTCGATCCTTACCTTTTATTTATTTGTTAGTGTAAAATGAAAAATGTTCTCGCTAAATATTGTCATTGCTATATATATTAATAAATGATAAGCTGATTATTACACTTTTTAAAAGGAGGTATCATCATGGAAGTTGATCTCTACGATCAAATTCGGAAAGGCGAATTTCAAACCAAACTGACATTCCCTCAGAGGCCTTCGAAGCCAAGTCTCATTGGACGACATACCTCAAAGGAAGCTAAACTCTACGTTGAGGCTCTTGAAGAGTATGAAGCCGCGATGGTCAAATACAATGAGGACATGAAAGCCTACAGAAAGGACCAACAGAGATTGGATCTTGAGTTCAAGAGAGCAGCTTTCAAATACTGTGATATTGATCAACATGAAAAACGCCATCGAGCTTGGGAAATGGCTTGGGAACATGGACATTCATCTGGTCTTGGTGATGTCCTTCAATTCCTGGATGAACTATCAGAACTTCTAATATAAAAAGGAGAAATCCCATGAAAAGACTGGTACTTATCATCATCTGTTTCGTATTCGTCGTCAGCTGTGCTGGTGCTCAAAAGAGCAAAAACGGCAAAAAGGCTGTAAAGAACAAAATGCGGTATCTCACCACATTTGTCAGTGAGGATGCTCCCCCGAGTCCTGTCTGCATGGTAGGATACAACAGGGAAGCCCAACTTCACATCGTCGGAATGGATTTCGATGGTGACAACATTGCGGATCGTGTTGATTACTACAATTGTAATGAATACGGTAAAAGCCCCGTGGTAATGGAGATCCACGGATCATGGAGAATCGACAAATCTCACACATGCCGAAAGGTGGGGTTTGCATCCATGAAGTAACAACTAGGTCGTAATGAAGAGGGGGATCGACCCCCTCTTTTTTATACAATTTCATGTACGATAAAGTACAAAATCTTGAACACTATCGTACAAATAGGAGGTTAATGTGCTAATTTACATACTAGTATACAGCGAATGGGATGGAGGCAGTGGCGAGATAATAGAAAATGTAATCGCTTCATCCGATAGAAACAAGCTTGAGGCTAGGCAATCAGAGATGGAGGTTAAATCCAAAGAGGCCAGAGAAAAGATCAAAGAGCTTGATAAAAAGAAGTATGCAGACCTGTTGCCACACAGCAAAGAGTTCAACGATGTCATAATGAAATTGGCCCCTCAAAAGGCCACCAAGCTGGATGCAAACAAGCGTCAAAAACTCGTCGATAAACGCAGAGAACTCACTGAGGCCATGGGCAAAATACAATTGTGGTTTACCGAGGAGAAGGATAAAGTCCTCAACAATCTCGGTCTGGATTATTACATAGATGATCCAGATACATCATCGTTTCACATCGAGGAACTGGAGGTATTGGAATGAAGAAATATTTAGTTTGTGAATCCAATATCGATGGGAAGGGGATCAAGTGTATCCATGGAAACTATGATAGCTGGTGGGTTGCATTCTGGCAATTCCTTAAGCTGTCCTTCGGTCCAGTCCCCATCGGTAAGACGAGGTATTTCATGCAAAGTCAGGAGGTTGAAGATGCAAGTTAAAAAAATTGTTTTTTACGAATGCCCTATATGTCACCTTCGATATGATAAGCGTGAATGGGCAGAGGATTGTGTGGCCAGGGGTGCAGGTAAGGAGTATCCAATTGGAACCATTTACGGTGACACTAGACCTGGAGCATTCTATGAGAATATCACACTATGTGTTGCTGAGAACAGGATTGAACGACACTTAAATGCTGGTAGCTCGTGGGCCTGTAGGGATACTGGAATGGGGGATAGTATTGGCGACAGCATGTGTGCTGGAAACTCCTTAACTCTTGGAGAGTCTGATCATCACGTTGATCCATCAACCCCACACTTTCAGAGAATGGTAAAGTTTCTCAGAAGTCGACAAATTGACATCCATGTATGGGATGGAAAAGAGGCTGTAACCTATGGAACTTTCTTGAAAAGATTCAAGGAAGGGACTTGGTATTAATGCAGACATTCCTCCCATACGTAGATCCTTTGCTTGTCGGTGCCGTCTTAGATCAAAGTCGTCTCGGAAAGCAGAGGGTTGAGGGAAATCAGATATTGGCTCTTCTAGAGGGGAGAGCCGATAACAATTGGAAATACCATCCAGCTACCAGGATGTGGTCTGGTTATGAAACTGCACTCAAGTTCTATATCAATGTAATGATTACAAATTGGATAGAGCGAGGACGAGAAAACAATATGCCGTACCATGATGCTACAGGCCCAATGGCTTGGCCACCATGGATGCGTGATCCCCGAATGGTATATTCTCACCGAGCAAATCTTGTCCGAAAGGACCCTGAGTATTATGGGCCAATTTGGCCCGATGTTGAGCCCGATACTCCATACTGGTGGCCAGTTGAACTGCGAACCAAAAAGAAGCAGGATGAGCTGGATTACTTTTGGGGTATGCATCACTGTGAAATAGTTGGAGATGCTCACATCAATGATGCTCAAATTATTATGACGGAAGGAAGACCCTATGAATATGGTCATCAAAGCTGGCACTATTCTTACAATTGATTCAGACTGGAGTGAAAAGGTCGATGATGCTGTTGAGAAAGGTGTCATATCAATAAGAGATCACGAACGCTGGTGTTCATCTATTTATCAGACATGGACACCAGTTGATATTGAGTTCTATCATCATAGAACAGACAGGAAGCATGTCTTCCTGGCTTGGCGTTTTCACAATGACCCAAATCTAGCTGACACACCACATTTCTACTTAGATGTATTTAGGAAATTGGGTTATGATGTCATTGAACCAGATCAAAAGGAATTGGATATCATGACGTGTCCCGAAGATCTATTGGATTGTGATGAGTTGGTTCTCAAGTATCTTATTCGAAATGGAGCAGGAGATAATAAGCATCGAGCTTGGTCACAAGCTATATTTGACAGAGTTAAAGATGCTATGAAGGTTAACGGTATCGTATTCTATAAACCGTAGAGGTGTCAAATGAAAACATTAATCAAAATGCTGTTTCTATTTGCTATCGTCATCTATTTAAATAATGGTGATATCATAGAAGCAAACAAAATCGAGAGAAAGTGGACATGGGTAATCGTTCATGACATCACTGAATACAAGGAGAAGCAACCCAATTTAACCTCCTATAAGATCAGAGATATCAAAAGGATCAAAACGATTACATTACCCGTGACTTCGATTCTCAGATACGAGGAGGTCAAATGAGTTTCATACTGGGTTGTATGGGAACTGCGGTGAAGGCTGCATTGGGTGGCTTCTTCATCGTTGTGGCTATCATCCTGTTGAGCCTTGGAATCTATGGGTTCAACTACATGAAAAACTATATCAAAGAGAGGAAAGATGAGCATTTTACAGACAATAGATAATGATATCAAAATATGTGAAATGTACGCTCAATACTGGATCGCCATGGCAACTACGGGTGCTGCGACTAAGAGGAAACTATTTCATGGCACACAAGGTCCCGAATTTACTGATGAAGAGAAGATTGAAGAGGCGATGAATACAGCCCTCAATCATATACAAAGGATGAATGAATTGGTTGACTTGAAGAAATCTCTAATATCAAAGGAGGCTTAAAATGGAAATTCTAAAAGCAATCTTAATGTGTGGTGTTTTAATCGCAGCTATGGTAATTTTTGAAATGCACACTGGTGGTTCCTACATGGGGACCGCTCCATTCAACGAAGGTGCTGCGATATTCCTATTAAAATAGGTGTAACATGAAAAAAAGACGACTGTTTCGAATCACTTTGAAAGTCCGAAAATGTGACGTAGTATTCAAGGAAGGTCTTGAGCCTGGAGTCCTGGGGTTTAACGAACACATCTTCGATATCGAAGAAAAAGAATACGAACACCCACTGTTCATCAAAACCCTACTGGATCTGCGTGAAGGCCTCTTGAATGATATCGTCTATACGGAAGTTTTGGAAGTTGAAGAAGGTTAGGGATTGGGGCGATCATTCGCCCCTCCCTACACGCGTGGTTCTAATATGAATTGATCTATCTCGTCTGCTTGTTTGCAGTCGAGTTTCTTTTGAACATAATACCCATCCTTTTTTTCGTAGATGTAAGCTACGTCACATTGTCCATCACTATTATAATCCCACCAAACAATCATCACGGTGTCATTATGATACAACTTGACCTTCACGGGGACGGGTCCACGAGGTTTGATTAACTTCTTCACCATATTGGCTCGGCTGACTTGACAGGAGAAAGCTAACAGGCAAAGCAGCATGATTAGGCATCGACGGAAAGAGTATTTTGTCATGGCGCACCCCCACTTTTATTATTTGTTCTATATATATTAATAGGTGATAGCAGGATATTATTTCACTCAAAAGGAGGAATAAATGTTAACAACAATATCTGCTGCTAAAGCGACAATTGGAACGGTCAGCGCTGCATCACCTAAGAATACCTGGACCGCTCCAATACTCGGAGGGCTCCTGACATTCTTTACGATATGGTTCTGGCTAGTCTTTCATGGTAGTAAAATCATTTACCACGATATCAATGAAAGGATGAGGTATCACTATGAAACAAAAAAGACAACCTAAAAAGGATCATGTTAGACCGTCGACCCAGCCCAATGGCAACGCTGGTATTTACATCGGTATCGTAGCTGTTCTCTTCATCGTAGTCTTCGGTGAAATCATTGCGGTTTCAGCCATATTGGTTACAATCGGTTGGATCGCTGGAAAGATCGTCAAACGCATTGACAAAAGGAGGGCATCATGCTAACCTTGGGAATCGGATTATTGGCCTTGGGTGCATACATCTACATCGATAGAAAATTCCCACGGCCCGAGAGACAAGTTGCCGAATTGTTTGATTTACCTTTCGCCGTAACCAAAGGGGTCAGTGTTATAGCCCCAAAACCCGAAGTCGAGAATCGGAAAAACGAGGTATTCTACAAGTTTAAATGTAGGATCATACCCGACAAAGCTTTGATGGCTGATGGTGAAATCCTGTCAATGAACGTTCCTGATAGCTACAGGATAAAACAGTTCATCGTTGGAGTTAACCCAGCTGACAATTCAGTGAATTGGGTTCACATCGGTAACGATCAGTATCATTGCGACAAGCATGAAACGAGTAAATGTCTCTACCTTAAGCATCTCTATAAGGAAGAGATATCATACGAATTCCTGTACAAACTGATTGATCTGTTTGAAACCTACAACATGGATACACCGTTGAGAATAGATCATTGGAATGATTCAAACTTCGAAAGACTGAACAGGAATCTGATCAGCGAGCTGAAAGCTGCATAATAAAAAGGATGGTTGGAAGTCGACACCAACCATCCTTTTTTCACCAAAAGGAGGTACACATGGATATGGACGATACGAGGCTTGAGAGATTGCATGATATGCTGAAGGAAGACTGTAGTTGGTTGGAGGTCAGTAGGCTTCTTGTTGATAAATGTGCTGCCACTGGTTTACCATGCAATCGAGATAACTGCGAACCATTTAGGTTTGCCAAATTTTTTAACAGACCCGAGGTGAGAAATGGATAAATATAAACCTACAGCTAAAGAGAGAGTTTCAGAGTTACTTTTCAACACAACATTTGGGAGCATCTTGATATTCCTGATGTGTTTCGTTCTGTTTGTTACCATGTTTGGGGTTGGTTATATCGGAATGGGAATATTCCTGTTGCTCAAATCCATCCAGAAGTCGGAAAGAACAGGTGAACCTTATCCAGGTGGTTCGGCTGGTATTGGCTCTATCATATTGTGGCCAGTTGCTGTTACGCTCATCATTCTGGATGAAGATTAAGGAGGTTATATCTATGGAACACAATAATTACATATGGTTTATGACTCAAACGGTTGAAGCAATGCTACCGAGGTGGCATGATAGGCAACTCGTCCTGACAATGAAAATTGATGCATCCTGGACAGATCATGGATATGCTGAAGATGGCAACACCAAGGTCCGCGACGAGTCCACATTCAGAAGGACTATGTTTCTGGTATTTCATCGCCCCATGAATTATACCAAGGTCTTAGGTGCTGAGATCAAACAGGATGTCAAAGAGAAAGCCTATCGGTTGATCCCTCTGGAAGATTCCAAAGTCAAATTGAAACAGTTTTCCGATCACGATTCCTGCTGGCGAAGTGATGGATTTAACTGGGTATTCAAATCATTTACGGATGCTTGGAGCTTCTTTGAGGATAAAGGTCTTGAGACCATGGACACCAGAAAGATTGATCCAATGTTTCACTATTCGATCTTTCGTGGTGGCCCCGAGTATTGGTTGGTCAAGAGCCTGGAGAGGGCTGACGAGTCAGATAAGTACGGATCTGATTATATTATCGAGTTTGATAGGAGGATCAAACTTGACGAAGTTTCGAAATTTATGGTAAAAGCACAGCAATAAGGAGACGTAAGATGAACAACAAACAAAGAGTATTATTCGTCGTATTGGCCATCGTTGGGGTTCTGCTAACCCTTCAAATCAATGGAGCACTGGCTCAAGAGCAACCGAAGAAATGCACCATTCCGCATGAGACTCCTGGTGCATTCGAGGTTCCAGGTATGGGATATGGAGCAGTTCTATATTACCATGAGAACCTTAAACCCCAGAAGATTACTGTTCTGAGTGAGGTCAAGGTTCCATGCCTCGATGAAAAGGGTAACGACACCACATGTGATATGTACAAATTTGATGGTGACTACGACAAGATCCAAATCTACTGCGGTGGATGTGATACAGGTCACCCGCTTGACGAGTTCCCGATACCACCCATCGCTCACAAGCACATGCTGGTCGAAAAGAAATCCGTTACGTGTGAATAAATGACTGCAATCGGCGGAGCTCTGTTCGGCTGTCTTCTGTTAGTCGTCGGTATTGCTAAGGTATTTGGCCGTTTCTTGTTTCAAGATCCATGCGAGGGGGATGGTAATTACAATCCCCCCATGGATCTTTTTTACGAAGTTTACGAGGAAGACGACACAGATGATAGGAGAAATTAAAAATGTCCATTAAGAGGAGAAATATATTCGTAAGACTTTGGTGGAAGATAATCAATCCGATATTAAGGAAAATACAACAACCAAAATTAGGTTATCAAAACGACTTTCAAAACTTCATGTACGAAGAATTTGATGGCGTAAATAAATTTAGGATGGGAGAAAAGGATGAACAAGATCGTAAGTAACGTACTCGATATTGCTCTGGCAGTATCTTGTAATGAACATGTGAGCATCGATCATCAGAAACTACATGCTGTGGCAAATCAGATGCTTGCAGATCCAATGCCTGAAAAGCAGGTGGATAAACATAAAATCAAAGCAGCAATTGATCCTAGCTCACCAGAGGGACAAGAGATCATTCTAAAAGAGTTGGTCTCTGATTCCATCAACTATTGTTATTGGCTAGGCGATGCAGGGACTCGACCAAATGGTGCTGGGTCAACCATGATGAGAGAGTTGCTTGAAAAGTCTTTTGATGCAAGGTTGGCAATGCGAAGTCGTTTGGATCTCGTGGCTCAGTTGAGGGAATTCTATAGAGCCATGATGATCAATCGATTTCCGCTCATGGACAAAAGGCGTGAACACCTTTACGCTCTTGCAAGGCCCATGACTATTTACGGTGCAACCAACAACAGTCCACATCAAACTACTGATACGGTTGCTCACATACTGGTTCAAGAGATTGCAATGGGATGGCCTATGGATAAAGCACTCGATTTCTTGATCACTGAGGTTGATGGATTCGGTGATGACCCATTCTTGAAACGAGCTTTCCTGTTCTTTCTGCAACTAAACAGGATATTGGGAATGTATGAGGAGGATGTTAAAGAACTTCCTGTCCCAGCTGACTATCAAGTTCCAAAGATGTTGAAATACTATGGCATCCTGGATTACGATGATGAGTTACAGATGAAAGTATTCAATGGAATTCATCTCCCAGAGAATGGACCCGAAGAAATGGCGATTAGAGCTGCAACGATACTCGCATGTCGACTCCTTGGTGATGCCACTGGTTGGTCAGCTCCAGATGTCGATGGATGGTTCTTCATTCGACGCAAAAAGTCTGACTCCAATTTCCATCTTACCATCACAGGCAACTATTAAATAGAGTGCATGAAATGTGGGGAGGATTCTGTCCTCCCCAAGAACAAACAGTAAATTGAGGAGGTTAACTGATGAAAGAATATAAGAGATACCAATTCAGATGTCAGGATTGTGGAAATGTTGTCCACAAGAATGTCATTGGTCCTATAACTGAAAGCGACAAAAAATGCGATAAGTGTGGAATCGTTATTACGGAGACACATATCGCAGAGATCAAAGAAGAATTTTTGTTGGAATGATGCATTTCCTCTGGCCATCAACATTGAAGCATTTACCCAACGATGACCAGTTAAAGCTATTATTTGCTTTAGTATCTAAAACGAAATTTCCTGGGTTCTTGCATACCAGTGCGTTAAAACTATCTGAATCAAACCGACAGAAAAGTTTTAAAGATGGAGAAACCACCATATATTATACTAGCAACGTAATCACGCCCGAAATGCTCGGACAGTCTTTGGTCACTTCCCCTTACGTTTTTATCCCCTACAGCACACCCCACTCATACATAATGAACGGAATGCATTCTGTTCAGGGAATCATAATGAGGAAGACAATGGTAACATATTGGTTTAACACACCAATAAGCACTGGGGAGTTGGAAGTGGCACAAAGGCGAGGCATACCCATGCTGTGTGACTATATAAACTTGGGAACAAGTGAACCGTGTGAGATATGTGGTGCATACGGAGCAGTTGATTGGGTTGACTCAACCTTGCTTGGCAAGGATCATGATAAGGTTCCATCAGATAGGTACATTTGGACTGTGAACAATTACATGAATTTTCTTATAGATAATGAATGGGTGATAAACTATAATGGAGATGAATTCATTCATCCGTGTCCAGTGTGTCTCGGGTTGGGTTCTAGTAGCGCTCTAACCTTACAAGAGGGTGAAAATGAAGTGAAAAACATCAAGCTCAAAAACAAAATGATACCAATGAGTTCAAGAAACACGCTCTTCAGAAGAGATGAATATGCTGCTTGGTATCCAGCAATGTAGGTGTAAGGCCGATGGCATCACGGAGTCGGCCTTACGCTTTGATATAACCAGCCTCCACCGCCAACTGGTATCCTTTCGCCATTGGTGTGTCTTCCCCATTATAGAATTGATGGGCTGCACTCATTGATCCCTCGTCGTATTCTTTTTTTGCATGTCCATAGCGGATAATTATGCGAGGTTCACCAAAAGCCTCATACAATGAGCTGTAGTAGCAATCAACCAAAAATGGGTCTTTCTGTCCTTGGCTTCTCCTTGTATCTCGAACGCTGCCAAGAAATATATGAGTTGTGAAGGGGTGATAGAAATGTTGAACGCTATACTCAATAACCTGAGCTGATAGGATTATTGAAAAGTTAAAGTCTACTTGTATATCTGGGTAGTCCATTTCGAATTGTTTGCGGATTGTGTTTCTTATTTCCTGCTCAAACAGATACTTGAGCCAAGGATCATATATTCCAATCTCCAGATTTACCATGGTCTGATGTACGAGCTCTTCCATGTGGTCCCTGGCTTTTTCAAAATCTTTAACGGAAACAGATTTTTTCATACGGTCATCTCCTGGGGTGATTTGCTATTTGTTAACACCCTCATTTTTTTGTTCTCAACTTTATCCTGGCCTGAACCTTGTTGGTTATGATGTTTTCGTTCTTTGGAATCACCCTCTCATCCTTATTAACCATAGGATTCAGAACATCTCTCATCAATATCTTCTCATTACAATTGTTGTCTTGTATCTTACAGCTTTTGACGCATCTGATCAGACTTTCATTATTTTCTATGACATACTTGAAGAATCGGCTATTTAAAGCCTCTTTGAGCGTACTCTTAGCTAAGTTCATAGCATCTAGACTTCTTAGGTATTCTATGTAAATTTTCTTTGGGTATTTCTCAATAACATTGAAATCCTTATAAAGACCGAAGTCGCAGCATGGGTACAAAAACCCTTCGTGTGATATATAAAGGTGTCGATTCTCAACAGGTGTGCAATAGGTTTTCGCATCACATTCTTCAGCACATCTTTCCATTTTTGTTTTTGCATCCCATATGGTGGGTCGCTCCAACCTTTCGTTATAGTGTCTGGAAACTACTGTTGCAAATCCAGAACAGCCTATCTCCTTGGCTACTTTCTTTGCCTTTTCTAACTGGTGCTGATTATGTTTGAAGATTATAAATTGCCAATCAGCTCTACCACCCGCCTTGATATAGGTTATTAAATTCCTAAGCACTATATTATAATTGGTTCCTCTGTAGAGATGGTGTGTATCACTCAATCCATCCAGGC
>JAAUYK010044142.1_pt1 | contig 17693 bp, 22 predicted proteins | sample 7278021 | NCBI WGS metagenome assembly JAAUYK01 (sample SAMN14350223, study PRJNA611818) | marine sediment metagenome | isolation source: surface marine sediment (1.8m) | place: French Polynesia: Moorea | collected 2018-08
CGGTCGGACTGTATTGTCGTACTTAGAAAGCGCGTGTGGCGAAAATTGCGGGCCAATAATAGCAGCGATTCGCTTCCGCTCCTTTTCTCTCTACGTAGTGTGTATTATTCGCACTCGGCTATATTCGGCGGCGCAAATTGTCGCGGTCGTTGTGTACGACGCAACACGAGCGTGTAAAATATTCTTACCCGTCAACATCCGGCGGCCGGAATCGCAACGTTGGTTATTTAAACAACGCCTCGGGAGGCGAACGAGCGGACAATTCCGAACCTCACTGCAGCGAGCGGGTCCAGCCGCAAAAGGAGATTATTTGGCGAGTGCGAACAGCTAGTCGATAGCACAATTGGCCTTGAATCAATCAAGGAAGGGGAAAAACTTCTTGCTTGCGCAAAAACATTGCGGGCTTGGTAATCATTAAGCATCTCAACGCTCGCCACACCCCCTAGCAAAGCTTAATTTGTTCTCGCGTTGTGCTCCAAATTCCGAGGTAATGACCACACAACATTTCGGCACGGAATGGAATTAGTGCAACGCTCGACTATATTGATGACGGCCCATCAATTGAAGCCTCCCATTGCTCGACCGCTCGCCTGTCGTGACTTTGCAGCGCCGTTAAGATGAGAGAAGAGGTTTTCGCGTGGGCGGCGAAGAGAATATTACTGGGCGTACGAAGAAAACCACCGTTCACTTTCTCCTTCCGCAAGAGAACAATGGCGGTCGGGAAACTTGCTTCTTTGGCTTTCTGCATACATTACGTACAAGTATATTCCACGTACACATAGTTAATTATCGTCATGGACAGGATCGCCTGACCTGACCTGACTACCCTTAAAACGCCCTTCCCTCCAGCCCCGCGCACTTTCGGATATGACATCGTACTGCTTCGTATGTAGGTTGCGGTTACCTGTTCTTTTATAGCCTAGTGTTAGTAGTACGTACTGCAAATATCGCGCGCACTCGGGACGACAGGAATAAAAAGTAGGACTGAACGACGGGCAGCTAACCTTCCATTGCTCGCCAGCCACGCACGTCCTTCATCTTCCCTACCGACCCCTGCCGAGGCTCACCGAGCCCCCGTAATGGACATGTTGGCACCATCGCAAATGATGCCTCCATCCCCCTTCTTAGTTAGTAAGAAACATCGCTCATTCAGCGTGCATAGTATACATATTCCTGCAAATCAGCCAAGAAAGTTTCACCTCGTCTTATTGAATCATCGACCGAACGTCGTGGAGCGAGGGAGCATACTCGTGGGAACCCACGTCCAATTAGCGCGACCCACTTTTACATAGAACGCAGCACTTGCTGCAAACGATGCTGCTGCTGCTGGGGGATATCGCTCGCCTAGCTGCCTGTCACCTATACCCGAGTGCATGCGTACATCCGCTATGCCGTCTTCATTCATCGCTCTCTATGTACTATGTATACGTGGTGTCATAAAAGAAGCACACTCTGATGACGCGCTTCTTCCCTACGAAGCTGTTTGAAAGCGAACGGCGTGCAAACGCCGCGCGCGCCACGGCTCACGTTTGGTCGCCGTTCGCTGTGATGACTGAGCGCGTGTGGTATTTGAGAAGAGCGCTGACGTACATTGTCATTCGCTTGTGAAATGACCTCGAAAGGATATCCGTCAATGCCTTCCGGAAGTAATCCGGTGTACTTACGTTGGCCACGGTAGGCCACGCACGGGCCTACCAACGTCAGCGGTCATTTGCAGATGTGACATAAATGTCATTTCTAATCATTTCATACGCATACGCATGGAGAGCAAATGTAAAGCAACTGAAATTGTACAACGCGACTACTTTATTACGTCGAGAGAGCGGATGACTATCAACGTGGACATCACGAGGTACACGAACGGCAGGTAGGGGTTCACGACCTCGGTGGGCCAGGGCGACCTCGGTAGGTCGCTACGCGGTACGTACAGCTAGGTTTAGGGGGTAGGCTGCCTACATGAAGGTGTGCGTCGTCGCGTGGTGGACGGCGCGTTTAGCGGGGTTGGCGTGGGGGGAATACATATATATACATATATATAGGTACGTACAATTAAATTACTTTGGGAAGTGAAAAATAAATTGCCTAAAGGGCATAAAATTGCACCTCTTGATCGTCGACAGTTGTTGGATTAAGACCTAGCGTCTCGAGGGCCTGGTCAGTAATGTGGGAAGGAATATTAGACATGACATCATTTAAGTCAACTCCGTGAAGAGCGGCCAGGTTTTCGGTTTCTTTGTTCTCTGTTGTGTCCTTCTCTTCTGTCTTCTTAGCTTCGAAGACCTCCAGAAGTGCTTGGATGTCCTCCTCAAGTTGTCGTTTGTCTTCTAGAGCCTGCTTCAACTCGAATGCTTGACGGTTCGCCTTGGCCCTGTCGGCAGGATTGCTGCTGGGGTTGGAGGTGCTCTCGCGAAGCTTGTTCTGTAGGGACTCGATCTTGACGTTGCGCCTACGAAGCTTCTGCTGCAACGCATTGATGTTGAGTTTCATGGCTCCCATCGTCGTGTTCTTGTAAGTCGCAGTCGTGAAGCTTCGGAGGACTCTGCAAAGTAAAATATGCTATCGAGAGGCTTAATTCAACCTCCAAAGGTCACATGCACTTACTGTCGCATGAATACGGAATGCTTCATCTTGGTCCCGATGTGCTTGTTGAGGTACGTGTTGAAGAAGCCGATGATCTGATCCGGCATCGGTGTCTTCGGGGAGCGACTTTGCTTTGATGGGTAGCACCTCTCTGCCCGGTAATCCTCAGCGAAGAGGAGGTCGGTGAACTTCTGGGCGAATGTTGGGCAGTTGACGGGGAGTTCGGTGGCCTGCGAAGGTATAAGCGGAGTAGGGAGGTAAGCTAAAATTATATATATATTTAATTTACCTTTGCATAAAGCGCGTTGTTAAGTGCAGGGTTGTCGAGCACCGCGATGACGTCTTCATCGGACTTGAAAGGTACGTACGTTGCGAGGTCTCCGTGGGGTAGATTCTCAGACACAGCCTTCGTGTCACGGAGGCTGGCGTGCAGAGCTGCGAAGTCGTGCTTGAGGCCACGAAGAAGGTGTGTTTGATCTTGAATCGAGTTCCTGCACGCTGTGAGGCCAGATGTTGTGCGATCCCACAACTTTTGCTGATTGCTACGAAGTGCCTGAACCTATATATGGAAAACGATCGATATATATTAATTGATGAAGAGGTATTTAATTTACCTCGGAAAGTAATGAGGTGAAGAAGTGGGGGAGATTGTTGACATTCGGGTTGCTTGCAGAGGCGATGCCCATGGAGTTCGCAGGTGACGTGGTGCGCTTGTTGCCCTGGGTGGGCTATAATTAAAAATGCACATAATTAATTATATATATATAATTAAATACTTAATTAATTTGACCTTATTGAGCTTAGTGGCCTCGGAAAGTGTGCCGGACTAAAAAGAGAAGATATATATATACGTATGTACTTAATAATTTAACTTAAAGTGGTAATCTATACCCTATCGAGGTCGCCTAGATCTTCGAGGCGGTTGCTCGAGAACTCGCCATGGTTCACATCCACGCCGTCGCCGGACGTGTCCGCAGCCGGAGCCGGAAGACTTAAGCTTGAATTATTTAGCTATAGGATTAATTGAGAAAGTTAAACTGCATGACGATGATATATTAAATTACATACCGCCGAGGTTGCCGGTGCCGTCGGGGCGGGTGGCGGCTAGGTTGATTAATTCAGCATGCAGTTAAATTATAATTAATTAATATATAAATATAAAAATTAATATAAGAATATTGTAAAATGCGTACGCACGTACCTGTTCCATTCTCATCGACTTATTTGATGGGGTGAAGCCTGAACTGGAAGTTGAAGGCCTCTTCGACGGTTGCCTGAACTTCTGGAGGTAGGTGGGCCCGGGCGGCGGCGACGTCGCTCTCAGTGGGGAGGAGCAGGGCGATGTCGACCTCTTTTGCGACTTCTCCGGCGACCTCTCGAGGGACTTCTCTGGCGACCTCTCGGGTGACTTCTCCGGGGACCTCTCGGGCGACTTCTCCGGCGACCTCTCGGGCGACTTCTCCGGCGACCTCTCGGGGGACTTCTCCATCTGCTGCGTTCTCATGAGATGAAGTGTCTATAAAAGACCAAGGGATTTTTATGAAATCATATGATAATTTCAATTTTTACCTCTTCCTCTTGGTCCGGCGTCCTCTCCGGTGAGTAGAGGGACCTCTCAGACAGCCGGTCCGACTCCGTCGACCTCTCGAAGTCATTGCGATGGTCACCGGCTGACTCCTCCGCGGTGTCCGGAGGGTACTTCTGCCTTGCCGCCGGGTCCGTTAACTCGCCGGTCTCGTACACGATGCCTTCCTGAACCTTGTTCGAGTAGTTGTCCATCAAGGTGCTGTAGGCCTCCTCTAGAGGTATCTTGCACTTGACGAGCATGGCGAACTCGTCGTTCAGGTGAGAGACGACGGCATGGAGAGAAACGAGGCTTCGGGAGGCCTCGCATTTAGCAAATATACGGCACGGGAAGGTATAAAGGGGCGTGAAGGCAACGTCGTACGCTCTCTTCCTCCTAGCCTTGTTCAAGTAAGAGTTGTCAATTGCTTCCTTACTCTGGATATTCTTGATATTGTTCCCGGGCAGGACGTTGAAAGGTGCCTTCAGCCTCGGGTCCTCCACGAATGCGATGTAGTTCGTGTACCTAGGGAGGTGAGCCTGTCCATCTGGCGAGGCCGCGTCCGGGTTGACGGATTTTCTGGGGCTTCTCCTTAGCGGCGGGAGGCCCTTCCGAGGGCTGCTTCTGGCTGGGAGTGACTTCTTGGCGTAGGGCAGCCGATCACCGCGGGCAGAACGGCGGGTCTGGGACATCCTGATGGCGAACAACGTCGGGAAGACGAGATCAGGCTTTGCAAAGTGGAGATCTGACCTCCCGAATGCCTCGTGTTCTTCCTTTTGAAAACGGTGAACAGCTGACTGTCGCAGTCCACCTTGCCTGGTGCCCCAGCCGGCCTGCCAGAGCTGCCTGCTGGCTGGGTGAGGCAGCTGTATAATAAAGAGGTTGCGGAGACGCTCCAAGTGCGGAATAAGGAACTTTAACTTTCTGTTTTCGACTTCGAATATATATATATGCGCCTTTCCAATAATTAATTAATTACCCCAAACCTGAAAATAGAAGAGGAAATTGCCAAATAAAAAAAGATTAATTTATTTTCAGTACTGAAGTGACCTTACGAGGCCTCGGAACACTTTGCTCGGATTCTCCTCCTCCGCCAAGGCCACCATGGCGTTCAATCCCGGCAACGTGCCCGCGTACCTGCATGACTTCGAGTGGGCCATCATTTACCTCCCCACCTTGGCGTCGGACCCGTTCATAAAGGTCCCCATCCCATTGGAGTCGTGCCTGGCTGGTCAGGCCGCGGTCGGCATCGATACGACCTATGGAAGCCGCATGCAAACCTACTCGGGGACAATCGCCAACAACGTCTTCTCGACGTACAAGATCTTGATGATCTGCCACGACTCTTTCTTCCGGCACATGGACAACATGGTCGACCTCGCCAATGCCTTCTACAGGTATTGCTTCAGCAAAATCGACCCATCAATGAGCCGTGACACGGCGTTCGCCCTCACCTCGTCCCTCTTCCCTGCCGAGACCAAGAGAGACTGGGCCATCCACGTGCTCCTCTCGCCTCAGGAGGTCAAGGACCTGATGAAGGACCCCAGGCCGGCGAGGGAGATCTTCCCGGTGATTCTCAACCCGATTGACCCCCCGGAAGAGAGCGTAGTCACGTGAGTAACGATCAAATTATAATTATATATACGTACGTAAATAGATGTACCCCTCTACATGCAGGAGGGAGAAGATGGCAGCCATGTCGAGGTTCACGGCTGCGCTAAGGAGGTCACAGCTACCCCCGCCTACTAAAGCACCTCTCAAGGTCTACGTAGAGGGGGAGGAGATCGCCCGGCCTCCGAGGGATCCGCGTCTCCGCGAGCCACCGAAGGCAAAGCGCCCGCCGACGGACTTCGCCCTCCCAAAGTTCCAGCCGCAGGAAGCCCCTGAACCAGATCTCCCCGAGCCCATCATGGTGGTCGACCTCAGCAAGCAGGCGCCGCCCTCGGACTTCTACATCGCAGAGGGAGAAGATCGTCCTCACGAGGAGCCGGTTTCCCCCGCTCAACCTCAGGAGGACGAGGAGCTACCGCTTGAGGCCATCTCACCTCTTGCTCCAGCAGCGCCAAGCCCCCCCGCTCCACCTTCAACTTCTGCAGCGCCTGCTGCACCAACAGCACCTGCTCCGGCTGCGCCGCCTGCGCCGCCTGCGCCGCCTGCGCCGCCTGCGCCGCCTGCGCCGCCTGTCACACCTGGCCCTTCGAAGGTCACCGGAATCCACCCCCTCCTCCTCACACTGCCAAGCCCGCCAGCTTGGCTGCGAAACATGCCAGGCATGGGCGAAGCTGAAGGTGAAGGTGAAGGCGAAGGCGAAGGTGAAGGCGAAGCCGGCGAAGGCGAAGGGCAAGGACAAGAGCCGGGCGTTCCAATCATCGACCTCACGAGGGAATCCCCGCCTATTAAGGAGGAGCCTCTGGAGGTAATTCAATACGTACCTGTGGAAGAAGCAATTAATTAATTAATTTATTTATATATATTTCACAGGCCGCCGCGGGTCGCGTTAAAGCTGGAGGATCCACGATGCAGCGTCTCCAGGACTTGGAATCAGCGGTCAAGTTACTCAAGGAGGAGAACGCTGCGCTGAAGGTCCTCGCCAAGAGGCCACGCTCCGAGTTGGAGGAGGAAGACCCCGACGTCATCATCAAGGCGGAGCAGCCTCTCGAGGTCAAGGCTGAGCGCATCAGAGCTGCCTTGCCAGTTGACACCAATGAGGCATTCGTGAACATCATCCAAGATGCGGAAGGAGAGCAGATCCTTCAGGGTATCCTTCAGGACGCCATCATGGACGGCCTCGAGAGGGAAGAGTTCACTCTGGATGTGACCGTCAAGTCTCGCGCCTTGACCAACAAGGTGCTCCACACCCTCTTCAGCATGGAGTACGTGGACAATCTTCGCATCTACAATCCCCGGGAGAATTACGAGCAGGCTCCCGGCACAGCCATGGTGAAGTTTGTTTATGACTGGCTTCACGACACCATCATGACATTGGTCGCCGAGATCTTCTCCCGCGAGAACGTCGAGAGGGTGCCATTTGAATGGGAGAAATTCCTCGACATGCTCCGCGACTCGTGGAAGTGGTGCAAAAACAATATCCGCAAGAAGAAGCAAAGGGCGGCGAAGAAGGCCAGGAAGAATTAGTGACCTTGGGAGGTGAAATCGTATATGCCGGCGACGTCCCTAAGTCATATGCTTTTAAATTGATCATGAACAAGTACGTACGTACAAGCTAACCACGCTCTATTTGAACCACTTTTCTAAATCTAAATTAAACGTACACGCGGCCAGGCCGGACCTGGCAAGAAATAAATCGAGCCGTGAGCATTTATATACATGTATTTATATATTGGTATATTCATTTTCGATCGATTATTTAGTCGGCCTCTCTAAGTTGGGATGTCGTAGCTGTGACGAGTACTGTGTCGGTTTGCGTGGAGATGGCGATTAGCTTACCTTTGACATCAGAACGCCGTATAGTGGTCACCGTGGCCTCCGTCGAGAGGTACTTTGAAACGCCGATGGCAGCGAAGTCGAGGTCAGATGAACCGCGGACATCGGCGAAGTACGCTGTGGCCAGGATTTTCTTAACTCGGAGGTGATGATCACCCTGACGAGGTTCCTCGGCTATTACATAGCAAGCCTCCTCCGTATAGATCAGGGTGTCATTTGTCCTGGGCGTTGTGGTCGATCGAAGCTTCAACGACTTCCGACAGGTGTGACCCTCCCGAGGTCGCAGGTAACTCTGCCGCATTGCCTGCATTCCTACACATGATGTCCCGGCCTTTTGAGCTCGTGAGCTGGCTGCGAAGGAGCCTTCAAATTGGAAGGCCGATATTTCCGGGAATGGGCCGTGAATACGTATCCTCTCGAGGTGCAACATTAGGTGCACATTATACCGCATGTTGTAGCTGCTGAACTCTTTGTGGTAGTTCCTGTACCACTTTTGGGCAAGTTTTCTCAGCTTTTTCTTGTCCAAGCGAGAGAAAGACACTTTATCTAGACTATAGGCACGGCAGAGGTACGTGAACTCGAGCCACATTTGCCTCCGGAGGTTCTCTTTGGGCAGGTGGGCGATCACCGGGGGGAAGAAAAATAGGACGAGATTACGCCATTCTGAGCCCTTCCAATTTTTAAAGTCCATGGCCCTCGGTCGCCGTGCTAGTTCTGAGGCCACTTGCAGCGTCCGGAGGTCAGCGTTGAGACCGTCCAACTTGGCCCTCGGGGGAGAGGACTTGGGGAGGCGGTTCTGGCCAACCGCGAACAGAAGTTCAAAGAGGCAGCGGGCAACTCCGAGGTAGAGGACATGCATGGGGTCTACAGGAATCTGGTCCACTACATCGAATCCAGGGAGCAGGTCAACAAGTGCGCTCTTCCCCTTGTAGCCGAACTTGTCAAGAGGTGTACCGAGGTCATCATGTTCTTGATAATCCCTCAGGAGGCTTTGGAAAGTCCGCGGCCTTTTGTTGATCGTTGCTATACCCCAGATGGTTTTCTTCTGATAGCGGGCTTCAGCGTAGCAGTAATCGCAGCCTTTCTTGGAATTATGACCTTTCTGATTGCGTAGGAAAGCTCGCATTGGTGCATCGGCTGAGATGAAGAGAAGTTTGAGGTCGAGTTCTTCAATCTGCTTGCATACCTCCTGAAGTAAGAAAGTTGGTGTGAGGTACTTCTTTCCTATGTCGGAGGGCACAGCGTTGACGACTTGGTACACGTTCCTGCACTTGGAGAATTGCACCGACACGATCGTTTGGCTCTTGCCTGTCCTGCCTATAGGCACGCCATCGACGTTGATGATGATGGCCTTGTCTTCTTCGTCCACATGCAGTGACCTGAAAAAAAGGCAGCATATGAGGACGTATTATTGGCCTTCCGAGGTTGAAACATACCTGTGAAAGGCCACTACGTTCTGCAGGTGTGCTCTCCAGGCCTCGTAGACTACCTTCCAACGAGACGTGTCCTCATATCGCTTCTTTGGGAAAGACTTGAGTTTCCTTTGCACCACGTCTTCTCCTCTTTCGACATCGTAATGGCAAACCTCCAGAAGTAGTTCAGGTGTGTCACGGAGGGCATGGCGCTTAATGGTATCGGCGCTAGGCAGGTAGCCAACAGGGATGAAACCTATGACAGGCTGTACTTTGAGAAAGCCCTTCCAAAGTCCTTTGAAAGCTCGGTCAGAGATATTATGCCTCGTTTTTAACCCGTATAGGTAGTTGGTGGCATCAGCCACGCTCCAACCCGCAGTCTCATCCTCATCATCGCCAGCCTCCGTAGAATCACTGTCGTTGTTGGAACCGCTGTCTGCTATGGTCGGCCCTGAGGAGGCAACACTTGACCTCTCAACGGCGTCGTCACCACGATCAGAGGCTGCGTCGCTAATAGCCTCCGAATCATCGGTCAGCGAGTCGGCGTCCCCGACGGCATTGTCAGATCCCGACTCGGACTCATGTATCTCCTGAGCTTCATACCGAGGCAGGCGTATGTGTTCCCCCCACGCATTGTCGCCATCAAGATCTGGGAGGGCGGGAACTATAGGTTCAGCCTCCGGAGGCTCAATCGGAATGCTCGAAGTGGGAGGCAGGCGTGGAGTTGACCTGCAGCACTCTTTCGAAGGAGGACGGGCTGTTTCTGAGTCGCTTGAACTGTCTCCTGGACCCAGGACATCGTCGAATGTCACTCTCTTACGCCTGTAGAAGTTCTGGCGAGGCTCACCCATGGTTCAACATTAAGTTTGCCGCCCAAAAACCGTACACATAACAGCTAACCTCCCTAAGCCCTCGGGAGGCAGCTGCTGACTTCCCTTTCCTCCCGCTTCCTTGAGATCGACATTCCACATGGAGGCCATGGCAAACGCCGCTCACGACGCCCCCGTCGTCGAGTTTTGGGACAAACCCTACCTCCAGAAGTACCGCGGCACCTCAGATGAACCCCTCTGCTCCCTGGTCGACTGTGAGCTCCTGTACAACGCCCTCGACAGGCTCACGATCAAAGTGGCTGGAGAGACGACTGGCGTGCCCTCGACCGACTTCTTCGACGGCATCGAGAGGCCGGACTTTAGGAACCCCTTCCCAGTTATTGTAAGTTATAAGATACATTGGACCGAATTAGTGGCATAATTATATAATGGCCTCTGTAGGTCGAAAACTTCATCGACGCCGTCAACATGCGTGCCCTGGATGAGAGGGCAGACAACGCAGATTGGAAGCCTCACAGCGTCCGAGGTGTCGGCCCGAGTCGCGCCTACTACTTCATACCTGAGGAGGTCGCCGCCGGTGGAACTGCACAGGGCTTCCACCGAAATGAGAAAACCATGAGGGCTGGAATCAAGACTTGCCCCGAAACCCAGACTCGCCACCTGGAGTATCCCGGGTTCTGTTGCGCGGGCAGGGATTTCAGGGTAAGGCCAATCTCATAGCCTCCCTATGGCCTCGAGAGGTTAACGTTCATATTCGCAGTTATTCCGCGCGCCCACATTTTTCGTCCCCGACTGGGACGGGATTGGACCGAGGACGCACCAGATCGGAGTCACCGCCCTCTCGACGGAGGCCCGCCTTCACATCCCGAGGGCTGTTTGGCCTGACTACCGTACAAATCAGGAGAGTGAAGACTGCAGGTTGGGCCGGATCCGCCGTGAGGACTGTATCATGTACGTGAGTTGGCTTTGCAAGGCCCTAGAGAAGGCATATTTTAATCCCACCTATTAAATTAGGTGCCGCTCCTATGCTATCCTGTACCATGTTGGCCGCGAGAGGTACAGAAAGAAGCAGGACATGAAGGCGGCCGGGATCAGGTTCCCTAACACATGGATTCCCGCCAACGACTTCCCTAAGTACCCGTGCCAAAAGGCAACGCAGACTGACGGCGCCAGGAGGATTTCGCCCGTCACCCCACAGCCTCAAGCGGGCGACTTTGCCACCCCACCCAGCCTCCAGAGGGCAAGGAGCTCATCGGTGGGCAGCCCGCTGCTCTCGTCGACTCAGGAGGCTGTCCGCAACCTCTTTAATACGTCGTCAAAGAAAGCCAAGGAGGCTGAGGAAATCACGACATCGAAGCATCGTGAAAGAAATGTTGTAGAGGAAGGCAGACAACTGTACAGGGAGCTTCTTGACCAGGACGCCGCAGACGCCGCCGAGCACGCCGAGAACAAGAAAAAAGGGCGCTATCACTTTTGTCCGAAAATGAACTGGGAGTACCACAACTCTAGTGAGTACTGGGAGCACCGTCGCAAGTTTGAAGAAGAAGAGGGCATCGAGTACGACACGACGGCCTCCCTAGGCCTCACCGACACCTCGTGCACCTCAACTTGTGCCTGTGCAAAGAGCAAGACTGAGGCCACTAGTACTTCGGCTGCCGAAACATCGCTCGCCAGCGACTCGTCCCATTTCAACTCCTTCAGGACCCCCCAATCGAGCTTCCTCCACGTCGATTCGGCCTCCAGAGGCCATGGTGAGGCTCAGGTGAAGAAAGCGGACAAAGTTATGGAGGGCGAAGGTACTGTCGTGGCCAGCTCCGCACAACCTTCCGGTAACGAGGCCGACAATCCTCTTGAGGCCAGCTCCTCCACACAATCGGGTGGCCCACCGTCAACTGCTTTCGAGCCAAACCACTACACCCAGATTTCTCCTGGGCTAAGGACGATGCAACACCTTGCGGAGGTCAACCAGAACAATGCCCCTCTCGACGTGTCGCTGCTCCCAGAGAATCTGTCCGTCCTCTGCTACAGCCCTACAAAGGGCGTTTCCTTCCGTACTCATGATGACCCACTGCAATCTCCGGAATCTCTGCCTCCTGACGCCGGATCTCCCAAGAGGCCGCCGCCCTCCCCCAAAACGCACAGCCAGCCCAAAAGGCAGGCCTCGGAGGCCAAGGCCTCGGAGGCCAAAAAGAAGTAGAGAAAGACCCTACCAAAATACCTGACAGCTAGGTATTCTAATTTTATTACAGAATTCCCTCGCTATATATATCTACCCCCGAACAAACCCTTGAAATTTAACTTTTTCTATGTCTCTTTTTGTATGCATTAATGGTACGTACATATATGGCCTCCCCACGTCGTGTACGACCTCCCTATGCCCCCCCAAGAAAGAAATATATATAGTCACTTATGGAAGGAGAAACGATTGTATGATATTACTTCTATTCACACGTACATTTAGGGGGTTCCATACGGGTAATTTTGAATGCCAAAATATGCGCATATCTATATACTTCTACGTAGCAAATTTAGGTAGCCAACGAACGTAATGTAGCTGGCCTCTCGAGGCCGCTGGTTGCCTCTTTAGCGCTTAGTCTTCTTGGACTTCTTGTCGCCCCTCTCCTCGGTCTCGGTTCTGTAGACTTCGTCATGAGTACGGCGGCGAGTGTGCACGGCCGTGCCGGTGCTCGTCTTGGCGAACTCGGTGGTCTTGCTGGCCTTCACCGTCCTGTTCCTCAAGTTGAGCATGGTCTGGTCCATGTCCGACGTCTCATCTAACGGCGCGGCATCCTTGGCGCCTCCAGAGGCCGCAGCGGGCATGGGGGGGTAACGGGGTGACTCGCGCAGGGACTCCTGCTCCTTCCTGTACATGTTGTACTTCTCCTTTGGGAACTTCCTCTGAAGAAGAGACTCCTGGTTCTCCTCGTCGGCCACAGCGCCCATCGCCTGGTTCACTAGGGAGGTCACAGTGGGCTTCCCAGGGGCGGGATTGAAGGCTGAGGTGGCAAACTTTGCCCTCACTAGGCGCCAGAAGTCCTCGATGTCGAACTCCTCCTTGCCGCTGATGCCGTGCTCTCCAATCTTGTGGAGTACATAGATGAGCTTCCTTGGGAGCAGGGGGTAGTTGCTGACCTCAATTGACCTAGGGATGGCGTGACCATCCATGTAGGACGAGGAGAAGAGCGTGGCCAGCACAAAGTCAACGTACGTCGAGTCCGACGTCGACACAAGCATGCCCTCGGGCTTGTGAGAGTGGACGTACTTGATGATGTAGTGCGTGACACTCTTCAGCTTCACCAGATCAAAGACCTCAAGGTCGCTGACAAACGGGAGGGCCACGTTGACGGCCTCGCGAAGCTCCTCCTCAGACATGCCCACGCCCTCCTCCTCCTCCTCCTCCTCCTCAAGCTGCAGGGCGGCCTCGGGAGGGAGCTGGGTCGCGACCTGCGGGCTCTCCAGGCTTGAGGAGACAGGTGTTGGCGTCGCGGCGGAGATCACCAGCTCGCCGACCTCGGAAAGCTTGGCGAGGCCTGGGAAGGCCTGCATCATGATGTCGCGGAAGACGGCGATCTCGATGTTCCTCGAGTTGGTGACCTCGTCCGTCAGGTCCTTCAGCTTGGCCTCCACGGCCTTAACCAGGTTGGCCTTCTGTAATAAGAAGAAGATTAACCTCGAGAGGTAGGAGGAGGGAGTGGGCTCGCCTTACCTGCTCAGTTAGGCTTTGGCAGACGTTCTCCCGGAGGTAGCTGACCTGCTTCCCGATGTGCGACATCCTCGCCGACAGGGCACGGAGGTCCTCCTCACGCATCCTACGGTGGTCGTCAAAGTCCTTTTGCCTGAGCACCTCCTGTTTGTCGATTCCGGCTTGGATCGCCGCAATGCTAGCGTTGATCTGAGAGAGGTGTTGAACGATGGCGTCAGGAGGCCCGCGGCCGGCCTTGCCGCCCTTCTCCTTCTCCTTCTCGGGGTCGGGGTTGGTCTTCTCCTTCGCGGGGTCAGACATGATGCTGATTGGCCTGGGGAGGTCGCAGATTTTCTCAGAGAGCGTTTGTGCGTCTGTACTGTTCGGAAGTAATTTAGACACTGGCAAGAAATCTCAAAATTCCTAGTCTTTAATTCTAGATTCTCAAAACTTAATTAGGCAATGTTTTGGTTTTTCCCTGATTTCACGGCGCAACACTTCAATTATATATTATATATTTTACCTCCCCACGCAAAGTGAATATTTCATTTAATTAAGTTTGCGGCTAGTCTCGCTCAGATTTCTCGTTCCAGTGACCTACCAAAGCCACCATCAGTCCATCATGCACATTAAGACCATCCTCTTCCTGGTGTGCTCCGCCCTCCTCGCGAGCGCCCTGTTCATCATCGGCGGCGGCGGCAACCAAGACGACGACTTCCTGAGGGTGAACGTGGCCTATGAACGGTGCATCAACTGCCCTCATGACCGATTCCTTGGCCGCCACCTTTGCGAGGGCTGCAGGAACCTTGACGACGCCGCAGAGTTCAGCCGCTACGTCTCGGCGCCGCCGCACCGGAACACGGTGTTCTTTGGACACCCGAAGTTTGAGGTCAAAACCTACAAAGACGACCGCTGCGGGAACATCGACGGGGTCCCAGCTGCCATCTGCACGGACAAGAAAATCTCAGGCTCCGTCCTCCCGAAGTACAGCTGCATCTACAAGGGCCAACAGTGCTACGCAGAGCACTCCATGCGCAACGGCCATCTCTTCCACAACGAAATCTTCTGTGAGGACTTGGTGGAGCCCTAAGGAGGTCGGCACTACCTCCCTAATGTTCTAATTAATCTGTGACGGCATGCAAATACTTTTCAAGGGGTAAAATCCAGAAGTGCTCAATGAAAACGATCGATATATACATATATCCTTTTCTATATTGCTTCCTTTGGCCTAGCAATTGTACGTACGTTGATACGTAATGTACGACTTCTTCAACTCCTATAGGGGTTTCTCAACGAGGCGGCGCGACTCCTCGGTGGTGTAGATCTCCGCATCGATGTCCGTGATGTAGCCGCAGATCGGACACTCGCAGCAGTAGGAGCAGAGGAAGTTGTTGCCCTCGAAGAGTAGCTTGAGGCCACACGTCTCGCAGAGGGAGTGGCAACACTCCCTGAAGAAGAACCTCTTGTTGGTGACGCCCTCGCAGTCGCTGCAGACGAACATGGTGAAGTCGATCCGCTACCTCTCGAAGTCGTTTGATGACGTTCTGTTGATTAATTGGTTCTGCAGTGGAATGTTTAATTGAGATCGATTTTGTTGACAAATTCCAAACAGCGCGCAATTGCCTAGGTCAAACTGCTCAACCTCCCTCTACCCTTTGAAAGTATAGCAAAACGTTGCTGACGTTACTACAGGATCGGACACATGGTGTGCAATTTAAGTACACATGTCTGCGACTGCCTCCCTACGTCAACTGCTAACCGCTCCACTTTCGGCTAACCTTCATAAGTATAGCGGAGCGCTACTGACGTTACTACACGATCGGACACATGGTGTGTAATTTAAGTACACATTATCTGCGACTGCCTCTCTACGTCAATTGCTAACCGCTGCACTTCCGGGTAACCTTCATAAGTATAGCAAAACGTTACTGACGTTACCAGCCGATCGGTCACGGCGCACTCACTCCGACTGGTAGTTCTTACAATGATAGCAAAAGACAGTTGACGTCACCTCTCTTACGCTCTCACGGGAATCCTTGCCAATGCATAGGAGGCGTAAGACGGCCGAACTACACCTAACGTCACCTCCCTACTGCTCTCGAAGTACGTCACGAGGTCGTATAATGACCACCCGACGCCCGAACAACAATCTACGTTAGCGTTCATCTGCCGTCTTCTACGTTCTTTTGAGTTTCATCAGGGAGCAATGACAGCGAATGGCCGTCAAAGAGCGTAATCGTAAAGCTGCCGAGGCCGGCCGACCTCTCTTCCGCAACAATTATGTAAGCTGACTAGGCGTTGCTCACTGATTTGCTTCGTAGGGATATGGTCCTCCATGGGTATGGGGTCCACCAAGGGTGTGGGGTCCACCTTGAATATATGGTCCACCATGATACCAAGAAGAAGATGAAGATGAAGAAGAAGATGAAGAAGAAGAAGAAGAAGAAGAAGAAGAATAAAATTGCCTGTTATAGAGCGGTGTCTTCGACGCCGCTAAAAAGGCCGTACTATGACCTACGGATTCGCCGTAGGTAAAAATAAGCAGGAAAACAGTCACCTCATGTCGATACATGCACTCCCGGTCGTCGACGCCGAGCCCTCCAAAGTCTTCCGTGCTGGAGTGGGCCGTCGGCCTGATCTTGATGGCGACCTCCTCGCCGCCCCTGACGGACACGTGGTTGGATCGGACGTTGAAATAGGAGTGAAACTCGTTCAGCGACAGATGGACGGAGCCGGGGCGGCGAGGCCAGCGGCGGTCTTCGTTGCGCTGCGTTCTAAAAACATATTGAAGTTTATCGCGTATTATAAATTCTATAAAATATTGTTGGATAATACAGCTGGTTTTACTTAAGCGGGACACGTTTTTGCAGCTCTTTTGTCCCTCTGTTAGGAAATTCCCTCTTAAGCAAAATAAGTTGTGTACTACATATAAAGGACCTGTCGCCAAGGTTTTGTCCCCTTTATCCAAAATTCCCGCTTATCAGGTTCCCGCTTAAGCAAAATGTCCTGTTGTAGTTTTCATACCTGTCCCCAACATTCAGCCAGAAAGTGATCTCGTGGGAATGTCCCGTGCCCTCTATTCGTTTCGGGCTCGTATTCGACCTAAGGAAGATAGGTATGTTCCAAGAAAAGCTTGCAAATGTTAAATTGCCTTGGATCGACGGCCTCCCCAAGTCGCTCCGGAACTGCCTCTTTTGAGAACGTCGTCCTGAGCGTGTCACCGTTCAGCACGTCGCAGATTCCCTCGTCAGTGATGGCCGAGTGGAAGGGGAGGTTGTTGGCCGACATCCACGAGAAGTATGGCTCCTAGTTAAGCACATTATTTGTTCATAATAGAGGGTGAGTAAAATTCTTTTCATACCGGTAGTCTGGCCTTTTGGGTATAAGGGTACTTTGCCGCCTCTTTGGCAATCACATCATATGACGAGACGTTCTTGTCAGAAAGTTGAGCACGGACGAACCGGCCGTACATAAGGAGCTTAAAAAGTCCCTCCCTACAAAGTTAAAAGTTAATAAATCGCTTTCGATTTTCTTATCCGAGTCTGTCCTTGTGACGTTGTTCGGTATGAATCTGGCGTCGCCGAGCGGGTTCGGCGAGAACGCCTCGGCGATTAGAGCCGGGTTCGTTTCGTAATGCGAGGGCTGGAAATTTAGGACACCTTTTGTGAAAGCACCAGGGTTTGAAAACTCCCTTACAAAGCTCTTGGAGTTATTTCCGAATACGGCCTTCATGAGCACATCGTGGCCGTCACGGCTTATGGCTAAATAGAGGAACATTATACGTACTATACTATGGGTCGAATGATAAGTAATCCGTACCGCTGGGTAGATAATAGTAGGCCAGGAATTTTCCAAAGTCCTCCTCGGGCAGATTTAGTCTGAAATTATCTGAATTTGTTATTTCGGCTTCCCGAAAGTATTAAAACCTTTGCATGAACTTCAGGTACAGAATGGCCCTCTGCGCCTGCGATTTGACATCGTCCAACTTGCATACATTGGTCTGCTTGCAGTAGACGCCGACGTTGTTCTCCCCGACGGTCATGATGGCACGCTTCATGTCGTTCGCCGAGAACGTCTTCTCCTCCTCCATGTACTTGGTGAACACGAACGGGTCGAAGTCGGTCAGGTACATCGTGGCTGTAACGGTGAAGTGCATAAGAATCCTTGGACTTATTTGCTCC